>Ga0114959_10000699_pt1 | contig 31523 bp, 30 predicted proteins | sample C_130625_EF_Meta_FD_87317 | JGI IMG/M metagenome (GOLD analysis project Ga0114959, IMG submission 87317) | Freshwater microbial communities from Lake Croche, Canada to study carbon cycling - C_130625_EF_MetaG | ecosystem: Environmental > Aquatic > Freshwater > Lake | place: Lake Croche, Canada... | reverse complement strand
TGAGAACGCCATCCAAACCCGCCAATTTCACGACAATGTCGTCTTGTTCGATGACGACGCCTACAACTCCGGCATATACAACGTTCCCACCTTCTTAGTGGGTGATCAGCGGCTCGCCGAGCAACCCTACGTGGTTTTGCGTGAGGCAGTGTCAAAAATAGCGCCGCCCAAGTCGTCCAATTCTGCATGAACCCATTTGAGACCGCGGGGGAGATCTACCAGTCCCTCGCGTTTCCCCCCGCCCCCGTCAACCGGCCGTATGTTTTCATCAACATGGCCTCCACGATCGACGGCAAAATCCTGACTGGCGAACGCGACGAAAGCGTCCACGATCTTGGCTCCGCGGTAGACCACGAACTCATGCGGCGAATCGAGCGCCAGGCCCAAGCGGTGCTGGTCGGGGCCCAAACCCTTCGCGCGACTCCCACCAAGTGGAACCCGCAATCACCCATCCGCATCGTGCTGTCCCACACCGGCAACGTGCCCGTCGACGCCCGATTCCTCACCCAGGGCGAATCCTACATCGCCGGACCGTCTGGAAATCTACCGTTCGCTGATCTTCCCGACCTTCTTGGCCAACTTAGAAACCGTGGCATCGAACGGCTGCTCATTCTCGGTGGAAGCGAGGTCAACGCCCAGTTCTTACGGGCAGAGATGGTCGATGAACTTTTCCTCACCCTCGCGCCCAAGATAAAGCTGGGCCGGGACGTCCCGACGTATGCCGACGGCGAGGCACTTCCGCGGTCCCTGGTGCAATCGTACGACCTAGTGGAGCATCACGTGGTAGGCAGCGAGATCTTTGCCCGATATCGACGTCAACCAATCTCGATCGATGTCCATGGCACCTAATTGGTCGCCATCTCGTTCTTAATAAGGGAATGGCGAGCAAGCGAGCAGTTGTAAACCCCCTGGCTCCGCTGGTTTACCTCCGCCGCAACGCCGCCAAAACCATTCCTCTTACGGCCGTCATCGTTATGGCCGTCATGCTCGTCGCGGGGATCATCAGCATGATCAACTCCATCCCGCTGAGTATCCGGACGATTTACTCTTACAGCCAAAACTTTGCCGGCGTCACTCCGCGCGGCGACACCACCCGCACCCCCATCATCCTCGCCGAAATCAAAGCCAAAAGCCCGGTCCCCATCGGAAGGGTCATCACCTGCCGCACCATCGGCACCGTCGTTCAGAGCATTGTCGGTAAGTGGCCGTTCTACATTCTTGGCCTCACCCCCGACGACATGAGTTACTACCTAAAAATGCAGGGGATGACCGAACTCACGGGGCGCATGCCGACTCCCGGGGCCGCCGAAGCCGTGGTCAGCGAGCCCGTCGCCCGAAACTTGAATCTTAAAATCGGCTCGGAACTTCTCGGCCCCAAAAAAGACGAAGGCTACTCACCGTTCAGCGTGAAAATCGTCGGCATCGCCGCCACCCGCCAGTGGGTGATGGTGATGCCCATCGACTATATGAAAGTCAATCACTTCCCGCCGATCGACCTGGGAATGGTGGTGGCGAAGGACCACGCCGATCAGGATCGCCTAGACCGGTGGGCGGAGAAGCACTTTAAGGGCCAGCGCGCTGCCATCCTCGCTTACCACCAGATCGAAAAGAACACGGCCGAGATGTTCAAAACGCTCTACCAAATCCTGAATGTGGTCATCGGCACGCTGGTGTTGGTGATTACCTTCATGATGGGGATGCTCATTAATATTTACCAATCTCAGCGCCTCGTGGAGTTTGGACTCCTCCAGGCTATAGGCTTCACGAAGAAGAAGATCCTTGCCCGCGTGCTCACCGAAACCGCCATGGTGGTGGTGGTAGGGTGGTTGCTGGGGCTACTGGCGGCCTACGGCCTGCTCAACGTCGCCGATACGGTGTTAATGGCTCCCCGCGCCTACGCGCTGGATGCGCTGGACCGCACGGCCTACCTCTACAGCATTCCGCTACCCGTCGCCATCCTCGTCGTGGCTGCCGCTACCATCATTGTTCGCTTCCGCAACTTCGATCCCATTGGCGTCGTGGAAAGGAGGATCGTCTAGATGCTCCTCTCCCGCGCCGCCACCCTCAAGTATCAGGACCACGGGCGTGAAGTGTTCGCCGTCCGCGACGCTTCGGTCGAAATTCAACCCAACGAATTCGTAGGAATCCTCGGTCCATCCGGCAGCGGCAAAAGCTCGCTGCTTTATCTCCTCAGCGGTCTCAAATCACCATCCTCGGGAGAAGTGATCTATGACGGTCGCACGCTATCCCAGATGACCGATGAAGGCAGGTCTCACCTTCGCCTGGAGGAATTTGGCTTCGTTTTTCAGCAACCCTATCTGCTGGGCTACCTCACCGCCCGCGAGAATATTCTGGTCGTTCCTCGCACTACCGGAACCGGACAGCAAGCCGATGAGTTGCTCGAACAACTAGGATTGTCGGCCAAGGCTCATCTATCCCCACGAGCTCAGTGGTGGCGAGCGACAGCGGGTCTGCGTGGCTCGTGCCCTCTTCGGCAGCCCTAGAATCATCTTTGCCGACGAGCCGACCGCCGCCCTCGATCATCGAAACGGACTCTCGACCGTCCGCCTTCTCAATCAACTTCGCGGCACCGGATCGCTCATCATGGTCACCCACGATCCCTCGATGCTAGAGGAAGCCGACCGCATCATCCGCCTCGCCGATGGGACTATTTCCGGCGTAGATTAGCGTCGCCATAAAAGCGTTCTAGTAAAGTCGCCAAATAATGGGAGAGGTCTGGTATATTTCTCCATTGCGTCACGGGGTCCCGTGGGGCGGCTCTGATTGGCATCGGCGAATCAGAGAGGAAAGCCTCTGAGATGAATACTGAATTGGGTCCACAAAAGGATTTTCGTTCAGTTTTCGTCAAAGAACAAATTTCGGGTTTTCCGCGTAAGTGCACGTCTTGCGTCTGCGCCAGGTCTATCCGGAGGTCTATGTGATTGGGAAACACTCTGCTCCTTACTAGCTCACTCGTCCTAGGTGCCATTGCGGCGCCAGCGACGGGTTCACTCATCGACTGGTTCCGTACAAAATTCGGACGACAGGCTAAAGTATCGCAAAGCACGATTCTGGAGCCCCCTACCATTACGAACGATGCCGGCTGGACGCTCATCCACAGCGATGATGAAGTCAGCTTTAACGAGTGGCTCGGTCGCGACGAGGAAGGCCTGCCTTTCCGTCCCGGCGAAATGCCCTCGCTGGGCTCGCATTTGCTCATCGAACTCTTCGGCTGCGACAAAAATTCGCTGAAGTTTGAGGAAGAAGTTGGCCGCGCCATGCGCGATGCCGCCAGCATGAGCAAAGCCACCGTCGTGGATCAATCGTTCCACGAGTTCAAGCCCTACGGCGTCAGCGGTGCGGTCATCATTCAAGAGTCGCACTACACCATCCATACGTGGCCCGAGCACGGCTACGCCGCCGTTGACCTGTTCTACTGCGGAGGCACGGTCCTGGTCCACCGAGCCGTCGATGTCCTCAAAGAGCGATTCGCTCCCGAGCGCATCAAGTTCCTAGTAGTCCGTCGCGGCCTAGAGAACGAAGTCGGCCGCTAATCCAGCCGAAACCAACCATCACCCTTCTCCACTCCCGTGTTGAAGGGTTATTTTTTTATCACCATCTTCTTCCCGAGAGAGAAGGTAGCTGATGATTCAATTCCCTGGGAGCGCCGACACTCCTGTCGGCGTCCGGTAACCAGCATAACCACACAATCACCTTCTCCCCGAGGGAGAAGGTCGGAGATGGTTCGTTCTCCGGGATGAGGGGCTACGCAACGCCCCACGAACGAAAACCAAAAACCTTACCGAACGATCCGCGCCGCGCGCATGCGCTGAATCGCGCGCTCTAGCTCTTCCGTCGCCTGCTCGCTGCTCATATCGCCATCGCCATTCAAAGCCTTTCGCGCCGTCTCCAAAATCGCTTCCGCCTTCGCGACATCAATGTCGTGCGCCGCTTCCGCTTCGTCGGCCAATACCGTCACCAACGTCGGACTCACCTGAGCAAACCCGCCACCAATATAAACGTAGTGGCGCTGATTGTCCTTCATGTACTCGATCAGACCCGGCTTCAAAGCGGCCACCATCGGAACGTGCCCCGGCTGCACGCCGAAATAACCTTCCGTCCCCGGTGCCACCACCGAACTAGCCTCGGTTTCAACCACCGATTTATCGGGCGCAACAACGGAAAGCGTAAGCGTGGACATATCCACTTCCTATTTTACTAGACAAGACCCCAGCCATGCGACTCGAGATCACGCCATTTTCAGTTCGACCGGTGCGATGCGATACAAAACTAACCGGTAAAAATACTAGGTTCTACGGTAAGTCAAGCTAATGACCGTACACTTTAACCGGACTGCTGATATGATATTTACACCCAAAGGAACGGAGTGTCCCCATGAAGAAGAATTTTTTAGCAACCGTTGCGGCATTTTCCATGGTTCTGGGAGCAACGCTGATCACCACCAGCATCGCGGAAGCCACCAATAACGACGGAAATTCGAGCAGTGGTGCTTGTTTAGGGCAGCACCCTTAGCAATCATCCGCAGAAACGCATGCGTCGAAGATGCGTGTTCATGGCAGATTTTTAGTTTAGTCAGGGCTTAAATGAAGCTTCCGGCTTTACCTATCATTCAAACGTCGTATTCCGAGTAACTGGGATTAAAGGGATTGTTGACCAATGTTTGCGAAGTCTGGAATCCTCCTCCTCATTAGTCTGGTGGCTGCTTGTAACGTTCACGCGGCTGGTGTCGAATCTATTACCTATCAAGCATCACTCAAGCTGATCATAAACTCTATCTTCAGCGGTCAAACTGACTCCGCTAAGATTCTGGATACATACTTTAAGGGCTCTTTTGAAGACACTGCGGTTAAAACGCAAGCAAAGTCTGTTCTGGCCCAGCGAGGTAAGACGCGCACGGTCTCGGATTTGTTGCATCTATCGACGGATGGAGACTCCGACTATGAGTTGCAGGTCCTCGGAATTAACATGCCGGATGCCGTAACCGAAATCCGACATGAAAGTGCTCGAGCCGGCACAATTTGTAATTGGTTTACCTATCCAAAGAAGATTGTGAGCATTGGCTATGTGAATAAGGATTTCAATGACAGCCTTATTTGGCCGACCAAGCTTCGGACATTGTTTCAATACCTACCGGTAGGTATTAATACTGCTAATTACCCGCTCTCCAGTAATCAGATTGCTATCCTCGAGACTCCTTTTGCCGGGTTCAAATCGATCAACTCGTCGCACGTGCCAGAGCATCCTCATGTTGTGTTCATTCAATACAGTGATTCTAGGCGATCTTCTATTAGCGAGATCGTGGGATATTGGAATGTCAAAGTGAAGCGTCCGGCATTCCGAGTTAAATTTGTTGGATCCCGAGTTCAGGGCAACCGGCACTTCTTCAATCAGGCCAGTTTCATCAATTATGATGAGGGCAAGGTAAGCACGATCGAATCATACCGTTTGGTCTCTAGGAGTATTTCGGCCAATCTCAGCCGTCAGGAACCACCGCTCGGGCAAGCCTTCATAGATAGACGACTTGGGCCTGAGCGTCATTACTCCTTTGCCTATGATGGAGTTCGATTGCCAACTGAAGATGAGGTTAAGAAAATCCTATCCCAAAGTAACGCTAATCAGATTCCTCCTGACAACCGACCGATGATTCAGTTTCTACTCGGGTGCGCATTTATCTTGGCGGGAGCAATCTTTTGGGCACGTTCAAAACGAATTTCCTGAACCATCTATTTAATGGCTCCGTGGCGATCGGCATCAGTATCTGCTTGTACTTGAGTTTCACGGTCAGTTTGGGACGTGAAGGTAGTTGCTTTACCGATGGTTGTAGTTCTCTTCCTTTCATCCCTACTCCCTTAGGAATTCCCGTCTCGACCCTCGGGATTTTCGGTTGGCTAATATCGTTGTGCTTGCTCCGGCTAGGCGAATCCATCGGAAAAGCCGTTACGTTGACTTTCACCATACTTTGTTGGTTACTAATCTTGTACGCGGTGCTTGCGGCTCATGCTTGGTGTTTTTGGTGTATTTTGCATGCCGCCAGCGTGACCACATTCTTCATCAGTCAGCGGCAACCGTCCCTCCCAACGTGGGCATCACTGGCCGTGGGATGTTTCTTCGGCATTGGCTTAGCCATCGTGAGTCCCCGCGCAGCAGGATATAAAGAAATATCCGCTAATTCTGACGAAAAGCTCCAAAGCGTGAGCATTGAATTCTTGAAAGGACACTCGAAAGCGGGCACTGTATATGCGCTTCTAGATTTAAACTGCGGTCATTGCGTGCACTGGCTTCAGCAGGTCATCTCGAATCCACGAACCGCCCGCAAGTCACTTCGGATCGTATTTGCCAATACAACACCCGTTACCGCGCCATACGATGCAAATGTTCGGGGAGACTCGCTTGCAAACCGTATCGATTTGTTTAAGGAATTCATTGCCGACGGCGCGACCGTGCACGGATCTGTGCCACCAAGTGCCCCCGGTCCGCAACTAATGTTAGCGAACTCACTGTACCGGACGCTTCGTTTGAAATCAGTCCCGGTGTTCTTTCTCTCGACTAAACCACGTCGAATGCTGGATTCATCATCTGCACTCGAAGAAATTTTTGGTTCAAAACCATGACCTTCCGAACTTTGTCCACCATCATTGATGCGACGGAGATAATTTACGCTGCTCCCATGCGGTAGCCTTCCCAACCGATGAGTACCTTAGGGGTCGGCGTAGTAGGCGTCGGCGGAATCGCACATACCCACTATCCCGGCTGGCAAAAGAGCCCGCACACCGAAATCGTCGCCCTTAGCGACATCAACCAAGCCGTGCTAGACCGAACCGGCGATAAACTCGACGTCTCGCGGCGATACCTAAAGTTTGAAGACCTCCTGGCCGATCCCGACGTGCATATCGTCGACATCTGCACCCCAAGCGCCTACCACGCGCCCCTCGCCATCGCCGCCCTCAAAGCTGGCAAGCACGTCATCTGCGAAAAGCCACTCGCGCCCGAGCCAGATGATGTACTCGAAATGATCGCGGCTCGCGATGCCAGCGGCAAGTACCTCATGACCGCCCAGCACTTCCGCTTCGGTGGCGATGCTCGCGCCCTCAAGGCCGAAATCGACGCCGGCGTGCTCGGCGACGTCTACCACGCCCGCAGCTGGATGCTCCGCCGTGCCTGGTATCCCACCGGACCGACCTTCTGCTACAAAAAGCACTCCGGCGGCGGTCCCGTCATCGATATTGGCGTCCACATCCTCGACCTCACCCTGTGGATGATGGGCCACCAAAAGCCCGTCTCCGTCACCGGCGTCACCGGCGATAAGCTGGCCCAAATGCCCGGTTCGTTCAGCCAGTGGGGCGGCGATATTCCTCGCGATGCCGACGTCGAAGAGTTCGCCGCCGCCTTCGTGCGGTTCGATACCGGCGCGACGCTCATCCTCGAGGTCAGCTGGCTGCTGCACCACTCCACTAGCGGGGAAGACATGCAAATGTGGCTCTACGGCACCAAGTCCGGCACCCATTGGCCCAGCAAGAAGATCGTCTCCGCCGCGAACGATCTCAAGATCCTCAAGGAGACCACGCTGCAAACCAGCTTCGATCTCGGCGAACCCCACGCGGCCGAATGCGTTGCGTTCGCTCAGGCCATCGTCGACGGAGCCCCCAGCCCCGTCCCCGCCGAGCAAAGCCTAGAGGTAGCCAAAATCCTCAGCGGCCTCTACCGCTCCAGCGCCGAAAAACGAGAAATCCGACTGGATTAACTCGGCCCCGACTATCCCGGAAGCCTCAACGGTTCCGGGATAGCCAACGCAATGTCGTGTGTCAATCCGGGTAGGCGGCGGGTGGGTTCTCCCGCCGTGGGCCGAATAGACACCCTCTGGCGCACTTCTCATCTCCTCCGCGTGAGGTAAGGTCGAAAACTCTCCGGCGCCCGGTCTACCGAGAAATATCCGCCGAGCGTCACCCACTGCTTACCAATCTTCACTCTATTCGCTCCAATCGGAATTAAGATTTCCTCGTTTCCGCGCATCAACCGAAGCGTGGTATCCGGATTTGTCCGGGTTGTCCATCCTTGTGCCGAAGCGATTTGGCGAAGGTTAAAAGTCGGGGCTGCCTCCAAACTCATCTCGCCGAAGACCAATCGGGCAATCCGTTCGGCGCGGGCAAGATCCTTCTTTCCCAGGTCATCATTTCGCACCGCTGAATAGATCTGAATGGTAACTCGCACCGTTTTGGAGCGAGCGTATAGGCGGATAAGGTCGCTTTCCCCACCATACCGATCTACCCAAAGCTTGAATCGCGAATGCGTTCCTAGAGGCATTCCCGATGGGGACCCTTTCGTGAATTCGCTTAATGGTACGGCCGTTTCCATCCCGTCATAGGTATCCGGCTCGACTTGGCCGTATTTGCTAACGGGAAAATATTGCGCCAATATACTCATTTGCCATCGACTATTACTGCCGTTCACCGTCGCTTGTCCATCCGGAATTCCGCCCGAACGGTCGCTGCTCACCCGTAGCCCGTCGGCTCGCAAAACCCGAGCAATGTACTCCTGAATTTTCTGATAGTCCTCATTCATATCAAGCCTCGCAACCAGCGACAAATATAGCAACGTCGAAACCGCCATACGTTGATCCTGCGAACTTCAAAAAGTTGGTCGGCAGTCTCGCTGACCCGTCGTTCCGGATGCCAAAGGCATCACATAGAATAGCCTGAGGTCATTCCGGTGACCCCAGGGCTGGAAGTGGGGAAGTCGGACCCCAACGGGGTCCCATAACTCGGCAGATAACCTCTCACACCGAGGGTATTACTATTCCTGAGAATGGCGGTGTAGAACTATCGTTCAGCTTGAGTTCTGGGCAACTTTTCCGCCACTACTTATGTACAATCGGGTCATGATCTTCGGCCTGATCAGGGCCATTTGGAATGAAGTGGTACTAGCTTTCCTGTTAACCTTCGGATTGAACAAGACGCGTCAAGGGTGGTTAGCCGATCGCCATCTGAGGCTCGGCGGCATCATCGGAATGGTCTGCTTCGCCGCTGGATTCTACATTTTGGGTGCCAACGCGTTTGAAGCAAATCAATTCTATGTAGCATTCGGTCTAGCATGTGCATGCAATCTGCTTTGGTTCACCATCGCCGCCATCAGTCGCGCGCGTACCCTCTAGAGCCTTTGATACAAGCGACCCATTCCAAAATTCGACTCGCGTTCCATATAAATCTATGGCATAATCTGCCATGCCGATCCTCGCTGCCGTTCTGTTGAGCTACGCTCTCACCGCTACCCCCGTCCAGACCAAAAAGACGCCTCCTCCCGCCGTCAAACCGGTTGACCGCAATAAAGCCGTGATCGGACAGTACTATCCCCTCGGCCAAGCCGGATCTAAGCTGAACTTCAAGGTCACCGATGCCTGGTACTCCCTCCAAGAGCCCCGCAGTGATTCCTTCATCCTTGCCGACAACAACCAAAAGCTCATCACCCTAAAGGTCGAAGTGCAAAACACGGATAAGGTCGATGTCACTGTCTGGGCTGGCGTCTTTCAGATCAAAGTGACCGGGGCCGATAACCAAAGCCAGGCAATCGATGCCGTCCTCACCGATACTACCAGCGGAAAGAACGCGAACCAAGCGCTGCGGCCGCTCCAAAAAATCACCGCTCTGCTTACCGTTCCCGTCACCGCCGATGGCCCGGTCTACAAATTCTTTGTGGGCTATGCCAACGATAAGCCGCTTGTCTACGATTTCCGCGGTAAGGCCAAGGACAACCTCGGTGCCTGGTCCGGCGGCGACGGCATCGTAAAGCCCGCCATCAACGCCGTCATCGGCACACCCTTCACCTTCGATGAGCTCCAAATCACGCTCGACGAAGTCATCGCCCCCAAGCCCGAGGTGAAAGATGCCGACGGCAACACCCTCTCTCCCGCCAAAGGTCTCACCTATCGCGTCCGAATCAAGAACATGGCGCTCGTGCCGCGAACGTTCTACTCGGGTGGCTTTGCCTGGAGCCAAGAGGATGAAAATGGCCAAACCACGCAAGACTTGTACGCGTTTTACGGAAAGGGTACGACGGAAGTAGGGAATGTGATGGAGCCCGGCAAGGAGATCAATGCCTCCCTCGTGTTTGGCTATCTCGGCCCCAAAATCACCGCCGCCAGCGGCACCGCGCACCTAAGAAAGTTCAACTTCCCGATGCCGTAAAGCAAAAGAATCCCCCGACCGAAATCGGTCGGGGGATTCTTTATGTTAGCTTGATTGTTACGAAACGGCTTGGAGCTTCTTCGCCTTTTCGCGAACGTCTTCCAGACCACCGCAGTAAAGGAATGCCTGCTCGGGAATCTCGTCGAGGTTGCCATCGACCAATTCCTTGAACGAAGACACCGTCTCATCGATCGATACGTAGCGACCCACGTTACCGGTGAACTGTTCGGCCACGAAGAACGGCTGGCTCATAAAGCGCTCAATCTTTCGGGCGCGGGCTACCAGCAACTTGTCATCGTCCGAAAGCTCGTCGATACCCAGAATCGCGATGATGTCCTGCAGTTCCTTATATCGCTGCAGAGTCTGCTGCACGCGGCGGGCCACGTCGTAGTGAGTCTCACCCACAATGCGCGGATCCAGGTTCTTCGAGGTCGAAGCCAGCGGGTCCACGGCGGGGAAGAGGCCCTTCGAAGCGATCGATCGCTCCAAGTAAACGTAAGCGTCAAGGTGCGAGAACGTCGTTGCCGGAGCCGGGTCAGAAGGGTCGTCCGCCGGAACGTAAACCGCCTGCACCGAAGTAACGGAACCGTTCTTGGTGGAGGTGATTCGCTCCTGCAGAGCACCCATTTCGGTGGCCAGCGTCGGCTGGTAACCCACGGCGCTGGGCATTCGTCCCAGAAGGGCCGAAACCTCAGAACCCGCCTGCACGAATCGGAAAATGTTGTCAACGAAGATGAGAACGTCGCTTCCCTGAACGTCGCGGAAATATTCCGCCATCGTCAGTGCGGTCAACGCAACGCGGAGACGGGCTCCGGGCGGCTCGTTCATCTGACCGAACACCATGGCCGTCTTGTCCAAAACGCGCTTCTCGGTGCCGTCCTTATCGGTGAACTTCGCTTCGCCCATTTCTAGCCAAAGGTCGTTTCCTTCACGGGTGCGCTCACCCACGCCGGCAAACATGGCCACACCAGAGGCTTCTACCGCGATGTTTCGGATGAGCTCCTGAATGGTAACCGTCTTACCGAGACCGGCACCACCGAACAGACCAATCTTTCCACCCTTGTTAAACGGAATCAGCAGGTCAACAACCTTCAAACCGGTGGGGAGGACTTCCACGCCGGTGGCCTGGTCGCTAAAGCTGGGAGCCAAGCGGTGAATCGGCAATCGAGGCGCTTCGCTCAAAACGCGAGCCTGCTCGGCTCGTACTTCGGCGGTCGGCGCGTGAGGGCCGGTTTCCAAAATGTCAATCGGCTTGCCGGTGACGTTGAAAATGCGTCCGAGAGTGGCATCGCCCACCGGAACCATGATCGGACTACCGGTGTCGGTGGCCGTCATTCCGCGGCAAAGACCGTCGGTGGTGCTCAGGGCGATCGCACGGACGACGTCGTCGCCCAGGTGCTGAGCAACTTCGCAAGTCACATCGATGTTGCGAGATTCATCCTTAATAATGACGGCGTTGAAGATTTCGGGCAGCTGATCGCTGGTGAATCGAATATCTACAACGGGGCCTACGACGGTGATAACTTGTCCGGTACCGGGCATGCGTGCTTGTCCTCAATGCGAGAAGGACGATCCTTCCCCGGGATGGCAGTATACCAATTCTAAGCCCGTTTCCAATCAAGCAAACTCATACTCCGGTTCCAAAGCAACTAAAAGTCAGAACCGTTCTCCCGTCCGCGGGAGAAGGGCAGGGATGAGGGTCCGTAAAAGCCCCGAATCAGTCGAACAGCATCATCACACAACCATCCGGAAGCACGGAGACTTCTACCGGTGCCCACGAAGACCCAACCCTCCATCATCGGCAACTAAAACATCAGTCTCAAAACTGCCTCCAATATCCAGAGAAGTGGCTTAGAATAAATGCCATGAAACCTCAACATTTCATTGCCGTCTCCGTCCTTTCGATCGTGGCGTCACTTTCTGCCGCCCAGCAAACCCCACCGCCCAAGGTTCCTGTTCCGAATCTCAACACTCCGCCAACATTAGAGTCATTGGCCAGTCCTCTGCTGAATGATCCGGTGATTTTGGCAAAGATCGGTGTCACCGCGACCCAGATTTCAGAGTCAAGCTTGCGCAAAGGTTTGCAGGCCTTTAGTGCTGGTTACAGTGCAGGCTTAGACCCCGACAAATACTCCGGCGCAATCTTTGGCGAGTTCATGTCCAGTTCAATCATTCCCTGGAAGTCCTTGAACTTAGATCAGCAGGTTGCGCTGCGTCGCATTGTCGTTGTCAAGTCCCCAAACGGAGCTTTGCAACTACCCGAAGTGCAAAACCAGTTGAAGGTGACACCGGCACAGCATGCAAAGCTGTGGGAGATTTATTCAAGGAAGCAGCAAGAGTATCTCGTTAAAATGACTCCAACCTTCACGAAAATGTTGTCTAAGCTTTCAGAGATCTCCCCGCAAACCAGTGAAGTGCCATCTCCCGAGAAGGTGGATGAGTTTGTCGACAAAATTTTGCCCGTTATACGAAGCTTATCCAGCCAATCTTGGACGCCCGAAACCCTCTGGCCCGAGTTTAAAGTTGTCCTCACTGCGGCGCAACTAAAACAATTCCTAAACCTTCCGAAGATCCTGTGACCTGCAATTAAAACTGAGAACCCTTCTCCCGTCCGCGGGAGAAGGGCAGGGATGAGGGTCCGTAAAACCCAGGTAGCGCCGCAAAACCTGGAAAAATCCCTAGATCAAGTCGTCCGCCAAAACCTGGTCCCGGCGCGATTCCCGAATTTTCTCCAGTCGCAGATCCTCGATGCCAAACTCCTTCAGCAACTCGTTGAAGTCCTCTTCCACAATGCGCTTGATAACCTCTTCCGGAACGCCGCGCATGCGAGCGTGCTCCACCAAAAGCTCCAACTTACGCTGACGCGTCGCCGCATCCCGCTCTAATCGCTTCAGCCGCACCGCTTCTACCACCGACCGGCGCATCTCGTCCACCACCGGTTCGGTACGGGCGATCTGCTCCTCCACGTCGGCCAGGTTGTGGGCATTCACCATGTGGGTGGGACGCATCATGTTGTTGAATGCCGCCACTTCCCGGGCCAACCGGTCATCCAGTTTTTGGTTGAACAGGGGGTCCTCAATCTCCTCTTCCTGCAGCCGGGCCGCCGGGTTGGCGTGCGCCACCCAGAACGGAATTGCTTCCAAAAAGATCGCCAACACCAACCAAAACAGTCCGCTGAGGCTAAAAAGCTGGCCAAACGCCTGGGTAATCAAATCCTGACGGCCCACATTTTCCGCCGCCGCAATGGTCGGCAAGGGCGGATCGGGCATCCGAAACGAAGCCGTTTCTTCCTTCCGCAACTTGCCAATCAGCGATCCCAAACGGCCATAGGCATCCTGTAGCTGACTAAAGCCTTCATTTACGGTTCCCGCGCTCAGCGGCGCCTGGGCATCAAACGCAAACTCTTCCCACTCATTTCGGGCGGTCTGCGCCGCCGAAATCTTCTCGTCCTGATCGTTAATGGCCTTATCGGCGGATATCGGATCGGCGTACCCGCCGCTTTGCTGGCGAGTCCGCACTGCCGTCTTCAATTCCTGCGCGTAGTCAATCCGGTTCTGGTAGGCCGACATCGCCAATCGGCGACCTTCGTCCACCTTCATGCTCAGGTCCATGGCTTGACTCCGCAGGTCATCGCGCTGCCGCAACGGAAGCGTCCGGCGCTCCAAATCTTGCGCGTAAACACTTGTAAAGCCAGCAAAACTAAAGAACACCGAAATCGCCAGAACCGGCATCAAAGCCTTCTTCCAGCCGGGACGGTCCTCTTCGGTAGCGTTGATGAGACCCAACCCAATGTAGAGCGCAATTGCCTGCAGGCCGATCCCCATCACCACCGCAATTGGCCAATCCAGCGCCAGCCGCAATCCCATCACGTTGGTCCAAGCGGATACCGCCTGTAAAGGCAGAATGACCATGAGCCACTTCCACCCGGTGTAGGAACCGCGAAACCAAGCGGCAATGGTGGAGAAGAAACCGGACTTCTCCCGGGGAGAACGAAAACGAAAGTCTGCTTTAGCCAATTGATCCTCACCGATGCACTCGCCGCGTGCGATAGGGGCAATCCATTGCCAAAAATCTGCTCCTACTCTCTAACGCCTCTATCATCCGCCAGGTTCGCGGATTTTTGCGGGCAAAAGTCCCGAATTTCCGTCAATTCGGGACTTTCGTTGGCCTTTGGTTAAGAGAAGATTTCGGAGAGGAAGTTGTTCAGCGCCTTCCAACTTCGTCGATCGGCATCTGCGTTATACATTGCGCCCGGCACGGTAAATGCGTGCGTGTTCAGGTTGTAAAAAGTCGCCTGAAAGTCCACTCCCGCGTCGGTCAGTTCCTTCAAGAGTGCTTCCTGATCCGCTCGCGGCGATGCGGGATCGCCGAGCGCGTGCTGAATCAGAACCTTCGCTTTCACCACTCCAGCCTGAGCCGGTTTGTCCGTCTTGAACCCGCCGTGGAACGATGCGACTCCTTTCAGCGGCAGACCCATCCGCGCCATCTCGAGCACGCCGCCGCCGCCAAAACAGTAGCCAATTGCCGCCATCTTGGACGTATCCACATTCGGCAGTGCTTTCACGGCGTCAAATGCCGCCTGCAACCGACGTCGGAAAAGGTCGCGATCCGCATAGTACTTGCCCGCTTCGGCTCCGCTTTCCGCCGGCGTCTTGGGGCGAACGCCTTTGCCGTAAACATCAATCGCCACGCCGACATAACCCATCGCTGCCAGTTGTTTTGCCCGTCCGGCTTCGTAATCGTCCTGACCGTTCCAGTCGTGAATCACCAAAACCGCCGGATGCTTGCCGGGGGTGGTTGGCGATGCGATAAAGCCCTCTAGCGCCGTGCTCCCTTCCGCGTAGGGGAAGGCCGCGGTCGTAAAGGTGCCTTGCGTCACCGCGGGATCAGCCGGGAAGCTGCGGGGAGCAGAATTGACGATAGGGCTAGTGGCCGAGCAGCCTATCAACAGAGTCGCAACGAAAGATATCATAACAACCCATTCTAAGGCGACTCGCGGCTGAGTTCGGCAATTCACGGCGTTAACTGGCCTTAACTTCAATATCCGTGCGCACCATTCCCACATACCAAGGTTCTTGATGGTTGGGAGAAGTCTCGTGCCAATCGTATAAGAACCCTTCCTCCGCCGCCACCGCCGGCAACGATCGGGTGGCAGAAACAGTCGGCACCAGTTTCTGGGCGATCACCGGATAGCACTCTGATGGTAACGGGTCCAGCAGGTACCGGTAGTCGTCCGAGACATCAACCAGCACCAAGTTCACAAAATTGAACCGCCACAGATCGCCATCCAGCGTCGCCATGAAACAAGGGACGCAGGGCCAGGTAGGGAAGCCGCTACTTTTTCGCCGAAGCCATCCAGGCGGCTAATTTCTCACCGGTGCCTCTTCGAAATACACCCGCTTCTATAACCCCGCCGCCGTTCTTCACGCGGTACGCCAGCAGGAATGGGCCAATCGCATCGATCATCGAACGCGAAGGGAGTTCCCATTGGGCCCCGGTCGGCAAAAATATTGCCGTCGACTTGGTCTCGGTTTGAGACAAAAGCAAGTCTGGATTCACAGGCGTGAATGCAAGCGGTAACCGACTTTCGTAAAGCATCGTGAGCTTGGGCGTCTTCCATTCCACGCTGCCGTATTGGAATAGATTATTGGCCAATTTCTGAATATATCGGTCCCCAACCAAATCCAACAGGTTCCCATCGTGAGGGTACGGGAATATCTGCTCGTCTTGGATGCGAAGGATCGACCATCCTTCCGGGGTGGTTACGGGTAAAGCCAGACCCGCATCGTCGGCCACCAGCCACTTATCTAGGGCGTTTCGGAATAGAGTGGTGCCCGGTATCCGCGCCACCAATTCTGGCTTGGGATTTGACTTGGTCATATCCACCCGCACCAGCGCCTCTAGCCATATCGCTCCGGATTTGTTTAACCATCGCGGCACAAAGTAGGCGTAATTGCCTAATCGACGCGAACCGCCAATTCCCGACGCGAATGCCGATCGCTCGCCCTTCTTAATCTTCTCCAGCGAGTCCACCAGTTCGGCGTGCGGGAAAATCCGGGGCGAACGGGCAATCGCCTCCAGTTTTGAGGACGTTAATTTGTCCCCCACTCGAATCGTTAATCCCCGCTCATCCCACACCGCCCAGCAATCATTCCGTCGGTAGGCAATGCTGGTGACCGGCGCGGGAGGCAACGGCGGCACGCGTACTCGCCAGGCGTCCCGGTCCTTTCGCAAAATAAACTCGCCCTGAAAGTAGCGGAGTTGGTACGGCTGTGGTATAGCTTTGTCTACCGGCTTCCCCTGAGAAGAACCGACAACCGCGAGCGAAACAAAAATGAGTGCGCCAATCATTTTTCCGACCCCCTACCGACATGGCTCAGGAGTCTGCATTGTACTGCCGTGACTGCCACCGTTACGACGCGGAAAATGCCACTTGTAAGGATGGCAAGGTCAATCCGCCGTCTTGGGAAACCGCCGTAACGGTGAGCCAAGTGCTGGGGCTCCGTTCCATTTGCACTTTTAACGACTTCCGCGAGCGCCTGGTCCACTGTCGAAAAAATGTCACCGTACCGCCAGAAAACCGATCCCCCGAAAAACGTAGCTAAGGCAGCTGCACTCGACTCAAGACCAGCCGTCCCACCCCGTCGCGGAAGTAGTAGACCGTCACCGGCAGGCCGATCGTGAGATCCTGCCACCCCGCAGGGTTTTCCCCGATAAAGAACTGGGTGCGCGGAGTCCAGCGAAAGTGCATGAGTCTTCCCGCAACTTTTAAGTCCAATTGTCCCAAGTTACTTAGCACTAAATCCACCGTACCGTCGGCCGTATTCGTATACGGTAGTCGGTTGCTGTAGCTTGATTTTGTGGACTTCGTCGGTGCCTTGCTTTCTCGCCCCTTTGCGCTCGGCGGTGGAGAACCATCCGACAACTTGGTTTTCGAGTTCGTTTTGGTCGCTGGTTTCGTATCCGGTGCGGCATCGGTTGCGTGCGACAATTGCGTGTCCAGACTGCTGAGTCCCTTCCCCTTCACCCAAAAAGTGGCGCCCGGAGTGAGGGCCGAGCCGCCAACCGCCATTCCTTTCTGCTCAATCTTGGTGGAAGGCGTGATCTTGTAAGTGAACTCGGTCTCGTCGTCTAGTTTCACCGTCACTTTGCCGGGCTCGGTGGACTTTACTTCCGCTCTAATGTATTCGTGGCGGATCCGGTCAATCCACTTCTCGCTGGCCGCATCCATGATCTCTCGCAGTACCGGCTCTTTTCCATCCAACTTAATCCGCACGCGAACTCGATCGCCGACCAAAAATTCGGATGGTGCGACAATGGCCATCTTCCGGTACGCATGGGTTTTATCGGTGATGATCGCCGTCTGGGGACCCGAATCGAGCGCTACCGTCACGGACTTGGCGGTGATCTCTTTCACCGTCGCGTACGCCAGCAGATTTTCTGCCCCTGCCCGCATAAAGAGCAAGACGACCAACGCGGCCACCCACGCAAACCGAATCCCCATCACGGACCTATCTTACAAACGTATTGGCCGTTTTGGAAGTACTTATGCGTGATTTCTTAACGTAAACATGGAAAATTCCGGCTACTAATGGCAAAAATCCTATAACATGAAAGTTGTCGAATTGAGTGGTTCATCCGAACGAATCGGATGCTTAATCTCGTCTTGCAAGAACTAACCATTTGGTTTTAATGTCTTCCTTCCGCCTTCCGATTCTCGTTTTCATGGTTCTGGCTACGGTGTTAGCCTGGGCCGATGATCCATTGCGCATGGACGTGTCTCCTACATTCCAGGGGACCGATCCCAACACTTCCGTCGTAACCGTCACGCTGGAAAACGATGGTCCCGATGCGAAGGGCGTGTTGTCTGTGCAAGGAGAAGGTGGTCCCGTCCAGTACCCGGTAGAGCTACCGCAGGGCGCTCGTAAGCGAATCTTCACCTTTCCGACGGTCCTGTTTGGCGACATCGAATTCACGTTGATCACCAATCGCGGCAATATCCGCCGCAAAATGCCGTCCGAACTCACTCGGAGTAGCTATGGCTCGGCGGCCTACATTGGTGATGAAAGCGGTGGCCTCGCCTTTCTGAGAAAGGTGACGGTTAAAAAGCAAACCGTACAGATTCGGGATGCCTACGTAAAGCCCGAAGATGCGCCGGAGCGTCCGTCGGCCTACTCCCAGTTCAATTCCGTGATGCTCGGCGCGGGGGCAGAACGGATGACTAACCAAACCGTCACCGCTCTTCGGGATTACATCCTGGCCGGTGGATCGGTTGTGTTTTTCGGTGGGGCGTCGGCCCCAGTCTTAGAAGATCCCCGATGGCAAGATTTGCTACCCGGGCGCGGTTGGAAACCGGTCGCCCTTCCCGCCGGGACTCGTTTGCCAAACGCCACTGGGGTCGCGGTGCCCGCGGTGTTTACCGTTCTGCGGCCCGATGAAATCGCCGCTGGCACCGTGGTCACCCGTTCGGGAGGCGAAATCGTTTCATCTTCCCGGGGTTTTGGTGCCGGGCAAGTCGTCGTGCTGGGTTACTCGCCGGTGGAGCCGCCGCTCAACACCTGGAGTGACCGCATCGTAACCGTAAATGCGTTTGCCCGGTCGGCCACCTTCCGTCGTGCTCAAGCGGTCATTCAATCGTTTTCCCGAACCGCGATGGATGACGAGGCGGTTCCGGTTGGCTTCACCCCGGCGGGAAGCACAACCACTACGTGGAGCTATGCGGGCCGCTCGCGCGAGTCGGCCGATCCTTTTAGCACCAAGCTGCCCGATACCAACTCCGTGTTCGGAATCCTGCTCGTTTACTTCGTCCTCGTCGTGCCCGTTTCTTTCCTTCTGCTCAAGCGGCTAAAGCGAGGCGAACTGGCGTGGATCACCGCTCCAGTTCTCGCTCTCGCCTTCGCCGGCCTGCTTTTCAAGTCCGCCGAGAGCCTGTACTCCGCCGCTCTTTCTACGGCTACCCAGGGGGCACTGGTGACCCAAGAGGGAGACCCGAACGGAGTTTTCGTCGGGAATAGTCAAATCTTTTTCCCGCGCGGCGGCGTCTATGACCTCAAACTCCAGTATGTCGATCGGTTGTCGCCGGTTTCTCGCGATGATTACGCCTACTCGGGCTACCCCGGGAGTAACGAGAAGAGTCTTGCTGGATTCAATCTAGTCGACGTCGGCACCGTCATCGCTCCGCGTGTCGAAGCCAGCAACCTCGCTTTCCGGGAGATGAGCTACGTTCAACGCTTCCCGGCGGTCGAATGGTTTCAATTCGAGGTGGTCGACCGAAAGCACCTGAAAGTATCTAACCTATCGACTCACGCGTTCTCGGGTGATCTTACGAATGGTCCCTATCGGTCGAAAGGATTCACGCTCGCGCCGGGCGAATCGAAGTCGGTCCCAATTGCTACCGGCCCCGTGGTCGAGACAAAAGATCTAGGTGGATCCGATACGCGGTGGCTGACGAGGGCAAACGGAAGAATCGCTCTCTCCGGCATTGCCGAAGGTTTTCGCCCTGGCCCCCAGATAGGTAAGGAAGTGGTACGACGCAGCGAAATCTACGTCATCGCTTTCGCCAAGGCTCGGTTAAATGCCAAAAACGAACTGACGCTAGGGCAGGAAACACAATGAATCGAGCAAATTGGAAAAAGCTGGTGGTCGAAAATCCGATGCGTATCGAGATATCTCGGTTCCGCCGGAAATTCCTCGGGCTAAGTGGTTCCGGCGTCAATCGAGCCGCATTTTTCCTCCTGCTGGTGTGTTACGCCGGCCTGGTTCTATCCGTGATGAGCCTGCAGAACAATATTTCCCCTCTGGCCCTCGTCATTTTTCAGACTTTTCTCTTCTGTCTCTTCGCGACCGCAATGCTGCACGGATCGATTGCCGGCGAACGTGAGCGCCGCAGTTGGGACTTGTTAATGGTGGCGCCCATCTCCAAGGCTCAAATCATTGCCGGAAAGTTCATGGGGGCCGTTGCCGCCCTGGGCATCTCCGCCGCCGCGATGACGATCCCTACGGCAATTGCCACTTACTCGTTCGACCGAAAAGACCCGTATTCCCTGATCGTCGGCGAATTGGTCTCGCTGTCGTTCTGTCTGTTAGTATGCGCTTGGGCCATCTTCATCTCTGCCCGTTCCAAACGGCCATTTATGGCGCTTGGAACCACCATCGGAACGCTCATTTTGGGGCTCATCGTCTTTCCCATCCTCGCGGGGACCATTTTTCAGGGCGAACGAATTGCAAATGAGCTTCTGAACTTTCTAAATCCATTCAATGTCCTCTCCGTGCTCACCGATCCGCCGGCGTACGTCAGTGGCGGCGGACTGCTTCCGCTCTCATTCTACGGGCCGGTACACATCGCCACCTATCTCACCCTTACCGTCCTGTTCCTTGTCTATGCCGAGAAAACCTTGAGGTATCCCGAGAACGACATGCGTTTTATCCCCCAAAAACAAACCGATGCTGGAAGTTAAGAATCTACGTAAAGAATACGGCGTCCTCACCGCGGTGAAAGGAGTTTCGTTTGAGCTTCAGCCGGGCGATATTTTTGGCTTCATCGGTTCGAACGGAGCGGGCAAAACCACCACCATCCGCATGATTGCCACGCTTGTGGAACCGACCAGCGGCACCGCGACTCTCAACGGCGTCGACATCCGTCGCGATCCGCTCAGCATCCGCCGAATGCTCGGTTATATGCCAGATTTCTTCGGACTTTATGATGATATTAAGGTCTGGGAATACCTAGACTTCTTCGCCGCCATCTACGAAGTCCCGCCGCGTGAACGCGGAAAAATCATCGATAACGTACTGGAACTCACCGACCTCTCCACGAAAAAAGATGCGTTCGTCCAAAGCCTCTCGCGTGGAATGCAGCAGCGGCTCTGCCTGGCGCGGTGCCTGGTTCACGATCCGGACCTATTGCTGCTGGATGAGCCGGCGTCTGGTCTCGATCCCCGGGCCCGGGCCGAACTAAAAGAGCTCATCGTCGAGCTCGGTCGCATGGGGAAAATCGTGATCGTCTCCAGCCACATCCTGCCGGAACTAGCCGATTTCTGCAACACCGTGGGCATCATCGAGCGCGGAGAAATGCTGGCGTTTGGGGAAGTCGATAAAATCGTCCGCGAAATCCATCCGGTCCGGGCGCTCGAAGCGCGCCTGCTGAAACCCGACACCAAAGTAATTCTCGACGCCCAGGCAGTCACCGGTGTCCGCTCCGCCAACCTCACGGGAGACCTCCTGCGGATTGAATTCGACGGTCCCCCCGACGTTCAAGCCGACATCGCCCGCGCCATTGTCCAGGGTGGCTATGGACTCCTTTCCTACCGGGAAGAACAGGCCAACCTCGAAGACGTGTTTATGAAACTCACCACGGGAGCCGTGAACTAAAGTGGGAGGGGGCCTTGCCGGGTGGTTTCACGAGACTCGCCGTGCCTATTTTGGTAACGCCGCCGCCCAGCGCGACTTTCGTGTCCAACTACGCGGAAATCGATCGGTCCTCCTTTTTGGCGTTTATCTCACGATCCTCATCTGGGTCGCCTACCTCCGCTACTCGTCCATTCAAACCTCGTCCACCATCTCCGTTGTCTACGCCCAGCGTCAGCTGAACGACTTCTACCAACTGGTCGTGAACATGCTCGCGGGCATGGTCGTCGTGGTGACGCCCGCCCTCGCCGCCACCGCCGTCGTGACCGAACGTCAACGTCGCTCGCTGGACTTGGTCTTTTCCGCCCCCGTGCCGCCCCGCTACTATCTGGTCGGCAAAATCATCGCCGTTTACCGCTACATTTGGATGCTTCTCATCCTCTCCTTGCCGGTGACTGCTACCTGCGTTGTCCTCGGTGGCGCCAGTTGGACCGACGTCCTCGCGGTATACGCCTTGCTATCCGTCCACGGACTACTCTTCGCTGCCTTCGGGCTAATGATGTCCACCGTGTGCGACAAGCCGCTGAACGCGATCATCTACACCTACCTTTCGGTAGGGCTTTTTCTCGCGGTGTCGGGGTCGGGGGGTGCCGCCGCGATGGGCCTGCGATCCTTCTGGGGAGGGGGAGGCGAACAATCGTTCCTAGTCAGCCTCAACCCGTTCCTGATTGTCTACACCGTTGGCACTTACAGCACCATTGCCGGCATGCCGGTTCCGAATCTGCTCCTTGGGTCGGCGATCTGTCTTTGGGTGGTGAGACTCTGCTTGCTCGGCGCGGGATCCCTTCTGAGTGAAGGAAGAGAAACCGCCAAACTCCGCATCAATTGGGCCGTCACCGCATCCGCCGTCAGCTTCATTTCCACGTACTTATTCGCGGCGTCCGGGGCTTACCAAACCATGACTCGGCCGCCGACTCCGACCGCTACCGCCACGCCCGCCACCGCCCCATCGATAAACCCATTCGCTCTGGTCGATCCGCGCGCGGTGGTGTTGGGAATGATTCTCTTTTGGATCCTTTCTCCGGTGATCTTTACGATTGCAAAGCTTTCTGCCTACGGAGACGATGGATACCTTCGCCAGCGCGATAACGGGTGGTTTCGCATCCCTCACACGCTCGACGGAACTCCCGCCGGAGGGTTGCCTTACCTGCTGCTCCTGGTTGCCTTAACCACGGTATCGCTGCTGGTTGGAATTGCTGCCGGTGGAGGTCCCCTCCCGGGCTGGACCTTTGCGTACTACATCCTCTATACCGTCAGTTTCTGGGTCTTTTTCTGGTCCGTAACCCGGGTGGCGAGTAGTCTCGGCTCGGCCATGAGGACCGCTACCACCACCTGTCTCATCGTCTTTTTGGCATTCGTCGTCCTTCCCGCGCCGTTCTTGTCATCCATGGCGTCGAATCTGTTCATGGAACCTGGCTGGTCGGTTTGGGACCTCTATGTTTTGCGGCCCGTGCTCCCGGCGGGTGAATATCAAGCCAATGCTCCTTTGGTTTGGAGCCTGGTTTTGCTCGCGATCGCTGCCGTCTTACACTTGAAAGCCGAACTCAATCGTCGTCGCCGCCTCGTCGGCCAAAGTACTCCGCCACTCATTCATGCTTGACCTTTCCCGTTTTGCCCGTCGCGTCCGTGCCGTCCGTGCCTGGATCGGCGCGGCCATGGGCGTATCCATTGCTGGCATTCTTGCCACCGCCTGGGAGATCCTGGACTGGATCGGTCGCGCCGACGCAAGTGCAATCGGAATTGCGATCGCGCTTGGCGTCGGAGCCATCATCGGAGCGATCATCGGGGCCCTTCTCCCTTTGCCCGAAAAGGCTCTCCGCGCCAGTGTCGACCGGCGGGGAAGCCTAGAGAATCGCCTCACCGCCTCCAGTGCCGACGTCCCGTTCGCCGATGAAATCCGGGCGGATGCGGCGGCGCACCTCGCCGAGGTTCGCCCGCGCCAAATCTATCCGATGCGCTTCGGTCGCTGGCAGGGAACCGCCATCGCCTCTGCCTTTCTCGCCAGTACCGTCTTTCTCCTCGGTTCAACTCCCCTATTACTCTCTCCCGAGGCCAAAGCCGCCCGGGAGGAAATGGCGAAAAAGGCAAAGGTCATCGAGCGCGTCACTAAAGAGCAATTTGAAACTCCCGAAGCCCAAAAAGAAATGACCGAGGGCGAGCGACGACTGTTAGAAGAAGCCCGTCGCCTACAGCGCGACCTCGAAAAGGGCCGCATGAGTCCCGAGAAAGCCATGCAAAAAGCCCACGAACTGCAAAAGAAAGCCGAGGATTTGGTCAAGCAAGCCGCCCGGGACTCCCAAAAATCTCTCGATCAAGCCGAAACTGCGACGGAGAAAATGGAAAGGGCCGAACTAGAGAAGAACGGACTCGGTCAGGTAGACCCCCAACTCCTCCAAATGCCGCAGGGTCAGCGAGACGAACTCAAAGCCAAGAACGCCGAGCAACAGAAGCAACTCCAAAAGCAACTGGAAGCAATCGACAAGCGCCTCGCCGAAATCGCCAAACGCCTCGCTAACAAAGGCATTTCCGATGCCGAACGCAAGGCGTTAGAACAAGAACGAAAGTCGCTCGAAGAACAGAAAAAGGCCCTGGAAGCCGAAATGAAGGCCGCCCAGCAACTCGGTGACGCCCTAAAGCTCAGCGACCAAGCCCGCGCCGTCCTCGACAAAATGCGCAACCACGAACTCATGAAAGAGATTCGTGCGCTTGCCGAGAAAATGGCCAAGGCGAATCAGCAAGCCAACCAGACTGGTCGTCCGCCCTTCACCAAAGAGCAACTCGCCGAAATGAAGGCCGAGTTAGAGAAGCTCCTCGCCAAGCTGAAGGACGACAAAGCCATGGAGGAGTACCTAAAACAGATGATAGAGGCGATGAAAAATGGCCAAAAATGCCAGGGTAGCTGTCTGACGCCGGGTGGCCTCGGTATGTGTCTCGCCAGTCTCTTGGGAATAAAAGGAAACCCCGGCGTCGGCGACGATGGCTTTTTCCTGGATACCGGCCACGTTAATAAACTCGACAAGCCCGCCGCCGGTCAGGGCAAAACCTTCGAGACCCAAATTAGCGGAGCCCGTCGTGAAACCGGCGAGGAAACCTTCGTCGAAATCAAGGCGCCAACCACCATCGGCAACCGCTCCGCCGTCCCTTACCGCAGCGTCCTCCCGAGCTACGAGAAGAAGGCGGAGCAAGCCCTGGGTCGCCAAGAAATCCCCAAGGAACACGAAAAACGTGTCCGCGCCTACTTCGAAAGCCTCACCAAGGGCTAATCCAATCTGAGTTCAACTATGCAAGCTGAAGCCAACTGGTTTAGAGAAACATTCGAGTCCGTCCGGCGTGAAGTCGCCCAATCGGTGGTCGGTCAAACCGACGTCGTGGAAGGCGTCCTCGCTGGCCTGGCCGCCAACGGGCACGTGCTGCTAGAAGGGATGCCCGGGCTAGGAAAGACCCTGCTTGTCCGCACCCTTTCGGAAGCCCTCCACTTGGGCTTTAGCCGCATCCAGTTCACCCCCGACATGATGCCCGCCGACGTCACCGGCACCCAAGTTCTCGGCGAAAACCGTGCCTTTGAGTACCGTCCCGGCCCCATCTTCGCCAACATCGTCCTGGCCGACGAAATCAATCGCGCCACTCCTAAGACCCAATCCGCGATGCTAGAAGCCATGCAGGAACGCGCCGTCACCGCCGGTGGAAAGCGCCATCTGCTGCCGGAACCCTTCCTGGTCATGGCGACCCAAAATCCGGTGGAGCAAGAAGGCACCTACCCACTCCCAGAGGCCCAGCTCGACCGCTTCTTCCTCAAACTGATCGTGCCGTATCCCACCAAAGCCGAACTTGCGGAAGTCGTTCTGCGCACCACCAGCCGCGAAGCGACTCCTACCCAGCGCGTCGCCACCGAAGCCGATGTCCTCCGCATGCGCACCATCGTTCGCTCCGTCGTGGTGGATGACGATGTTATGAATTTCGCCCTCGGCCTTGTGGTCGGTACGCACCCCGATGGTCCCGGAGCCACCGCCATCGCCAAACGGTATTCACGCTACGGAGCCTCTCCTCGCGGGGCCCAGAGCATTGTCACCCTCGCCAAGGTGTACGCCCTCCTCGTCAAACGACAAAATGCCAGCAAAGGCGATGTTCTTCGCGCGCTCAAACCCACCCTGCGCCATCGCGTCCTGCTCAATTTCGAGGCCGAAGCCGACGGAATCACCGCCGACACTTTCCTCGATGGCGTCGCCGATCAGGTCGGCAAAGAAGACCGCGATCCCGTTCGGATCTAACCTCTCGCCATCCCATGGATCTGCTTCTCCCGGCCCGGTCACTCCGCATGCTGGAAGGATTGCGCCTGGCTCCCCGCGCCTCTCACCCGGGCCGAATCCGTGGCGAGCGACTAACCCGCCGCGCTGGACTCTCGATCGAATTCGCTGATTACCGCGAATACTCCGAAGGTGACGACCTTCGCCATCTCGATTGGAACGTCCTCGCCCGCCTCGATTCGCCCGTCATGCGCACGTATCGCGACGAGGAAGACCTGGCGGTCCACCTGCTCTTGGATGATTCGCCCAGCATGAGCTTCGGCGATCCCACCAAAGCCCAGGTCGCCCGCGAACTTGCCGCTGCCCTTGGCTACACCGGTCTCCTCGGCGGCGATGCCGTAACTCCCCTCCGATTGGGACGACGCCAACCGCCTCCGCCGGTCATGCGCGGTCGCGCCGCGTACGGGCGATTTGTGAGCTGGCTATCCCGAGAGCCCGGCGAGGAGATCCCCGGGCCCCTTTCCGATTCCGTCCGCTCGTTTGTCGCCTCAAAAGCCCGGAAAGGACTCGCGATTGTGCTCTCCGACGGTCTCGACCCGGAAGCTCCCGCCGCGGTCCGCGCCCTGGTCGGTCGTGGCCACGAAGTTTGGTTTATCCAAATCTTAAGCGATTTGGACCTCGATCCTGACCTTGAAGGCGATCTGCGGCTCGTCGATGGCGAAGGGGGGAACGCCGTCGATATCACCGCCAATTCCCACGCCCTCCGGCTCTACCGCGAAAATCTCGCCCGCCACAACGCCGCCCTTTCTGAAGCCGCCCGTCGTGGCGGCGGTCGCTACGCCCTCTTCCGCGCCGGCGACCCCATCGATGCCTTTATCCGCGACGTTCTCCGCCGCGAAGGTTGGGTGAAATGAGCTTCGCCCGCCCCGATTTCCTGCTTCTTTTCCTCCCTCTCGCCGCCATCATCATCGCGCTTTACCTACTGCGCATGCGGCGAAAGAACTTCATGGTTCCCGCGACGTTCCTTTGGCCCGCCAAAACCGAAGAGATCCGCGCGAACGCCCTCTTTCAGCGACTCAAGCCTAGTTGGCTTCTGTTCCTTCAATTGCTCGCCTTGACCGCCATCGTCGCCGGCTTCGCTCGCCCCCAGTTTGCTCAGCGAGGACTGGCCGGGGAAACCACCGTGATCGTGTTGGACAGCAGCGCCTCCATGGGCGCAACCGACGTCCTTCCCAGCCGATTTTCGGATGCCAAAGCCCTTGCCCGGGAAGCCATCCAGGCCGCCCGCCCCGGTGACCAGATTGCCCTGATCGAAGCCGGGCCCGTTCCGCGTGTCATCTTCCCGCTCGGTAACGATGCTGCCCGCCAGACATCTGCGCTCGATGCCATAAAGGGAACCGATGCCGAAGCGGATGTGGGCGAAGCCCTCCGCCTCGCCAGCGCCGTCGTGGCCAATCGCGATGGGGCACGTCTCGTCCTCCTGAGCGACGGCGATTTTGAACCCATAAAGGACTTCTCCGCCGGAAAAGCCGCCGTCGTCTACCGAAAAATCGGAATCGGCGGCACCAATATCGCCATCGAAGCCCTCGGCGTCTCCGACACCACCCGCGGTCGCCAACTGTACGCCGGCCTCAAAAACTATGGCGGCCAGCCCTGGGAAACCAGCCTCTCGCTGTACGCCGACGGCAAGGTGGTCGATTCTGTCCGCCTAAAGGTCGCGGCCCATTCGACGGTTGGTCACACGATCGCCGCGCCTGCCGGAGCACGGCTGTACGAGGCCAAGATCGATCCCCAGGATGTCCTAAAGGCCGACGATTACGCCGCCATTTCCTCTGATCCCACCGCCTCCCTCCGCGTGCTGATGGTTGGGAAGCCGGACCCGTTTTTGGAACGCGCGCTTGCGCTTGACCCCCGGGTGACCCTCGACAAAGCGGCTGAACTCCCGCCCGATGGCGGTAGCACGTACGACGTCGTTGTCTTTGATGGCGTCCCCGCGCAGCCCACGGCCAGCCGTGGCACCCTCATCCTCGGCGATGCTGGCACTAGTAACTTCGTCGCGGCATCCGGCGTTGATAAGAGCCCCAAATTTCTCCGCTCCGAAACGTCCCCCATAATGAAAGGGGTCGATCTGAACGGCGTCTTCATTGACAATGCTCAGCGCGTGACGGCATCGGGCGACGCCGAAGTGATCGCCCGATCCGCCACCGGACCCCTCATCATCGTCCAGTCCAAGCCGAATCGCCGACAACTCTACGTTGCCTTCTCTCCGTTAGAAAGCGACTTTCCGCTCCAGGTCGCGTTCCCAATTTTCATCGCCAACGCTCTCGATTTCCTCGGCGGAACGGCGGGTAACGGACCTCTCGTGGTCGCCTCCGGCCGCCCCTTTGCCACTCCCGCCCAAAAAGCCGCCTCCATCCAAACCCCCGATGGCGGCAAGACGGATCTCGCTATCGTGAATGGCCTCGCTACGGTTCGCGAAACGCGGAACGTGGGCAACTATACGTTAACCACCGATGGCAAATCCCGGCCCGTCGTGGCTACCCTCCGTAGTCCTCGCGAATCCGACGTGGCACCGGTCGCTCAACTTGCCCTCGGCAATCGCGCCGTCAAATCCACCCAATCGCCCCTCCGCTTCGCCGATTACTGGCGTCCGCTCGCCGTTTTAGCCCTCCTGGTTCTTGCTGGAGAATGGTGGCTCTTTGCCCGCCGCAGTTAATCCCATGGAGGCCCGCCGATGAGATTCACTGAGCCGCTATTCTTACTGCTTCTTTTGCCGCTCGCCGTCGGACTCTGGTTCAGCTATCGCCACGTTCACGGCATGGCTCGGCCCCGCAAAATCCTCGCCTTTATCATTCGCGGACTATTGGTTGCCAGCCTCATCCTCGCGTTATCGGGACCGGAGAGTCTTCAGCCGAATCGGGGCCTTGCCACCATCTTCCTCCTCGATCGCAGCGACTCCATTCCCGAAGCCGATCGTCAGGCGGCCGAGAAATTCGTTGACGCTGCGCTGAAGGCGCTCGGGCCGGATGATGTCGGTGGTGTCGTCGCCTTCGCCAGCGACCCCGCCGTCGATGCCGCCACCACCGGTCGGCGCGATCTTGGACGCGTTCTCACCCAAGTCGACGGCAAGGCGACCGACCTCGCCGCTGCTATCCGCCTCGCCAGCGCCAGTTTTCCCGCCGGAAAGGGAAGGCGAATCGTCCTCCTCAGCGACGGTAATGAAACCCGCGGCGATGCCGCCGGTGCTGCTCAAGTCGCCGCCACCGATGGCATCGCCATCGATACGGTCGTCCTGAAGGGAAGGGAAGCGACCGCCGAGGCCACCGTCGAGAGCTTAGAGGCCCCCGATGAATCCCGCATCGAGCAGCCCTTCGACCTCCGCACCATTATCGAGTCCACCGTCGCCCAGTCCGGCTTCCTTGACATCGACCGCGATGGCGTCCTTCTGAAACGCGTACCCGTTCAGCTGTCGGTCGGTGAAAACCGAATCGTCGTGCCGGAGCGCATCTCGCAACCCGGCTTGCACCAATACCGCGCCACCCTCCGCGTCGGCAAAGATGGCGATAACCGCAACAATGTCGGCCTCACGTTCACCTCGGTGAAGGGAAGGCCCCGTGTCCTCCTCGCCCAAACTCACCCAGAACGCACCGAACTCGCCGCTGGCCTCCGTCGCCGCGGCTGGCTGGTTGATCTCCGCGGCGTGGGTGGCGTTCCTTCGCGCCCCGATGAGCTCGCCGCCTACGACGCCATTATTTTCAACGATTTCAACGCCAGTTCCCTCACCGATATCCAAATGAAGCTGGTGCAATCCGCTGTGCGCGATTCTGGCATCGGCTTTGCTATGGTCGGCGGGGAAGACAGCTTCCTGCCCGGCGGGTGGTACGGAACCCCGGTCGCCGATGCGCTCCCGGTCGATCTCAACATCCGTCAACGCAAAAGTTTCCCCAGCACCAGTGTCGCCATCATGGTCGATGCGTCTGGAAGTATGGGGGTCGAAGAGGACGGATACAAGAAAATCCGCCTTGCCGCCATGGCCGCCGAGCAAACCGTCCGGCTGCTCTCTCCCTTCGACCGGGTCGCCGTCGCCGGCAGTAGCGATGGCATCGAATTTGTGGTTCCCTTCCAAAAGGCAAGGGATAAAGCCGCCATCGCCTCCCTGCTCCAAAAGCTGGATATTAATGGCGGTGGCATCTACATCCGCCCCACCATGACCAAAGCGGAGGAGGTTCTCAACGCCGAGGACTCGAAGGTGCGTCACCACATTCTGCTGGCAGATGGCAACGATAGCGAAGATCAGGAAGGCGCGCTCGGCACCGCCCTCCGCATGCGGACCAACAAAATCACCACGTCGGTGGTGGCTATCGGCGATGGTAAGGATGTGGCCTTCCTTCGCCAACTGGCCGCCGCCGGGGGTGGCCGCTTTTATCTAGCCAAGCGCGCCGGTCAACTCCCCGCCATCTTCACCCAGGACACCAGCATCATGAGCCGTTCGGCCATCGAGGAAGGGGCCTTCCTCCCCCGCATTGCCGCCAACGATGAAATCCTGAACGGCATCAGCTCCACCCCGCCGCTTCTTGCCTACTGCCTTACCGATCGCCGCGCCCTCGCCCGCACCTCCCTCATCACCAAAAAGGAAGATCCGCTGCTAGCCACGTGGCAGTACGGACTCGGCACCTCGCTCGCGTTTACCAGCGACGCGACCGCCCGCTGGGCCAGAAACTGGGTGAGTTGGCCCGGCTTCGACGCCTTCTGGTCCCAGGCCGCCCGCGCCATTTCCCGCCGTAACACCCTCAACCGCTACCAAGTAAACGTCAGCCAGCAAGCGGGCAAAGCCGTGGTCGATCTCACCGCCACCGATACCCTCGGCAATCCGGTGATGAACAACGAGGCCATCGTGAAAATCGCGACTCCCCAGGGCGGTTCCCGCGACGTGGCCCTGACCCAAGTTGGCCCCGGCCATTTCCAAGGTTCGGCCGAAGCGGGCGATATCGGTAGCTACCTCATCACTGTTGCCGAGCCCGATCCCAAGGGCGGAATGCGCACCCGCACCACCGGCTTCAGCCTCCCGTACCCCGCCGAATACCGCACCGTCCACCCCAATCGCCCGCTCCTCACCCGCATGACCGAGCTCTCCGGCGGCAAAGTCATCACCGACCCCGCCCAGGCTCTCCGACCCGTAAAAGATTCCGGAAAATCCATCACCGAACTTTGGCCTTTCCTCATCGCCTTCGCCGCGCTCCTTTTGCCCGTTGATGTTGGAATCCGCCGCATCGCCATCCCCTTCGCCGAAATCTTCGCCCGCCTTCGCGCGCGACTCACTTCTCGTCGCCGCCCTGCTGTCGTCGAAAACGTCGAACTCGTCGGTCGCCTCCAACAAGCCAAAACCCGGGCCCAACGTGCCGATTCCGGCCAATCCACAAGCCAGGCCGAACCCACCGCGACCGAACCTCGCACATCCCGCTCCGCACCCCGGGCAAAAACCAACCAACCAACCGGCTCCCCGGCCCAATCTCTCTTAGAAGCCAAACGCCGCCGAAGCGAAAAACCACCCGAATAACCACGCAGCCATGGAGCGCGGCCTTCAGGCCGCATCTGGCAAGGGGGCTTCAGCCCCCCAAAACTGCAACCCCTCTGACCGTGCACCTTCAGGCCACATCTGGGCCCGGGGGCTTCA
>Ga0114959_10000697_pt1 | contig 31538 bp, 30 predicted proteins | sample C_130625_EF_Meta_FD_87317 | JGI IMG/M metagenome (GOLD analysis project Ga0114959, IMG submission 87317) | Freshwater microbial communities from Lake Croche, Canada to study carbon cycling - C_130625_EF_MetaG | ecosystem: Environmental > Aquatic > Freshwater > Lake | place: Lake Croche, Canada... | reverse complement strand
TGCAGCCCACATCTTGCTCGGCAGCGGATTCCAGCCGCGGGTTGCCCTTGGTGGGAAAACTCGCCTCATGACCGCTGGCAAACCTGACAAAGATCATCCCCCGCTCATGCCATGCCTTGAGGGCACGGTCAGCCAAGGTGTTCGGCCCATTTTTGTCTGATGAGTTCGAGGTTGTCATCGATAAGGTCCTCCGCTCGCGAGAACTCTCTTCCGTTGAACCCGACTGATTCAGGCAGTTCCACTTCCGGCTCGACAGCGAACACTGCTTCACCCTCAGCCGACTTCAAGCCTTTGGCCGGTGATTTCCGGGCTGAATTGCTCCAGAGCCGCCCCATGCGGCGGTGGCTCATCAGTCGTCTAGCGTGGCACCGATCTTTACCCGCACCTGCCAGTGGGCAACCTTGCCGTTCTCGATGTGGCCTCGGGTATCAACAACCTCGAACCAGCGCATCTTGCTCTCGTTGATCTCGGCCTTGGCGATGGCGTTCTGAACCGCCGACTCGATACTCGTGTGGGAAGAGCCGACCAACTCGATCATTTTGTAGATGTGTTCGCTCATGGGAAAAGCTCCGGTTTGTGGGTGGCTTTCGAAATCTTATACCTGGAAGAATGGGTCGAGGGCTCGAGAGCGGTCTGTTCAGCCCCATCACACACTCCGAAGGATTGAATCCATGGCTTTTTCAGCACAGATCGTCGGCGACGAACTGGTCCTACGAATCCCGATGAATGCCAAGCCCGAGCGGTCGGCCAGCGGCAAAACGCTGGTGGTCGCCTCAACCCACGGAAACAAGGAAACCGACTGTGTGGTAAACGGCAAGAAGGTGACCGTGGGTGTCAACGCCTACATCCCGGTGAAGTAGTGGGGAAATTCTGTTGGCACGAAGGGCTGCCGGCGGTGGACGCTGGCTGGCCAGCGAACTGATGACAGGGCATGGCTCGGAGCGTGAATCTGCCTACGGCTCGTGGCTTCTTCGATCAGCCGCACGCCGGCATTCGCACCGCGGCCCGTCAGATCGACGAGGCGATCGTCGCGGCCGCGGCGACCGACTCGACCGCGGCAGCGGGCGTCGTGACCTCGTCGTGAAACTCGGTCGGATGATCCTCGGCCGCATGGCCATAGAGATCCTGCATGCCGGCGACCGCTGCCAGATACTCGTTGAAATGCGCGTCCATGATGAAACCCTCCTTGGTTGAACATCCCCGAACAAGGAATAATACGCATGCCAATCCTCACGGTTCAGCCCATCCCAGCCAACCAATCCTGCCCAGAACCCCACAGCTTCCCGGACGTTGCGATCAGCCGCGCGGCGATGCAATCCAGGGCCACCCGCCGGTCGATGAGAGATCCACACGCCGCATGATCGCAGCATGAACCACCTCCTCCAGGTCGTCGCTCTCGCCGCGGCTGGCGCCGCCGGCACGCTGCTCCGCGCCGGCTGCACGACGGCCGCCGTGAAGCTCTTCGGTTCATCGTTTCCGTGGGGGACGCTCACCGCCAACGTGGCTGGCTCGTTCGCCTTTGGCGCGATCTACGCGCTCACCCGCACCCGCGGGATCACTCCGGAACAGGAGACGGTGCTCCTCGTCGGCCTGCTGGGCGGCTTCACCAGCTATTCGAGCTTCGCCTTTCAGTCGGTCGCGTTGCTCGAATCGGGCCGCGCCGCCGCGGCGCTCGCCTACATGGCATTTACCAACGTCGCCGGACTGGTGGCCGTGTGGGCCGGGCTCCGCCTGTGCCGCTGACGGCCGCCGCGGATCAGTTGCCCGACCAGCGGCATTCATACACGCTCCCCTGCCGGGGCATGATCACCGACCAGCCGATCAGCCGGCCGTAGGGATGGTCGATCGTGTATCGTGAGGTGAGCGGCTCGAGGGCCGTGTCCTGACCGCGTGGATAGGTGACGAGCTGGTAGCGGTGATAGGGATGGTCGTCGGGAAACAGGATCCAGACGGTGAGCAGATCGGCATTGAACTGCATCACCAGAGGCAGCCGGCCCGCGGGCAGCGACTTGTATCGCACCACCGCCGCGACCTCGAGCGGCACCGGCTCACCGACCGGGGCGTCCGACAGGTCAACGTGATACTCGTAATGACTCTCCTCCGTGCCGTCGGCGGCCCGCTCCTTCACGCGGCGCACCCGCCCCGGCAAAGAACCATTGGGCTGGCGATAATCAACGCCCTCCACCGGGAGGGCGGTCCGAAACACGACCCCCTTCTGCCGTCGCGTGTCGTCGGTGAGGCGGATCACCACGCGGTCGCGGAAGCGAACCTGCCCACCACGATCGGGCTGAAGACCACCACTCCAGGCCGTCCGCAGGTCGTTGATCCGGCTGTAGGAGAGGATCTCGACGCCGGCGTAATCGTCGACGGTCGGCTCGGCGGCATCGCTGACGTCGAGCTTCTGCCAGCCGGCGACCGGGTCGCTCTCCACCAGGTCGAGCACGAGGCGAATGTCGGGATCACCCTTGGCGATCGAATCAATCACGCTGGTGAGCATCTCGGCGCGACGGTGCAGCGTGTAGAAACGCACCGGCAGGTAGACGAAGAGCAGCAGACCGAGCGCCAGATACAAGTAGCTCGGCCAGTCCTTCCAGTCGAGCAGCGTCGCCCAAACCTTGCGGTGGCTGGAGCGCCGGAGCAGTTCGGCCAGCCGAGCCGGCGGGCTCGTGCCCGTGGTCCGCGCGGTGCCGTGGGCAGCCGACTGCGGCACCGCCACGACCACCGAATGCCGACCCGGCAGCGGCTCCCAGGGCGGGCCGTCGTGAATCGGCCGGAGCGCCTTCGCGCCGATCCGCCGGTGGAAGCTGCGGGCCACCTCGTAGCCATGCGCAACCAGTGCGTTGGCCTCCAGATCGTTGAACCGGTCGAGGTCGGTACGGATGCCCGACACCTCCGCCTGCACCACCGGATGCACGCCGTGCGGATCCTCGTGGGCGTCGACGACGTGCGTCACGGGCAGGAAATGGAAGCCATTCTGGTCACCGAAGTTTTCTCGCTCCAGCTGCCAGACGCGGTCCCAGAGGATGTCGGTGGCGCGGATCGACTGGGCGATGAAGCCCAGGGGCGCGTTGCCAAGAATCTGAAACGGCTTACCGGCGTCACTGACGATCACTCGGTGATACGAACGGCCGCGGTGGTCGGTGAGCCAGGCGAAGCCGCGGATGCCGAGGTTGTCGTAGACCCCGCCGTCGGTGAACGACTCCGTCCGAAACTGACCCTCGTGCACACCGAGATCGTGGGCCGTGATCTCAACGGGGGGAAAGAAACCCGGAAACGCCGAGGAGGCGCTCACCACCTTGGCAATCGTCGCCGTCTGCCCTGCGATGTGCCGGAAGGGATCAGTTTCACCCCGCTCCCGCTTCTGGATGTGCAGGCCCTCGCGGTTGAAAACAGCCATCACGCCGTCGCTGACGTTCGTGGCGAGCATGTGCAGCGCCGGCTGCTCGGGGAGTTCGAAGAGCCGGCGGTCACCGTAGAGAAACGTGCGGTAGTACTTCTCCAGGAGCGCGTTGGGCGTGAAGTTCGCAGCCGACCAGCCGGTGAGCTTGCCGACGAGCCGGATCGGAAACAGCAGCGGCAGGCGGCGGACGATCCGGTTGCGAACGTCGTGCTGCACGAACCGGATCACCTCGCCGGCCGCCTCGGCGAACTCGGCATCGGTGCCGTTGTAGCGGTCCCAGTTGAGGACGAGGTGGGCGGCCAGGATGCTGCCCCCAGACACCGCCGCGATGTCGCCGATCAGGGGCAGTGAGCCGCTGTCCCGCAGGTAGCGGATCACGCCGAGGTGGTAGAGCGTGGCGCGGAATCCGCCGCCGGAGAGGGCGAGGCCGATGGTGGACATGCAGGACGGCACCGGGCGTGTCGAGGACGTGGGCTACTCTACCCGCCATCACCCCGAGGTGGCGACTGTTGAAGCGGCCGGCGGTGCCGCGGCATACTGTCGCCCTTCGACCAGACACCCCGGAGCATGACCACGATGGGCCTTCTGAAAGAGTTTCGTGACTTCGCGATGCGCGGCAATGTGATCGATCTCGCCGTGGGCGTGGTGATCGGCAGCGCGTTCGGCAAGATCATCAGCTCGCTCGTCGCCAACATCATCATGCCCCCCCTGAACCTGCTGACGAGCAAGTTCGGCGTGAACTTCACCGACCTGGCCTACAAGATCCAGACCGAGGCCCCGAAGCTCAACGCCGACGGCACGATGGAGATGGTGGAAGGCAAGCCGGTGATGATCGACCAGGCCTACCCGATCCTCAACTATGGCCCCTTCATCCAGTCGGTGGTCGACTTCCTGCTCGTGGCCGGGGCGATCTTCCTCGTCATCAAGGCGCTCAACTCCGCCAAGGCGAAGTTCGACACGGTCACGACCGCGGACCCGCCGCCGCCGCCGGAAGACGTGGTGCTGCTCCGCGAGATCCGCGACGCCCTCGTGAAGCGCTAGGAACACCATGGGATTCTGCGATGACGCCTTCCTGCTCTCCACTCCGGTGGCGGCCGACCTCTACCAGCGGGTGGCGACGGCGCAGCCGATCGTCGATTACCACTGCCACCTGAGCCCGAAAGACATCGCTGAAGACCGGCGGTTCGAAACCCTCCACGCCGCCTGGCTGGAGGGGGACCACTACAAGTGGCGGGCGATGCGGGCCGACGGAGTGAACGAGGAGCGGATCACCGGCTCAGCCACGCCGCGGGAGAAGTTTCAGGCCTGGGCCGAGACGGTGCCGCATACGCTGCGAAATCCGCTCTTTCACTGGGCCCACCTCGAACTCCGCCGCCACTTCGGGATCGACGACCTCCTCGACGGCACCACCGCAGAGAGGGTCTGGACGGAGGCCAATCGACAGCTCGCCGCGGGGCCGCTCACCGCCCGGGGCATCCTCACGAAGATGAACGTGGCGCTCGTCGGCACGACCGACGATCCTGTCGATCCGCTCGACTGGCACGCACGAATCGCCACCTCGGGCTTCCCCGTGAAGGTCGTGCCCACCTTCCGCCCCGACGTGGCTGGCAAGGTGCACCAGCCCGAGAAGGTGAGGGCCTGGGCGAAGAAGCTCGCCGATGTCTCCGGGATCGGCACCGACACCCACGCAGGCCTGCTCGCGGCGCTCGCCACGCGGCACGCCGACTTCGCCGCCGCTGGCTGCCGGGCGAGCGACCATGGGCTCGATGTGCTCGCCGCCACCCACTGCACCGACACAGAGGCGACTTCGATCTGGCAGCGGGCCATGGCCGGCACCGCCGCCACGCCCGAGGAGGCCGACCGCTTCGCGACGTCCATCGTGCTCCATGTCGCCCGGCTCAACCACGCCCGGGGCTTCGTCACGCAGCTGCACCTCGGCCCCGTCCGCGACCCCAACCCGCTGCTCGCGAAGCGGCTCGGCGCCGACGCCGGCTGCGACACGATCGGCGACCTCACGCAGGGCCCCGGGCTCGTTCGCTTCCTCGGACGGCTCTCCGGCGAAAACACCCTCGGCCGCACGATCCTCTACAACATCAACCCCGCCGACAACGCCGTCTTCGCCGCGATGCCGGGCTCGTTTCAGGATGGCGTCATCCCCGGCAAGATGCAGTGGGGCAGCGGCTGGTGGTTCATGGACCAGGAGCGGGGCATGCGGGACCAGATGAACATGCTCTCCGACCTCGGCCTGCTCGCGCGGTTTGTGGGGATGGTCACCGACTCGCGATCATTCCTCTCGTATCCGCGGCACGAATACTTCCGCCGGATCCTCTGCGACCTGCTGGGTAGCGACGTGGCCAGCGGTCGGCTCCCCGACCGCCGCGACTGGCTCGACGCCGTGGTCGCGGGCGTCTGCCACGGCAACGCCCGGGCGATGTTCATCGACCCGGTCAGCGCCTGAGCCGGCAGGCCGCGACAGGATCGATCGAGAACCGCACGCGGACGTCGGGGTGCGTGGTGTAGAGCCGCAGCCGCTCACCGTCGTGGATGACGGTCGCGCTCGACCGCTTCGGATGAGCGGGATCAACCGGCAAGACGGGATTGCCCACCCACTTTTCCCACTGGATGAGATCGTCGCTCGCGGCGATGCAGGTCTGCCACGTCTGCCGATCGGGATCGGGGCTGGCGTGGTAGTAGGCATACCAGCGGCCGTCGAACCGCACGATCTGATCGACGGCGACCCCGTGCCGGTCGAAAGCCTCGGGGCCGCAGGCCAGCACCGGCTCGTCGCTGATGTTGGTGAACGTGCAGCCGTCACGCGACGTGGCAAGCCAGACGCCGTCATCCCGCCGCTCATAAAACAGATACATGCGACCGCAGTCGACCCAGAGCGTGGGCGTGCCCCGCGGACCGTCGGGAATCGCCCCGCCAGACGCGAGGCGAATGTCGAGCGGGCCGCAGGGCCGCCACGATGCGAGGTCTCGCGACGCGAGCAGGTGAGCGATGTCGTGTTCGCCCTCGGCAACCATGAGGAAATTTTCCTCGCCCGACCTGCCGACCTGCGCCACGCAGACATCCTCGACCCAGCGGTTGGGCAGGAGCGGGCCGGCAGACCGCGTCCAGTTGAGGCCGTCGCCGCTCGTCGCATGGCCAAGCCGCCGCACGGGATCGCGATCGAGGTTCGAGCCGGTGTACCAGAGGTGCCAGTGGCCGCCGTGACGCAGGATCCAGCCCCGCTCCCGCAGGTCGCGGTCCCAGGCCTCTCCTCCACCGCCCGCAAACAGCGGCTCGGCCGACGGCGGCCCGAAGGCGACGAGTTCGCGGGGCACGTCGGGAGTGTCGCCGCGAGCCGCGACGGCGATGAACACGAGCAGGCAGGCGACCGCGACGCGAGGGTGCATGCCGCCATGATACGGGCAGGAGACAGCCGGCGCACGCGCGGCTGACCAGGTCGATCCCGGTACGATGGATGGTGGTCGCCTCTCTTCCGCACCGAGCCTTCCATGCCGCTTCCGGGTCGCACGCTCTCCGCGCAGCTCGTCTGGCCGGTCGTCGGACTGGTGCTGATCGCGGTGCTGGCCAACGTAGCCTTTGCGGCCTGGCTGGCGACGCGCAGCGCCGTCGTCGCCGCCCGCACCAGCCGCGAGCGGATCGTGGCCGCGCTCGACCGCTCGCGGATCGCGCTGGTACCGGCCGTGCTCGACGCCCTCGGCAACCTCACGGGCAGCGAACTCGTGGTCTGGAACGACGCGGCTGACGCTCCGGCCGACGCCACCCTCACGCCGGAGCAACTCCGTGAGGCGACGGCCACGCTGCGGGCGGCGCGCGACGGCGAGGTGATCACGATCGGCGGCCAGCGGCACTCCGTCGCCATCGTCCGCGCCTCGGGAGTGCGGCCGGAGCGGGCGTTTGTCCTCACGCCGGTGCAACGTCTCGCGGCCACGACCTGGGCGGCGGCCTGGCCTGTGCTGGCCGTCGCTGCGGCGACGCTCGCCGTACTCGTGCCGCTGGGGCTGGCGACCACTGGGCGGATCGCCAGCCGGATCGCCGCGATCGAGCGGCGGGTGGAGCGGATCTCGCAGGGCGAGTTCGGGACTGCGGCTGCCGACGCCGATGGCGACGAGGTGGGCCGCCTCGCCGCGGGCGTCGAGCGGATGAGCGGCGAACTGGAGTCACTCAGGGCGCGGCTCGTCGCAGGCGAGCGGCAGCGGCTCCTTGGCCAGCTCGCGGCGGGATTCGCCCATGAACTCCGCAACGCCATCACCGGCGCTCGGCTCGCGATCGACCTCCACCGCCGTCGCTGCCCCGGCGGTGATTCCGGCCACCGACCTGACGACAGCCTCGCCGTCGCTTGCCGGCAGCTCGACATCGTCGAGGAAGAGGTTCGCGGCCTGCTGGCCCTCGGCAAGCCACCAACCACGGAGCCCGCGGCCGTTGACGTTGACGCACTCGTGGCGGAGGTCTGCCATCTCGTGGCCCCGCGGTGCGTCCACCTCGGCGTCGAACTCACTGCGGGCCCGGACTGTGCCGCGAGCCTGATGGGCCGCCGCGAGGCGCTGCGGGCGGCACTGGTGAACCTCGCCCTCAACGCGATCGACGCCACCGGCGGTGGCGGCCACGTGAGCATGGCCGCCGAGGTCGGTGGCGGCCGCGTCACGCTCGCAGTGGAGGACGACGGGCCGGGGCCGCCACCGGAACTCGGCACGGCACTCACCGAGCCGTTCGTGACCGGCAAGCAGGAAGGCGTGGGCCTCGGGCTCTCGGTGGCCCGGGCCGTGGCGGAGCAGCACGGCGGCACGCTCACCTGGCGGCGGGCCGACGGCCGCACGCGCTTTACGATCGCACTGCCCGAGGCGGTGATCGCCGCCACCTCCAGCCACCAGGAGCCGGTCGCGTGAGCCGTATTTTGGTTGTCGACGACGAGCCGGCCATCGGCTGGAGCCTGCGGGAACTCCTCACCGACGAGGGGCATGCGGTCGACGTCACGGCAAACGTAGCCGACGCCCTCGCCGCCGCGACCCGCTCCCGACCAGACGCGATCCTGCTCGATGTGCGTCTTCCCGGACGCGACGGCATCGACGCCATTCCCGATCTGCGGGAGACGGGGCCGGCCCCGATCATCGTGATGACGGCATTCGGCGACCTCGACACGGCCGTCCGCGCCGTTCGCGCCGGCGCCTTCGACTATCTTGTGAAGCCATTCGACCTCGAACACGTCTCGGCAGTGGTCGCCAGGGCACTGTCGCAATGGCTGCCACGCGAGCCTGCCGGTGAGCCCGAGACGACACCGCCGCCGCTCGTGGGATCGTCGGCTGCGATGCAGGAGGTCTACAAGCGGATCGCCGCCGCCGCGGCGGACGAGCGGCCCTTGTTGATCACGGGCCTCGCAGGAAGCGGCAAGGATCTCGCGGCCCGCGCCGTGCACGCCCACGGCCCCAGACCGGGCGGGCCATTCGTCGCCACAAGCCTCGCGGCCCTCGCGCCCACCGCGATCGGCGGTGAACTTTTTGGCAGCAGCGATGCAGCGGGGCTTCTTGAAATCGCTTCCGGCGGCACGCTCCTGATCGAGGCGATCGAGGTGGCACCGCCGGAGGTGCAGGCGCGGCTCGCCAACGTGATCGCGACACGCGAACTCTTCCGTGGCGGCACCGCACACCCACTCGACGCCCGACTGATCGTGGCGAGCAGGCTCGGCCCCGAAACGCTTGCGCTGGACCAACGCCTGGCCACCCTCATGAGCCCAGCGCCGATCGCGATGCCGGCGCTCGCCGACCGCTGCGACGACATCGAACCGCTCGTGCGGTCGTTCCTCGCCCGGCATGCCGCCGCCACGCAGGCGGCGACGGTGCCCGCGGTGTCGCCCGAGTTTCTCGCGGCGGTTCTGGACCGCGACTGGCCGCAAAACGTTCGCGACCTCCGGGCGGCCGTCGAACACGCCGCCGTGATCGCCCGGGGCGCCGCGCTGCGGCCGGAGCACCTGCCGCCACGTGAGGTCACCGCCACCGGAGCCGGGCCGCTCGAGACCGCCGGCCACCACGTCGACGCCGCCATCAAGGACTGGGCCGCGGCGGCCCGCGCGGCCTTCGGTCGGCTGCCGGAGCCCGATCTCCACAACCGGGCTGTCCGGCTCGTCGAGGCCACACTCCTTCGCGAGGCACTCGCCCACGCCGGCGGCAACCGCACGGCCGCCGCCAAACTCCTCGGCCTCGACCGGGCAACGCTCCGAACCAAGCTCCGGCAGTTCGGCCTCGACGACTGACACGGATCGCACATGATCCATGCGCGAGTGCGTGGCGAGTGAAAGCCGACCGGCCGTGAGGCCGCGGGCGAACCACGCATGACCCCGTCTTTTTCCCGCCGGCCACTCAGCCGGTGAAAAGTTCACCGGCCGTGGCGACGGATTCCCCGTGCCCCCGGGGCGGCGGCGGCGATAGCATCCGCTGACGTCCCCCGCCGTCAGCAGTCGCCGCCATGTGCCACCCCACCACCGTCAACGCCGAACATCGCGGCTTCACCCTCGTGGAGCTGCTCGTGGTGATCGCGATCATCGCCACGCTCATCGGTCTGCTCCTGCCCGCGGTGCAGTCCGCGCGGGAATCGGCGCAGCGAACGGCGTGTGCCAACAAGCTCCGCCAGCTCCCCATCGCGTTTCACAACTACGAAACTGTCCGGCGGATGCTGCCGCCGCTGAAGCGGCTCTTCTCCGGCGCGATCACCGCCTGCGAGCCGAAGATGGCCCATCGGAGCTGGGCCCCGGACGTACTCCCCTACGTGGAAGAAGCGGCGCTGATGGCGAGCTACGACCTGTCGCGCAACTGGTGGGAGAATCAAGACGGATCGGCGCCGAACGGCGGCACCGCCGGCGCCTTCGATGACAGCCCGACCGGCAATCGCGCGCTGGCCCGGACCATTCTGCCGGCGCTGCAGTGCCCCTCATCGCCGTTCCCCAACCGGATCCAGGACAAGATCGAGAATCCACGAAAGACCGGCGCGTGCAGCGACTACTTCGTAGTGGCCGGCACGGGTACGAACTTCAACGCGCTGGCTGGCCTGACCGCCGGCACCGTGACGGCGGGACCAGGGCCAACGGAGTCCTGGACGAACTGCGGGGCCACCGCCACGCGTCCGCGGTGCACCATGGCCAAGATCACCGACGGCCTTTCGAAGACGATCCTGCTCGCCGAGAGCGCGGGCCGCGAAGACGTGTGGCGGGCACGCACGCGCTCTCCGGCAAATGCGGATCAGGCCGCCGGCGCCAGCTGCGCGCGGGCGCAGGGTGGTGCGTGGGCGACCAACGACAATCCCTACGGCTTCGGTGAGAAAGCCGCCGCGTGGTGCACGTCGGGCCCCACCGCAGGGCCAATCCCCACCACGCTGATGCGGGTCAACGGCTCCAACGAAAACGGCTGGCTCGTGTACAGCTTTCACACCGCCGGGGCGAACATGGCCATGGCGGACGGGTCGGTGCGGCTGGTATCGGAAGACACCTCGGTGCAGATTCTCGGTCAGCTCGCGACGAGGGCCGGCGGCGAAGCGGTTTCGCTCGACTGACGCCGGCTGCTTTTCCCTGGCTCAGGACGGCCGTAGACTACGGGTGCAGCGTCGGCGTTGCCGACGATGGATCGATTCTCCAGCGATGAAAAGGTCACCATGGACATTCTCGGCGAGATCCTGAAGCAGGTCCTCGAAGGTGCGGCGCAGCAGCAAGGCCAGCAGCAGCCCCAGCAGCGCCCCCAACCCCAGCAGCGGCCGCAGCAGCCGCAGCAGCCGCCCCAGGGCATGCCGTCGCCAAACGACCTCAGCGACATCCTCTCCCAGATCTTCGGCGGAGGCTCTGCCCAGAAGCTGCCCGAGGTCGTCAAGCAGTTCGAGGAAAAGGGTATGCGTGATCAGGTCGACTCGTGGGTCCGCACCGGCCCCAACAAATCAGTGGACCGGCGGCAGATTGAGGAAACCTTCGGCCAGCAGGAACTCGACCAGTACGCCCGTTCCAAGGGCATCGATCGCGATCAGCTCGCCGAGGTCCTTGCCAAGTACATCCCTCGAATCATCGACGAGCTGACGCCGACCGGCCAGCTTCCGGCCCGACGCTGATCCTTCCGGTGGCCCGCGTCGCTCCTCAGGGGCGACGCGGGGCCACCCCCGGGCGGAGGTATACTTGCGGCTCCCAGGAGACGCTACCCGCCCGTGAACAAGACCGTCGCCACGACCGTCGTCGGTGTCATGGTGACGTGCCTCGCCGGCAGTCCGGCTGGCGGAGCCGACTGGTCCGGCGTCGAACTCGCCTGGCGCAATGACCCGAGACCAGCCGCAGACGCCCCGCTCCCCGTCGAACTCCCGCCGGCGCGACGAACCAGCCGCCGGGCACAGCGGCGAATCATCCGCCGCGGCGATCTCGATCCAGTGACCGTCGAGCCGCGCCCAGCTCCCGTCGAGCCGCGCCCAGTTCCGTTGCTTGAAGAGCCGCGGAGTGTTGAACCACTGTTCGCCCTGCCCACCGAGCCGATCCCGCCGGCAGACCGGCTGCAGGCGATCGCGCATCCCGATCAGGCCTATGGTGAGCATCCCAGGCAGCGCTATGACCTGTTCCTACCGGAGGGTTGTACCGGAGGCGGGCTGCCGCTGGTGGTCTGGATCCAAGGGCGTGACTGGCGGACCGGAGCCAAGGCCGACTGCCCGATCGCATGGCTGGTCGAGCAGGGTTTTGCCGTTGCCTGCGTCGACTACCGTCCGAGCGACCTCGCCGTGTTCCCGGCCCAACTCGACGACTGCCGCGCGGCCCTCGCAGCACTCCGCGCCGATGCGGAGACGTGGGGGATCGATGCCTCCAGGATGTGCGTGGCCGGCATGGGCGGTGGAGGTCATCTCGCCGCACTCGTCGCCTTCGCCCCGACCGATCCTCGGCCGATCCATGAAGCCTCGGCCGAGGACGCCGCAGCGGTGGCGCCAGCCGACGTCGCGGCAGTCGCGATGTTCGATGCCCCGACGCACCTGCCCTCGCTCGGTGGCAGCCACGATCGCGCCGGCTCTGCAGCGAGCCGACTCGTGGGCGGGCCGCTTCCCGAGTTTCGCGAGGCGGCCCAGCGGGCGAGCCCGCTGCTGCACGTCTCGGCCCAAGCCCCCCCCGCGCTCATCGTGCATGGGGGCCGCGGCGACGGAACCGCACTCGACCAGGGAGACCGGCTCGACGCAGCGCTCCGCGCGGAAGGCGTCGAGAGTGGCTTGGTGATTCTCGATGCCACGGCGAGCGATCTGGCACCGCGACGAGGGAGCCCTGCCGCTGGAGCGCTTGTCGAGTTTCTCGATCGCACTGTCGGCCCAACCGCCGTCCGCCACGAGGACTGACGGCCGCGGCTGCCGTCGGTAGCACCGCCGCTGCGACCGGCACGAGCCGCGCGGTGTGCCCCGCCCGTCAGGCTTGTGCAGTTGTCGCCGACCACCGCCGATACCTTTGGCTGTGCCGGTTGTCTCCGGTACCGCCGCCGCGGTCGCCAGCCCGCCTCGTCAACGGCGTCGTACCATCCATCACCCTTGCATTCCAAAACCGCCCATGCCGTCCCCACGCCGCAAGTCGCCCTCCACTGCCGTCCAGAACCCGCTGGAGACGTACCTGCGCGACATCAATGAGACGCCGCTGCTCACGGCCGACGACGAGAAGCGGTTGGCCGTCGCGATCGGCAAGGGGGACGCGCTCGCCCGGGATCACATGGTGCGGGCGAACCTGCGCCTGGTCGTCAACATCGCCCGCGGCTACGCCAACCGTGGACTGCCGCTGCCCGACCTCATCGAGGAGGGGAACCTCGGGCTCTTGCGGGCGGTGGAGGGCTTTGACCCCACCATGGGAACCCGGTTCAGCACCTACGCGAGCTACTGGATCAAGCAGTCGATCAAGCGGGCGCTGATCAACTCCGGCAAGACCATCCGCATCCCGGCCTACATGGTGGAGATTCTCTCCAAGTGGCGGCGGGCGACCGCCAGGCTGCTCGACACGCTCAGCCGCCCGCCGACTCCGGAGGAAGTGGCCCGGAGCCTGGGGCTCGCCCGCAAGAAGCTCCCGATCATCAAGAAGGCAATCCACGTGCACCAGTCGACGCCGCACGTGGAGCAGGCCGAAGGGGGCTGGTCGCTCGGGGAACTGATCCGTGACGACAACGCCCGTTGCCCCGCGGACGTGATGCTCGACGACGACACCCTGAGGCACGTTCTCAAGCGAATCGACGAGCTCGACCAGCGGGCTTGCACCATTATCAAGCTCCGCTTCGGCCTGACCGGTAGCGAGCCGATGACGCTCAAGGAGATCGGCGCCGGCCTCGGGCTCACGCGGGAACGGGTGCGGCAGATCGAATCGGAGACCCTGGCGACGCTGGCGGCGGAGATCGAGGGGGTGCCGCGGGCACGGATCCGGTTGCGGCAGGGCGCCTGATCGTCGACACTTTTCCCATGGACCTCTCCCGCCACATCCGTCCGATTCCCGACTTCCCGAAACCGGGCATCCTGTTCCGCGACATCACTCCGCTGCTCGCCGACGCCGGGGCGTTCGCGGCGGCGATCCAGGCCCTGGCCGGGCCATGGCGGTCCGCCGGTGTGATGGCGATCGCCGCGGTCGAGGCCCGGGGATTCCTGTTCGCTGGTCCGCTGGCTCTCGAACTCGGCGTTGGTGTGATCCCGGTGCGGAAGCCGGGCAAACTCCCGGCCGATACGATCTCCCACGAGTACGACCTGGAATACGGCCGCGACCGGCTGGAGATGCACCGGGGCGTGCTTCCCGCCGGTGCCGGCGTGCTCGTGGTCGACGACGTGCTGGCGACGGGAGGGACAGCAGCCGCATGCATCAAGCTCATTGAGGCGGGCGGCGGCCGCGTCGTCGGGGCGTCGTTCCTCGTTGAGATTTCCCCGCTCAACGGTCGCGAGCGGCTGGTGCCGCACCGCGTCGAGAGCGTGATCGTCTACTGAGATGCACCGCCGCGTCGTGGTGGCGATGTCGGGGGGCGTCGATTCGAGCGTCGCCGCTGCGCTGCTCGTCGAGCAGGGATACGACTGCGTCGGCGTGTTCATGCGGCACGCCGCGCCGGCGCTCCCGCCGGCCGAAGTCGCCGACCCCCTGGCGATCGTCTCGCCGCGACCGGGGCATCAAGGCTGCTGCAGTCCGACCGACGCCCTCGACGCCCGTCGCGTGGCCGACCGGCTCGGGATCCCACTCTATGCCCTCGATCTCTCAGTCGAGTTCGAGCGGATCATCGACGCGTTCGCCGCTGACTACGGCAGCGGACGCACGCCGAACCCGTGCGTCCGCTGCAACTCCTGGATCAAGTTCGGCAGGCTCTTCGACCACGCCGATGCGATCGGCGCCGCACACGTCGCCACCGGTCACTACGCCCGACTCGATCAGGGCCCGGACGGTCCCGCGCTCCGCCGCGGCCTCGACGCCGCCCGCGACCAGTCCTACGTGCTCTTCGACATCCGCCCAGACCGACTTCGACGAATGATGCTCCCGGTCGGCGGCCTGGCAAAGGCGGACGTGCGGGCCCGCGCCGCCGCGCTCGGCCTCGTGACGGCTGACAAGCCCGACAGCCAAGAGATCTGCTTCGTCGCCCCCGGCGAACACGCCCGGCTCGTGGCCCATCGGCTCGGCGGCTCGCGGGCTGGCGAGATCGTCGACTCGGGTGGCCGCATCCTCGGCTGTCATCCCGGAATCGAGCACTTCACCGTCGGCCAGCGGCAGGGGTTGGGCATCGCCGTGGGCACGCCGCTCCACGTGATCCGCATCGAGCCGGAGGCGTGCCGCGTGGTCGTGGGCCCCAGGAGCGAGGTGCCCGAAACGCGTCTTGTGGCCGGCAGCGCGACCTGGCTTGAAGCGCCGCCGATCGAACCCTTCGAGTGCCTCGTGCAGTGCCGCGCCCAGCGCACCGCCGCCCCGGCCGTTGTCACGCTGCTGTCGGCAGACCGCTTCACGGCGGAGTTCACCGGCGGCCCAGAACGCTCCCCGGGACCGATCTCCCCGGGCCAGCCGGCGGTCTGCTACGCCGGCGACCGCCTCCTCGGTGGCGGCTGGATCGAGGGCTGATACGGATGACACACGAGCCACAAGCTCGGTCGCATGCTCAAAGCCGACGGCCGTAAGGCCGCGGGCGAACCACGCTGAGCGCGGCCTCTGCTGGCGGTTCGCCCCACGCCTCACGGCGTTGGGCTTGGACAAGCGGCTGCGGGCGGCTCATGCAAAACCCGGCTGAGCACCGAGAAACGACTGATTTTGCCTGGGACGATCCGCGAACTAGGCTTGATGCCGGTCTCTATCGTCAGTCGCCCCGTCCGGAGTCGCTCGCGTGAACCCTCGCCCCGCAGGCCTGCCGCCTGAAGTCCTCGTCGGCGCCTCGATCCTCATCGGGCTCGCCGTGCTGACGATGCTGCTGCTCGTCTTCAACTACGGCCAGCTCTGGTTTCAGGCCTACTGGTCGAAGGCGCGGGTGACATTCATGGAGCTGCTCGGCATGAGCCTCCGGAAGGTCAACGCCCGCACGATCGTCCAGGCCAGGATCATGGCGACCCAGGCGGGGCTCGGGCCCGACATCACAGCGCAGCGACTTGAGGCCCACTACCTCGCCGGCGGCGATGTGCCTCGCGTGATCCGAGCCCTCATCGCGGCTCAGCGGGCCGACCTCGACCTCGACTTCGACCGGGCCTGCGCGATCGACATCGCCGGCCGCGACGTGCTCGACGCGGTGCAGACGAGCGTCAATCCCAAGGTGATCGACTGCCCCGACATCGCCAGCGGCAAGTCGACGCTCTCGGCCGTCGCCAAGAACGGCGTCGAGCTCAAAATCAAGGCCCGCGTCACCGTGCGGACAAACCTGCAGCAGCTCATCGGCGGTGCGACCGAAGAGACGATCATCGCCCGGGTCGGTGAGGGGATCATCACCTCGATCGGTTCGTCCGCCAGCCACTTCGAGGTGATGGAGCATCCCGACACGATTTCGAAGGCGGTGCTCCAGCGGGGCCTCGACGCCCAGACGGCGTTCCAGATCGTTTCGATCGACATCGCCGACATCGAAGTGGGCGAGAACATCGGCGCCCGATTGCAGGCAGACCAGGCCGAGGCCGACACCCGCGTTGCCCGGGCAAGGGCCGAGGAGCGGCGGAGCGTGGCGATCGCCCGCGAGCAGGAGATGAAGGCCGCCACCGCCGAAAACCGGGCCCGCGTGCTCCAGGCAGAGGCGCTTGTGCCCAAGAGCATCGGCGAGGCCTTCCGGGCCGGCCGCATGGCCAACGCCGGGCAACCGGGCGGGCGGGCCTGAACCAGGAAGCCCAACGGCGTGAGCCGTGGGGATCACTCCGGACCAGGAAGCCCAACGGCGTGAGCCGTGGGGATCTCCCAGACGCTCCAGATTGCCGACCGGCCCCAGCCTCGGCCCTCGTATTCCGTGGAGGTGGGGAAATCGGCCAAACCCTGACGGCTGTTCCAGCCGATATCAAAAAGGAAGAGAAGAGCGGTTAGCCGTCAGGATGACGGTCGGGCGAAAGTCTGAAAGCCGCCTTCGCGATGCCCACGGCAAGGGAGAATGCCCATGGCGATGCGACAACTGCGGGTCTACAGCGAACCCGATCTGAAGGTGCGGGAGTACGCGGCGGTCGAGGAATCCGCCGACCAGGGCGTGCGGGTCTCGCTCGGCGAGATTCTCCCCCTTCTGGCCGACGCCGTCGCCAGCCATCGCACGTGGCTCTCAGACTTCGCCGATGACGAAGTCACGATCTCGTCGGATCTCCACGACGTGCTCCAGTCGTACCGGCACTTCCGCCGCCCCGGCGCCTGATCAACGCGGACCCGGCACACGAAGCTCAAAGGCCGCGCGTGCTTCTAGCCGTCATCCTCGCGCTCGGGGCTGCCCATGCCCGTCGCCGGACGTTCACGGCGGCCCTCCAGGCCTCCGTTCACTGCGTGTCCGCTGCGCTTCGCCATCCGTGGCTTCGCTTGCTCCCACAGCCCGGCTCTCGGGCACGGGCAGCCCCTCGCGGCCTCTCGTAGCACAGGTTGGCAACCTGTGTGTCTTCGCGGTTTGCCTTGGGATCGGATGCGATTCCGTCTCCGGCGAGCAGTGGGCCGGAGGCACGCGCAGAAGCCGGTGTCACTTGTGGACGCAAGACTGCGACATTCCGCCAGAGCCTTGAACTCACAAGTGCCGCCGGCGCCGAGCATGTCTCCGGCCCACTGCGGCGCACCGCGAACGTCGCTCCAGCCCTCCACGCTCAGACGTCGAGGTTCTTGACGTCGAGAGCGTGCTTTTCGATGAAGTCGCGGCGGGGCTCGACCTTCTCGCCCATCAACACGCGGAACAGGTCGTCGGCTGCAGCCGCGTCAGTCATCGTGACCCGCAGGAGCGTGCGATTGGCAGGGTCGAGCGTCGTGTCGCGGAGCTCCTCCGCATTCATTTCGCCGAGACCCTTGAAGCGGGTGATCGACAGGCCCTTCTCCCCCGCCCGCCGCACGGCGGTGAGCAACCCACGCAGATCCTCGAGGCCGATCTCGTTTTCGCCGCGGCGAAGCGTGTAGCGTGAATCCTCGCTGCCCGTGCGGTCCTGCGGTAGCAGCGACTCGATGCCAAAGCCCATCGCCTCGAGTTCCTTGAGCCCCGCGTTGATGCTTCGCACCTCGTGCAGATCGACGACGACGAGTTGGTCGTCGCCGGTGCCCGGCGCCGTGCCGGGCGTCGTGTCGCCGGCAGCCTGCGCCTCCTCGACGCGGCCCACGGCCAGTTCGCCCCCAGCCGCCTTCTCCTTGCCCTTGACGAAGGCTTCGAAGTCATCGCGGCTGGTAAACCACCGCTCTTCAAGCCCGTAGTAGACGTGGTACATCGGCAGCTTGCCCGTCTTCGAGTCGCGGCGGGCGGCATGGTCGCGGAGGCTGATGCCCCGCTTCTCGAGCGCGACAAGCGCATCCTCGAGGCCGGCGAGCGTGCGGCAGAGCTTCTGCATCTCGTCCCCGGAGATCTCGCGACCCTCGCCCGGCAGAAACACGCCCTCCCCCAGGCCCTGATCGAGGAGTTGTGTCTTCATCTCGTCCTCCGTCTGCACGTAGTAGACGGTCTTCTTCGAGCGGACCCGGAAGAGCGGCGGCTGGGCGACGTAGACGTGGCCCTCGGCCACGAGCCGGTACATCTGCCGGTAGAAGAACGTGAGCAGCAGCGTGCGGATGTGCGAACCATCGACGTCGGCATCGGTCATGATCACGATCTTGTCGTACCGCCGCTTGGAGAGGTCGGCCTCGTCGCCGATGCCGGCGCCGATCGCCGAGATCACGCTGCGGACCTCCTCGTTGGCGAGCACCTTGTCTTCGCGGCTCTTGTAGGCGTTGATGATCTTGCCGCGGAGCGGCAGGATCGCCTGATACTCGCGATGCCGACCGCCCTCCGCCGACCCTCCGGCGCTGTCGCCCTCGACGAGGTAGAGCTCGCACCGCTCCACGTCGCGGCTGGTGCAATCGCGGAGTTTGCCCGGCAGGCCGCCGCCGGAGAGGGCCCCCTTCCGCTCGCGGAGCAGCTGCTTCGCCTTCTTCGCGGCCTCGCGGGCCTCGGCGGCAAGGACGCCCTTCTGGACGATCGCCTTGGCGCTCTTGGGATTTTCCTCGAGGTATTTCGAAAGAAAGTCGCCGACCGCCGAGTTGATGATTCCTTCGACCTCGCCGTTGCCAAGCTTTGTCTTCGTCTGTCCCTCGAACTGCGGATGGGGCACCCGCACGCTGATCACGACGGTCAACCCCTCGCGGACATCCTCGCCGGTCGGCACCAGGTCCTTGTAAATGCCCGTCTTCTTGCCGTAGGCATTGAGCGCCCGCGTCAGCGCCGCGCGGAAGCCCGACACGTGCGTGCCCCCCTCGGTGGTCGAGATGTTGTTGACGTAGCTGTGAAGGCTCTCGGTGTATTCGCCGGTGTACTGCATCGCGATGTCCCAACTCAGGCCGTCGCCCGAGCCCTTGATCGTGATCACGTCGGCGTGAATCGCGTCGCTTGCCTTGTTGAGGTGCTCGACAAACTCCTCGACGCCCCGCTCGTAGAAGTACTCCTCGGCGTTGCCAGTGGCGGCGTCGGTGAAGTTGATCCGCACGCCCGAGTTGAGGAATGCCAGTTCCCGCAGCCGCCGGGAGAGGATGTCCCAGGAAAACTTGGTCTGCGGAAAGATCTGCGGGTCGGGCTTGAACGTGGTCTTCGTTCCAGACCGCGTGGTCGTGCCCATCTTCCGGACCGGGCCGGTCGGCTCGCCCCGCTGGTACTCCTGCTGCCAGACGTGGCCTTCGCGGGAGACCTCCACCTCGCACCATTCCGAGAGGAAGTTGACCACGGTCACGCCGACGCCGTGGAGGCCGCCGGAGGTCTGGTAGGCCCCCTTCTCGAACTTGCCGCCGAACTTGAGGACCGTCATCACCCCCTCGAGGGTCGAAACATCCCGCTCCATCTCCTCGGAAAGCTGGGGGTGGCGGTCGGTGGGAATACCACGGCCGTCATCCTCGACGGTCACGCTGCCGTCGACGTTGACCGTCACACTCACGTGCTTCGCATAGTCCGCCATGCACTCGTCGATGGAGTTGTCGACCACCTCATAGACCAGATGGTGCAGGCCGCGCGAGGTATTGTCGCCGATGTACATGCCGAACCGCTCGCGGACGTGCTCGCGATCGGAGAGGTGCTTGAGGTCCGCCGACGTGTAGTCCTGCTGAGGCTGTTCTGATGCCATGGGTTTCTCCTGACGGCGTGATCGGTCGTTCTTCGGTGTCTCGGTGGGCTCAGGTCGTGCGATTGCCGTCGGCAAGGAGCCGACACCGGATGTCGGAAATCCCCGCTTCGGGGACGAGTTGCTTCAGCCTCGCCACGATCGACTGCTTGTGAAATCCGATCTCCTGCACGTGGGCGGAATGGCTGACGAACACGTCGAGGATGCCACGGCGAACGTTTCCGGCCTGTGAGGCATCCCGGAATGCAGGGGGCGCGGCCTCCCGCCACGCGTCTGCGACCGCCGACGTCGACTGCTCGCGGTCGTAGCCCGTGCGGGCCATCAGTCGCGACATCAGCCTGCCAACCGAGAGCGGATCGGAGGATGCATGTGGGCGGCGGTTCATGATCGTGCTGGCCACGGGTTCGGTCAGTCTGCGGCCAACGGCATGATCACATAGCCGTAGCCGTCTTCGGTCGTACAGACGCACGCGCTTTGGGCGTCAGTCAGTTCCACCGTCACCGCGGCGCCGGGGTCGAGCACGCGGAGAAAGTCCGACATGAATCGCGGGTCGAGTTTGATCCGCACGGTCGCCCCGGAATGGTCGATCGGCAGTTCCACCCGGCTCTCACCGCTCTCGGCGGATCGGCCAGTCAGCACGAGTTGGCCGGGCTCGAACGAGAAGTCGACCCCCTTCGATTGTTCGCTGGTGACGATCGCTGCCTGGCGGACAGCGGCCAGCAGCGGACCTGCGACGAGGTGCACCCGCATGGCATCGGGCCGGTCGGGAAACACATCCCGCCATCTGGGAAACCGACCGTCGACGAGCCGCGCCGAGATCGTCGTGCCCCCGGTCTTCACCAGAATCTCGTTGCCCCGCACGGCGAGTTGCACCGGTTGATCGGCCCCTCCGAGACAGCGCTCCACGAGCTGCATGGCCCGGGCAGGCACGATGGGCTGGGCCTCACCGATTCCTCCCTCCTTGCTCTCCGCCGGCCCCTGCATCCGGGCCAGCCGTCGGCCGTCGGTCCCCACGGCGATGACGGCCCCGGGCGCCATCTCGACAAGCACGCCACCAAGGGCGTAGCGACTCGATTCACTGTCGGTGGCGAACACCGTCCGCCGAACCAACTCACGAACCAGGGGCGTCGCCATCTCGACGCACCCACCGCCCGGAAAGGTCGCCACCGCCGGAAACTCCAGCGGATCCTCTGCGGGGAGCCGAAACTCACTCCGCGGCGCCTTGACGAGCGCCGCGGTGCCATCGCAATGAATATCGAACACGGTGCCGGCCGGGCTCTCGCGGACGATCGCCGTCAGCCGGCCGCTCGGCAGGAGGACGGCTCCCGGAGCGACCGTTTCCACACCCTCGAGTTCGATGCGAATGCCCACCTCCAGGTCAGTGGCCATGATGACCACTGCATCGCGAGTCGCCTCGACCTTGACGTTCGTGAGCACGGGTTTGGGCGACCGAGACGGCACGACTGCCGACGCGCTCTGCAAAGCGGCGAGCAACGACTCCTTGGGACAGCGAATTTTCATCGTCGGAAAGGGTCCTCAGGGCCGGTCACAGGCGTTCGGGGAGGCCCCTTACTGTACCCGAAAAACCATGCTTCGAAACGGGTCATCCTGTCCCCCGTGCGCCAGGAATGTACCCGGGCGGATGGCTCGATTCTGCTTCTTCTCAATCTTTGAAATTCAGGACTGTAAGAATCAGGAACAGGCCAGTAAGAACAGCGATCGTGGGACGTCTGGGATGTGGCTCAGGACATGTGCCTTGCCACACATGAATGGCAAGTGAATCAGGGCATCCTCGTGCCATACGAGACTGCTTCGATCGGCGTGCATAACTCGTTGATAGCCTGTCGATTCAATGCGGCAAAACGAGTTGGTTTGCTGAAGTATGCCGGTCGAGTGGGCTTCCGGCTGGGGTGAAGTCAGGCGAGGGTTTCTCGTTCGCAGCCGGTCGTCGGAATCGTCGGCCGCGTGATCGCCAGGGCGTTGGACACCAGCCAACAGTGTGCCGACATCAGAATGGTGAGGCTCATCCGCCCACACGCCGCCGCGATCGCCCGCCGGCACTCGTCCGCCTGGGGTGCTCGGAATCGGTCAGCAGCTGTTCGACGTCGGCCGCAAACGTGGCATCGGTCGTCATCCGGGTCTCGACGGCCCGCACGCCGCGCATCACGGTGGTGTGGTCGCGACCACCAAACGCCGCGCCGATCGTTCCGAAGCTGCTTCCCGTGAGGTGGCGGGCGAGGTACATCGCCAGGTTGCGGGCCTGCACGACCCCGCGGCAGCGACCGCTGCCGGCAAGCGACGCGGCCGGCAGACCATGGGAGCGGGCTGCGGTGCGGATGATCCGGGCCAACGACCCAGCGTTTCGCACCTCGGTCGGCGTCTCGGCTGGCCGAGACGGGACATGAACCACGAGGCCCGCCGCCAGTCGTGATTGGAGTGCCGGATCAAGCCCGCATGCCGGGGCTGACCGCCCGACCGTCACGCAGGTCGGTACGCCGTTGCGGGCGAGATCGTCGAGAAGTGCGGCAGCCGACTGCTGCCGCTCGCGGCCACCGACGAGATCGATGCGTTCGACGATGACAAGCCGCACGGAAGCGTCGTGACGGAGGCTGCCGGCTTCGAGGACGCGACCGAGTTCGGGGCCGGCGAAACGCCGAACACCTCCGGCCGACGCCGTGCCCAACGCCTCGAGATCCTGGAGCAGGCCCGTGAGGCAGGCCTCGGATGCCAGCGTCACCGCCGGGGGAAGATCGTGTGCCGCCGCAGGTGGTCGGACGAGCGACGAGAAGGCTTCCCGCAGCAACCTGGCCCACAGTGGGAAGGCGGTCCGGTCGTGCGGCCGATAATCGCGTCGGGAAGCCGGCATTGAAACCCCTGCGTCACCCGGAGCCCGTTCGGCAGCATCCGTGCCACGCTCATCCCAGCGGCAGGCTATCCGGCATCCGACGGAGGGTGAAGCCCCGCCGCTACAAGCCCGCGAAACACGGCGTCGATTCTGCGGACAGCTTCCGCCACGTCGGCGGGCGTGGTCGAGGGGCCGAGGCTCGCGCGGATCGCGGCCCGCGGCACCCAGTCTGGCAGATCGAGCGCGACGATGGCCGGCGCCGGATCGCTCGATCCGCTCGCGCACGCCGTGCCTGTTGCCAGGCTGACGCCAGCGAGATCGCAGGCCATGACAAGCGTTTGCCGTTCGCAGCCACGCACCGCAATGGTGGTGATGGGCGGTGCACGGTCGGCGTCACTTCCAACCACCACGGCTTCGAGCCCATGGCGCCGGGCCGCGGCGACGAACAACGCCTCGAACCGGTCACGCAGTTCCGTCACCTGCCGCCGCGCCGCCTCCCGCGCCGCCGTGGCGAGTTCCAGCGATGCGGCGAACCCGACGGCGAGCGCCACCGCCTCGGTGCCGCCCCGCAGCCCGAGTTCCTGAGGCCCTGGGGTCAGCGGCGCGACGCCGATGCCGCCGCGGACGAGCAGGCCGCCGATTCCCCGCGGACCGCCAAACTTGTGTGGAGCCAGCGCCAGGCTCGTCACCGGTAGGCTGCCGAACGAGAGGGAGTCCCACGCGGCCGCTTGCGTGGCGTCGGCATGCACGAACAGTCGCCCGCCGATGTCAGCCGCGGACAGCGCAGCGGGCGACTCGCGGAGGCCCGTCTGGCCGCAGACGAGCGTTGTCGAGACGAGCACGCGGCCCGGTTCGGCGGCGGCGAGCCCGGCGGCCGCGGCAATCGCGGAGCCGTCCGCGGCGAGCGGCAGGCGGTGCAGCCGCCAGCCGCGTCCGGCGAGATCCTCAGCAGCGGCGATCACGCTGCCGTGGTCGCGGGGAGAGACCCCGACCGTGCCCGGACGAGGGCCGACGGTGCCCAGCATCCCGAGTCGGTTCGCCTCGGTCGCTCCGCTGGTGAAGATCAGCCTGTCTCGCGAGCTCCCCGACGAGCGGCCGCCGAGCAGGGCGAGAATCTGGTCGCGGGCGTCCTCGAGGGCGACGCGGGCGCGGCGGCCCGCGGCGTGGGGGCTCGAGGGATTGGCGAAGGCCTCGGCGGCTACACGACGCATCGCCTCGTCGACGCGGGGGTCGAGCGGTGTGGCGGCGGCGTGGTCGAGATAGATCGACTCCGCGGACTTTGAAACAGGCAGCGAAACGGCGGTGGCCATGGCGTCCGGCCCCGAGGGTCCCGTCACCCGTTGTCGAGGAACGCCGCGATCCGATCGAGGCCCGCAGCCAGCTTTTCCTCGGAGGCCGCAAACGACATCCGCACAAAGCCCTCGGCACCGAAGGCACTCCCGGCCACGAGGGCGACGTGGTGCTTGTCGAGCAGCGTCTCGCACCACTGCATGCTCGTGCCGATGCCGTGTGCCGCCATTCGCTGGAGAGGCTCGCGGATGTCGAAGAAGGCGTAGAAGGCACCGCCGATCTCAGGAATCCGGACGCCCGGCATCCCGCGCAGCCGCTTCGCCACGAGATCGCGCCGCTTCTCGAATGCCTGGAGCATCTCGGCGACGCATTCCTGCGGGCCAGTCAGCGCCGCGATCGCCGCGTGCTGGCTGACGCTGCAGGGGTTGCTCGTCTCCTGGCTCTGCAGGTTGCCGATCGCCTTGGAGAGCGGCTCTGGGGCGATCGTCCAGCCGATTCTCCAGCCGGTCATGGAGTAGGTCTTGCTCACGCCGGCCACCACGACCGTGCGGTCGGCAAGCCCGGGCCGCAGCGTGGGGAACGAGACGCTCGGCCGGCCGTCGTAGATGAGCTGGTCGTAGATCTCGTCGGCAACGACGGCGAGATCCTTCTCGATCGCGACGTCGGCGAGGCCGCCGAGTTCAGCGGCGGTGTAGACGACGCCTGTGGGGTTGCTTGGGGAGCAGAGCAGGAGCATCCGTGCCCGGGGCGTGATGGCAGCCCGCAGGGCCTCCGGGCGGAGCTTGAAGTTCTCCTCGATCCGTGTCTCGAGCAGGATCGGCTTCGCCCCGGCGAGTTTGATGAGTTCCGCGTAGCTCACCCAGTAGGGCGTGGGAACGATCACCTCATCCCCCTCGTCGAGCACCGCGGTGAACACGTTGTGGAGGGCGTGCTTGGCGCCGTTGGAGACCACGACCTGCGCCGGCGTGATGGCGAGACCTGTGCGGCGGCCGTAGTCGTCGGCCACGGCCTTTTTGAGCTGCGGGATGCCAGCGGCAGGGGTGTATTTCGTCTTCCCGGCGCGAATCGCCTCTTCCGCGGCCCGGCAGATGTGGGGGGGCGTGGGGAAGTCGGGCTCGCCCACGGAGAGGTCGATGACGTCGATCCCGGAGGCGGTCATCGCGGAGGCGCGGGCGGCCATCGCCAGCGTGGCCGACGGCTCGAGGGCCCGCATGCGGCGGGCGGTGGCGAGGCTCTTCGACTCCATGGACTCCATGCGGCGCAAACTCTCCGCTGCGGTTTCTTCGGGAGGGTGGGGCGCCGCGGAGGAACCCGCTCTGACCCGCGGTCGCTTGACGCCCTCCAGAGCGCATCGAATGATACCACCCGTTCAACCGTTTCCCAGTCGTCGGATCACTCAAGTATGGCCAAGCGCCGCGTCGGAGTATGGCTGGTTGGAGCCAAAGGGGGCGTCGCCACCACGATGATGACCGGCCTGGCGGCGCTCCGCACGGGGGCGATCGATCCCGTCGGCCTGATCACGGAGACCGAGCCGTTCACGCGGCTTGGGCTCGTGGGGTTCGACGAACTTGTCGTTGGCGGCCACGACATCCGCTCTGGCCGGCTGGGCGACGAGGCGCGGCGGATGTGGAGCGAGAGCCGCGCGATCACCCCGGATCTCATCGACGGCGCTGCCGGGTTGTTCGCCGAGGTCGAGCCGCGGCTGCGTCCGGGGACCCTGGTCGCCTCGGGGGATCGGATTCGGAGCCTCGCCGATTCCGAGGCCGCCGCCGTGGTGGAGACACCGCGGGCGGCTGTTGAGAGGATCCGCCGCGACATCGTGGAGTTCGCCGCCACCGAACGGCTTGAGCACGTCGTGGTCGTCAATGTGGCCTCGACCGAACCGCCGCCGTCGCTGCCGATTCCGCGCACCTTCTCCGAGGTCGAGCCGCTGCTTGACGACCCGGCCCGCTGCCCACTGCCCTCGAGCAGCCTCTACTTCCTGGCGGCGGCCGACGCCGGGGCCAGCTACATCAACTTTACTCCCTCGGCCGGCGCGACGCCCGCCTGCCTCCAGGACTTCGCCGCTGAGCGGGGCATTGCCCATGCCGGGTGCGACGGCAAGACCGGCGAGACGCTGCTGAAGAGCGTGCTGGCCCCGATGTTCGCCGCCCGCAACCTCCAGGTGATGAGTTGGGTGGGCCACAACATCTTCGGCAACATGGACGGCAAGGTCCTCGACGACCCCCGGAACAAGGCTGCGAAGGTGAAGAGCAAGGACCACCTGCTCGCCGCGATCCTCGGCTACCCTCCGCAAACGCACGTGTCGATCGAGTACATCGAGAGCCTCGGCGACTGGAAGACCGCCTGGGACCACATCCACTTCCGCGGGTTCCTGGGAACACCGATGACGCTCCAGTTCACCTGGCAGGGTTGCGATTCGATTCTCGCGGCTCCGCTGGTGCTCGATCTCGTTCGGCTCGTGGAGCGTGCCCACCGCGGTGGCGAACGCGGGGCACTCGCGTGGCTCGCCTGTTTCTTCAAGAGCCCAGTCGGCGTGCAGGAGCAGTCGTTCGCCGCGCAGGTGTCGATGCTGATGGAATGGGTGACGCGACGGCTCACCGACGATCGCGCCGGGACGTGACCACACGGTTGTGAGTGACATCGACCACGATCGAAGCAGCGCCGAGTGCGATGGTCGGTCGGAAAAAAGTCGGGATTTTTTCCGATATTTCTCTTGACAGTTTTCCCCATCATCATCCACAACTCTGTCATCGGTGTGTGGTTGATGGTGAGTGATCACCTTCAACACCGCATCGAATCGTCGTCCGCTCCCCTCCCAGAGCATCCGGGGGAGTGGATGTGAGAACCATGCACGGGTGCTCGTGGTAAGGAGCCATTTCCATGGCGAAGAAGAAGAAGAAGGCTGCCAAGAAGGTCGCCAAGAAGAAGAAGGGCCACGGCTGAATCTGATGTCGGGGAGTCGCTCCGGGGTTCACCTGATGGGTTCGCCCAATGGTTCACCTTGGGGAGTCGCTCCGGCACAGATTTGATGCCGGGATCCCGTCCTGGGGTCCGGTGGGTCGCCTCGTGCGGCCTGCGTCCCTTCGCTCCGGCCTCTCGCATTCGGGGGTTCGCCTCTGGTGCGGTTGATCGGGGCGTCCACGCTCAGACGAGAAAGGCCGGCCCGGGCCCTTGGGCGCCCGGGCCGGCCTGATTCGTTCTGGTGGTACGATTTCGGGCCATGCCCGCCCCGAACATGCCCGTGTCCTCTCTGTCGCCGATCGTCCGGGGTGGGTTCATTCTCTGTCCGTGCCACCCTGGGGCCGAGGCGGCGCTGGCCGCGCGACAGGCGGACGTCCTGCCGGCGTTTTCGCGGGGAGTCTGGCGCCGCGGAGCGGCGACGTTTCGGATCGGACCGGAGGGATTCGATCCGCCCGACGACTTCGCGCCCGATCTCATCTTCGCCCATACCGTCGTGCGGTCGCTCGGCCAGGTCTCGGCCGGTTCGGTCGCCGACCTCGCCGCGAAGACCAGCGCGCTTGTCGGGCCGGTGTCGTGGGACGCGATCCATGTATGGAAGCGCGAGGAGCGGCTCGACGTCGTGGTCGCCGATGCCCGCGCGGCGATCGCGGCAGCGTGTGGCGTCGCGGTGCCCGACGATCCGGCTGCCCAGCCTGGCGATCTCGTGCTCGACTGCGTGCTCGACTCCGCCGACCGCTGGTGGGTGGGCTGGCACCGCGCGGCATTCCCGGCGAGTCGCTGGCCGGGAGGCGGCTACCCGCAGCCGCTTCCGGGGGACAAGGTGTCGCGGGCCTGGCTGAAGCTCGACGAGGCGATCGCGTCGTTCGGTATCACGCTCCAACGCGGTGAGCGGGCGATCGAACTCGGTGCCGCGCCCGGCGGAGCCTGCCAGCGGCTCCTGGAGGCGGGCCTCGACGTCATCGGCGTCGATGCCGCCATGGTCGATGCCACCGTGGCCGCGCATCCGAGATTCGAGCAGTGGCGGATGCGGGCCCGCGAGGTTCCCTTGAAGCGGATGAAGGGCGTTGACTGGCTGCTCACCGACATGAACATCGATCCTTCAAGCACCATGGCGGCCCTTGAGCGAGTGCTCGGTGGTGGCGTGCGGCCCGCCGGCGTGATCGCCACGCTCAAACTCCCCGACTGGTCGCGGGCGGCCGATCTGCCGGGGTGGCTCGACGCCTTTCGGGCCTGGGGTTATGTGCCGCGGGTCCGCCAGCTGTCGACCGGCGGTCGCGAGGTCTGCGTGGTCGCCACGGCCCGGCCGGCTGGTCGGGTCACGCCGCCGAATCGTCACCGCGCCACTCGCCGCCCGGGGGCGTGAGGCTCCCCGAGCGGACCACGGTCCGACCGGTGTCGGTCTCGACGACGAGCCCACCGCCGTCATCGATGCCCCGGCAAAGGCCCGCGTGGATTGTGTCGCCGACGAACACGCGCACGTCGCGGCCCGTGAGGCTGCAGAGTGGCCGATAGCGACGGCCGAGCATGCGCGGGTCGGCTGCAAGTCGCCCCAGCACATCGAGCAGCCGCGGCACGAGCGCGGCGAGCAGTCGTTGGCGGGGCATGATTCGCCCGGTGACATCCGGCAGGGTGATGACACGATCCCGCAGCGGCTCCGGCGCGTCGCTGGCCCGGCCTGACGTGTTGACGCCGACTCCGAAGACGGCCCTGCCATCGGCGGCAGTTTCGACCAGAATCCCGGCAAGCTTCCTGCCGGCCACCTCAACGTCGTTCGGCCAGCGGACGCGAGCCGCCACAGACGGCTCGAGATCGCGGATGGTCTCGGCGAGGGCCACGCCGCAGGCCAGCGACCAGGTGGGCGTCACCCCGCCGGCCATCGAGGAACCGTCGATGACGAGGCTCACCGCGAGGCTGCCTGATGGCTGCCACCATGCGGCGCCCCGCCTGCCGCGGCCGGCAGTCTGCCGGTCGGCGATCACGGCCGCTGGCAGTCGCACGCGCGATCCAGAGGCGATCTGGCGGGCCCTGTCCATGGTCGAGTCGGCCTCCGCGAGTAGTTCCACGGTGGCCACTCCGGCCGCGGCGCGGAGCCACGCCTTGTCGATCGGGTCGTCGCGTAATGGCGTGTTCATCGGCAAGGTGGGAGGGCTCCACAGGCCACGGAGTCTAGACGGCACGGGGTGCCTCGGCACCCCGGTGGCTGGGCGTGCGGACTTGATTCCCGCGTTGTCGGCGCGGTACCCCCCCGGGCCTTTCTTTTCTGAAGGGTCGATTCCTCCCGAGCTGGCGGTAGTGCCGGCGGCGGGCGTGGAGCATGCACGGCATGAAACTGGTGGCGTCGCTTGCGATCGCGATCGTCCTGCTCGCCGCAGGATCGCCGGCCGCTGCGCAGACGTCGTACCTGCCGCCCACGGCATCTTCATCGCTCGACCGCATCGCGCAGGCGCCGCCACCCGCGACGTGGGATGCCTACGCGCCCCAGGCCGCGCAGGTGTTTCCAACGCCGGGCCCGTCGGCATCGACCTGGGCGCCGTCGGCGATCGGCGGCCAGCCGGGCTATCCCGGCTACTCGACGGCGGCGCCGTCGCTGGTGCCGCCCCAGACCCCGCCCCAGCAGGCGTCGCTGTTTCCTGCCGGCTATCCGTCGCAGAGCCAGACGCTCCAACAGACGATGCACGTCTTTCAGGGTGTTCGCGGGAGCTGGGCCTATCTGATGGGCGACGGCAACGACCTCAACGTCGGCGTCAATGAGCTCGACACAACGGCCACCTTCGCCCTGCCCTTTTTTCACAACTCACCCGCCAACATCAACCATGCGCCGCTCTTGATCACCCCCGGCTTCGGCCTCCAGCTCTGGGATGGTCCTGAGACGACTTCGACGCAGCTCGCCGACCTACCCCCGAGCACTTACGACGTCTTCGTCGACGCCGCCTGGAACCCGAAGTTCTCGCCGCTCTGGGGGGCGGAACTGGGCATCCGCGTCGGCATCTACACCAACTGGGACGTGCTCGTCTGGCAGAGCTGGCGCATCATGGGCCGCGCCATCGGCACGCTGCAGATGACGCCCACCTGGCAGGCGAAGGCGGGCATCATCTACCTCGACCGCAATCAGGTGAAGCTGCTCCCTGCGATCGGGGCCACATGGACTCCGAACGAACGGTCCCGCTACGACATCTTCTTCCCCGCCCCGCGGGCCTCGTGGAAGTTCGCGGGCACGCAGAAGCACGCCTGGTGGCTCTATCTCGCGGGCGAATACGGTGGCGGCGCCTGGACATTCCGCCGCAGTACGTCGAACTACAACATGATCACGCCGTTCGACTACAACGACATCCGCATCTCGCTGGGTACCGAGTTCGTGCCGCTGACGCAGACGGGCATCGCCGGCAACTTCGAAGTGGGCTACGTCTTCTACCGGCAGCTCTTCTACGTCGATGGGCCGCCGCAGATCGTTGATCTGCCGCAGACGATCATGTTCCGGCTGGGGTTGGCATATTAGTCGGGCCGTACTCACGTCCGGGGCGGGCGGGAGCACGGCGTGGTCGGTGCTGTGCCGCACCCTGGTCGTCGTTCTCGTGCTCTCGTCGGGGTTGGCGACCCGCGCCGAAGAGCCGCGGCCCTTGCCTGAGGCCGATGTCGTCACGCCGCTGCCGCCGGTGGATCAGGGATTCTTCGAGAAGATTCGCCTGGCCGCGCTCGGCGACCCGCAGGATCTCACCGAACCGCTCCTCCCCGACGACGTGGCCCCACCGGGGCAGCCGCGACAGGAGTTTGAGCCGCCGTCCGGCCGCAAACTGCCCCCTGGCGCCAAGCCCGGCATGCTCCAGCAGGCGCTCTATCAAGTGACTGAGTTGCCGAAACTCGGGGCTGGCGGCCTCGGCCTCACCACGCTGGAGAAGACGATCACGCTCGGGATGCCTGCGCCGACGGTCGAGTCGCCGCTGCTGGTCACCGCCGGATTCGCCGGCACGCTCACGGACATTCCTGCGGGTGCCGACATTCCCGGCGAGTTGTTCGATGGCTACATCCAGGCCCGCTGGATGCGCAAGGTCGGCAAGCGGTTGGGCGTTGATCTGGCCGTCTCGCCGGGATGGTACAGCGACTTCCACAACGATTCGTCGCAGGCCCTGCGGATCACCGGTCACGGTTTCGGAGCGTGGGAGGCGAGCGAGGATCTGCGGGTCGTCGCGGGCCTGATCTACCTCGACCGTTATGACGTTGAAATGCTGCCGGCTGGCGGCCTGCTCTGGACGCCGGCCGACGACAAACGCTTCGAGCTCATTTTTCCTCGACCCCGGCTCGCCTGGCGGATCAGCGAGCGGCCCC
>Ga0114959_10000695_pt1 | contig 31575 bp, 32 predicted proteins | sample C_130625_EF_Meta_FD_87317 | JGI IMG/M metagenome (GOLD analysis project Ga0114959, IMG submission 87317) | Freshwater microbial communities from Lake Croche, Canada to study carbon cycling - C_130625_EF_MetaG | ecosystem: Environmental > Aquatic > Freshwater > Lake | place: Lake Croche, Canada... | reverse complement strand
CTTCCGGTCTTCCTTGGGGGAAGGAGGATGTGCCGTCAATATATTAAACGTCGCATTTAGGGGCAAGGTTTCGTCAATTGCGGCCCGTCCAGGCTAGCGGGACTATTGGCGATCAGACCCCTTTCGCCTCGGCGATGAAGGCCCGAATCTTTTCCCAATCCTTGATCCCTGGCTCTCGCTCCACTCCACTGCTCACATCAACCGCGTAGGGTCGAACTCTACGCACGGCTTCCGCCACATTGGTCGGGGTCAAGCCGCCCGCCAAAATCACGGGTCGCTGAGCGCGCTGTACAATCTCGGCCGCAACGTTCCAATCAACCGTATGCCCAGTGCCGCCAAACGCCTCTTCTCGAAAGGCATCCAGCAGTATCGCGGACGCATTGATGGTCTGCTGAGTGAGATCCTCCGGTTTCTGACCTGACCGTAAGCGGATCACGTGGACACGTTTTGTTGCCGGTAATGGATAAGTCTCCCACTCTACACCTTGCACTAAATCATACAACGCCTGCGGAGGAGCGCCTACAACGCGACCATAGACCGCTACCTTGGGAACGAACGGCGGAAGATCGGCCACCCATTTGTCCTGATCATCGCCAACAAAGCGAGGGCTCGTTCTTTCGTGCACAAAACCCAGCGCATCGGCCCCAAACTCCAGGGCCATCCGGGCATCTTCCATCCGCGTCAACCCACAAATCTTGACTTTAACCAACCGCTCTTTCTACCCGGTTGAGCGAAATTGAGCCGGGCCGCTAGGCAGAGCGACAAAAAGTTTTACTTTGCGGGAGATTCATTTTCGGCGGCAAATAGTTCGCGCGCCGTGTTCAATTGCTTCAGCGCTTCCCCAAGGTCAATTCTTGCCTCGGTCGCCGTATCCGCATCCCCATTCTCCAAATAGTCAGCGACCGACTGTAGTGACTGAACCAGAACCCGCTGGACTAAACCAAATCGATCGAACGACTTCGTATTCACCGTCGGCACGCCGGTCTCGGATAAGTACGCCAAACGCGCCTTCACCCGCTTCTCCAGGCGATCGCGGGTCTCCGCATTCGCCGGATCGGCGCGATTCACCACGCAATGGGCCAAAAGATCGCGGGTCTCCGTGATATCGGCCGCGGTGACTCGATCCAGCACCGGCATGGCGAACTTGTACCGAGCCGCCGCATCAAATTTGGGCATTAGCTTTGCCTGGTGCCAATCCGACATTAAGCCGTCGAGGCCCCCCAACATTGCCCGGGCGATTGCCCGTAAGACGTAACCGTCGGGATTTGCGTCTCGCCGGATCGCGACGTCCAAGTGACCGATCGCAACCAGGGGCTCAAGTTCCACCAGGGCAATTTGAGCGAGCAAACGGCGAGTTTCTGGAGCATCGGGTTCGCGCGCCACCGCTTCGTTCAACTGCGTTCGCGCCTTGCCCGAATCTCCCGCCGACAAGTACGCCTTCGCCGCCCGGAGTCGCCACTCCGCCGGCGGCATTCCCCAGGTCGCCACATCTGCCGCTTCCTCCGCCGCCAGTTGCGGCTTACCCACGGTCACCAAGGTATCGCAAAGGGTTTTCCGACGAGAAAGATCTGTCGGGTCCGCATCCACCGCCGACCGCGCTAACACGACCGCCGTCCAATTGTCATTCGCCTTTAATGCAGCCGCGATCGGGCTCTGCCAATCCACCGGTGCCACTACCGGAGTCGGATTCACGTCGGGGGTTTGGGGCGCGACGACGCCTGGCTCCGGTGGCGGGGTCGGTATCAATGGTTTGGAGGAAAGGTCCTTAAGCGGGCCGAGAAACAGCTTGCTCGCCCACGTGCTGGCCAGGCTGAGCGCGGCGCCATCGGCATCCACCCGGTCTCCCACCGACATTCCGATCGTCTGCCGATCTTTCCAAACCGATCTGCCTTGCCGATACAGAGTGCCTTCGGCGGTTAAGTTTGTCGCCACCGGTGCCGCGAGAATGAAGAATACAAACTCCGCCCCCAACTTTCGGCCCGCGTCCATCGCTTCGTTTAAGGACAACATCGCCGACGGACTCGTGGAACTCGGTATTTTCCCGGACGCAATCGCTTGACGATAGATCGGGTCGGTAATGTCGGCCACCACGGGCGACACTCGGCCCGATTTATCAAACTCGTTCGCCAAATAGTTCGTCACCGATCGGTAAGCCGAATCGGGCTTTCCGTTTTTCGTGGCGTAGACGATCAGTACCGTCGGAACATCCACCGGTCGTGACGCATGGACCAAAAGTAGCCCGGCAGAGAACAGGGCTACCAAGGTTGTCCCCCGCTTTCGATGATCCCGAAGGTTGGGTTGAGCATCTGGTTGGCCTAACCCCCAAGGGCGCGAACGGCCTGTTTCGCGGTATCCAACGCGTTCTGAACTCGGCTGGAATTGCCCGATCCCGAAGTCAATGCCGCCTGGGCCGCCTGAATAACGCGGTTATACGCATTGATCGCCTCGCCATTTCGGCCTAAACGCTCGTAAACCATCGCCAACCGTTGATTCGTGGAAATCGGATCGGCGCCATTTGCCAACGCTCGCTCGTAGCTCGTTGCCGACGCGGTCAAATTCCCCGCCTGGAACTGCTGGGAAGCGGACCGCAGAAGAGCTTGAACGCCGGCCCCCGAAATTGCCTCCGAATTATTGACGGGCACGGTGCCGCCAGCGGTGCCGTTTGGTCGCGGCGAAGATGTGCCCGCTTTGCGCACCGAAATCGTAATCTGCCCCGGGTCCGGTTCGGGCTCTGGCGCTACCGAAAGTCCTTTTTCGGTCGTCTTGTCCGGGTCTGGCTTAGTCTTACTTGCTTCCGTGGTCGGATTCGTCTCCGGCTGCGGCTGCGGATCCACGCCTCCGGCTTCTGGCCCGGATGGTCGAAGCGGGGTTATCGTGGTCGGCCCTACCGCCGGCAGCGAGTCGCCACTATATCGGGCCAAGGGGAAGTTCTGCTGACCATCATTTCGTCGGCGGTCTGTGTAGCCAGAATTCGTGGTGTCATCGCCGCGCGTGTCATTCCCAGTGTCACCGCTACCCGCACTTTGAGTAGTGCTTGGAGTTCCATTCCCAACTCCCGTTCCACCACCCGCGGGCGTGGTCGCCGGGTTCGGATTTGCATTCGCCGCGCCTAGGTTCCCGGCGGGGTTCACCAAGTTGGCGCCGGGCGAAAGATTCGAAACCAGCACCCCCTTTTCTTCTGGCTTCGGCTGACTGATGAACTTTGCTCCAATCGCGCCAATGCAGCCCACCAGTACCACGGCGGCTACGGCGGCTACCATCGCGCTACGGCGATCCGGTTCGGATACTCGAATTTCGGATTGAATACGGGTTCGCAATTGGTTGCGGCGAATCCGGTCCAGATCGCTATCCGGATTCAGCTCCACCACTTTATCGGCATAGTCCAACGCCGTGGCCAGATCGCCGCGACGAACGAACACGTCGGAAGCCAAGGACAATGCCAGCACCATCGTCGGATTAGAATCGAGGGCTCGCTCGGCGATCGCCAATGCCTCATCGGTTCGCCCTTCATTGAAGGAAGTGAAGCCTTCGGCTACCAGGCTGTCAAGCTTGGCCTGAGCTTCCGTTACATCTTCTGCCGGCAACGCCACGCCGCACTTTCGGCAGTAAGCGCTATCCAGCGTGTTAAGAGTTGCGCATTGACGACATGAAACCATGATTCTTAGCCTTTCCCAATCTTTCCGTTCGGTGAAAGTCGTACCGACCGATTTTCCGAACTTGTTTTGGCTCAGCTCCCCCGTATGACGGGTGAAGTACCGCAGATGATTCTACCGGTTGCCGTCGTATCCCACGGAGAATCGTCAATCATCCTTCAGTCATCGAAATCGCCATCGTGAAATCACCCATCTAGGTTCAGCGGGGATCCGCGTTCGAACATCCGCGATCAGCATGCCCGCCCTGAGCGAAATGCGTGCGATATCCACCGACCCGTACATTCCCAAATCTCGATCGAGGTGCAAAATGGGGTTAATCGAGTTCGCCAGTGACGCCGCCGCCCCCGGCGAAGATGCCACCTCGTTAATCGATGCCGAGGCCCGGGTGATGCGTAAACTTCGGCCATCCGCACTCTCCACGGATCCCTCAATCACAAATCGCAGCGGAGAATTTCCCACCCGACCCTCGCCCGTCACCTTCACGCGATCGTTCTCTAACGTCATCCGACAGGTCTTCAGCAACGGATATTTCTGGAGAACAAATTTCTCCAGACTTTCCGCCGCAATCTGGACCTCTCCCGTCCCTTCTCCCGTCTGTGATAGCCGAATCTGGCGACGTTTCACGGCTAAGTCGAAATCGAACCGGCAATCTGGTATGAGCGCCGAAAGCTTCGCCACCCTCAGCCCTCGCAGATCAAAGTCCTCCATCTGCAATGAGAGACGGTCCAACTTTCCCTTGCGCGATCGATCGGGCTCGGCGAACAACGGCAACCCGTCAGCGGCAAATCGGCGCGCCAAAATCGTGGCGCTCGGCAAACATCCGGCTACTGATCGAAAGTTCGGACGGGTGGATACCCGAACCTCAGCCACCGCTCCGTCCGGTCGACTCAGAAGGCGAGATTGGATATCCCGGGCGGCCGATCCCTCAAAGCTGGACTTTGTCAGCCCGCCGAAAATGAAAAGCCCGGCGGTTAATCCCAAAAACCACTCCATTACTGTTCCATTCGCATTAGTCTTTGCCCAATCTTTTAAGAACCGACCCCAGGATGCATCATAATACGTGAGGCGATACGAATCTCCGGCAAGGCCGCCGAAATTCCCACGACCGATGTCGCCGGCGAGCACGTTCCATGTCCGATCTTCTCAATCATGTGACCGAAAAGGTGGTTTCCGATTACGACCGCTTGCGAGAGTTGTGCGGGCGATTTGAGCCCAATCACCTTTCCATCATCAACGTCACCGGCGACGATCGAAAAGGCTGGTTGCAGGGTCAGGTTACGAACAACCTTCGCAATTTTGAGATCGGAAACTCCACCGCCTTCTGCTTCTGCGAATCTTCCGGACAGCTGGTCGCCGCCACCGACGCATGGATGCTTCCCGATCAGACAATTTTGATGACCGATACCCAGACGGCGCCCGCGGTCCTCACTCGGGCCGTGCAGATGGTGATCATGGAAGACGTCGTAGCCGAGGACATCAGCAAGGCGTTCAAGCTCATCAGCATTCAAGGTCCGCAAGCCAGTTCGCGTCTCACCGAGTTTGTTGATTTACCAAAGCTCGATTCCGGAGTCAGCGAGCTAGAGGGGGCCGAGGTAAAGGTCCTTCGTAGTAACCGCACCGGTCTCGGTGGCTGGGACATCCTCGTACCCTCCACCAAACGCAAGGCCATCAAAACGCTCCGCGATGCCTTTGCCGAAATTGCTCCCGAAGCCTACGAAGTAGCCCGAATCGAAGCGGGAGTTCCCCGTTTCGGCCAGGACATGAACCACAAAACGTTGCCGCCCGAAATGGGACAAGCGTTCGTGCAGCGACACATCAGCTACAACAAAGGTTGTTACATGGGCCAGGAGATCCTGATGCGCATGCATAGCCGCGGTCACACCAACCGAACCTGGGTGGGACTGGTCGCCGATCGGCCAATGCCCATTGGCAGTACCGTCTCCCACTTACGACGCGAAGATGCCGGAACCATCACCAGCTACGCCTACTCGCCCGATTTTGGCCCGATTGCCGCGGCGATCTTGCGGAACGAAGCCGCTTTCGACCGCGAAACCGTGCGCGTGAACACGCCGGATGGCCCGGTTGAGGCGGAGGTGCGGCCCATGCCTCTCCTCCGGTTCGAGTAAATCAGTCGCCGCGACGCCTGGCTCTTGCTGCTGCCCAACGTTCTCTGGGCCCCCGTCAATGTGATTCTCACGTTGGCGCTGCGCGGTGGCTTTAGCCCGGTCGCGCTGGCGGGTACCCGGTGGACCAGCTTTGCTATCCTGCTGGGGCTAGCCCTCGCCTTCCCACCGTACCGTCGGCTTATGGCTGCCGTCTGGCCCACTCGCGCCGATACGCTGCGGCTCATCGCCTACGGCTTCTGCTTCTTTGGTCCCGCGCATGCCATCTACTATTTCGCTCTCTCCAAAACCTCCAGCTTCGAGGGCACGATTCTGGGGACGACCTCCCCGTTGTGGGTGACCGCGCTTGCGTTCCTCTTTCTGCGAGAGTTACCGAATCGCCTGCGAATGGCGGGAATTGCGGTGGGCACCGTTGGTGCCTATATCGTGAGCGTTGGCTGGAATTCGCCTCGATTGGACGTCGGTCATTCGTTAGGCAATCTAATGTATCTCTGCGCTGTACTCTTGGAGTGTATCGCCGGCATTCTCAGTATCGGCATCGCGCGACGGAGTAGCGGGATTACCGCCCTCTGGTATCAGGTAGCCGGGGCGGCCGTATTTCTCTGCCTGGCGCCCATTTTTGCGCCTAGCGTTTTTCCCGTTAAATTCCCTCCGCTTACGGCCCCTTCGGCCGTAGCGTTCGGCTGCCTCGCCTACCTGATCCTAGTCGCCGGATTCATTAATTTCGGAATTTGGTACCGGCTAGCGGAGCGCGTTCCCATCTCCCTTTTGGCTCTCACCCTCCTCCTTCAGCCTCCGATTGCCGCGGTTTTTGGCGTTTTGGTGCTTCACGAGAAGTTCTCTCTACAGGTGGTAGCCGGCACATCGCTGATTCTGCTCGGCCTCGTGATTGGAACACTGAAAGGAAAACTGAAGAACTCCGCAGAATCAAGCGCCAACGAGTGACCTGTCCCTCCAAAGGACCTCCCTCATTTTCATCCGGGCATACAATGCCCGTCGTGTTAATTGCACGCGGTCTTAAAAAGGCCTACGGAGACCACCTCGCGGTGAATGACGTCTCCATCGAAATCAATCGGGGAGAATCCTTCGGGCTACTCGGACCAAACGGAGCCGGAAAGAGCACGACCATCTCCATGATCGTCGGCGGTCTGGCGCCGGATTCTGGTTCGGTCACCATCGACGGTATCCCCATCAGCCAACCGGGGGCCAAGCAGAAAATTGGCTACGTTCCCCAAGAACTTGCCCTCTACGACGATATTTCTGCGCGGGACAATCTTCGCTTCTTTGGTGCCCTGTACGGCGTCGGCGGGTTCGATGACGCTCTCCAGATTGTGGGACTCACCGAGCGCCAGCGAGATCGGGTCGGCACTTTCTCGGGCGGAATGAAGCGGCGACTCAATATCGCCGTGGCACTACTGCATAGCCCCGAAATCATCATTCTCGACGAACCCACCGTCGGCGTCGATCCCCAGAGCCGTAACGCCATTTTCGACGCTCTGGAAACCCTGCGTTCCCAAGGGCTCACCATCCTTTACACCACGCATTATATGGAAGAGGTCGAGCGATTGTGCTCTCGAATCGCCGTCATGGACCACGGTCAGATCGTTGCGCAAGGCACGCTCGCCGACTTAAAGAATGCTCCGGGCGCCCACCGCGGAGTCACCATTCAGCTAGTCACCGCTTCCGCCGTGGACGGTTTGCCGCCGGGCGTCACGCAGGATGGAGCCACTCTACGCATTCCTGGCGCGCCCAACCCCGCGGAATTGAGCCACGTTCTATTGGCTCTGCATGACCAGCATCGCGAGATTGCCGGTATTGAAACCGAATCCACCGACCTCGAAGACGTGTTCCTCCAGTTGACGGGTCGCGCTCTCCGCGACTGAACTTTTTGCCATGCTAAAACCCATCCTAGAATTCATCCGTAAAGATCTGCTGATCTTTGCTTCCGACCGCCGGGCGATGATGATTTCCTTCGCCGTGCCCGTTGTCATCGCCAGCTTTCTCGCCAGCATCACCGGCGGCGGCGAAACCAACGCCAGTAATCGGGCACTCCATGTGCCGCTGCTGGTGGTGAATGAGGACTCGGCCCCGGTCACGAAACAGATCATCGCCGATCTTGGCAAAGATCCCTCCGTTAAGGTCATCGAAACCACCGCCGCCGATGCCGCGCAACAGATCAAATCTGGAAAGTCCGCCTACGCGATCACATTTCCCAAGGGGTTTGGCGACGCGGCCAGCAAGGCTTTGATGGGTGGATCGCGTCCCGAACTCCCAAGTCTCTCCGACCCGAGTCGCGAGATGGAGATTGGCATTCTGCGCGGGGTCGTCATCCAAACCACGGTTCGGAACCTCAGCCGATCCGTATTCGGCGCTTCACCCGGTGGCGGTCAGTTGCCTTTTGTTGAGGCGAAAAGCTCCCCGGTGTCCACCGATTCCCAAAAATGGAGTGGGAAGAGCCATGCGTTCGCCGGTATGGCGGTTCAGGGCGTGCTCTTTCTAAGCATCGAAGCCGCCATGGGGCTGATGCGAGAGCGCAAGCAGGGAATCTGGAAAAGGTTGCGGAGTAGCCCGGTCGCCCCGGGCACCCTGCTGGTTGGTCGCTGGCTCAGCAGTGCCATCCGGGCGCTCGCAATTCTCACCGTGGTTTGGGGAGTCGGCATGCTGGCCTTTCAAATCCGCGTGCAGGGCAGCGGCATCGGCTTTGCCCTCATCTGCCTCAGCACCGCATTGATGGCCGGCGGGTTCGGACTCTTCATTGCCGCCCTCGGCAAGACCGAACAGCAGAGTCGGGGTCTGGCGACCCTCGCCGTTCTGGCCCTCTCGATGCTAGGCGGGGCTTGGTTCCCGTCCTTCCTCATGCCGGAATGGGTGCAGAAAGTGACCCTCATCATGCCGAGCCGCTGGGCGATTGATGGTTTCGATGCCATGACTTGGCGAGCCAACGATCTGGCTGCGGCCCTGCCCATCACTGCCGTTCTCCTCGGGTTTGCGGTGCTTTTCACCGCGATTGCCATCCCCCGATTCCGTTTGGAAACCGAATAGTCGCCGCCAAAAGTCCCCTCGAAAGCCGCCGAATCCTGCGATAGTCCCGAGTGCCACTCGGGTCCATCGCATCCTATTAACGAGAGGAATATAGCCACCCGTGAATCAGCAACTTGATCGGAATTGGGAACAGCATTTGGCCGCCCGCGCGGCCCAAGGCGATGCGGTCGCGTTCGACCTCATCATCGATGCCTACCGCCCCATCCTCACCCGCCAAGCAATGCGGATGCTGCGTAACGTTGATGACGCTTACGACGCCGTGCAGGAAACGATCGTGAAGGCATATCGCGCGTTACCGGAATTTTCCGCCGACCGCCCGATTCGCCCCTGGCTGTCCCGCATCTGCAGCAATGCCTGCATTGATGTCACCCGCCAACGTCGCCACCGCACCGAGTGCATCGACGATTTCGAGTTCGGTCTCCTTGACGAGAGCTCGGCCTGCGACGAGTTAGGCGATGCCCGCATCCGCCGCCGCCAGCTGATGGTAGCCGTGGCTCAGCTTCCCCGTCGCTACCGCGACATCATTCTCATGCGCCACTTCCGCCAGATGGAAGTCCTAGAAATCGCCGCCGCCCTAAACGAGCCCGAAGGCACGGTCAAGAGCCTCCTCTTCCGCGCCCGCACCAAGCTAAGAAAACAACTGGAACCCACCTTCGCGTAGTTCCGGCGGACCGCCTCAGTCCACTGAGGCGAAAGCGCCGTGATGCAACGAAATGCAAAAGTTGCGCGAAGAAACCCGAAGCCCCCGCCCACTCCAAGCAAAGAAAACAGCTCGAACCCACCTTCTAGTAGTTCCAAAGGACCGCCTCAGTCCACTGAGGCGAAGGTGCCGTGACTCGGCGAACAGAAAAGTTGTGCGAACAAGCCTCAAGCTGCAGCAAGAGCTGCAACCGATCTTCACGTAGTTCCAGCGGACCGCCTCACACCACTGACGCGAACTGCTGGTCTCGGAACCTTATTGCCGCCACATCCCGCGCATCACACTTCAAACTTTCTAACCTTCTGAAAAACCAACCACAGCCACCATACGGTCAGCGCAATCGCAGTCACCATTGCAACATTTACCACGACGGCTTCCGCCGCCAGATACCTTCCCAAGTTACGTCCCTTTCCCACCGTAAAGGGAGTCAATAACTCAGTGATGAGGACGGCAAACGCAAATGAATGAATCCCAACCCGCCAGCTATAAAATGGCTTACCAGATGGTCGCGAAAGGACGAACCAGCCGCCAAGTAAATACAGCCAAACTTGACCCAGAGGCTCGAAAATTCCGGAGAACAAAAACCGAGTGGAACGATCCAGTTGGCCTAGGTCGACAATCATCCCTTTCCCAAGCGCCAATATGATCAGCGCAGCCAGGATACAGACACCGAAACCAATTGCCGTGCGACCTTGCATCCTTCTACTTCCCATGCGAATCCTACCAAAGTAGTCAAATCCAATTACAAAGTTAGGTTAATCTTATCATCGCGATTGGAAAACCATGTGCAATACGATCTACCTTTCCACTACGAGTAACCAGGATCTCTCCGCCTTGTCGGGAAGCTACTTTCAAATCGTACAGCCCACGACCGAAGAAGTGGAGTTCGCTGAAAAATACCTTCGGTACGCGCATGTTTGGGCTTTACTCGGCCCCCATGGTGGGTGCAGCTGCCACTTCCGTCATCTTTTGGCAGAATCCTCCGACCTGGGTTTTCGAGATCTCGAAGAGTGGTGGGACGAAGACAACGACCACGTAATCTCAACACGAGCCGTCTACGACAGCTTCAAATCTCTGGTTGACCGCGGGGAAAAGCTCGACCTAATAAACGCCTGGGAGTTTCACATGACGGACGACTGGGAATGCATCGATGTAAGCCTCGCCGGAGTAACCAGAGAAACCTTCCGTTTCTTCGAAGATTTCCGGTTTGAGTTAACCGCCTAAAGACTTACTTACGCCGCGACCGAATTTCGGCCACGACTTCGGTAATCAGCCGACCCGCGCGGGCGACTTCTTCCGCCGTTGTGTTCCATCCCGTGCTGAACCGCACGCCCTCGCGGGCTTCCGCCTCCGAATATCCCGCCGCGAGCAATACGTGGCTGGCCTCCAAAGAACCGCTCGAACACGCCGCCCCGGCGCTGGCCGACAAGCCCTCCCGATCCAGCCGAATCAATAATGACTCCGCTTGAACCCCCGGAAACCGAACGTGAAAGATGCCCGGCAAGCGATCGCCCGAAACGGCGGGCACCGCCCCCGGCAAGTCCAATTCAAACTTCGGGTTCACAAAATCAAATGGCACCGCGCCAAACCCGGCGATGTTGGCCGTGTTCTCGGTACCGCCGCGCACTTCCCGCTCCTGACCGCCACCCGCCACGAGCGGTTTTAGCTTGATTCCCGCCCGAAACCCGATCGCCCCCACCCCCTTGGGACCGCCCAGTTTATGGGCCGAGACCGTCGCAATATCCACCCCCTTAGGAATTGGCAGCTTCCCGAATGTCTGCACGCAATCAGCGTGGTAAACCGCACCCGCCGCATGGGCTCGCTCGGCCCAGACCGAGGCATCATTGATGGCTCCAGTTTCATTATTTGCGTGCATGACGCTCACGAGGGCGGCATCAGAAAGGTCAACAAACTCGGGCCTCCCCTCACGATCGATCGGGATCAAATCGACGGAAAATCCTAATCTTCGTAGCAACGGAGCCGTCTCCAGCACGCAATGATGCTCCGATGCACCCAGCAAAATTCGACGCCGAGGCCCGTCGTATCCCAGGGCAAATCCGAGAATAGCGAGATTCGCCGCTTCCGTCCCACCCGACGTAAACAGTGTCTCCGCGAACTCGAATCCCATCGCCTGCGAAACCCGCTCCCGGGCGATATCAATCGCCTGCCGCGCCGCTCGCCCTTCCGCATGTTGACTGGAAGCATTCCCGCTATCTAGCCACGGAAGCATTGCCTCCCGCACCTCGGGCCGCAACGGACTCGTGGCCGCGTGGTCCAGGTAGATTCGGTTCATAGCGTTCTAGGTACCCTAAACGTTCCGCCCGGGTGGTGAAATGGTAGACACAGGGGACTTAAAATCCCTTGCTTCAAAAAAGCGTGGGGGTTCGAGTCCCCCCCCGGGCACCAACCAACCCATTCGCTAGCCCAAAAGGCCCGACCGGGAACGCACGATAATCATTTCGCGTTTTCTTTGTCAATGAATGTTTTGAGGACGGGCATCCTGCTCGCCACCATCGGCGCCTTGGCGGTTGCCATCGGCGGCTATTTCTTCGGCGTCCAAGGCGCGGTGATCGGGCTCGGTGCCGCTTTTGCCTTTCAGGCACTTGGCTATTTCAACGGCGCCAAGATGGCGCTCAAGTTCGCTCGGGCTGAACCTCTCCGCCCCGGTGCCCTCCCGTGGTTGGAAGATGCGTGTGCGCAACTGAGTCATCGAGCCGGAATCCCCACGCCTCCCATCTACATCTCGCCCGATCCTCAGCCGAACGCGTTCGCCGCGGGTCGAGATCCCAAGAATGCTGTCGTCTGCTTCAATGAGGGCCTGATCGATCTGATGCCGCGCGATGAAGTCATTGCGGTTCTCGCTCACGAGCTGGCCCACATTAAGAACCGCGACACCCTCACCATGACCATCGCTGCCGCCATGGCGACCTTCATCAGCTTCTTGGCAAATATTGCCTGGCTGATTCCCCGCGGCGACAATGAGGAGCGAAACCCGATGGTAGATCTTGCCTTCATGATCGTGGCTCCCATCTCGGCCACATTCATTCAGCTGGCTATCAGCCGCACCCGAGAATACGCCGCCGACCGAATGGCCGCCGAACTGATGGGGACCCCAAAGCCGATGATGAGCGCGCTACGGCACCTAGAATCGGGCACGAATCGCATCGCGAGTCCGACTGCGGAACCAAGTACGGCTCACATGTATATTGCCTCCCCGTTCGCGGGAGGCGGCCTCATGAAGCTGTTCCAAACTCATCCGCCTATTGAAGACCGAGTCAAGGCCCTGAGCGCGCTGTCGCGTTAGTCGGCAAACGTTGCCCGAAGGTAGGCGGCGAACTCCTCGAGTTTCGCCGCGCCTTCTTCTTCGGTTTGGCGGGAGACGCTGTACGTCACGTACGGTTCAATGGATTCCAAACCAACAAATCGCTGAATCCGCCGCATCGGAGCCAGGGCTTCCGCCACCGGATCATCCGCCAAATTGTCCTTTTTCGGGCCGCCGGCGGTCATCGAAATCAGTCCCCGCTTTCCTTGCAGCACTCCCGTTTCGTAGACCTTGCCTCCTCCGTAAAATACGCCGTAGGCAAAAACGCGATCCACGTACCCTTTCAAGACGGCGGGGAGACCAAACCACCACAGCGGAAATTGCCAAATGATGAGATCCGCCGCTTTGATCCGATCCATCTCGCGATTCAACGTGGCGACGAACCCGTGGTTCTCCGCCGCGAAAGCCTCCTCCCGCTGCTGAAAATACCGGTCCGAGTTGTCGGCTCCCACGAAGTTACGGCGATCACTCGATGCCTCAAACTCCATGGCGTAAAGATCCGTCGTCACCACTTGATGCCCTAGCTCGGTCAGCGTTTCCTCTGCCACCCGCGCCATTGCGGCATTAAAACTCCGGCCTTCCGGATGCGCCAAGACAATCAGTACGTTCATCTAGTCAAAACTCTACCGCGAGACATCGACGCATCACTTAGCCAAGATACGAATAGGGGCCGGGGAGCGGAACGTCAGCCCCGAGCGCTCGCGCCGCATCCAGCGCCCAGTGCGGATTTCGCAGATACTGTCGGCCAATCAGCACCAGATCGGCTTCCCGCTTTTCCACGATGGCATTCGCCTGCGCAAATTCGGTAATCGCTCCCACGGCCGCAGTGGCGATGTTCGCCTGCTTGCGCACCGCCGCGGCAAACGGAACTTGGTATCCGGGCCCATACGGAATCTTTGCGTCGGGCGTCGCGCCGCCGCTACTGCAGTCGACCAGGTCCACCCCAACGATCTTTAGCACCCGGGCAAGTCGAACCGAGTCTTCAACCGTCCACCCACCGTCCGTCCAGTCCGAAGCGCTGATTCGCACCGCCAAAATTCCCGTCACGATCGATCGCAACTCCTCCGCGATCTCCACCAGAAGCCGCGTCCGCGCCTCAAAGCTTCCTCCGTATTCGTCCGTTCGGGTGTTTGACAGTGGCGAATAAAACTGGTGGAGCAAATATCCATGCGCGCCGTGAATTTCGATGAATCTAAATCCCGCCGCTTCCGATCGTCGCGCCGCATCCGCAAACTGCTGCTTCACCTCAGCAATCTCGTCTAGCGTCATGGCCGCGGGGGTCGTCATCCCGGCTTTGAACGGCTCCGCCATCGGTGCAATGTTGGGCCATCCCCCCGGATGCGCGGTTTCCTTTTCGTAAGGGCGCACCGTGCCGGCCTTTCTCCCCGCGTGGGCCAGCTGAATCCCCATCACGGCCCCTTGCGAACTGCCAAACGCCACCACCTTTTCCCATGCCGCTGCCTGCTCATTGCTCCAAATGCCAGCGTCATTCCCGGTAATCCGGCCGATCGGGGCTACCGCCGATGCCTCCGCGATCACCAATCCCGCTCCGCCCGCCGCACGCGAACCCAAGTGCACCATATGCCAATCGGTAGGCACCCCATCCGGCCCGCACGCATACATGCACATCGGCGAAACCCCAATCCGGTTCCACAATGTAACGCCATGAAGAGTCAAAGGCTCGAACAGAGGGATCATGCCATCAGTCTATCTGTAAGGCCAAGTTCAAGAATCTTCCGGGCATCTGATCGTCTCGAGTTGCAACGCGCAAAACCTCCGCAACACCAAGCACCATTTACGAACAATGACGCATTCGACTCGAAGTAGGCGTTAGATCCTAGAACACGAGTGGCACTAGTTAAATTCACACAAAAATCGTCAATTCATCTAAGAATTATCGTGGCCAGAGGGCAATTGCGCGTTTTAGCAACTCCTCTGAACGATCTTTTATTGTATATTCATCCCAATAATCATAATCATGGAGAGACTGATTTATCGGTAGAAGCGACGACTTCAGTATTGCGGGACGCTTCTCTGCCCACGCCCCATTCGATACCGAGGAGTTGAGTTGCTGGGTCAGTATCGTAAGATTCCCAAATGTTTGGATTACAGCATTGCGCCGTTGGGTCGCCTGATACCTCAGATCGCTTGAGTCACCCAAAAACATTTCTTTGTGATCCAAACCCACAGAACCGTCTGATAGTGGCCAAAACTTTTGCCAATTTTGCGGCATCAAATGTTCTACACTGAGGTTTCCTTCTGGTCGAATCCGCTCCATTTTCACGCCATAGAATGTCTCACTTAAGCGGGCTAAAATATGGACAATAACTCTTTGACTAAGGGTCTGATAAACATGCCTTTGCCTCCAAGCTTCCGAAAACGTCTCATCACTCGGCCATAGAGATGAATCTCCCGATTGTTGCCTAAGAGCTTCAGCCACCTCATGCGCAGTCACGCCTTGTTCCCATGGGAGACGACGAACTAAGCTAAGGAATGTACGGTTGTAATTTTTATTCGTTAATCCACATACGGCCCGCCTGATTAGGTACGACTCGAGGACCGTGGTTAATGCAACAGTTTGCTCCGTGCTTTCGTTACGGGATATGAATCTGAGTAGTAGTGGATAAACCGTCCCAAGATCAAACGCGCTTAAAGTTAAGGACAAGCCGTAAAGCGGATCACTCTGCTTCGGAACAATAATTCTCCGATAAATTTCACGCTGCTCGGAAAGTGATTGCAGCTCAGCCTCAACGGTTAAATACGGACGCTTCTTCTCTATCCAAAATTTGTATTCCACAAAAAGATGCTTTATAGGTATATCAACACCTTGTTGACTTGCAAGGAAATGCTGCATGAACAGGTCGCTGCGAGGTCGATTTAGTCGACCTTGTCGGATAGATTCCCTCCAGAAAGGATCGTCAAACCTACTCCAGTATCGTTGATATAGAACTTCTTGCGGTTCTTTAAGTCGCGCCGCACGAAGAAAGATGTAATTTCGTAGAAGATCTGCTGGCAATAGTGGTTCTCCACGAGCGTTCAGAGTTTCGAAAATTACTTGGGAATCATCACCTTCTTCTAAATCAATTGCTACCACTTGCAGTGCATTGCGGAGAGCCTGGAACGACTCTTCAAGCCTGAGCGAAAGTGCAATGTCCTGATTCAAAGCGGGTTCATCGGCCGAACCCAGGAAGAACGCCTCTAGACATCGATAGAAGAATAAGTATGCCTCAACCATTCGGGGACGTGGTGTTGGCTTTCTCGCGTATTTGCGAATCGTCTCGGGATACCGTTGTAACAAATTTTGCCGAGTTCTCGCCGTAATGACAGCAGCAAACTGCTCTCGATCACTTGCGGTTGGCCAAACTTTATACTTATCGATGTCTGGATCCGCCATCATGCCCTTATTTAGCGTGACGGATTCGCATTCTCTACCGAGATCATCGCACTCATTTGCGAAACAGAAATCACGGAATACCGACAAGAAGATTTGCAAGGTCGTTAACCTCTGCTGACCATCGATGATTTGTCGGTGCTCCACATGGGTTGTTGGAGTCTGCTTCTGATCCAAAACCATGGCGCCTAGAAAATGGACTGGCGCATCTTTACGTCCCTCCAAATATTCCGTAAATTTCCGCGAGATGTCTTCCCATAGCGGCTCCCACTGGTGTTCCACATTCCAAACATACTGTCGCTGAAATAGGGGAACTTCTAACCGAATTTTCTTCTCGAAAATCGCCAGGAGGGGCACTGCATTCGCTTTCAATTAATTGTCCAGTTGGCGGCGATCGGATAAGCACGTCCGAACCCTGCCGAAGCAGATAATATCACACCTTGAGACGAAAATTCCGTGGAATTTGGATCGCAGATATTCTCGCAACTAGAAAAAGTTTTTAGCCTGGTCATCCTCCCATGGAATTTGACTTTGAATCCTGCACCAGTTGCGAGTGACGACTTGATTGCGCGCCCTTTTTCCGAAGCACTCGCCGTGATCGGCACACGGAATTGATCGCCAGTCAACTTTAAGATGCGGAACCTTTCATCCTCTAATGTAAAATCGTTCTATGCGGCTTTTTGTGACGGGGTTTGGACCCTTCGGCAATGTGGCCGATAATCCGAGCGGATGTTTGGCGGAACAGTCGGGATTGCCCCACGCCATCCTCCCGGTATCTTGGTCGGCGGTCGATCAGTTCCTGCAAAACTTCCCCACGGCCGACTACGACGCCCTGCTGTTGATGGGCGTGGCCGCGAGCCGCACCGAACTGACCCCCGAGCTCTTCGCCTGGAACATTATCGGTCCTAATCCCGACGTCGACGGCGTCACCCGCCCTGGCTTCATCGATCCCAACGGTCCCGATCGACTGCCCGCCACTCTTTGGACTGCCGACCAGGTGGCCGACTGGGACGCAACCGGAGTGACTTCGTTTAGCCTGCACCCGGGAACGTACCTTTGCAACTACAGCTTTTACCGGGCACTTCAGTGGCTCCCCACGCTGCGGGTCGGCTTTCTCCACGTCCCCGGCGATGACCACCTTGACCGGCCAACGCAATTGTCGCGGTTACAGACCATAATTGGTTCGCTCTAGGCAACCCACCATGCCCCGCGTCACCGTCCTCCTCACCTGCTACAACCATCTGGATTACTTGCCGGCGGCGCTGGATTCGGTGCGTGCCCAGACCTATCGCGATTTCGAGATCATCGCTTTGGACGACGGTTCCACCGACGGCACGCGGGAGTTCCTTGCCCAGCAGACCGATATCCAAGTCGTGCTCAACCCCGTCAACCTCGGCACCTACGGCACGCTCAACGTCGGTCTAGCCCGGGCCGAGGGTGAATTTGTCGCAGTGCTGAACGATGACGATCTATGGGCGCCCGAAAAGCTGGCGCGGCAGGTGCAACTGCTGGATGCTCACGCTTCGGTTGGCCTGTGCCACACGGGTGGTTACTTCATCAACGGCGCCGGGGATCGAACCGAAGGTAATCCTCTTGGCTTCAGTTGGCCCACCTTCACCACCGGACCGGGACTTTTCTATTTGGTCTTCGAAAACAAGATCATTGCCAGCGCCGCCCTGGCTCGGACGGCAATCTTGCGTGATCTCGGCGGTTTTAACGAACATTATTTCGGCAGTGGCGACTGGGAAATGTGGTGGCGAGTGGCCGAAGTCAGCGACCTCGGTTTCGTTCCCGAAGAGCTGACGGCCTACCGCGTCCACGGCGCCAACGCCAGCCATAAACTCGAGAAGATCTGGCGGGACGACGAGCACCTTCGAGAATTTTTTGTCGAGCGCATCAACATGGCCAATTTCGGTCGAGACACCGGCGAAGCCCATGGCTTTAATTGGGCCGCGCTTGGCACGGTGAAAATGCTGAATGGCAAGACGGCCGAAGCCCGCGCCGCCTACCGCGCATCCCTTCACTACCAGCCGCTCCGCTGGAAAACTTACGCCCGGTATCTGCTCACCTTCGCCGGTCGGGATACATTCCGAAAGTTCCTCTAGTATTTCCGCCCGGCCGGATACAAGAGTAGCGTGCCGATCTGACGATATCCAAGACCAGGGTACAAAGCCGCCCCGGCGTGCGATGCCAGTAGAACGCTGCGGCCATAGCCTCGCTGCCGGTCATCAAACAGCATTGCGGTCATGAGCTGGGTCCCCAATCCTTGCCGTCGGTACTCCGGGCGTACGAACAAGTCACTCACCCACGTCGTGTTGTCATCACACCGAATGCTCTTTACCCAACCGAGTATTTCGTCCCCATCAGACGCGATAAACGCACGGATTTTAGGATTTAAGTTAGACAAATCCTTTGGATCCATCGGACGGCGACGACACTGCTTTGCTAAACGACGCAACTCCTCCGGATCGTTCAGGAGCCTAATCGTCGTTGTGGCAGCCAGCGGTTTGGGAATCCCGTCGTGAACAAACATCGGCTCCCGCATGATGAGCCGGTACCCGCGTTCTCGAAAAACTGTCTCCGCTCTCGTCATCCGCTCCTCATCCGAGTAGATCGCACAGAGGGCAAATTTTCGACCCCGGTTCATCGCCGCCGCGTCACGTTCGGCGGTATCCATCATCGCCGACGGGTCGGCATCCATCCCAACGTATTCGGAATTTCTCGGATCACCGCTCCGGCGGGGACCATCCTCCATCACCAGCATCGGCCAGAGCTCACGGACCAAATAGGGATGCGTGAGCGATCGCGTCGTAGAAAATCCCTCCGCGAACGCCCACGCCGCCTGTCTCAGTTCCACCTTTGGTAGCTTCAGCCTTTGGCAACCAGCGCCAGCCGATAGAAGATATGCGCGTAAATACGCGCCATCTTGATGAGCGACGCCACTGCCAAACGCTCATCCGTCTCGTGGGCGTTACCGTCACCCAGCCATCCGGTTCCGATGCTGACGGAGTTTGGAATGGCGCGCGCATAGGTGCCACCGCCCATAGTTCCGGAAGCCTTCCGTTCGCCCGTTTCCTCGGCGTAAACATCAATGACGGTTTGCACCAAGGGGTGGTCCAGCGGGAAATAGAGCGGCGCTGAATCCCGTTCGATGCGCACCGAGAACAGGTCCCCCAATTTGGCCTGCGCGGCCGTCTGCAAATCCGTGCCCTTAAACGTCACCGGATAGCGAATATTAAAGAGCTGAGTCAAAACTCCATCCGCAAACGTGATGACGCCCAGATTGGTGGTCAAGTCCTTACTCGGTACATCGGCTCCGGCAATGCCCAGCCCCGCGCCACCGATGTGGCCCATGTGGAAGAGCGTGTAATAAAACTCCTGGTCATTCAGCGGCGCTAGATCCCGAATGAACCTAAATCCGCGAATTGCCGCGCTGTCCCCGTCCATCGGCGTCGCACCGTGGGCCGCCTTCCCGATCGCCGTAATCTGCAACAGATTGCCATCCCAGACCGCGGTCACGTTGCGGTCCCATGCATCAGCCAACTTGCTTTCCACTTCGGCCCGCACCGCATCGCCCACCCGCACGGTTGCCCGGAAAGAATCAATCACAATGTTCGGCCGCTGACCGCCGTGGGCATCAATCAACTGAAAGTCCGACGCCGGAATCTTGACGTCAATCACCAAGTCGCAAATGCCTTTCTCGGCATGATAAAGCGGCCAGCCGCTGTCGGGAGCCACGCCAAAAGTTGGTGCTTCCTCGGTCTGCACGTATCGCTCCACGCACCCGAACCCGCTCTCCTCGTTACAACCAAACGCCTGTCGGAATCTCACGCCAAGGTCGGGGAGCGCCTCTTTAATCGCCCGCATGGCGAAAAAGGAAGCGATGGTCGGCCCCTTATCGTCGGTCGATCCACGCGCGTAAATGTAGCCGTTCTCCAGTTCCGCGCCAAACGGCTCGTGCTTCCAACCCGGACCCACCGGCACCACGTCAATATGTCCCAGAGACATGATCAACTTATCACCCGATCCAAAGGTGGCGTGACCGAGGTGACCTTCCAGGTCGACCGTTTCCATGCCCGCCTCGCTCGCTAACTTTAGCGCGTAGTCCAGAGCCCGGCGATTCTCTGCGCCGTACGGCGCATTCGGCTCCGGCTCACCCTCGATGCTCGGAATCCGCAACATTTCCCGGGTGGTTTCCACCAATTCGTCTTCGTGGGCCGTTAACCAGTCGCGGAGCAATTGCACGTTGGAATCCATGATCCGCAGTTTATCTGGAATGAAAGAAGCCCCCGCGATATCCTCGCGGGGGCTTCTGCCTTCACCTTCTTGGCGAATTTACTTAACGAGCTTGTCGATTGCGCCGTCGAGAGCCGCCAGGCCCTTCGCGTCCGACTTCAGGTTCACCATCTTGGCTTCAACCTTCCAGTTCTTGTAGGCAAATACCGTGTTCTTCACGTCGTTGCTCAAGTTCACCTTGTAGGCGGTCACCGCTTCGTCTCCCTTGGGAAGAATCGAAAGGGCAACATCCTTGGCCCCGGTCTTGGCGACCAAGTTCTTGATCGTTTCGGTAGCGCCGGCTTCGTCGTTGGTTACCCAAACCACCATCGCCTTGAACTCGGACTTCTTGTTGGCGTCAATCTGCTTCTGAAGTTCGGTCGCAATCGCGGTCACATTCTTCGCATCGTCGCCATTCACCCAAACCTGAACCTGCGGTCGATTCTGGAACGTGCAGGGGAAGCAAGCTTTCTTGCCGGCAAGCGGTCCCGAGACGTGAGTGGGGTGGAACGGAGTGACGTTCTCGCCCGGATTGAGACCGGAAGCCACCTTAAGGCTCGCAACGGCGGGAACGACAAGAGCGATTGCTACAAGGCTGCCAAAAACTACTTTCTTCATGTTGATATCACCAGACAACGTTGACCCTTCCCTCAACGAGATGAAGACCCATATCTACATACCCACCGGCGAACTGTCTGGTTCCCGCTCTACAGCAATAACTTCATCAGTTCGCCAAAGGTCCCGCCCCCAAGGCCCTTATACTGTCGGCTTGCTCCACTCATCGATTCCAAGGCGGATACCAACGGGTCTCGCAGAACCGGATCAGTGATTATCTCTTCCCGAGAGCAGAATCCCACCCGGATCAAAAACAAGGCTGCCTTCACTTCCGGCAGTCCCACGGTTACTTGCCGCTCCCAGCGCACCCAGAATGTCCCCGACTGAGCAAAATCTCGTCCTGGCGGACGCGACGGATGATGGTTAAAGTCGTTATCCGATTCCACCGTCCACACAAATCTCACCTTGGGCCCGCCCTGAACCATCGCCCGAACCAGGCCCGTAGCTGCCGCATTCACCCGCTCGATCCCCGGCACCGGCAGGTGCGTTTCAAAGAAGGAGGTGCCGATCTTGTCCGCCATCGCCCAGTGACTCGGTGAGCACAGATGAAGATATGAAATCCAGTCACGATCGGCCTCGGTGCTGACGATCGCCAGGTCCTCCGCCACATTTCGCAGCATTTCATCCAAACCGCCCTGCGTTTGACCGGATGCATTGGCAACCCACTCCGTCACGACCGCCCGCACGGCGTCCGAAAGCTGAAATTCACCCACAAATGCCTCGGAGCCGTCGGCTAACGTGCGTCGCTTCTCTTCAATCGCCCGGGCCGCCTCGTCATCCCGTGGAAAATAGTCGCCATCCCAGTCCCCATTGCCAAAATCGGTCCCAAACCGCCGCAAGCTCGGCGATACGTCATACCGACCCGATTGCCAGGGATAAAACTGCATCGAAGGCACCGTCCTAGTCTACGGCATGCCAAAATTCTGCCGTGGCCAGTTCTGATTCCTTTCAGCGTATGGCGCTGCAAGCCCAGCCACCACCGGCCTGGCTCCGGGAAACTGGCCCCGCCGGTGACATCGTCCTGAGTACTCGCCGCCGCGTCATGCGAAATCTCCGGGGCCACCGATTTCCCCACGCCGCGGACCAAGCCGAGCTCACGGCGATTCAGTCAAAAGTGCTCTCCGCCCGTCACGACATGGAGGTCCACCGCACGCTCACAAACGCCGAGCGTGATTATCTTTTGGGGTGTCGCCTAATCTCGCCCGAGTTCGCCTGGACCGAATTCGGCCGTTCCCTGCTGCTCGACGAAGCTCGTGTCGTCAGCGTGATGGTGAACGAAGAAGATCACCTTCGGTTCCAAGGCGTCGTTGCCGGATGGGCACCAGAGGCGGTTGCCGAGTCCGTCCAAAATTGTGTAGATCGCCTCGGATCCCTCCTTCCGTATGCGTGGATCAGCGAATGGGGATACCTCGCTGCCAGTCCCGCTAACTCTGGCGATGGTATTCGCCACAGCGCGATGTTTCACCTCATTGGACTCGCCCAAAGTCGGCGACTCCCGTCCGTGATTCGGGCGCTCGCCGACAAGGGAATGGTCGTCCGCGGCTTGTTTGGTGAGAGTAGCCGTGCGGTGGGCGCGTTCATTCAAGTGAGCATTCTGAGAAATGTCGAGAGTGCCTTCATCGGTGCTTGCGAATACCTCATCGAGGAAGAACGGTCGGCGCGAAGAGAGTTGGAATCCACCCAAATCCGGGAGCAGATCCATCGCGCCCGGGACTTTGCCATCGGAAATCGGTCCCTCTCTCTGGCCGACGCCGTTCGCATTTTGGCCTGGATTCGTTGGGCCGCCGAAATGAGAGAACCGGGTTTCCCCACTCAATTACGCGAGGTCGACCGGTGTCTCACGCGCCTAGAGATCCATCCGACCCTGGGCGAAGCAATCGTTGGGCGGCAACGGGCGGAGCGCCTCCATGCGCTTCTCGGGAGCTAGCCACTCAAACGCTACCGAACTTCAACTCGCCGCGTTCTCGCCCGCGTTCGTCGATGCGCAACCCGCCGACGCGGAGCAGTCGCACGGGAGCGGGTGGAATCGCGGTTGACCGAATGTTCGCGCTAAACGTGCTCCAATCGATGGTGTGGATATAGCCGAAACCAAATTCCTCGCCCGAGTCCCGGCAAAACGCGCAAAGCAATCCGTCGTACTCCTCGGGCGACACCACCATTCCCTTCGTCGTTCCCGTCAAGTCCAGGGCTTTGGACAAATCGTCCGGGGCTGGCTCATCGGGACAAACGGCCAAGAGCGTCGTCCCGGTTGCCTCCAAGTACAAACTTCCCGGCAGCACATTGGGATGTACCACCGTACCGCTACCCAGCCGCATTCCTTCGGTGGGTAGATCACGTAACGCCACGGTATGCATCTCGGTAGATTCGTTCAGCTTTAGCCACTGCGCCTTTCGTTGCGCATGGTGAACCATCGGCGGGAATGCGGCTGGCAGTTCTGTATCTTCCGGTCCGACGGGGAATCCGTGTCGGCTCATTTCCAGCCCTGCCGGCACCAAGATCTGCTCTGGCCGCGACAGTTGGGCAAGCATCAGTAGTGTTTGCCGCAGCGTTGGCGTGGGTCGATACTTGAAGCCAAGTATCAACGGGTTTTCTCGCAGGACGGAAAGCGACTCTGACAACGCTGCCACCAAAATGTGCGGGGCACGTTGCGGATCGAGTCCCCCGAAAAAGCGGGTGTAGATCGGCTTTCCGTCGCGAATCAGTGACAGTCGCCCCGGAAACCCCAGGTCGGGTTCATCCGGATCCAAGCACAGGATGTCGCGGGATCCGCGATGATCCCGCAACCAATCTCTCCATGAATGGAAGGGGCTCCCCACCAAGAACGTCGCCGCCACGGTTATAGTAGACGTACGACGGCCCCACAAGGGTGCAGCGGCCCAATTTGCGCGATTTTCCGCTTACCAGTTGCCGATATGGGCAATCTCGTCTGCCGGGAATCTCTCTCCCCGTGCCTTGAGTTCTTTACTTGGATCTGGCTTGCCGATCGCAATAATCAGCACCGGTACCGCCGTCTCGGGCAATCCGAATTCTGCCCGCAAAGCATCTTCAACGAAACCGCCCATGGGAGCCGTGACCCAACCCGCTTCTTGCGCTACCAGCATGAATGACATCGCCCACAGGCTGCCCGCCCGGAACGCTTCGTCGCGCTGCTTTTGCTCGGTCGGCCATCCACCGCGCGCGCGGTCAATCCACCCCTGCTTACGGTCTTCGGGCATGTAGCCGAGATCCACATTGTTAGTCGACACCCTTTCTGCGTGCAACTCGTGGCCGTTAGTCAACCCCACAACTACTACCGCGGCGGAAGCATCCGCGATCTTCGTCTGGTTGTAGGAGACCCCCACCAATCGCGCCTTATCTTCGGCCGAGTGCACCACCAGAAGGTTGTATGGCTGCAAATTCATGCTCGTAGGCGAGAGTGAAGCCTGATCAATCAGAGCTTTGAGTGCGTCCAGCGAGATTTCTTGGCTGGGATCAAAAAACGGAGTTGCACGGCGAGCGTTCAGTGCCTCAGAGACGGTCATGCGTGAGGTTGTACCCGCCAACGTTGCCGTAATCCTGCGGTCCGGGACACAAATAGAATAAGAATTGCGCCGAGAACGGGAGGGAAAGGCATTCACTGAAAATGAGGGAGCATCCGTGCTCCGACCTCCGTTTCCACCAGTCCGTGGTGCCTCCCCTAAAGGGTACCCGCCGCTTACCGAACGCTAGACAAAAGGACCTGTATTTGGGTTGCCAGATCGGAGGAAACATCCGCTCGCTCTCGGGCCGAATAAAGGGCCTGACGGATCTCAGAACGCTGCGATGCATCGCCTCGATTTGCCAGTTGCGCTGCGTACTGATACAAATCCTGCGCGGCCTGTTGGGAATATGCCTTGCGTTGGGCGATATCCGTTTCTCTGTCCGCCGCCTGCGCCCAATTATCTCCCGCCTGCTTCAGCAACAGCGCTTTCTGTTCGGGATCATTTTGACTCGCCGCCTGTCCCTCATATACCGAGGCTAGGTTCGTGTAATAAGCCGGGTTATGCGGGTCGAGTTCCGATGCGGTTTGGAAGTACTTTTCCGCCTCCGGGCCCTGCCGAGAATCGAGTGACTGTTGGCCGAGTTGCTGATAAAGTACGGCGATGTCGCGCGAAACCTTTTCGCGTTCGCTCTCACTTTCGAGTTTATCTCGATACTGTTGCAACGCCGCAATCCGTTCCGGTAACGGCGTCCTCGAATCAGTCGATACCGCGTCGCGCTGAATCTGCTGATCTCGTTGCTGGGCGTTATAGCGCTTAACCGCTTCCGTCAGTGCCGATGCCCCTACCGCCACCAGCATGAATAGCGTCCCCACCAACAAGATCGTGATGAAGAGCCGCCGGAGAAACTCCACCTGTTGCGGATTGAGCAACGGCTTGCGCGGAGCGGGCGGGTAGTAAACCGGCAGTGGACCGGGAGGCGGCATGCCGTACGGAGCCTGCGTGTACCCAGCCGGGGTTTGCGCCCCACCAAGGAGTGGATTTCCCATCCCGAACGGGTTTGCCGGTCCATTTCCTGCCGATGGACCCGGGTACTGGTACGACGCGCCCGGAACGTTCTGATTGGCCACATACGGGTTCTGACAGTACGGGGTTTGAGTGTAGGCAGCTTGCGTGTAACCCGGCACCGCCGCCGGCTGGTTGTAGTTCTGAACCGGTGGGGCAGGAATGTTTGACGGGTTATACGCCGTGTTCTGCGTAGCGTAACCGGGTGGATCGGCATCGGGACGCACGGCATCCCGAATCGCCGCCGCCATATCCCCAGCCGTGGCATACCGGCTAAGCGGAGACTTTTCCAGCGATCGCTGAATCACCTGCCACAGGCGAAAAGGAATCTGGCTGGCCTGGCTCGGTTCCTTGTTCATGATCGCGTAAGTGATCGTCACCACGCTATCACCGGCAAACGGTTTTACGCCCGTGAGCATTTCGTAAAGCACCGTGCCGAGACTAAACAGGTCACTCCGGGCATCAATTTCCTTGCCGACCACCTGCTCGGGAGACATGTAGCTTGGCGTTCCGAACACTTGCCCATCAATGGTCAGATTGGGTTGAAAAGTCAGTCGGGCAATCCCGAAATCGGTGATCTTGATCTCACCGCTCGTCAACAACTGAACGTTGTCCGGTTTGATATCGCGGTGAATCACCCCTTTCTTATGCGCGTGATCGAGTCCATCCAGCAGGGCCAACGCAATCTCGACCCCACGGTCGACCGATAGAAAGCCCTTCGTATCAATCTCATTTCGGAGCGTGTGCCCATCCAAGTACTCCATCGCCATGAACGGACGCCCTTGGTCCTCGGCGAATGAGTACACCGTCATGATGTTTGGATGATTCAGGCCCCCGGCTGCCTGCGCCTCGCGTTTGAATCGCTGAATGCGCTCCTCTTTCTGAACCGGCGTCGAGCCACCCGGTACTACCAGTTCCTTCACCGCGACGCGGCGATTCATGAACGGGTCATACGCTTCGTAGACGATGTCATTGGAACGCGCAATTTCCCGGATGATTTGGTATTGACCCAGCGTTGATGGGGGCGGGGTAGCCGGTGAAGAGCTCATTGCGCGAAAGCGGGCGACGGAAATCGGCCCTACTCATATTGGACGGATCAGCGTCACCCCAACGTTCCCGGTCATTTGGTTCTAAATCGTGGAAATCGACGAGAAATGTCGGTATGGGTAAAATCGGCCCGCTAATTCAATTACTGTGCCACGTTAGTGGTCACGTATTTATTACCGATGGCTAAGGGTCACTTAAAAGTGTGGGTTGCTGGCGCAATATGTGGCGCAGCCCTCTTGTGCCCCGCAAATAAAACCTCGGTTGTCTTCACGACGCTCGCCTTCGGCCCGGTGAGCACCGTCGAACAATCGACCCCCAAAATCACGTGGCAATTGGATTCGGGAGACAACCACCTCAGCGGGTTCGGGATGTCGGTGGATGGAAATCCCGTACCGGCCGAATACTTTCGCGACGGGAATGAAATTGTCTATCAGCCTCCCGTCCCCCTCGCTCCGGGAACGCACCAAGTGTCAGCTTTCGTAACGGTTGGAACCAGCCGTGCGCAACGCAACTGGGAAATCAACGTCGCCCCCACCGCAATCGCAGTCCTTCCCGAGGCGATGCCAGAGCAGCGGCAAATATTAGGATCGGTCAATGCAATGCGTGCGGAATTGAACCTACCCGCCCTTCACCCCGACCCGACCCTGAACTACGTGAGTAGCCGTCATGCCGATTACCTTGCCCTCAATGATAAGTGCGGACATGAGCAGACGGCAGGGGACCCGATGTACTTCGGTCGCACCCTCACCGACCGACTCAATCGCATCGGTTTTGTCGGCGGCGCTACCGAAACCGTCACGAACAACGCACGCCGACTGGGTCCGTCGATTCGCGCGACATTCGATGCTCCTTACCACCGCATTGCTTTTTTAGACCCGGCTGCCGCCAGCTTTGGGGCCGGTTACGCAAGTGGCCGAATCACGATGACGTTCGAGACCTCCGGCCGTCCGGGGCTGGTGGTTTCCCCGGCTGACGGTCAAACCGATATACCGATCAACTGGGTCAATCATGAAAACCGAATCCCCTTGCCGGAACGGGTCGTGACGATGTTGGCTATCCCATCGTCGTCCACTTCGCGGGCTTATCTCGGGGAGCGCTGACGAACGTGAGCGCTAAGGTTACTACCGGCGGGAAGTCCGTTCCCGTGATCTTGCTGACGCCAAATAACGACGACCACCTCGTCCGTAGCGTAGTGATCATTCCAATTGATCGACTGACGCCGGACGCACAATATGAGGTGAATCTGGCCGCCCAAAAATCCGACGGCAGCGAAATTTCCCATCGCTGGTCATTCCGAACCGAGCCTCGCTAAACGCAAAGACCGGTCCAAAAACGCCCCGTTACCGCTGTTCGATCGGAACGTACGGCAGGTTGCTGGCACCATCGAAGATCGCCTTCGGACGAATCAGACGGTTGTTGTCCAACTGCTCAATAGCGTGGGCGGTGTACCCAGCCACGCGCGCCGTCACGAAAATTGGCGTGTAGAGGTCGATGGGAATATCCAGCAGATAGTAGGCATACGCGGCGGGGAAATCTACATTCGGATAGATATTCTTCCGCTCGAGCATCGTTTTCTCCAAGATGTTGGCAATCTCTCCGTACTTGGTAATGCCCGACTCCTCACCGAGTTCTTTGGCGACCTTCGACATATAGAATGCGCGGCTATCGCCCTTCTTATATTCTCGGTGACCGAATCCCATGATCTTCTTCTTGGTCGCTAAAGCGTCGTCGATCCATGCCTGCGCATTCTCCGGCTCGCCAATCTCCAGGATCATCCGCATGGCTTCTTCATTTGCGCCGCCGTGGAGCGGACCGCGTAATGTGCCGATGCCGGTCACCACGCCGCTATAAAGATCGCTTAGGGTGCTCACCGTCACGCGATTGGCGAACGTTGAGGCATTGAAACCGTGCTCCGCATAGAGGGTCAGACTCGCATCCAAAACCTGCACCGTCTTGGGAATCGGAGTGGTTCCCGTCATCAAGTACAGGAAGTTCTCGGCGGTGGAATGTTCTGGATTCGGCTTTAGGGGCTCGAGCCCCTGTCGAATTCTGTGACCGTTGGCTACCATCGTGCCGGCTTTGGCGACGATCCGCTCGGCCTTCCGAACATTTGCCGCGTGATCGGTGCTGGGCAAGTGGTAATCCGGATCAAAGGCGGCCAACAGCGAGAACGCGCTGCGGATCATGTCCATCGGATGAACGTCCTTCGGCAACGCGCGCAAGGCGACGTAAATCGCTTCCGGAACCTCTCGTTCCGCACCGAGCCGAGCGCGGAAATCACTCAGTTCGGTAACGGTAGGCAGATGACCGTGGAGCAACAAAAAGGCCGTCTCTTCGTACGAACCTTGCTCAGCCAGATCATGAACGTCGTACCCGCGATATTGCAAGCTACTACGGTCACTGTCAATCTCACTGATTGCGCTCTTGCCAGCCGGAACGCCTTCTAAGCCGGGAGAATACGGATACTCAATTAATGGGGAACTCATCTGCCTTGGTGGGTCCTAACCGTTGCAGAATACCGGAGACGCTTCAATTTCCGGTTGCCCTACCGGCTTCGGGTCCGTTAAGAACATTTTCTGAAGCATGAAAGACAAAATCTGCTGGTGGCAAAGCGGTCAGCTCTATCCGCTGCCCCGTTACTGGGTGGTCGAACGACAGTTTCCAAGCGTGGAGTTGCAGCGGCACCTTCTGAAATTCGAGCGCCGAATACAGAGGATCCCCGAGTACCGGATGCCCGATACCCTTCAGATGCACCCGAATTTGGTGAGTGCGCCCTGTCTCCAATCGACAAGCGACCAGCGTCCCCGCTTCGATCCTCTGAACTCGGCGCACGTGCGTAACCGCCGGCTTGCCGTCCGAAATTAGCGTCATTTTCACCGGATTTCGGGGATCGCGTCCGATCGGTGATTCGATCGTCATCCGGTCCTTCGAGATATCGCCGATGGCAACGGCCAGATATTCTCGCCCGGCCGTTTTTTCTCCAATCTGCTCCGCCAACCGGCGGTGGGCCAAATCAGTCTTCGCCACCATGATCAGTCCGGTGGTTTCCTTATCCAATCGGTGAACAATCCCCGGACGGAAACTCTCCGACCCCGAAGAAAGACCCTGCCCCCGGGCCAAAAGGGCATTCACCAAAGTCGGCTCGTGCAACGACGCGGCCGGATGAGTTGCCAAGCCCCGGGGTTTATTCACTACGAGCACCGATTCATCCTCGTAGACCACATCCAGCGGCAAATCGTACGGTTCCAACTGGTGCGGCAACCGATCTCCCGGTGCTTCTAGCTCAATCACCATTCCCGGCTCAATCCGAAACGATGCTTTCCGCTTACGACCATCCACGGTGACCAATCCGGCATCAATCACCTCAGTCAGGCGGCTTCGGCTATATTCCGGCAAGCGACTGGTTAGGTACTTATCCAGTCGCTCAAAACCGTCCGTCTCGAGTCTCACTGAGACAACTCGTCCGGCACAAACTTCAGACTGATAGAGTTGATGCAGTAACGCAATCCGGTGGGAGTTCTCGGGGCATCATTAAAGACGTGGCCCATGTGACTGCCGCAGGTGGCGCACACAATTTCCACCCGACGCATGCCGAAGGAACCGTCGGCGTGTTCCTCCACCGCCCCGGTTTCCACCGCCTGATAGAAAGACGGCCAGCCGCAGCCGGAATGGAATTTCGCATTGCCCGCAAATAATTTTGCATTGCAAGCACGGCAATAGTACGTGCCTGGAATCTCCGTATCGGTGTATTCCCCCACAAACGGCCGCTCGGTGCCTTTCTCCCGCAGTACGTGATACTCCTCGGGGGTCAGAATGGCTCGCCACTCAGCTTCGGTTTTTTGTACGGGATAGGACATGACATGTTATACGTCAAACGCCTCCCTTCGGTTGAGCCGAAAGGAGGCGTTTACGCTTTGAACGGGCGACTAACCCGCCGCGCGAAGCTGCTTCACCATAAAGTTATGGCGAACGCCATCCTTCTTGGAGAAAATCAGCAAGTGAAAGAACTTATCCGTCAGCGTCACGGATTGCGTATATTCCTCAATCTCCGTCTTGCTGCCGGTGGGCGTCATCTTGACGGTAAAGTTTCCGCCGGCCGACCGAATGTACTGCTGAACCAAGAACTTCGGCGCGCCAAGGTCATACTTCAGCCCCTTGAAAATCGGAGTTGCCGTCGCTAGAGTTTCAGACGTTCCCAGGAGATACAAGTCCAAAGTTCGGGTTTCCGACGAGTCCAACATGGCCGCGTCAAAAACGACCGTTGTTCCGTTCACCGGCTCCAGCGGAATAATCACGCCTTGAGTCGACGATTCGGGACCGAATGACACCAAGAAGTGGCGATCGCTGCTGGTGACCTGCTGGTTGGAGGAGATCAGATATGGTATCCGTTTCGGCATTCTTAATCACGAATGGAATCGGATCAAGCTGCTTGTTAACGACCTGAACCTTACTAGCCGATAGAACCCCGAAAGGCAAGGTGACTCCATCGGCTGCCGACGTCGGCACGTTTTCGGAGTTAACGACGAACTTCTGACTGTTACCGCTGTAGCCAGCGTTCACGGCGAGGAAATTGCGGGTGAGGATGCGATCGGTGCCGCCGTCGCCGGAGCCGCCGCCGCAAGCCAAGATGGTCAAGCCCATCAGCGCCAGCGCAGCATGGCCAATATTAAACTTCTTAAATGAGAGTTTCATGGGTGAAAAATTCCTAGGCAGTTGTCTGAGCAACGGTAACCCAAACAAGTTCCCGTGAAAAGCTCAGAATTTCCTCATCTTAGCGGATTAGCCGAATTTTTGCAAACGCACCAGAGTCGGCTGCAGCTCATCGCTTCAGCGCCAACCCATCGCGTCTTTAACTTCCCGGATCGTTGCCGAGGCGACATCCCG
>Ga0114959_10000694_pt1 | contig 31601 bp, 30 predicted proteins | sample C_130625_EF_Meta_FD_87317 | JGI IMG/M metagenome (GOLD analysis project Ga0114959, IMG submission 87317) | Freshwater microbial communities from Lake Croche, Canada to study carbon cycling - C_130625_EF_MetaG | ecosystem: Environmental > Aquatic > Freshwater > Lake | place: Lake Croche, Canada... | reverse complement strand
TTGAAGAATACGCTACCAGACTAGAGGCAAGAAAAAGAGAGAAGTTTTTAAAAGCAGGATCAGGTAAAGAATATATAAAAAATTGGCTGCGTAGCTCAACTGAATAGAGCATCTGACTACGGATCAGAAGGTTTTAGGTTTGAATCCTAACGCGGTCACACTCACATTTAAAGCTTGTTGAAAATCAATTGATTACAACAGGCTTTTTTGTTTTGTACAATCATTGTTAAAACAATTGATACATTTTCATTCATTTTATTGCAGTTTGTTTCACAAGTTATAAATTTTAGTATTAAACCGGAGCTATAAAATATTTAGTTTGGTATACTATCTACGATTGGGACTATACTATCATAAACTTCTGCACCAGTACTATCATGTTGTTCCCAGCAACCATCATCGTCAGTATGAGTTTCTTGTTCTTCAGCTTTCTGTTTTGCTTTTTCTAATCTATTTTTCACATATAAGGCAAGAGATGCTAATAATAACACTGAAAATATTATGGTAAGTTTCTTTTTCATCTTTTTAAATTTATTTTTTTAAAAATTAAAGCATATCACCCAAATAGTCAAAAAGGAGAAAGTTATTTTAATTAATAAAGTCCATATTCCATTTTAATATCTTTGAATTGACTATAATTACAATCTTTCATTTTAGATAAAACCAGCTTCATTTCTGCGTATCGATTTGAACGGAAAAAATTATCAGGATCTCTATCTTTCAACCTTACAATCTCATCATTAACCAAATGGAGTAAATTAATTTCTTCTCTTATGCTTTCTACTGTGTAAATCCAAGTAACGAATTCTAATGCCTTGTTTACATTTTGAGGCAGAGAAAAATCCCAACTTGCAAAATTGTTACTTGCAACGCTTAGCTTATCCTGAAAATTTTTTAAAGTGACATTATTATATTTATTGATTAAAGTTAACGCCTGTGCTTTTTTTATCTCAGATACTACTAAACGCATGCCATATTCGTATTGACCAGTTTTAGTTTCTAATAAGTCACGCATTGAATTCATGTCTATTCCGGATGAAGTTTTATAAACTAGTCCAATAAATTGATAATTTGGAGAATTAATAGCAACTAGAAGATTTAAGTTGTCTGAATTCTGAGCATTTGCAGTTTTAATTTGTAAGATAAAAAGTAAAAAGTAAATAATTTTTTTCATGATGATAGTTTTTAACGACACGTGGGCTAACAACATCTGTAAGCAACTGGAAGGGAGTCAAAGCCCATAAGTACCAAACAGAGTGTAGCCCACGCTTTACGTGAACTTTCATCTCTGCTTCTTATACTTTAGATATTTTTGACTTTTACCAGTTGTAGAAGCAACGATTAAGTTGTAACTATTTTAGAAGTTGTATTTTACCTATAATGTCAGTTTTGTTTAAAATAATGGTTTACAAAACAAATATAGCAAATAAATACCCTTTCATGTAACAGACAAAAAGGGTGAAACAACTGTCGACTCCCAACCAGCTACATCAGACCCTCTTCAGTAAAACTCAAATATTTTCCCTCAGGCACGATTATTAAATGATCCAACACTTTGATGTCCAAATATTCACAAGCTTTTTTAATTTTCTTAGTTATTTCTTCATCAGCTTTTGATGCTTGTAAATTTCCACTGGGATGATTGTGAGCTAATATTATCCCGGTAGCAGCACATTTTAATGCTACAGATAATACCAATCTTGGGTCTGCAACAGTACCAGTGATGCCTCCTTTGCTGAGTTCATATACACCAATAAGCCTATTAGCTCTGTTTAGATAGCCAACCACAAATGACTCATACAATGCTATGGTATCTTCAGGAAAGAATTTAAGCAAGTGGAAATAAGCATCATCTGATGATTTAATAAGAGGTTTATGAGCTTTTGATGGCTTATAGCTTACAGATATTTCAGCCACCTTGGTTTCTGTTTTTGTCATGATTGTAAATTTTGGGATGAATAAAAAAAGTCCCCTGAATTTTACAGAGGACTTTAGGCGTAACGATTAAAAACGAACATCAAGTCTGAAAATAAAATAGGGCCACCAGTGATTGATGACCCTATAAAGGAGGATGTGTTGTGGATGCTGTCTGATTTCTTCTACAACCACCCAACTATTTTCTTTAAAATGTTCTGTGTTTTGTAACACCTGTACATTAAATGGGGTAAACAGCTGGCGTATTTTGCCATTGGGGTTTATGACCATTAATGAGTTGTTGTTCACGAATGTAAAATGTGGCGGATCCATATCTTATTTTATTTTATATTTGAGAAAATAAAACTAAATGAAAAAACTACTTTTTGCACTGATTGCTTGTATATCATTTTGGAGTTGTTCAACTTCTCCAAATAATAATGGTGGGACAAACACAACAGTTATTCCAATAGCACCATCCAATTTAACTGGTGTTGTTTTTTCCAGTTCAAAAGTAAATTTATCTTGGACAGATAACTCAACAAATGAGACCGGGTTTAAAATTGAAAGAAGATTAGATGGTGGGAATTATGCTGTAGTTGGAACTGTAAATGCAGACATTCTCAATTATAGTGATAGTGGACTTACAACATACACCAATTACACTTACAGAGTTTATTCATACAATGCTGTGGGTAATTCAATAACTTATTCAAACGAATTTTCTATTTCAACAGGTGGTGTTCCTGTTTTATCAACAAATGCAATAAGTGCTATAACTTTTACTACTGTAGTCAGTGGAGGAAATATCACAAATGATGGGGGTACTTCTGTAACAGTTCGTGGAGTTGTTTGGAGCACTATATCAAACCCAACTATCAATCTTTCAACTAAAACTACAGATGGAAATGGAACAGGTACTTTTAATAGCAACATAACTGGTTTAAATGCAAATACAACATATTATTTAAGAGCTTATGCTACGAATGCTAATGGTACAGGTTATGGAAATCAGCAAATATTTATAACCAATAACTATAGCATACCCACAATTACTACGACAGCTGTATCATCAATTGGAACCACAACAGCAGTCAGTGGTGGAGATATTTCTAATGATGGTGGTATGCCAGTCTCTTCTCGAGGTGTTGTTTGGAGCACTTCAGCTTCTCCAACAATTGCACTAAGTACCAAAACAACTGATGGCTCTGGTATAGGGTCTTTCACAAGTAATATTTCTGGTTTAACTTCCAATACAACTTACCACATCAGAGCTTATGCAACGAACAGTGCAGGAACAGCTTATGGCGAAGAGCTAACTTTTGTAACTTTACCACCAGTAAATCTGCCAAGTGTTACAATATGTAATCAGATATGGACTACTAAGAATTTGGATTTATCAACATATAGTAATGGAGATGTAATTCCACAAGTAACAGATCCTTCTGCATGGGGATCATTGACAACGGGTGCATGGTGTTACTACAATAATGATCCTGCAAATGGTGCCATTTATGGTAAGATATATAATTGGTACGCAGTAAATGATCCAAGAGGATTAGCTCCTGCAGGTTGGCATGTACCAAGTGATGCGGAATGGAATAGTTTGGTTAAATGTATAGATCCTTCTGCAGACACAACAATAACTTATCCTAGTTCACAAAGTACAACAGGTGGAGGCGCTATGAAAGAAGTTGGTTTAGCGCATTGGTTAAGTCCTAATACAGGGGCTACAAATAGTAGTGGATTTACAGGCCTTCCAGGTGGCGACCGTAACAGTCCTGGTTATTTCAATGTTATTGGTCGCATTAGTGGCTGGTGGAGTTCTACACAGGTCAGTGCAATAAACGCTGGATCCTACTATATAGATTTTAACAGCACTAATATAACAAGCTCCCCTTGTAATTTTTCAAATGGATTTTATGTTCGTTTAGTAAAAGATTGATTTTTACAAAAGCCAAATAGTACATATAAAAAAAAGTTTTTCAAAGTTTATGTCTTATTTAATTTAACAATTTCGAAATAGTAAAAAAAAATAAAATGACTTACGATGAATTTAATTTTGTAATTGAACAATTTAATAATGGACAGATTAACACAAGTAATGCAGAAATGGATGCCTTTTTGTATAAAAAGAAATGGTATCCTATAACTCTTTTTGTAAAACAAATTCATCCAAGTATCAATAATCACGAGTCTATAAAAAAATTAGTAACTCTCATTCCTTATTTAAGAATAAAAACAAGAGTTAATTTTATTGGCTCGTATAATCGCCCCATACCGCTCACAATTCCTGAAACAATTGAAGAAACTAAACTTGCTCTTGAAAGACTAAATGATTTATACATAGAGTAAGAAAAACAATAATAAAAAACTACAAAATGTTAAACTCAAAATTATTTAATTTTAAAAATATAATAAACTATAAATGAAAAAGTCTGTCATAAAATTAAATTTCATAAGCATTATTTTTATTATTTTAATACATGGCTGCTCTACAAATAATGGAGTTACAACAGTAGTTCCCGCAGCACCAACTAACCTAACAGGAGTAGCAATATCAGCTACACAGATTAATCTTTCATGGTTAGATAATGCCACAAATGAAGTTGGGTATAAAATTCAACGTAAAACTGCAGGTGGAAGTTTTACAGACGTTGGTAGCACAGGTACTGACATATCAACTTTTAGTGATTTAGGATTAACTAACAATACTGCTTATACTTACAGAGTTTATGCTTTCAACGCTGCAGGAAATTCATTACAGTATTCTAATGAAATTACTATCACAACTTCTACTAATGGTGGTGGTGGAAGTTCAGTTACAGATGTAGATGGTAATATTTATCCAACAGTTCAAATCTGTAATCAAGTATGGACTGCAAAGAATTTGGATGTAAGTCATTATAGGAATGGGGATATTATTCCTCAAGTAACTGACCCCACCACTTGGGCCAATTTGACAACTGGAGCATGGTGCTATTACAATAATGATGCTGCTAATGGCCCAATTTATGGAAAGCTATATAATTGGTATGCGGTGAATGAGCCGAGGGGATTAGCACCTATAGGCTACCATGTGCCCTCAGATATAGAATGGAGTACAGTTATAAATTGTTTAGGAGGAGACTCTGTAGCAGGTGGAGCAATGAAAGAAGCTGGACTAATACATTGGGGAAATCCAAATACTGGCTACATTGGTGGAAGTAATAGCAGTGGATTTACTGCTCTTCCTGGAGGCATCAGAGTACAGTACGGCTATAATTCTCAAGCGGTTTTATCTCCAGGTTTGTTTGGTAATATACATTCTGATGGTGTATGGTGGACTTCTACTGATACCAATTCTCCAAGTGCTTGGTCGTACGATATGCCTTATGAATCTAATGGTACAGGCAGATCTGATTTCAATAAGGCAGTAGGGATATCTGTACGTTGCATAAAAGATTAATTTATTTATTCAAATATTTAACCACCCTCCATAATCAGAGGGTGGTTTTTCTTTTATCCCAAATACCAACATTCCTTCTTCCCTTCCAACCCATACCTCACCTGTTCCAAAAAGTTAAAAGCATTTACACTTCTGTCAATAAAGTTATCAATGTATGTACTTTTATTAGCTCCTGTGAAGAGATTGTAAAGCTTCCATAAGTTGATGTCACCATTAGCATCTCTGCAGAAGCTTTCATCTTTATAAAAGTCCCTAACTACTGTAGACATTTGTGTATCACCAAACAGCATTGGTGGTATATCTTTCTTAACATCAGCAGGTAGATGATTATACATTCTGCATCTGCCAACAATTGTTGCAAACTGTTTTTCGGTGATTGAATGTCTTGTCAGTCTATCCAGATGATGCAAATGAAAACCATGGTTATAACTGTTCAAAAGCATACTGATGGCTAGCTTAAGTTGTCCAACAGAGTTCACTCTTACATCATTCATTATTCCATCAGACCAAACGCACATGTTTGTACACACTTTATTTTGGAAACCAATAAAGATTTTAAAATGCTGTTCTGATTGACTTCTGCTGTAGAGGTTATCCTGATTGTATGCTTTAACACCACCAATTGTAAGTGAAAGAGTGTTGCCACCAATCTCAGCCTGCATACTAGGAACCTCAATTATGAAAGCCATGCGTTCATAGTATAGTGTCTTTTCCCATTCAAACAATTGGTTAGCTGGTTTGTCTTTTGCCTCAGGTACTCTGCCTTTAATAGGATGACTAACTCTTATACTTGGGGGCAGAATTTTCTCTCCATGAAAAACATCAGCTGTTATGTCTGATGCTGCATCTATAAATTCATCGTGGCTGATGAGAGGCTCATTATCTTTAACGAACACTGGTATAATATGTCTTGATTTCATTTCTTCCAAAGACATTTCAATCGTGTTAGCTTCAATAAATGAGCTGCGTTTGTTCTTGGTATTTTCATCATGTTCCTGGTGAAGTATTACTGGTTGTATTATTTCTCTTGTTTCAATGTGTACCATTTGTATTAATTTTTTGGGTGGCTAAATCTTGTTGTACGTTTTGGTTTATCATAATCTGACGTTTGCGTGTTTCAAACTCTGGTCTCAAAACTTCTCTGTATTGAGGATAGTTTTGAAATATATCAAGCAGCTCCTTTATAGAAACTGTATTACCAATTCTGTTGCTTATATCATCCACAGATACCTCATCACTGCTGTTGCACCATTGCAATATTTTCTTTCCTGTATCAGGTGTAATGATGAATGGTTCCCTGTCCTGAAATAATCCTGTTCTGTCTTTTGTGCAGAAAGCTTTGTGCTGCTGGTCTAGGTCAAATGATAATGTCATTTCAAAATCAAAACCATCTCTTATCATGGGAGCTGTTCCTGTTTTCTGTGGTATCTGTTTGCCATTGCGTTCAGACATCACATATTCTGTCTTGCTCCTGAGAGTAGATATTACATGGCAGGAACTGTTGATAATAGCATCTATATACTTTTGATACAGTGGTGTGATATTAGCCCATGCTGTAAATGAGTTAGGAACTTTCATTTTAGCAGTTTCTTTCTCATGTAGTTCCAGACAACCACCTTTACCACTCCAGGCATGTGTAGCATTATCAATGATGATAACTTCCATTTTAGCATCTTCACAAAGCTTAATGGCTTCAATGTATTTTTCTGGATGAAAGGGTGCTGAAATATTGATGACATTAAAATCTCCTAGATGACTGTATAATGATACTGAGTGATTTTCTGTATCAATAACACAGATTTTATTGAAGTCACCACATAGCCCATAAGCTAGCATGATTGCAGAAAATGATTTACCACTGCCGCTGCTACCTGCTAAAGAAAGCTTCATCTTAGCTTGTTTTCTTGTTGCTTTTTCTAAACGCATAATGTTTACATTTTTAAAGTTTAATAAATAAAAAAGGGGCAGGCAGTTTTCACTACCATGCCCCTGCACTTACACACTAACCAGATTATGCAAATTGTGCATCACTGATTTTACTGTGTCCCATAAGTTCTACTGCACCTTTAGGACGATAGGCATATCCATGCTGCAGTGTCATTAACTCGCCTGTTCTTTTGTTCAAGTACTGATAAGGCTCAGTTTCAACACGAAGGACATCACCCTCCAGCTGTTGTCCTATCATCATTTTAGCAACATCCTCACTAAAGGTGCTGGGGATAGAACATTTACGGATTGTGGCGTAAAAGTTTCCAGATGTTTGACTCTGCTGGATTTCCAATCCTCCTGAAATTTCAAGAGCAATAAAAGTTGTGCCGTCGTTTCTTTCACGAACAGCATAGTTTGTTACAGTAACCATTGTTTAATTTTTTTAATTGTTAATGAATAATGAACACACGCCAAACACAATTAGATGTTATACCAAATCGTGCACTATCTGATATAAAAGCTACACCTGCTTTTTTAACTACTAAAAAAGATGAGGGGTGAGGTTGTGTTCCAACAGAGGGTGGGGGTTGTAGTCGGATAGATACTCAGATGCAGAAACGCAGATCTGAAATTTGGTTAGAAAAAAATAATTTCATCCCGGTTAAAAAATTAAAATTGAAAAGTATAGCTATCTTAATCCCACTTGTAATTTCCTAGGTGGTATAATTGTAATTTCAAATTTCAAGCACTGTTAACTAAGCAGAGAGTTTGATTAACGTACAAGATTTTAAAAAACAGCTTCCTTGAGATTTCAGAGTCAATTGTTGTTCACCCTTTTGGTCTGATACATGAAATGGCTTTTATTTCATTTGGTGAAAAAAAATAGAAAATCAAGATTTTTCATTTAAACACATTTTAATTACATTTAATTTGCGTTTTATGAAAAATTATATATTGAGCATCATTCCCAATTTAAAGAAATACAGCAAAAAGTTAAATGACATATCCTTGCTCACTCAGGACGGTTGGGCGTTAATTGATTCATCTCCTAGTAAAAGCAAAATTTATTATTTTAAAAGAGACAAAGAACTTTTAATAACATTTAGAGGTAGAGTTAAACATGGAAGTTGGGATATCATACATAACAATATAAATATCATAGACGATGAAGGATCATTTATTTTTAAACTTGATTTTTTTAATGAAAATTATTTAATACTAGGTATAGATAATCAAGAAGGAAATATCTTTTTCGTTAAAGAATCTCTTTACCAAAAAGGGATAAATTCATTTACTGTCATCGAAAAGGAATTGAACAAAATTCACAAGAAGCACATCCAAAATCTTGAATATAAAAGTGAAAATGGAGTTAGTGAAATACTGTTATTTTTTTTACTGGTTGGATTAATTATTGGAATAATAATCTTTATTCAATTTTCGACGAATAGTTAATGTTCAAACCTGAATTAAAATATCGCTTTATGAAAAATAATGTTTAAGATATGGTGAAATCAATAATCAGTGTGTTTTTATTTTTTATTCTTACAATTATTTTGTATCGTTTTTTTAAATGGGTATTTAATAATTATAAATATTATAATGAGTGTCTAAAAAAAGCGAAAGGGATTATAGAATCAGAAAAGGAACGTGAAGCTGAATTAAAAGGCAAAACAATTGAAGAAATAGATTCTGAATATAATAGCATGGATAATAAACATCGCCTTTATTTGGAACAACAGAAACAAAAAAAAATTAAAGAGCTAGCATCAGAAATGTATTATGATTACATATTTTCTCTACACAGATAGTTTTTTTTCACAAATAAAATAATTCAAAAAATACTGCAGGTTTCATTCAAGGGGAATTACAAGCGAGCAATAATTTAGATTTTTTTTATCCTAAAAACAAACTATGATGAATTGATAAGTGAACTAACTCAATAAATTGAATTATGGAATGATCTTTAATCTCACGATTTAAATATTCTCTTCAATGAAAAAATCGAATCAATAAATAACGACATCACTATTAAATAAAATCATTTCGGATTCAACAATTAAAACATGGCAAATAGAAAATTTAAAGACACTTACAGTTTGTTAACTTATTTAACGCAACCTGAAAATCTAGGTAGTATTAATATTTATTTTGAAGAAAGAGTTAGTACTCAATTACAGGCGTACATTATCATTGCAGATGATGATATAAAATGTCATCTTGAAGAATGTTTTCAAGATTGGCTATCAGAAGAAGGAGATACCTATACTTCATTAGAGATGGTTATTTCAAATGACAATTCTAAAGTTGAAATAGAAAGAATGAAAGCCACGGATAATCACGATTTTGATGGTAATCAATGTTACTTAGAAATGATAGCGTATTTAGAAACGCTTATCGGAAAAGACAGTTCAATCAATTTGAGCATGGAGGGCGATTCTTTTAATGATGTGATGAGTGTAAATTTAAAAGATTACTATGTATGCATTTTCGATAATGAAAATACTGAAATTGATATGAGTCATGACAAAGAATTGAAAGAGAAAGTAATAAAAAAATATTTGAGCATTGCAGAAAAATATTCTTCCTCTGCAATTGAGGACATATCTAACTTCTCGATTACAATAAATGATCATCTTTCATTTTATGAATCCGGAAATGCTCATCCAAGAAGTTTAGATTATTTTAAAAACGATGGAAGAAATTATACAATTGAAATATAGTTTTAGGTACATAATTTTTTATAAGACTAAAATATCACTCGATCATGAGCTCATTTATCAAAGTGGATGATAAAAATAATAAAATATCACTTATTTTGATTGCTTCCTCTTTCTTGGAATATGAACTCTATCATTAATAACTACTCTCAAATCTAATATCCTATGAAGATTTCCATAATTAGAAATGATTTTCTTGTGAATATTATCAATTCCTTTGCTATCAAGCTTATCTTCTTGAAGAGCTTCAAATACAAATAAATCACATGCGGTAGATTGAATCCAGTCTACATCAGTTTTATATCCAATTGCTGCAATCGCACCAGTTTTCTCTAGGAAACGTTTAATTATTCTTTTGTCAATTTTCAATGTAGAGCAGGAGCCAAAATAAATCACTTTTCCAAAACACTTTCCTTCTAAGAAATCACCAAGTTCTTCTAAAGTGTATTTCTTCTTGTTTGTAAAGGAAATTGACCCTTCCTCACCATGAAAGGCAAAATATAAAATAGGATATTTATTACTTACTGATAACCGTTTCCATTTATCAAGAAAAAACTCAAGTTCTTCTCTTGTTGCACAATCATGATAAATATAATCACAATAATTTCTTTTTTCTAGCAGATCCAAAATCGGCAATACTGTTGATTTGTCTTTTACATCATGGTGGTTCCAAAGTCCTTCTAGGCAGTAAATCCCTTTTTTTAATTTAACTGGCATTATTAATTAATTTGATAACAAATAAAACAAATAAAACAATAATGAGAAAAAAATAAATCACCGAAAAGGTTGCGTTTAATAAAGCATAAACTCACACATATTAATTTACACTACTTTTTATAGAGTCTATTTCTTATATTTGACCATATTGTCAATAGGAAATTATGGGTCACGGAAAAATTGATTTTGGAGAATACCTCCACCAGCTAAGAACTGAGCATAAACTGTCGCAAAAAATTGTTGCAGATAAGTTGGGTATTGACATTTCAATGCTTAGTAAAATAGAGCATGGAGAAAGGCAAGTACAATCACATATGCTCATTCCGGTTGCGGAGTTATTTGATTTGGACTATAAAGAAATCCAAATACAATTGTTGAATCAAAAAATTGATGAACAATTTGGGAATGAACCATTTTTCAATGAAGCCATTAAAAAGATAGCTGAGTTGAAAAATAAAAAATAATTAATTCTATGAAGAAAATAGATGGAACGCCAAAATCGATAAGAGAACTCTTTACAGGAGTGAAATACACAATACACTACTATCAAAGAGAATATCAGTGGCAGACTAAACAAATCGAAGAACTCATCGAAGATTTAACGGAAGAATTTTTTGAATTTTATGCCAGTTCAGATGAGCGAATCAAAGTTTTGGAATATGGTCATTATTTTATGGGATCGATTGTACTTACTGCTGATGATAATGCTATTATTGATGGGCAACAACGGCTAACATCACTTACATTATTATTAATCTATCTCTACCACCAACTTGAAGATGAAGAAGAAAGAGCAGAAGTTTTACAACTTATTTATTCAAAAAAAGCTGGAATAAAAACTTTTAATATTCATGTTCCCGAAATGCCAGAACGTTACGATGTAATGAACGCATTGCTTCAAAATGATTACATGGATGTATCTAAACATTCTGAAACCATTAGAAACATTTATAATCGTTATGATGATATTAAAGCAATTATGAATGATACTTTACCCAAAGAAGCAATGGAAATCTTCAAAGATTGGCTGATTGACAATGTTGATTTTATAAGAATTGTTGCGCAGACAGAACAAGATGCACATAAAATATTTGTTTCAATGAATGACAGGGGTTTGAGTTTAACTCCAACTGAAATGTTGAAAGGATATTTATTGAGTAAAATTGAAAATGATACTACAAGGCAGCAAGCAAACGATCTTTGGAAAAAGCGAATACTCGAATTAAAAGGATTGGGCAAAGAAGAAGAAAGCGATTTTATTAAAAACTGGATTCGTTCTCAATACGCAGAAACCATAAGAGAAAGAAAGAAAAACGCATTACCTGGTGATTTTGATATAATTGGTACTGCATTTCATAAATGGGTAAGAGAGCATAATACTCATATGAAACTTATCAGAAGCAAAGATTTTGAAGACTTTGTTTTGAAGCAGTTTGATAAATTTAGTCAGATAAATTTAGACTTAAAAAAATACTCATCAACATTGACAAACGGATTTGAATATGTATTTTATAATGCTAATCGAAATTTTACACTTCAAAATCAGTTAATTCTTGCAGCCATTGATCCGTTTGAAACGAAAGAGGAATCAGATAAAAAAATAAAATTAGTTTCTTGCTTTCTGGATTTGTACTTCACAAGGAGAATATTCAATTATAAAACGGTGGATTACTCTTCAATTGTTTACAATGTTTTTTTGCTTTCTAAAAAAATTCGTAGAAAGCCATTGTTAGAGCTGATTGATATTTGTAAAAAAGAAATTATAGGGATGGAATTTCAGTTGGAAACTATCGATGAATTCAGATTGAATGGTTGGACTATACGATACATGCTGCATATTCTTTCTCGTGTTACTGATTATATTGAATCTCAAAGTGGCATTCCTTCTAATTTCAATAACTATATAAATAGGGAAATTAAAAACCCTTATGATATCGAACACATCATTTGCGACCACCACGATTGGTTTTTAGCTGAGTACCCTGAAAAGGAAACATTCGATAAACACCGTAACAAGTTTGGCGGCTTACTGCTTTTGCCAATGGACAAGAACAGAAGTTTGAACGATTTGACTTTTGATAAAAAACTACCAATTTATTTTGGTGAGAACCTATTGGCAAAATCGTTGAATAGTGATTGCTACACAAACAATCCTCAATTTAAAAAATTTTGTGATAATGAAGGTTTAGCATTTAAAGCATATTCTGTTTTTGATAAACCTGCACTTTTAGAAAGACAAAAATTGTATGAAGAATTAGCAAAGAAAATTTGGAACGTGAATCAATTAGATAATCAAATTAGATAATAAAAATGAAAGACAATAAAATCAAACTATCTCAATTAGAAAGTTTCCTGATGAAGGCAGCAGATATTCTGCGTGGCAAAATGGATGCTTCAGAATACAAAGAGTTCATTTTTGGAATGTTGTTTCTAAAAAGAATGAGTGATGTTTTTGACCAAAAGAGAGAGCAGTTTACAAAGAAGGATTATAAAGATTTAGATGAAGCAGTATTGGCTGAAATCTTAGAAGATAAAATTACCTACGGTGAAACTTTTTTTGTTCCGAAAAGAGCAAGATGGAATGAAGAATTTACAGATGAAAACGGTGTATTGCAACCACCTATAAAACACTTGCAAAATAATATTGGGCAAATGCTGAACAAGGCTTTAGATGCCATTGAAGAAGCAAACCCCGATACACTTTCAGGAATTTTTAAAGGCAGAATAAACTTTAATAAAGAAGTGGATGGAAAGGCTATTGTAAAAAATGCCGACCTAAAGAAAATGATAGACCACTTCAATGAGTTCCCGGATTTGATTAATAAAAACTTTGAGTTCCCCGATTTGTTGGGTGCAGCTTATGAGTATTTACTAAAGCATTTTGCTGATGAAAGCGGTAAAAAAGGAGGGCAATTTTATACGCCAAACCAAGTAGTGCGTTTATTGGTACAATTGATAAAGCCACAGGAAGGAATGAGTATTTATGACCCTACTGCTGGTTCAGGTGGTATGCTTATACAATCACATCAGTATGTTGAGGAGCAAGGGCAGAATGCAAACAATCTTCAATTGTTTGGCCAGGAGAATGATCCTACGGTAGTTGCTATTTGTAAAATGAACATCATTTTGCACAACATAGCCAAATACACTATTGAGTATGGCGATACATTGGACGAACCTTTAAACGAAAAAAACGGACAGCTTATTCAATTTGACAGAGTAATTGCCAATCCCCCATTTTCTCAAAACTACGGTTTGGCTACAATGAAGCACAAGGAACGTTTTCCTTATGGCTTTGCTCCCGAAGATGGCAAGAAAGCCGATTTAATGTTTGTACAGCATATGTTGGCAAGCTGCGATAAAAAAGGAAAGGTAGTAGTTGTAATGCCTCACGGAGTATTGTTTAGAGGTGGCAAAGAAAAAGACATCAGAGAAGGAATGTTGAAAGCCGATGTGATAGAAGGTGTTATTAGCTTACCTCCACAATTATTTTACGGTACTGGTATTCCTGCTTGCATCATTGTATTGAATAAAAACAAGCCCGATGAATTAAAGAACAAAGTGTTTTTTATTAATGCTGATAAAGACTTTGCCGAAGGCAAAAAGCAAAACACGTTACGACCAGAAGACATTGAGAAAATTGATTTTGTATTTACTACCAAAACCATTGAAGCCAAATACTCAAAGTTGGTTGATTTAGAAACAATTGCTGGTAATGAATACACACTAAACATTAGGCGTTATGTAGATAATACACCAGAGCCTGAACCCGAAAATGTAAAAGCTCATTTGGTAGGTGGTATTCCTGTGGCAGAAATAGAAGCCATACAAACTACCCAATGCCTCAAATTTAAATACAATGGCAATGTATTGTTTAAAGATAAAAACGAAGCCTTTAAGGAATTTGCCATTACTGAAAAAGCAGCCATCAAAGCCAATATTGATGATGATAAAAATGTAAAAGAAACACTATTGCATTTAGGCTTGAACCTTGCCGACTGGTGGCAAATAGCTAAAGAAGATTTCTCAAAATTAGCACCAATTGTTGAGCCGGTGCAAGCCAATGTAGCAATGGAAGGTATGATAGCCTATGTAGCATTAGGAGGCGATAAAATTCCCAAAGTACGCAAGGAGTTGTTAGATACCATCAAAGAAAAGTTTGTGCCTATTGGTGTATTAGATAAGTTTCAGGTAGCAGGTGTTTTTGTAAACTGGTGGGATAATATCAAGTACGACCTCAAAACCATTATGCAAAACGGTTGGGATGCTGGTTTAATTCCCGATGATTATTTAATAGCTGAATTTTTCCAAAAAGAAAAAACAGAGATAGAAACGTTGGAAATAGCACAATCCGAAAAAGAAACTATTTTGGATGAAGCCATTGAAGAAGCTATAAACCTTTTAGAATTAATACCCGAAGAAGAAGAAACTACCATACCAACCGCCAAAGTAAAAGAGCAACTAAAAAAGCAAATTGCTTATGTGGTAGATGAAAAGAAAAAGCCCGAAGAAGCTAAACCCTATCAGGAAGCTGAAAAGAAAATACTGGACACTGAAAAGGAAATTAAAGAACTAAAGGCGACACTAAAAGCTAAGCAAGCAGAACTGGAGCTAAAACTCATCATTAAACGCTACGGTACTGAAGATGAAAAAGCCGAAAGCAAAAAACTATTGCTAACAGCCAATACTGAAATTGATAAACTGGATGCAGCTATTGAAAATCTAATTGCTGATTTTGTTGGGGATTTAAAAAATAGTGCTGATTACGACCAAATAAAAAAATCAACCACAGCATTAGAAAAGGCATTGAAAGCTGATAAGGAAAACAAAGTAGAAACCTTGCACAAGTTGTCAAAAGTAATAGAAGCCCAAAAACAGTTTAAGGAAATAACCAAAGGCTATAATGCTTTAATAAAAGACAAAGGCATTATACAAGCCAAATTAAATAAGTTAGATAGTTTATTGGAAGAAATTGGCGGCATTATTAACACCGAGCAAGCACAAATGTTGATACTGAAAAAGCATTTTGATATTATAAACAACCAATTGCAACGCTACTTAAATGCCGAAAAAAGAACGCTTATAAGTGCTTACGAAAACCTATTTGATAAGTATTATACTTCTGCACAAAGCATAGAGCAAAGCCGTAACAAAACGATGAATGAACTCAATGATTTTCTAACCCAATTAAACTATTTGAATTAAGTATGGAGGAAAGTCAATTACATATACCGGATGGTTGGGAAGGCAAAGAGTTAGGGACTTTGTATTTAGAAAAGCGTAAATCTAAATTTAAAGTATCTGATGCTACAAATTACGGAGGCATACCATTTTACACAAGTGGCGATGCTGTTTTAGAACACAATGAAATACAGACTGATGGCGAAAATATATTTTTGGCTACTGGTGGAATTGCTAATGTAAAGTTTTACAATGGTAAAGTTGCCTATTCAACAGATACTTATGTAATTGTTGGAAAAGAAAATATTAGTACCCAATTTTTATATTTCAAGATCCTTGACCAACTGTATTACATCAATACAAATTATTTTCAAGGAAGTGGTTTAAAGCACTTGCAGAAAAAAGATTTTAGAAAGCATTTATTTGCTTTGCCTAAAACTGAAATAGAACAAACCATCATTGCCAACATTCTTTCCAAAACTGACCAAGCCATTGCCAATACAGAAGCATTAATAGCCAAATGCACCCGAATAAAAACTGGCCTAATGCAAGACCTCTTAACAAAAGGTATTGATGAAAACGGAAACATAAGAAGCGAACAAACCCACGTATTTAAGGACAGCCCATTAGGTAGAATACCGAAGGAATGGGAAGTTAAGAAACTTGATGAGTGCATAAATAAGAATACAACAATCACATACGGTATTGTTCAAACATTTGAGCATATAGTGGATGGTGTACCTGTTTTAAGGACAATTGATTTAAAGGAGAATGGGATTAATTCAGTTGAAAATTTATTAAGAACTAAAAAATCTATTTCAGATAAATATAGACGTACCCTGTTGTTAGAAAATGATATTGTTTGCAATGTTCGGGCATCAGTTGGAGATTTCAATATTGTAAGTGCTGAATATGTAAATTGTAATACGACAAGAGGTGTTGCACGAATTTGTCCATCAAATGATGTTGTAAACAAATATTTAGTTTGGTTTTTAAAGTCCTATAAAAATGAAAAGCAAATGGAGTTACTTATTAAGGGTACTACTTTCATTGATATAAATATTGGGGATTTGAGAAAGATATGGGTTTTACTTCCTTCAAAAACTGAACAAGAATTAATAGCGGATAAGTTGGATAAAATTCAATCCTCGTTTCATATTTATCAAACTGAACTATCCAAACTACAATCCTTAAAAACTGGGTTGATGCAAGATTTATTAAGTGGAAAAGTGAGGGTTAAAATTAATAATTAAAAAGTTATGCATATTTACGATTTTATTACTGACAAATTCCAGTATCAGTTAAAGCACCAAGCACATACAAGTAGTAGACGGTTTGAAGAAACAATTGTTGGCTATAAAAAACTGTTTTTTGACAATTTGAGGGCTTGCGTTTCTTCAGCAACTCCAATAGCGTTAGACCCAACTTTGATTGCAAATAAATCTGTACTGGATTGGCTTGAATGTGCAAGAACTAATATCGTAAACGATATTGTCGAATTAGAAAAACTATTTGATGAAGTAATTGATGGCTATTACCTTTTCATTCGTGGTAAGCATTATATGGCTTCGCTTAAATACCAGGATTTGTTAGATAGATTTGAAATTGCAATTGATGATGATGTAGATAGGTTAGCCCTGTTTTTTAGGGGGTTTAAATTAAATCCGAGTAGAAATACATTTGACCCGAAACAATACTATCACATTCCTTTTAATCTTAGGCATTTAGTAGGCAACCAAAGATTTAGTTTTTCGGGCTTACCTATAATATACATAGGTGCAAGTGTAGCAGACATCTATTTTGAGTTTGATGAATTTGATTTAAATGAAAAAAATATTGCATTAGCTGCATTCGCTTTCAATCCAATTTCAAATATCACTATTCATAAGGGGTATGAAACCGTTTCAGAAAAAACTAAGATTTTCAATATTACAAATGAAATTTATAATCTGGTTAATGATGCTTTCCTTCCTCTAATTCAAAATGGGGTAAATCTTCCATCTTGCGATGATGAGATGTATAAACCAAACAAAAAGCATATAAAAACATATTTCCGAAAATTCATTGTTTCACAACTCTGCACATTTCCTAAGCAAAGAAACAACTCGACTTTTTATGAAGAATATGTAATTCCACAGTTATTTACTGAAGCATTATCACTCCATAAATATGATGGAATAATTTTTCCATCCACTAAGTTTAAAAATCAAAGCATATCTTCTTCAACACCATACCATAATTTGTTTTATATGGAAAACTTAGCTTTATTTTCAAACTATAATGCAATTGACAATTATGATGAAATGTTAATGGATAATTTCGAAATTGAAATAATTGATTTAAAAAATGCTAATACTCTAAATTCATTAACAACTATAAAATCCATCTCGAAAATCCAATCTGACTTGTCGTTAGAGTTGTACAAGAAGGAAAAAAGCAGAGGAAAAAATAGAATAAATGGTGCTTTAATGGCAATTGGAAAAAAAATAATGTGCTACGATAGCTTATTGATTAATGGACATAAATATTTAGAAACCACAGCAGGTAAAATGGAACTGATGTATACTGTGAAATATTTGGATTATTTGACGAGTTGTATTCGGTATTTAAACAATGCGTAGTTGCAGTAATGAAATTTAAAAAATATTTTAAAAATTATGATATTAAGCAACGATAATAAATACAGGGGCAATATTGGTTCATCTCTTAAACTGGATGAATACAGCCACGTAGAAAAACCTTTTGTAGAGCAATTAAAAGGCTTAGGTTGGAACACTGGCAAGAACCAAGTGTTGGAGCTTGAAATGCAACAAACACCCGAACAGAGTTATCGTACATCGTTTTCAGAAGTGGTATTGCAGCCTAAACTTCGTCAAGCATTAATTTCAATCAATCCATTTTTAACAGATGGGCAGGTTGATGAAGTAGTAAGGAAAATAACCACCTTTCAAAAAAACAGCTTAATAGAAAACAATCAACAGGTATTAACCTACTTATTAGAAAATACAACCGTTTCCAATAATGAGCAAACAGGAGAATTAAGCCCAACAGTTCGGTTCATTGATTTTGAAAACATAGAGAACAATGTATTTACAGCCATATCTCAATTCAAAGTAAAAGTAACAGGTACTGACCACCACATAATACCCGACATTGTATTATTTGTAAATGGTTTACCAATTGTTGTAGTTGAAGCCAAATCATCAAAAGTAAAAGAACCCATTGCAGAAGCCATAGACCAGTTAATGCGATATTCTGAACAAAGAGGAGATACAGGCGAAGGCAACAAAGAGTTATTCTTTTACAATCAATTTATTATTACCACTTGCCGTACTGAAGCTAAGTTTGGTACAATAACCACAGGAATTGAAAAACACTTTTACCGTTGGACAGACCCTTATCCAAAATCATTAAATGATTTAGAACACGGTGCAAGTAGCCCCAACGACCAGCAACGTATGGTTGCAGGTATGTTAGATTTAAGAAATTTGTTAGACATCATTCAGGTATTCACCGTTTTTCAAATAGACGATAAAGGCAAGAAAATAAAAGTAGTTGGCAGATACCAACAGTTCAGAGCAGTTAAAATAGCAACCAAGCGTTTAATTGAAGGTAAAAACCCTTTAGAACGTGGCGGTATTATTTGGCATACACAAGGTTCGGGCAAATCATTAACAATGATGTTTATGGTTCGTGAAATGCGATTAAAGCCAGCTTTGCAATCTTGGAAAATTGTATTTATTACCGACCGTACACAACTGGAAGAACAGCTATCAGAGACAGGACACAGCATAGGGTTCACTATAAAAAATGCAAACTTCATTAATCCGAAAGCAACCCCAGACGGTAAGAGTTTGAAGGAATTATTAAGCAACGATAATTCAGATATGGTAATGGCAATGATCCATAAGTTTCAAGAAAATGGAGATTTAGAAGGCTTGCAAATTTTCCCCGAATTAAACCCCAATACCAACATTTTAGTTATGACCGATGAAGCCCATCGTTCTCAATACTCTTTGCTTGCAGCCAACTTAGATAAGGCATTACCCAATGCAACTTCAATAGGCTTTACAGGTACACCAACAGGCAAAACAGAAAAGAAATACAAAGACTACATTGATAAGTACACAATGCGTCAGGCAATTGATGATGGTGTTACTTTAGAAATAGTGTATGAAGGATTTACACATAATGCTGAAATTCCTGATAAGAAAGGAATGGATAAAAAGTTTGAAGATGTATTTAGTGATTATCAACTAACAGAACGCTTACAGATTTTAGGTTTTGGTAGTCGGGATGCTTATTTAGAAGCCATTGAAACCATAAGAGATAAAGCCAAGAATATGGTAACACACTATGTAGAGCAAATCTTTACAGGTGGTTTTAAGGCTCAAATAGTTGCCAATAGTCGTGAAGCAGCAGTAAGGTATAAAGTAGCCATTGAGGATGCATTAAAACAAAAAATTGCTGAATTGGAAATCAATAATCCAATGAAAGTAAATATTGAAATGCTAAAGCAATTAGAGATAGCAGTAGTTATTTCGGGCAGTCACAACGATGCTTTGCATATCAAGGCTTTTACAAATGGCGATTATCACAAAAAGAGTATTAAGCGTTTCAAACTTCCATTTGGTAAAACAGATGAAGAAGATACAGCACTCAATGGCAATGTAGGTATCATTATAGTAAACAATATGTTGCTCACTGGTTTTGATGCACCTATTGAGCAGGTAATGTATTTAGACAGGGTTATTATAGAACACAATTTATTGCAAACCATAGCAAGGGTAAACCGTATTGGTCCCGAAGGGAAAAATAAAGGTTTCATTGTTGATTATGTTGGTGTAGGGCATCATTTAAAACGAGCCTTAGATACTTATGCAGAAAAAGAAATACAGGAAATTTTAGGCTGCATTTCAAACGATGAAGCGGAACTAAACGAACTTATAAAAGCACATAAGGACATTTGGGAATATTTAAAGCAACAAGGTTTGGAAGACTTGTCAGATAGCGATGCTTTCTTTGATGTGTTCTATGATGAGGATATACGATTTGAGTATATAAAACTTTATAAGAAGCTAACCACTTGTTTTAACGATGTTCTACCACGAAAGGAAGCATTAGACTTTTTTAATGACTGGAAAACATTTACTGAAATCAACGAATTAGCACTCAAACACTTTAGGGATGGTCGTTTCAGTATGAAAGGTATTCCACCAAAATTAAGAAGTATTGCAGATGAATTTTTAAAGAGTAGAGGCTTAGAACAAACAGTTGCACCAATATCAATTATTGCAGAAGATTTTCAAAAGGGAGTAAATACCAAGAAAAGAGAAAAAACAAAAGCAGCAGAAGTTGAACACGCCATTCGCCATTACATTGATATTAATTTAGATGAAGACCCTGCATTGTTTGCCTCATTTGCCAAAACCTTAGAGGAGATTTTAGAAAACTTTAAGGGCAATTGGAAAGCCATTTATGAAGAGTTAGAAAAACTAAGGGAGAAAATTAAGAATAGGGAAAAGGAAGAAACCTATGGTTTAGACCGCAAAAAGCATATGCCTTTCTTCAATTCATTTAAGGAGTATCTATTTGACAATAGAAAATTAACCGATGAAGAAATTGCACAGAACGTAAATCTAACCCAGCATATTTTCAATTTAGTTTCTACCGAAATAAAATTGACAGGCTTTTGGGATAGCACACCGGCACAGCTAAAACTAAAAGCAGAGTTGCAGAAGATGTTATTATCACCCGACTTCAACAAATTACCCAACATAGTAATTAAAAGAAACGAGTTGATTTCAAGAATAATGGAGTTAGCAAAAACTAATCATTTTAAAATCGTTACGGACTAATGCAGTTTGAATATGAAATAAAATATAGTAAGCGCAAAACGCTTAACATCACTGTTGAACGTGACAGGAAAATTATTGTCCGTGCCCCAGAGAATACTTCTGCTCAAAAAATTGAAGAAGTGTTGCAATCAAAAAAGCAATGGCTGAAAGAAAAAATTAATCATACACAGAAGTACCCAGTTGATACACAAACCAAAGAATTTATTTCAGGTGAAACTTTATTGTACTTAGGTAAAAACTATCAGTTATTGGTGGTTGATGAAGCCATAGAAGGTGTTGAGTTTGAGCAAAGATTTAGAATTTCAAAAACAAACCAACCCAATGCGAATGCTTTATTTAAAAAATGGTATTTGCATCAGGCTTTAAAGTTAATTGAACCATTAGCAACCAATTATGCAAAGAACTTAGGAGTTGTTTACAATCAGTTTAAAACCTCAGAAATGAAATATCGATGGGGTTCTTGCACTCCAGCTAATAATATCATTTTCAACTGGCGAATAATTAAAGCACCGATGTATGTTTTGGAATATTTAGTAGCACATGAATTAGTGCATTTGATGGAAAATAATCATACATCAAGATTTTGGAATATACTTTCAATACAAGTACCTAATTATTTAAAAGCAAAAAAATGGCTTAAAGAAAATGGGCAATTGTTGGAAGTTGACTTTTAGACTTAAATAATTCTTTAATAAATAAAATGAATTACAAGTACTAATGAAATTCGGATTCCGCATACCAAACCTGAATAAACGTATAGCAGCAAGAACATCTCTAAAAAGATATGTTCGGCAAAATCTTGGTTTTAAAGCACCAAAAGGCTGGGGCTGGGTAACCAATCCAAAAAAGGCTTTGTATAACCGAGTGTATAATAGAACAACATCGGGATGTATGGTGGCAATTTTGCTATTTTTTGGAGTCTTAGGTTGTTTTATAATTGTCTTAAATTTTCTTTTTGGACATTAGAAAGTAATCAATGAGCGTAAGGAAATTTAAAACAAGTTATCATCGATAGAAATCGAAGAAATTTATAAAAGTGGAAAAATAAAACACACTAAACTGAAAATCTAATACTTTAAAAGTTTCACGTTTAAGAATAAAAGTAACACATTTATAAAGTGGTAATTGAATAAAACTAAATAATTATTATCTTAATATATGTTTATCTTTAATAAAAACATCATGAATAGAATTATATTCTTCTTTTGTATTTTAACTTCTTACACAGTAAAATCACAGTCTTTAGATTGGGCAAAGCAAATAAATGGTAATAATGGCTCATTTGGACATTCAATTGCTCTTGATAACCAGGGAAATGTTTATACGACAGGAGACTTTGTTGGATATGCAGATTTTGCACCAGATCAATCAGGCAATGTTGTTAATGCTATTGGTCATAACGATGCATATATAACTAAATCTTCAAATTCGGGAAGTTTAATTTGGGCTAAACAATTAGGTGGAGGTTCAGCAGATGTCATGTTAACCAGCATAAAAATAGATAATTCAGGGAATATAATTATTTGCGGTTATTTTTTTGGAGGTGTTGATTTTGATCCTGGTTCGTCTCAATATTTCATGGGTTCAGGAAGTTTAGGAATGGTCTTTATATTAAAATTAGATTCAAATGGTAATTTCATTTGGGCAAAATCAATAGGAAGTAATGGACCAGGAGGTGGTAGAATTACTAATGACAATATTGCATTTTGTGTAAATTCAAACAATGAAATCATATTAACTGGATCGTTTAATGGGAACATTAATTTTAATCCAAACGGTGCTTATTTTATGTCAGGTGGCGGAGGTTTTCTACTTAAATTAAATTCATTAGGTGGATTTGAGTGGGTTACAAATTTTTCAATGACTGGAAAATCATTAAGTAGTGATAGCAGAAACAATATTTATGTTTTAGGAAATGATGTTTTAAAGTTTGATGATCTTGGAAATTTGAAATGGTCTAAACAGCCATTAGGGCAAGGGAATTATTACCTAAACTCTAATTCAGTAGATTCAAACGGTAATCAATATATCATTGGCTCTTTTACTGGGAATCTTGATTTTGATTTTGGGATTTCTACCTATTATTTACAAGCACATGGTAATGGCGATATTTTTATTTTAAAAATAGATTCCTCTTCTAATTTCATCTGGGCTAAGAATTACGGTAACAGTTTGAATACATATAATGCATCAGGTGCTTCCGGTTCCTCTATCTTTCAAGATAACGTAGGTAATGTTTATTGTACAGGTAATTTTTTTGGGGATATTGATTTTGATCCAAGTGCCTCACACCAAATATTACATAATAATGGGTATCAAGATTTTTTCATTTTAAAATTGGATACATCATCTTCATTTAAATGGGTAAGGGGTATCGGTGGCATTAGTTACGATATTTCAAATTCAATAGTTTCTAACACTACTGGAGCTGTTTATCTTACAGGATATTTTAATGATACTGTAGATTTCAACCCGAATCCAGGAACTTTTTTCTTAGCAAACCAAGTTGGAACTTCAGCTGATGCTTTTATTTTAAAATTAAATAAATGTAACGTCAATAGCTTTTCACAAGTCAGCATATGTTCTAATCAATTACCCTTTATATGGAACGGGATCAGTTGCATCACTGCAGGCAATTACAGCAAAACGTTTGCCAACGCAGCAGGCTGTGATTCTATTGCTACATTAAACCTTACAGTAAAACAAACTTCAACTTCCACCACCAACACCACTGTTTGTGGTTCCTATGTATGGAATGGAACAACATACACCTCAAGTGGTACCTATTCAAAAGTCACTACCAATGCTGTAGGATGCGATTCCACAGCTATTTTAAACTTAACGTTAACCACAGCAAATAACACAGCACCTTCTGCAATAACCGGTGCCAGAAACATCAGCAAATGTGATACGCTGCAAAACTATTCTGTACTGCCAATGACTGGTGTTACATTCACATGGACTGTAACGGGAACGGGTAACTCAGTAAAAACAGGACAAGGTACAAATGCAGTTGTAATGGTAATGAAAGTAGCTGGTACCATTTCTGTAAAAGCAACAAATGCTTGTGGTACATTAAGCGCCGCAACTACACTAGCTGTAACCAAAGCCACGCCAACAACACCTGGAGCGATTTCTCAAAGCTTTATTCCAACAACCGTTGCTGCTAATACCAATGCATGTTTGTTTACACAATCTGCATTTGCAACAACCGTCGTTGCTGATACTTTCAGAATCAGAGCTGTGGCTAATGCAACAGGATATATATGGAAAGCTCCAACAGGTTCAACAGTAACAAGACTAAATGATACAACTATCGCAGTTGTGTTTGCAAATACCATTGTTGTACCTGATAGTATCAAAGTATACAGTTTGTCATCTTGTGATACTAGTTTGTCGAGCAGAATACTATTGACAAAAACAGTTGCGGCTGCTGCAGCCAATATATTAAAATCTGATGGAGTTACTGTTGCAACCACAGATGTTTGTCCAAACGTTGGTGGTTCAGTAATCTACAAAGTGAGAAAAGTAGCTACAGCCATTTCTTATAACTGGTATATGACCAGAGGAACTAAAGCAACAATAACACATATTAATCCATTAGGTGTAAATGATACAGCAGTTATTGTATCGTATCAATCAGGATTTACAGCAGATAGTATCAATGTATCTTGTACAAATGGTTGTGGTACTAGCGCTGTAAAATTATTAAAAGTAAGTGCGATATTATTGCCACCAACACCATCAACAATAACAGCAAGTACAGGAAATTTCTATCCTTGTCCTACAAATACGGTTCAATACACAGTTACATCACCTGCTGCTACAACCGCTCAAAGTCCAAGTGTGGTATACAGATGGACAAGGCCTGCTAACACAACCATCACTGCGTCTAACGCTGACAGTTCTATAATTACAATTAGGTTTGAATCAAACTATGCAGGAGGTTCACTTTCTGTGAAGTGTCAGACGGCATGTGGTATACAGGGTACAGCTAAATCACAAACATTGTATTACACACCACCAACACCAACAGGAATCAACTCAGGTTCAGGATATAATGTTTGTATAGGTTCAACGGTATCATTAACATGTGCTGATCCCGTGTCTACAGGGACAGGAGATGGATCTACACAAACGCAAACACCAATCACCATGCATCATTGGACGAAACCAAGCTTCACCAGCATTACTTCGTCTACTGCTGACAGTGGTACGATATCATTATTGATACAAACTGGTTTTACTGGTGGTAATGTAACTGCAAAATGTCAATCGCCTTGCGGAACAAATGGTACGGCTAAATCGCAGGCGCTTACTCATACTGCATGTCCAGCAGGAACGAAGAACAGCAATGCCAACACCGGAGCAATAGGTTCATTTGATGTAAACATCTTCCCGAATCCAACGAAGAGCGCGTTCAACTTGAAGGTGAGTTCAACTTTCAGAGAAGCATTCTCTGTGAAAGTATTTGATGTGCAAGGCAGAATGATAAAAACAATGGAAGTATTTGCATCAGAAATTAACAACATCGGCAATGAACTCAAATCAGGAACTTATATGTTTGAGATAACTCAGGGTAAAGAGAAGAAGACGGTGAGAGGGGTGAGGTATTAAAGCAGAAAACATCGTAACTTAAATGATGAAATAATGTTTGTGAAATAAAAAAAAGTAATATTTATTTATTATTTCGAATCACTTCTGTTTAATAGTTCCTCTATTCACTGCATCATAGATAAGTAGAGAGATGTATTTTATTTGCCTATGATTATTTTAAATCGAGTATTAATATTTCGGTATAAAAAATTATTAAAAAATTGATAAAGTCCAATAATCTTCAATCGATTATTGGACTTCGTCAATTAATGGTTTTATGAAAAATATTTAATAGGAAAAAAATCATTTTGAGCCATATTGATTATATTGGTCCTCACATCACCTGCAACACCTGCAGTTTTAATCCTTATGAATGCACTCTGCCAAATATCGTATTTATCTTCCCATGAATGTAATTCAGGGTCACCATCATTTGGTCGAGGGTAGTCTTTTTCATATTCTTCGTGCGCATAATTTTGTGCATCTTCTGTTTTCAAAATAATTATCTGGTTTTTCCAGTCCCAAGGTATTTCGGGATATAATTTTTGGATTACAGCTGCGCAATGATAAATAATTTCCCATTTCAAATAACCGAACTCGTTAGATAGTGCGCTGTGTAATCTATCAATAGCGACGGATTTAACTCTATCATTGTGTTTTTCTGTATAACTTTCCTTAAGTTCTTGTGCACTTAATTTTATATCAGACTTTCTGGTTTTGTAAGAAATAGTGCTATCGTTGAATATTATTTTTAGCATGTTTTATCAATTTTAGTGTTATATATTAGTTTTACATATTCAGTTCCTTCTCTATTTACGTATCCAACAAATTCAAAATTTGTGAACAAGTAACATTGGTTATCTTCAAATTCTTGAACAACTTCTTCACCCACTTCGGATCGAATGGTTATCACATCACTTATGGATGCACCTTTGAAATAGTCGTCTAGAAGTTTGTAGGTCAAATAGTAAATTTTACCATCCTCATCTGGTCCTGTTGGGACAAAAAAGTTGTAGCCTGCTGCTAACAACTCCTGTTTTTTTAGATACATAATTGTATTGTTTTGGTTTAAAAATTATATTTTATTATATCTACGGCACCATCCGTCATAAGGCATCTATTGTGTCATATGTCTGTCGGTGCTGCATTTATTTTGAAACATTAATATGCACAACTCTTCCAAAGCTTTTTCTGGTTATTTCGAATTCTAGTTTACGGAGTCTTTCCGAAAATGTTTTCAATGAACAGGAGGAATATCCTGAATCTTTACAAAAATCTCTGTACTTGCGATAGAATTCTTTAAGTGGAACCAGGTTATCTTTATCGCGTTGATAATTACCATCATCAACAAATAAACTAACGGAGTCGCTACTTTTTTTATACTCTTCAACAGTATCGGTGATAGCTTTGCACTGTGTAAATTCTCCTTGCAATAAAAGTCGTTGTAAACCACTCAGAGCCCAATTAAAAACACCGCTTAGTTCATTCGCAACAATGTAATTTGCTAGTCCTGTATCTCTTTCTGCTTCTGGTATAGTTTGATCGAAATGAATAATTAGAAACCGTCTAAAGAAGCCATCAGAATTTTCTACACTTTTAGGAAGTACGTTTGTGTTAAACATTGATCTCGCATAGTCTGTCATGATGAATGGTTTTTCGTAGGGCAATCTCACAGAAACACCCTCCCCAGAAATTATCGTTTTGAAAAGAGCTGGATTAAGCCTGTCTGAAATTTCGCTACAATAATTTAGCAGTTTTCCATTTAACATTGCGCGGTAATAACCGTTGGTGTCTGTAAGGTTTTGGAGTGAGTAATTAGTAACGTTCTCTGAACCAAATAAATTTATAATAACTTGGTGAACAACCGATTTGCCATTAGCGCCAGAACCAAATAGTATAAGTGCTTTTTCAAGTTTAAGAAAATTGTTTTTTGTAAAAATATATCCGATGTATTCAGCAAGCACCAGCTGCTTTTGTTTGTCTGGAATAACACGGTCTAAAAATTCCTGAAATCTTGGTGCAGTAGCATTTGTGTCGTATGGAAATGAAAGTCGATATTTTATGAAGTCATCTCTTCTGAATTCTCGCAAGTAATATTTGTCATGATCGAAAACAAATGTTCCGTTAGCTAGATTTATTTTTACACTCTGAGAATCGTCTTCTGGAGCCTCAAAAAATGCAGCAGTGTAAAATTGTTTGAATAAGTTATCACGAAAGCCGTAATGCTTAGATAAGAATTTATCAATCCCAATTTTTGCCGCTGTTGCACCTAGAAATGCTTTTAAATTGTCTTCTGTTATTAATTGCCAATAAGTGCCGGTGAAAATGTAATATCTGTTGAAACTCCTTGCTACACCCCAATTTAGAAGCTCTGCAATTCGTATTACATAATCTATGGTGACAACAACCAAGGTTCTTTCTGAAAGCGGAATGTCATCCTGTATTTGTGCAGCTTCACGTGGTGAAGTTGCATTAACATGCAGCAGGAGTTTCTCCAAAGCTTCTTTAACATTCAAATCGCTTGTGCTATCTGGTTTTATTTCCAGAAGCAACGATTCACTAGTGTCTTGCATGTTGTCATTCAAGGCACATATGTCCTTAGAAGAATCTACATCTGAAATATTTTTTTTCATTTTTGGCATTTATGGTTACAACATTATTTTTTGGTTAGTAAATCCAGCAACTGCTGTTCATCGTGAAAAGCAAATGCTTCTTTTCGGTTTCGCTGAACAAACTCATCCACGTCTCGCTGAGAAAAAATTACCCTTTTGCCGAGTTTTGAATAAGAGATTTTACCAGAGGCAATCCAATTGTCAATGGTTCGGACACAAACATTAAGTTTCATGCCTAATTGAAGTTTTGAGTAATAAGAGTCTACCATATTGTACTATTTATAATTGTAAAAAAATATTATTTTAATCTTAGCTTTCTGTAAGCTTCATATGTTTTCCATACCATTCTAGTATGCATGAGATCTTTAATTTTATCAGAATCAGTTGTGCCATATTTTTTTAATACAGCTTTTTCGTTTCCCAAACTCAAACTTACCCATAGCTTTTTTTTATCTTGATAGCCAATAGCCCCTTTCAATTGGTAAAATTTAATACCTGTTTTTGAAGTTGTAATATTTAGACGGTATTTAACATTAGCGGCTTTATCTAAATCATCATATTGGTCCATGAAATCTAATATTTTTTCAACTTTTTCTTTTAATCCATCATTGCTGTTTAATAGAAAGTTAAAACTGCTGATTATTAGTTGTGCTTTTCCAGATAAATCATTGTCATTTACAAGTACTTCATTCAAAATATTTTTATTCTCCTGAATGTTTTTAAAATCGAATAAATGGCTGCTTAGGTTTCTTCTCTTTTCCATAATCTAATTGTAGAGCAAAAATAGTATATAGTTTGTAATTATGGTGTACCAAATTGTAGAAATTATACACACGATGTTGATAGATTTAATAAAGTTTCAAATGTTTTTAATGCCTCAGTACCGGTTTTATCTACAGCCTTAGCATATCTACTAGTCATCTTTAAATCACTGTGGCTGGCGATACCTTGAACTGTTCTAATATCTATACCCATGTTAATTGCCAAAGAAATAAAGGTGATTCTTGCTGTGTGACTGCTTATTGGTTTATTGATTTCTGCAAGAGCCGCAATCTCTTTCAAGGATAAGTTATAAGTAGCGGTCGCGGAGGTAATTGCTTTATCAGTCAATATTTGGTCTGAAGTGTCTAGGTTTTTGTGCACCATATCAAAAATGAAATCATCTTCTGTTTTACATTTTATAAGATATTTATTTATGATTGACATCGCTGCTGAAGATAATTTTATTCTATGGGGGGTATTGGTTTTTCTAATCATGAGATTGATATATCCATCATCAATGTTTTTTTTCTGAAGTAACACCACATCACTTATACGCAAACCTCCGCTTATGGTTGTCCAAAAGAAAATATCTCTAAATTTTTCAAGTCTTGGATTTTTGGATAAGTCAATTGTAGCTAATTTTTTTAATTCTGTTTCCGTTAAAAAATCTCGGTTTGTTTTTTCTGTTTTTAATTCATATCCTTTAAATGGATCTGCATCAGCACCGATTATTTTTCTTCTGACAGCAATACTGAAAATCCTGCGTATGGTTTTTAGATTTGAATGGATTGTGTTTATCTTGTTTTTATATTTTTCTCTAAGTTCATTCTGATATTTATTCAATGTGTCTTCATCAATATCATGAAGTGAAATATTTTTTGAACCTAAAAATTTTTCAAACTTTGAAAAAATTGATTTTGCTTTATCTATGGTGCCAATCTTTCCCTGAAGTTTCAAATCGTTCAGATAGTGATCAACCAGCTCAAAAAAATTTGTTGATTTATTAGATACTATAGTTTCCTTAGCTTTTCTGCTGGTGATAACATTTTTATTAAGAGCATCATTTAATAGCTTTTCTTTGGTATCAAGCATTTTTCTCTCCAGGAGATGGTTTGTAACAGCTGCAAGTTTATAAGTTGGCTTAACTTTCTGCTTTTGTTTATCCCAGAATTTAACCGGTACTTTTATTTTAGTGTTGATATAACTTGATTTCCTGTTCATCGTAAATCGCAGAAAAATACTTGCCTCTCCAAGTTTGTTAACTCTGTCCGAGAACACATAATAATTTAATGTTGGTATCATAATTGACAAAAATAAATGCGTAATCAATGTTAAAACACGCCCTGTATAATACTGCGCAATCGTGCATTTAAATACTATCAATTATTTTTTAACTCTATGATATTATAGAAAGTACATGAACGGAAATGTAATAATGTGATGATTGGTTAAATCTAACGCGGTCACAACTCAAAAAAGCAGTTACTAAAATGTAGCTGCTTTTTTAATTCCCCCCAATTCACAAATTCCCCCTTTTTATACACACTCCCCATTCCCTTATCTAAATTTGTTCATATGTAAATTATCTTCTTTACATTGCGCTCCCCAATACCTTTAAATCACCAAATCAGACTATATTAATAATTAGTCTTTAATCCACTTACGCTAGAAAACACTTTTCATTCATTGATATTCATAATTCAATTACTCAGTTTATGTCGTTTAAAAAATTAATGCCGATTTTATTTGTGATGTTATCCTTTGGTGCTAAAGCCAATTACATGTTGGTGCAAAATGTTACCAAGCTGGGAAACAATCCTACCAACAAAACCATACAAATACAATTTGATCTGAGTTGGCAGAACTC
>Ga0114959_10000692_pt1 | contig 31604 bp, 29 predicted proteins | sample C_130625_EF_Meta_FD_87317 | JGI IMG/M metagenome (GOLD analysis project Ga0114959, IMG submission 87317) | Freshwater microbial communities from Lake Croche, Canada to study carbon cycling - C_130625_EF_MetaG | ecosystem: Environmental > Aquatic > Freshwater > Lake | place: Lake Croche, Canada... | reverse complement strand
GATTACAGCATCGCCGATTACGGCCATGGGACCGCGAGCCACATCCATGCCGCGCTGCTGATCAAGCGCGCGGGGCTGCCGGTGGAGAATATCCACTACTCGAACACGCCGCAGATCTTCCAGGACATGATCGCCGGGCGCATGCGCGCGGCCGTGGTGGACAGCGCCAGCGGCAGCCAGCCGATCCGCGACGGGCTGATCCGCCCGCTGGTCGCCAGCGGGCGCGAACGGATCGCCGTGCTGCCGGATGTGCCCACCTTCGGCGAACTCGGCTATCGTGGCTTCGAGCCGGCGATCTGGCAGGCGATGTTCCTGCCGAAGGACGTCCCCGCGCCGATCGCCGCCACGCTGGAGGCCGCGGTGCGCCAGGCCATCCTGGCGCCGGATTTCGTCGCCCGGCTGCGCAATATCGGCTTCGTCGCCGTCGGCGGCCCCGCCGAAGCGCTGGGCCGGATGCTGGCGAGCGAGCGTGAGATCTGGGCCAGCGTGATCGCCGAGACGGGGATCAAGCCGCTCTGACCCAGGGCAAGCCGCGCCTAGAGCGCGATGCGTTGAGGCGGAATCGCCGAAGTCGCTGAATCGCGCGATCCAACACATGCTAGAGCGGGCTGCGTGAACGCATGTGAACGCAGCATGCTCTAGCGGCGCCATAACCGAAGGGAGGCAAGGATGGATTTCAAGGGCAAGGTGGCGGTCGTCACAGGCGGTGCCAACGGGATCGGGCGGGAAGTCTGCCTCGGCATCCACCGCGGCGGCGGCAAGGTGCTGATCGTCGACCGTGACGCCGCGGCGGGCCAGGCGCTGGCCGCCGAGATCGGGTCGGATGCGCGATTCTTCGCCGCCGACGTGACGCAGGCGAAGGATGTCATGGGCTATGTCAGGGCCGCGCTCGACGCCTTCGGGCGCATCGACTGCTTCCACAACAATGCGGGGATCGAGGGCAAGGTGGCGCCGATCGTCGAATACGACGATGCCGTCTTCGACATGGTGCAGGCGATCAATGTCCGCGGCGTCTATCTCGGCCTGAAGCACGTCATGGCGGTGATGCAGAAGCAGGGCGGCGGCAGCATCGTGAACACCGCCTCGGTCGCCGGCATGGTCGGCACGCCGGGCATGGGCGCCTATGTCGCCTCCAAGCACGCGGTAATGGGGCTGACCAAGGTTGCCGCCGGTGAAGTCGGGCCGCAGGGCATCCGGGTCAACGCCGTCTGCCCCGGGCCGATCCGCACCCGCATGGTGGCGGATATCGCCAAGCAGGTCTCCCCGAACAACCCGGATGGCGTCGAATCCCGCTACACCTCGGGCATCCCGCTGCGGCGTTACGGCGAAGCGATCGAGGTTGCGAACCTTGTGCTGTTCCTGCTCTCCGACCTCGCCAGCAACATCACCGGCGCGCAATACACCGTCGATGGCGGGCGCACCGCGGCACCGCCCGGCATGGTCCCCGGCGTGGCCTGATCAGCGCCCGCGCGACTCGCGCCGGGCGATCCAGGTGCTGGCGGCGAAGATCACCGCGCCGCCCACCAGGGTGCTCGTGCCCGGCCGGTCGCCCCAGATCAGGAAACCGGCCATCGCCGCCCAGAGCAATTCGAGAAAGCGGATCGGCTGGATCGCCGAGACCTCAGCCAGGCCGATCGCCCGCGTCAGGCAGAAATGCCCGGCCGAGCCCAACACGCCGGCCACCGCAAACAGCGCCCATTGCTCGCCACTCGGCATGCTCCAGAACCACAGGGCGAACGGCAGGGTACAAAGGCTGACAGCGATCGCCTGCCAGGCGACGATCACTTCCGACCGGTCCTGCCGGGTCAGCGCCTTGGTGATCAGGAAACTGGCGGCAAAGATCGGTGAGGCGGCGAGCATCAGCAGCGAATAGCGGCTCTCCGCCTGCCCCAACCCCGGCCAGACCACGATCAGCACCCCGGCGAAGCCGACCAGCGCCGCCACCCAGCGGGCCAGCACCAGCCGTTCCCGAAACACCAGCACCGCCCCCAGCATGATGAAAAGCGGCGTGGTGAAACCAAGCGCGGTCATCTCCGCCAGCGGCACATGCGCCGCCGCGGCGAACCAGCAGAACAGGCCGGTCGCATGCACCGCGCCGCGCCAGAACTGGCCCTGGAGGTTGCGCGGCCGATAGGCGGCCAAGCCCGCGTGCAGGATGAAGGGCAACATCGCCACCAGCCCGAAGCCATAGCGCAGGAACTGCACGACGAAGGGATCAAGCTCCCGCGTCAGCACCCGCAGCAGCGCGTTCAACGCGGTGAAGATCAACCCGGCCGCCAGCGCCCATAGCATCGCCAGCACGGTGGGGTTCACGCCGCGAGGAACTCCAGCGCGGTCAGCGCATGCACCTCGGCCACCTGGCGCAGCTCCTCGATGCGCACGTATTCGTCGGGACCGCCCATGCCGAAGGGGGTCGGGCCGTAGACGATGGTCGGCAGACCCGCCATGCGGAACCAGCGCGAATCCGACCCGCCGACCCGCATATTCACCGCGCAGGCGCTGCCCAAGACCCGCCCAGCAGCCGCCGCGGCGATCCGGACCAGCTCGTGGTCGGGCGCCGTATGATTGGGCTCGAACCGCCGCAGCACGCGGATCGTCACGCCGGGCAGCCGGGGCAAGGCCGCCTCGACGGCCGCGCAGGTCACGCCGACGGGCAGGCGGATATCGACCCCGGCGCGCGCCTCAGCCGGCACCAGGTTGGTCGAGGTGCCCCCCGCGATCCGGCCGATATTCACCGTCACCTGCCCCAGCACCGCCGCCTCGCCCGGCCCGCTCAGCGGTTCGCTGATCGGCTGCGCCGCGGCGATCGCGGCCGCGACTGCGGGCGGCGCGGCCACCGGCAGGCGACGCAGCGCGCGGATCGCGTCCAGCGCCTCCGACAGCCGGTCGAGCGCATTCTCGCCGAGATGCACATGCGCCCCATGCGCGGCGCGCCCGCGCGCCTCCACCTCCAGCCAGAGAAAGCCCTTCTCGCCGAAACGCAGCACAAGCGGGCTGCCGGCATCGCCGATGATCACCGCATCGCCGCGCGCTTCGGGCACGTGGTCGAGCAGCCATTTGGTGCCGAGCGGTCCCATGCTCTCCTCATCGCCCGCCAGCGCCAGGACCGCTTCACCGCGCCAAGCGTCGCGGTGCCGGGCCAGCGCCGCGAGGGCAGCGATGGAACAGGCGATGCCGCCCTTCATATCGGCGGTGCCGCGCCCATAGAGCCGACCCTCCCGGAGCACCCCCGCCAGCGGCGGCACCGTCCAGGGCAGCGCCTCGTTCACTGGGAAGGTGTCGAGATGGCCGTTGAAGACCACCCGTCGGCCCGGTGCTGTGCCGGCCAGCACCGCGACCAGATTGCGAATGCCCGGCGCCGGCTCATGCAGTGTCACGCGCGCCGCCGGCACCGCTTCGGCCAGGATCGCGCACGCAGCATCGGCGGCGGCGATAACATCGCCGGGCGGATTGGGCGAGGCGGCGGCGACCAGCCGGCGCGTCCAGTCGATCAGCTCCGCATCGTCGATCGCGGCGCGGATCGCGGCCAGCATCATGCCCCCCGCAGCATCGCGGCGACCGCGATGGCCGCCTGCTCGCCACTCTCGAAGGCGCCGCCCACCGTCGCAGCATAGCGCGGATGGCAGGCCTCCCCAGCGAAGCGCAATCGGCCCCCGGCCAGTGCCGCCTCCCCCAGAACCCGGCGGGCGTCGGCGCTGCCGACCCGGGCATGGCTATAAGCCCCGAGGAAGCGCGGGTCCGCCGCCCAGCCGGTGACCACAGCCGCGGTGGGGAAGGTGCGGGCGATGGCTTGCCGGCCGAAATAGCGGGCCAATTCGGCCCGGGCATGCGCCTCGGTTGCGGCGGGGCCCTCGCGCGCCAGCGCCCAGGCGACATCGCCGCCGAGGAAGCCGATGACGTGGTCGCGCCCCCAGGGCCAGAGCAGCCAGGACATCGCGCCCTCCCCCGCCGCTTCGACCCGCCGCCCCACCCGGGCGAAAGCGCCAAGGCCAAGCCGGCCCGCGCCGCTCGCGCGCAGCGCGACCTTGGTCAGCAGCCCCTGCGGCAGCCCGGCGATCGCCGCCGCGACCGGCGCCGGCAGGTCCGGGGCGAAGCGCAGCCCGCCGGCGGCGAGCACCCCGGTCGAGACGGTGACGATCGCCGCCCGCGCCCGTAGCGTCCCGCCCGGCCCTTCCGCCTCCACCCCCGCCACGCCCCAGCGGAGCCGGTGAACCGGCGCCCCGAGGCGGATCGGCAGGCCCTCCGCCAGCCGCAGGAACAGCGTGCCCAGCCCTTCGCCGAGGGCGATATTCTGGCCCTCCAGCGCGGTCGCAACATAGTCCCGCGCGCTGAACTGGCTCGCTTCCACGGCGCTGATCACGGCGCTGAGCCAATGCGTCGCGGTAGCGTCCCAGAAGCCGCCGCGCGGGACTGCCTCGGCCAGCGGCAGGTCCGCCGGGCTCGCCGCAATGCGCGCCTCGGCCATGGCGTCAAAGGCATCGCAGGCCGCCTGGTAGGCGGCCTGTTCGCCGATGCTGGCGGGCCGATCGCCGATCAGCAGCACATCCCGTGGCCGCCGGCGTTCCTCACGCAAAGTCAGGCCCAGCCCGCGGGCGAGCGGTGTCAGCGGATTGACCTCGGCCGCGTGCAGCCAGGACGCGCCATGGTCGAAGGGGGCGCCGAGCGCCGCGCTCTCGGTGAAGGCGCGCCCGCCGACCCGCTGCCCCGCCTCCAGCACCTGCACATCGACACCATCCGCGCGCAGCCGACGCGCCGCGCCGATCCCTGCCGCGCCGGCGCCGATGACGACGACATCGCACTGCATGGCTTAGCCCCTCATGCGCCAGTGCAGGACGCCATCAGCGGCCGGCTCGGCGTCGAGCCAGCCCTGGCGCTCCAGCCGGCGCAGATGCGCGAGGGTCTCGCCCACCGCGAAGCCGATCTGGCCCTGTTCGGCGGCAGCGCGGGGAAACAGCCGCTGCGCGGCGACGAAGGCGGTCACCGGATCGCGGCAGAGTTCGGCCAGCCGCTCCAGCCGTTCCGCGTGATGCGCGGCCAAGGCATCGATGCGCGGCTGCAGGCCGATGAAGGGCTCGCCATGCGAGGGCAGCACGAGGGTCTCGGCCGGCAGCGGACGGAAGCGTTCATTGCTGGCCAGGAAATCGCCGAGCGGATCGGCCTCCGGCTCGCCCGGATGCAGACCGATAAAGGGCGAGATGCGCGGCAGGATCTGATCGGCCGAAATCAGGATGCCGCGCTCCGGCGCGTGCAGCGTGATCATGTCGGGCGCATGCCCGGCCCCGGTGATCACCCGCCAGGCGGTACCGCCGATCCGTCGCGTCTCGCCATCGCGCAGGGCGTGGAAGGCGCGCGGCGGCTCGCCGACCGAACGGCGGTAGAGCGCACCGCGCTGTTCGACGAAGGCCAGGTACTCGGCCGGGCAGCCCGCGCGGGCGTAGTGCGCGACCTGCTGCGCCACCATGCCCGGCCCCGCATCGTGCCAAAGCGTGCGGCCCATCAACCACTCGATCCGGGTCATGATCGGCAGCAGGCCGAAGCGTGCGCCAAGCCAGCCGGCCAGGCCGCTATGGTCGGGATGAAAATGGGTGATCAGCAGCCCGCTCAGCGGTCGGCCGCCCAGCGCGGGCTGGACCAGCAACTGCTCCCAGATCGCCTGCGTCGGTGGCGATGCGATGCCGGTATCAATCGCCAGCCAGCCGCCCTGCTCCTCCAGGAACCAGAGGTTCACATGACCGGGAGGAAAGGGCAGCGGCATGCGGGCGCGCAGCAGGCCGGGCTGGATTTCCCTGAGCGTCCCCGGGGGTGGCGCCTCTGGGGGCAGGGGACGGGCGGGCTCGGCCATGCCGCAGCTTAGGCGGCGGCCCGGGTGCTGTCGAACGGCCCAGGGTGTAGCCTGCCGCGATGGAGGAGCTGCTCACCCCGACGGAAATGGCCGCGGCCGACGCGGCGGCGATCGCCGCTGGCATCCCTGGCACGGCGCTGATGGCGGCCGCCGGCATGGCCATCGCGCGGGCGGCGCGGCGGCGGTTCCGCCCGACCCCCACCTTGGTGCTGGCCGGCCCCGGCAATAATGGCGGCGATGGCTATGTCGCGGCGCGACTGCTGGAGGGCTGGGGCTGGCCGGTCGCGGTCGCCGCGCTGGCGCCGCCCCGCGCGGGCAGCGATGCCGCCTGGGCGGCGGCGCAATGGCGCGGCCCGATGCGTCCCTTCGCGCCGGCCGAAGCGGCCCGCGCTGGCCTCGTCATCGATGCTGTCTTCGGCGCCGGCCTCACCCGCCCGGTCGCGGGCGAGGTCGCCGCGATGCTGGCCGCCGTCACCGCCCCGATCCTCGCCGTGGATGTGCCGAGCGGGATCGATGGCGCGACCGGCGAAGTGCGGGGCACTGCGCCGCAAGCGACGCTCACCGTCACGTTCTTCCGGCGCAAGCCGGGGCATCTGCTGCGGCCCGGGCGCGATCACTGCGGCGAGGTGCTCTGCGCCGATATCGGCTTGCCGGGGGCGGTGCTGGCCAGCATCGGTGCCCGCTGCTGGCGCAATACGCCCGCGCTTTGGCGCCTGCCGCGCCCGGATGGCACGACGCATAAGCATAGCCGCGGCCAGGTGACGATTCTGGGCGGGGCAACGATGCCGGGCGCGGCCCGGCTGGCGGCGGCGGCGGCGCGGCGGGCCGGCGCCGGGTTGGTCACCATCGCCACCGCGCCCATCGCGGCCGCCCTGTTCCGCGCCGCTGCACCGGGGCTGCTGGTGAACGAGGCACCGCTCGCCGACCTGTTGGCCGATCCCCGCCGGCAGGTCTGGCTGCTCGGCCCCGGGCTGGAGCCCGGTGAGGCGACGCGCGCCGCGCTGCGCGCCCTGCGTGGCGCGGGGCGGCAGGTGGTGGGCGATGCCGGCGCGCTGGGCGCCTGCACCGGGATGCCCGATGCCCTGGCCGGCCTCGCCGTCATCACGCCGCATGAAGGCGAGTTCGCGCGGCTGTTCGGCACGCGTGGGACCGACAAGCTGGCAGCGACGCGGGCAGCGGCGGCGCGGCTGGGCACGGTGGTTCTGCTGAAGGGCGCCGACACGGTTATCGCAGCGCCGGATGGGCGGGCAGCGATCAACGCCAATGCGCCGCCAAGCTTGGCCACCGGTGGCACCGGCGATGTCCTGGCAGGCGTCATCGCCGCCCTGCTGGCCCAGGGCATGGCGCCCTTTGAGGCCAGTTGCGCAGCCGCCTGGCTGCACGGCGATGCCGCATCGCGGCATGGCCCAGGCCTGATCGCCGAAGACTTGATCCCGCAATTGGCGGCGGCAATGGAATCTACACACGAGAGGGTGTGAAAATCCTCTAATCACGGCATGCTATCCAATACCAATAAGGGTACGCCCGGAGCTTACGAATGTCTGACCTTGCCCCGGATGTGGGATTGCTCGACCGGGCGCTGAAACGCGTCACGACCCTGTGGCGCGACATGGCCGAGCGTGTGGTCGGTGGTGAGACCGAGGATATCGCAGCCCAGATGGGTGCCTGCCTCGCCGCGCGCGGCGGCGAGGTTTCGGCGCGCAACCGGGCCGCCAAGCTGGCGCAGACCTACCTCACGCTCGACGCAGCAGGACGGCGAGGTTTCCTTGAGCGGTTGGCCGAATTCGATGCCGATGCCGCGACGGTCGATGCCGCCCTGGCGGCCTTGCGCCAGGGCACGAACGGCAAGGATCGCTCCGCCGCGCTGGTCCGCCTGCGCCGGGCGCTGGAGCCGCCGCGCCTGAAGCTGCTGACGCAGTTCACCGCCATCCCTGATGGTGTGAAATTCCTGGTCGAGCTCCGCGCCGAACTGATCGCCCTCGGCGCCGGGGCACCAGGCTTGCTGGCGCTGGAGGCGGATCTGAAAACGCTGCTGGCGAGCTGGTTCGATGTTGGCTTCCTCGAACTGCGCCGCATCGACTGGAACTCGCCGGCGGCGCTGCTGGAAAAACTGGTGCGCTACGAAGCCGTGCATCGCATCCGCACCTGGCGCGACCTGAAGAACCGCCTGGACTCCGACCGTCGCTGCTACGCCTTCTTCCATCCACGCATGCCGGAGGAGCCGCTGATCTTCGTCGAGGTGGCGCTGGTGAAGGGCTTGGCGGACAGCGTGCAGCGGCTGCTCGACGAGAAAGCGCCCGTGCTGGATGCCAAGCAGGCCGATACCGCGATCTTCTATTCCATCAACAATTGCCAGCGCGGCCTGGACGGCATCAGCTTCGGCAATTTCCTCATCAAGCGGGTGGTCGGGCTGCTCGGCGAGGAGCTGCTGAACCTCAAGAACTTCGCCACCCTGTCGCCGATCCCGGGCTTTACCCGCTGGCTGGGGACACGACTGCCGAAGGAGCCGGCGCTGCTGAGCGAGGAGGAGGGCGCCGCGCTGCGCGCTGCCTCTCCGGCAGCGCTCGCCCTGCCCGCCCCCGCCGCCGCCGGTGCCTCTACCGCGCCGCTATTGCCCGAGACCCCGCCGCAGACCCTGTTGCGCATCCTCGGGCGGCGGGGCTGGCAGCGGGACGACGCGCTCTGCAAGGTGCTGGAGCCGATCCTGACCCGGCTTTGTGCCGGCTACCTGCTGCACGAACGGGCGCCGCGCGGCGCACCACGCGCCCTCGATCCGGTCGCGCATTTCCATCTCTCGAACGGCGCCAGGATCGAGCGGCTGAACTGGCGCGGCGATATTTCCGAGAAAGGCCTCAAGGAAAGCGGGGCGCTGATGGTGAACTACCTCTACGATCCCACGAAGATCGAGGAGAACCACGAAGCCTATGCCGGTGAGGGCAAACGCCCGACAGCATCCGCGATCCGCCGGTTGACCCGCAACTGGGCCTGACGGCGGCGCGCTTCGTTGGTAGGCTTCCTGGCTGGGGAGAAACACCATGGGCCCGTTGGCCGGCTACCGCGTGCTGGAATTCGCGGGCATCGGCCCGGGTCCCTTCTGCGCCATGCTGCTCGGCGATCTCGGCGCCGAGGTGGTCAGGATTGACCGCCCAGACGGCCCGCCCGGTGGCGGCCCCACCGATATCATTGGCCGCGGCCGCCGCTCCATCGGGCTCGACCTGAAGCAGCCCGCGCAACACGCGGCGGCGCTGCGGCTGGTCGCCAGCGCCGATGCCTTGATCGAGGGGTTCCGGCCCGGGGTGATGGAACGCCTCGGCCTCGGCCCAGCGGAATGCCTGGGGCGCAATCCTCGGCTCATCTATGGCCGCATGACCGGCTGGGGCCAGGATGGGCCGCTGGCGCAGGCGGCGGGGCACGACATCAACTACATCGCGCTCACCGGCGCGCTCTGGGCGATCGGCCGGCCAGAGGAGCGCCCGGTGCCGCCGCTCAATCTGGTGGGCGATTACGGCGGCGGCGGCATGCTGCTCGCGCTCGGCCTCCTCGCCGGGCTGCTCTCGGCGCAGAAGACCGGCCAGGGGCAAGTCGTGGATGCTGCCATGGTCGATGGCGCGGCGCTGCTGATGGCGCCGATCTATGCCATGCTGGCGCGCGGCCGCTGGGCCAATGCGCGCGGGGCGAACATGCTGGACGGCGCGGCGCCCTGGTATGACACCTATGAATGCGCCGATGGCCGCTTCCTGGCGGTCGGGCCGATCGAGCCGCAATTCTTTGCCGTGCTCTGCCAACGCCTCGGCCTCGATCCCGCGCGGTTTCACGACCGGATGGACCCGGCCGCCTGGCCGGCGCTGCGGGCGGAGCTTGCCGCGATGTTCCTTGGGCGCCCGCGCGATGACTGGGCGGCGCTGTTCGATGGCACAGATGCCTGCGTCGCCCCGGTGCTCGACCTCGCGGACGCCCCGACGCACCCGCACAACCAGGCCCGCGCGACCTTTCTGCACGACCATGGCGTGGTCCAGCCCGCCCCCGCGCCGCGCTTTTCCGGCACGCCCGCCGCGCCGCCCAAGCCAGCGCCGAAGCGCGGCGCGGATACCGCGGCGGTGCTGGCCGATTGGGGCTTCACACCAGCGGAAATCGCCGCCGCCACTGGCGGCTGAGGAGGCAGCATGGACACGCATGCGGCGGGCAGCGCCCGCCTGACCGGACCACGGACGGTCTTTGGGCCAGACCACGAAGCCTTCCGCGACACGGTGCGGCGCTTCTTCGAAAGCGAGATCGTCCCGCATCACCGGCAATGGGAACGCGACGGCGTCGTACCCCGCGAAGTATGGCGAAAGGCAGGCGCGGCCGGGCTGCTCTGCCCGATGCTGGCGCCCGAATACGGCGGCGCCGGCGGCGATTTCGGCTTTTCGGCCATCATCATCGAGGAGATTGCGCGGACCAACTGCACCGGGCCCGGCTTCCCGCTGCATTCCGATATCGTCGTCCCCTATATCGAAAGCCTGGGGACCGAGGCCCGGCGCCAGGAATGGCTGCCGCGCATGGCGCGCGGCGAGCTGATCACCGCGATCGCCATGACCGAGCCGGGCATGGGCAGCGACCTCAAGGCGATGCGGACCACCGCCCGGCGAGAGGGCGAGCACTACGTCATCACCGGCAGCAAGACGTTTATCAGCAACGGCCAGTTGGCTGATGTCGTCGTGGTCTGCGCCAAGACCGATCCGGCGGCGGGGCGAAAAGGCATTTCGCTGATTTGCGTCGAAGCCGGCACACCCGGCTTCACCCGCGGCCGCAACCTGGAAAAGATCGGCCTGCACGCACAGGACACGTCGGAACTGTTCTTCGACGAAGTGCGGGTGCCGGTCGGCAACCTGCTGGGGGAGGAGAACAAGGGCTTCGGCTATCTGATCCGCAACCTGCCGCAGGAACGGCTGGTGATTGCCGTCCGGGCGGCCGCCGGGATCGAGGCGATGCTGGAGAAGACCATCGCCTATACGAAAGAACGCAAAGCCTTCGGCCAGCCGGTGATCGATTTCCAGCACAACCGTTTCAAGCTGGCCGATGCCAAGGCCCAGGCGGCGATGCTGCGGGTCTTCGTGGATCATTGCCTGACGATGCATCTGCACGGCGGTCTTTCGGTGGAGCTCGCCGCCTGCGCCAAGCTGCTGGGTGCGGAGATGCAGAACCGCCTGTTCGACGATTTCCTGCAGCTGCATGGCGGCTACGGCTACATGTCCGAATACGAGATCGGCCGCGCCTGGACCGATGCGCGGATCGGGCGGATCTACGGCGGGTCCTCCGAAATCATGCGCGAGATCATCGGCCGGACGCTCTAGCGCGGGATGCGTTCACATACGTTCACGCAGCCCGCTCTAACTTTTGTTGGGTCGCGGGATTCAGCGCCTTCGGCGATTCCGCCTCAACGCATCGCGCTCCAGCCCGCCCGACCCTCACGCCGTCAGGTAGCGCTCCTTCAGCACGCGGCGCAGCAGCTTGCCGGCTTCCGAGCGCGGCAATTCGGCGACAAATTCGTAGGAACGCGGCCGCTTCGGGCCGGCGAGCAGCGGGCGGCAATGCGCGTCCAGCTCGGCCGCCGTCGGCGTTCCGCGCGGGACAATCACGGCGTGCGCCTGCTCCCCCATCTCGGCATGCGGAATGCCGACCACGGCCACCTCGGCGACGCCCGGGTGCTGTGCCAGCGCCGCCTCGATCTCCGCCGGGTAGAGGTTGACCCCGCCCGAGAGGATCAGATCGGCCCGGCGATCCGAGAGATAGAGCCAACCCGCCCCATCCACCCACCCGAGATCGCCAAGCGTCGCCCAGCCGCGTGCATCGTAGCAGGCCGCGGTCTTCTGCGGTGCGTTGTGATAGGCAAAGCGCGGCGCGCCCTCGAAGCGGATGCCGCCGGTCTCACCGGGCGGCAGTTCGGTACCGTCCTCCGCGCAGATATGCAGCCGCACGCCATTGACGGGCCGCCCGACCGAACCCGGCCGGCAGAGCCAGTCCTGCGGCGAGATCACCGTGGTGCCGACGCCTTCCGAGCCGGCGTAGTATTCCCAAAGGATCGGCCCCCACCACGCCATCATGGCCTGCTTCACCGCCACCGGGCAGGGGGCTGCCGCATGGATCGCCACGCGGAGGGAGCTGAGGTCATGCGCCGCGCGCTCCGTCGCCGGCAGGGCGAGCAGGCGGACGAACATCGTCGGCACCCATTGGCTGTGGGTGACGCGATGCGCGGCGATCAGGCGCAGCGCCTCCGCCGCATCAAACTTCGCCATGACCACCGCCGTCCCGCCCTCGGTCAGCGTGCGGTAGACATAGCGGTTGGGCGCGGCGTGATAGAGCGGTGCGGGGGAGAGGTAGACCGTATCCGGGCCGAAGCCGTAGAGCACCTTCCAGCTCATGTCCCATTCCGGCGCGTCGCGCTTTGCGAAGGGCAGCAGCGGGCGGCGGATGCCCTTGGGCAGCCCCGTGGTGCCGGAGGAGTAGAGGAACTCCCGCCCGAGCGGGCGTTCCGGCAGCGGCGCGGCGGGATCGACGGCGGCGAGCCCGGCTTCGTAGCTGCCATAGCCCGGCAGGCCCGCGCCGAGCGCGAAGCAGGGGCGGGCGCCGATCGTCCCATCGGCCAGCAGCGCGGCGGCGAGTTCGGCCAGGCCTGTGCTGGCGATCAGCAGCTTCGCGCCGCTATCGGCCAGCACATAGGCGATCTCCGGCGCGCGAAGATGGATCGAGAGCGGCGTGTAATAGAGCCCGGCAAGGCGCACCGCCTGGTCGATCTCCAGGAACTCCGGCCGGTTATCGACCAGCAGCGCGATGCCGTCGCCGGGCTCCAGCCCCTGCGCCAGCAGCCATTGCGCGCAGCGGCGCGCCCTCTCATGCAGCGCGGCATAGGTGAGGACGGCACCGCTGGCCGGGAAATGCGCGGCGATCTTCTGCGGTTGGCGCGCGGCCCATTCGGCAAGCTGCTGCGGCATGCTCCCCTCCCCCGCTCGCTGGTCAGGCGCCCTGGAGCAGCCTCCGTTCAGACGATTCCGTCTGAACGGATATTGCTCTCACTGAACTGGCGATAGGCGAAATCCTGCCCGGCCGAGGCCGCCTCGGCCAGCGCATCGGCCAGCAGCCCGTGCCGTGGCGAGCGGTCGCAGGCGGGGTCGGTGGCGGCGGCATCGCCCAGCAGCGCCTGCGCCTGGCAACGGCAGCCGCCCCAGTCGATCTCCGCCCGCTCACAACCACGACAGGGGCTGGGCATCCAATCGGTGCCACGGAAGCGCGCGAAGGCCGGGGATGCGTACCACGCCGCGTGCAGCGAGGTCTCCTGGACGCGCGGATAATCGAGGCCGGGGATGCTCTCGGCCGCATGGCAGGGGAGAATGCGCCCGGCCGGAGACACGGCGAGGAAGCGCTGCCCCCAGCCGCCCATGCAGGCCTTCGGCCGTGCGGCATGGTAATCGGGCACCACGTAATCGATCACCAGCCGCCCGGCATGGGCCCGGCGCGCCGCCGCGACCACCGCCGTCGCGGCCTCCAGCTGCGCCCGGCTGGGCAGCAGCGCGGCGCGATTGGCCAGCGCCCAGCCGTAATACTGCACATGCGCCACTTCCAGCCGCCCGGCGCCGAGGTCGAGCGCGAGGTCGATCAGCTGTTCCAGATTGTTGAGGTTCTGCCGGTGCACCACGGCGTTCAGCGTCAGCGGCAGGCCAGCGGCGCGGATCACCGCCGCGGCGGTGAGCTTGCGCGCATGCCCGCCCGCGTAGCCGCCGATCCGGTCGCCGCCCGCCGCCGCCGCGTCCTGCACCGAAAGCTGCACGTGATCGAGCCCGGCGGCGCAAAGCTCGGCCAGCCTCGGCGCATCCAGCAGCACGCCGGAGGTGATCAGGTTGGTGTAGAGCCCCGCCCCCTGCGCGGCACGCACCAAGGCCGGCAGGTCGCGCCGCGCCATCGGCTCGCCGCCCGAGAGATGCACCTGCAGGCAGCCCAGCGCCGCTGCCTCGGCGAAGACGCGCGCCCAGGTGGCGGTGTCCAGCTCCTCCCCCGCCCCGGTCAGCTGGGTGGGGTTCGAGCAATAGGGACAGCGCAGCGGGCAGCGATGCGTCAGTTCAGCGAGCAGGGCCAGCGGTGGCTCCGGTCTCATGCCTGGATCACACCCTTGGTCCGCAACTCCTCCAGCAGCGCCGCAACATCGGCGGCGATCTCGGCCTCGGGCGCCACGAAGCGCGCGGCGAGCGCGCCCGCGATGCCGGCCAGGCTGCGCGCGCCATCGACCAGGCGCAGGACCTCCAGCGCGGTCTCGTCGGGGACGAACATCCGCTCCGGCCCCATCATTACCCAGCGGCCGCGCGCCGCATCTTCGTGCAGGCGGTGGCCCGGGGCGAAGCGGGGGATGCTTTCCGGCGTCACGGCCGGAAGGCGCCCGGTGGCGGCAGGCCCGGCGAGACATAGGCGTGGTGCAGCGCATCGAGCTGCGCCCAGAGCAGGTCGCATTTGAAGCGCAGCGCCGCCAGCACCTGGTCCTGCTCCGCGCGCGTCCGGGCCTCCCGCGTCACATACTCCAGCGCGAAGGCGACATCCTGCGGCGCCTGGGTCAGGCGGGGCGTGAAATAGGCCAGCGTGCGGGCATCGACGAAATCGTAGTTGCGCAGCATGCCGGCGACCCGCTGGCTGATGATGTTGGGCGAGAACATCTCGGTCAGCGAGGAAGCCACGGCTTCCAGCAGGCTGCGTTCCCGCACGAAATGCACATAGGCATCCACCGCGTAGCGCGTGCTCGGCAGTAGGCCTTCCAGGGAGGTGACATAGCCGCGGTCGAGCCCGAGCCCATCGGTCAGCGCCAGCCAGCGTTCCACCCCGCCCGGCGCCGTGCCGTCGCCATCATGGTCAACGATCCGCCGTCGCCATTCGCGGCGCAGCGCCGGGCTTGGCAGGCGGGCGAGGATCGTCGCGTCCTTCGCCGGAATGCTCGCCTGATAGTAATAGCGATTGAGCGCCCAGGCCTGCACCTGCCCCTTCGAGAGCCGCCCGCCATGCAGCAGGTGATGGAAGACGTGATGGATGTGATAACGCTCCTCGCCGATCGCCCGCAGGCGCTGCTCCAGGTCTGCGGGCGCCAGCACGCTGTCGGTCATAGCGTGATCTCCATACCGTCGGTCGCAACCTCCCAGCCAGCGGCGGCGACATGGGCGCGTTCCGGACTATCGGCCAGCAGCACGGGGTTGGTGTTGTTCAGGTGGATAAAGATCCGTCGCCTGACGCCGAGCGGGGCGAAAGCGGCCAGCGTACCCGCCGACCCGGCAATGCTCATATGCCCCATGCGCGCCCCGGTCTTGGGGCCGGCGCCGGCCCGGATCATCTCGTCATCGGCGAACAGCGTACCGTCGAACAGGACGCAGGCGGCGCCGCGCAGCCGTGCGGCGAGCGCCCCGGTCATCGCCGCGCAGCCGGGGATGAAGAACAACCGCTCCCCCCCGGCGGCGATGGCCAGGCCGATGGTCTCCCCATCCTCCGCCCGCCCCGGATCAGCTCCATCGCGTTCGGCGAATAACGGCACCTTGCCCGGCACCGCGAAGGCTTCGAGCGTGAGGCCGAGCGGCGCGCCCGCCGCATCCGCCAGCGCCAGGGGATGGTCGAGCGGCAGGGCCCGGCGCGGCACGATCGCGGGATTGACTGCGCCGAAGATCGGATTGGCCGCGAGCGTCGCCAGCACGGGATCGGCGCCATAGAGCGCGAAAGGGTGCCCTTCCCGCAGCGTCAGCAGCCCGGCGATAGTATCAACCTCCGCCCCCGTCAGGACCACCGCCGCGATCGGCGAATGGCGGATGCGCCCCACGGCGGGCCTGGGATGGAGCGCCGGCGTCGCGGCAAGCTGCGCCCTGAGGTCGGGCGCGGCATTGAGGAGCACCCATCGCTCACCATCGGCCGAGACCGCGAGCGAGGCTTGGGTCAGGGCCGGTGCGGCGGGGTCACCCGCACGGGCGCGTCGGCACCCTGCCCCGGCCGAGTTCCATTGCGGGAACCCGCCACCCGCAGCGGCCCCGAGGATGATCGCACGCAACATGGAAACCCTGGCGCGCGACGGCACCGAAGGGGTGCCGCCGGTGCCCGGCAGGTTCAGCCGACCTCGGCGCAGGCGTAAGCGTTAATCTCGAGCGCCAGCGAGATTTCAACAATGCGGGGCTTCTTCCAGGCCATCGGAGGTCTCCTACGATAAATGTGACAAGCAAGCCTAGAACGAGAGGGCGCAGGCCAGCAAGCGTGCGGACGACTTGTCTGCCCAGGTTTGCCAGGCATAATCATCTCCGATCCGGCGACAAGACCGCGTCGGCAGAGGGAGGATGAAGCATGCTGCGTCGCCTATTGGGCTTTGGCCTTGCGACCATGGTCGCCGCCCCCGCACTCGCTCAGGCGCCCGCCGCGCCGCCGCCAGCCTGGGCCCAGGGTCGGCCGGCGGCTCTCAACGCCTCGCCGCTCGCCCCGAACGCCCCGAAGCTGACGGTCACCCCCGCCGATCAGGTGCCGGTCGGCAAGCTCACCCTGCCGCAGGGCTTCAAGGCGGAAATCTACGCCGCCGGCATGCCAGGGGCGCGCATGATGGCACTGGCTCCGGACGGCACGCTGTTTATCGGCACCCGCACCATCGGCCGGGTTTATGCCGTGAAGGACGGCAAAACCTACACCCTCGCCTCGGGCCTCAAGCAGCCAAACGGCATCGCTTTTGTGAACGGCTCGCTCTACGTCATCGCGATCAACCAGGTGCTTCGCTTCGACGGCATCCAGGGCAAGCTCGACGCACCGCCCGCGCCAGTCGATATGACGAACACCTTCAACCTGCCGCCTGAAGAGCACCATGGCTGGAAATTCGCGACCATCGGTCCGGATGCAAAGCTGTATATGCAGGTCGGCGCCCCGTGCAACATCTGCGAGCTGGATGAGAACCGGCACGCGCTGCTGCTGCGCTACAACCTCGATGGCAGCGGCCGGGAGATCGTCGCGCGCGGCGTTCGCAACAGCGTCGGCATGGCGCATCACCCGCAGACCGGCCAGCTCTGGTTCACCAATAACGGCCGCGACTGGGCCGGAGAGGACGAGCCGCACGACAGCCTCGGCGTGGTCACCCGCGTCGGTCAGCATTTCGGCTTTCCCTTCTGCCACAACGGCAACATGCAGGACCCGGATGTGCAGGGCCGCGCCTGTTCGGAATTCTCGGCGCCAGCCCTGCTGCTTGGGGCACATACCGCGGCGCTCGGCATCCGCTTCTACACTGGCGACATGTTCCCGGCGGAATACAAGAACAGCATGTTCATCGCCCGCCACGGCAGCTGGAATCGCACCCAGCGGTCCGGCTATGACGTGGTGAACGTGACGCTCGACGCCGCCGGCAAGCCCACGCTTCGTCCCTTCATGGGCGGGCTGCTGGAGGGCAACACCTTCCTTGGCCGGCCGACCGATGTTCAACAAATGCCCGACGGCTCACTCCTGGTCTCCGATGAGCAGATGGGCGCGATCTACCGCATCACCTACGCGAAATGAGGCGCACCGGCGCGCTGCTGCTGGCCGGGCTGCTGGTGCTGGCCAGCAGCGCTGCTGCCGGGCCCGAACCAGCGCGCGGCAAGGCGCTGGCCGAAGTCCGGCAATGCGGTGCGTGCCACGGCGCTGACGGCGTTGCGCAGACAGCCGGCGTGCCCTCGCTCGCCGCCATGCCCGGGCAGGTCGTCGTGCTGCAACTGATCCTGATGCGCGAGAAGCTGCGGCAGGTGCCGGCCATGGCGCCCTTCGCCGAAGGCCTGACGGACGCCGAGATCGAGGATCTTGGCGCCTGGTTCGAAAGCCTGCCGCCGGGCCTGCCGGCCGATCGCGCGCCGGTGGATGCGACCAAGCTCGCGGCCGGCGCCGCGCTGTCCCAGAAGGGCCGATGCGGCATCTGCCACCTGCCGGATTACCGCGGGCGGGAACAGATGCCCCGCCTCGCCGGCCAGCGGGAGGATTACCTGCGCCAAGCCCTGACGCAGTTCCGCGATAGCCAGCGGATCGGGACCGACACCCAGATGACCGGCTTGCTTCATGGGTACAGCGACGCCGATCTCGCGGCCCTCGCGCATTACATGGCGCACCGCCACGGAGGCTCCTGATGTCCTGGACTATCCACCGCGTGGGGCTGGTCGCCCAGGATCTCGCGGCCGCCACAGCGTTTTTTGGAACACAGCTTGGCCTCGGCGCACCGCGGGCGCTCGACGCGGATAGGCTGGCCTTCGGCCCTGGCAGCCGCGGCCTGCGTGTGACCCGGCCTTCGCCAATGCTGGCCCGCGACGGCAGGACCGTGCTGGGTGCGGTGGCCGGGCGGCATGTGGCGATCGAGGTCGCCGATCTGGCGGGCCTGACCGGGCGGCTGACGCGCGCCGGCCTGCCCTGCCTGCCGGCCACGGCCGAGGAGTTTGAGACGCCAGCAGTCTGGACGCGCGATCCGGCGGGCAATCTCGTCGCCTTCTGCCAGGCAGGTTCGCCGGCGCCGGCCTGGGGGTGGGAGATCCACCATGTGAACCTCCAGGCGGGCGATGTGCGGGCGGCGGTCGAGTTCTACACCGCCATCGCGGGGCTGCCGGAAGGCAGCTGGGAAGCGCCGGCCGCACGCGGCAGCTTCAGCATCGACCCGGCCGAGCTGGCGGTGATCGATGCGGGCGGCGCCAATCGTGGCCTGCATCTGATCCGCCCGGATGCCGGCTTCGCGTTGCGCAACGGCTTCGCGCACAACCCGTCCATCGGTGGGCACCCGGCCTTTTGCGTGCCGGATGTGCTGGCGGTGAGGCGGCGTCTGGAAGCGGCCGGGGTGACGGTGTCCGATGCCGGGGTCTACGCCATGGCGGGCATGCACCAGATTTACGTGCAGGACCCGGAGGCGAACATGATCGAGGTGAACCAGCACGTATAGGCCGGTCTCAGCCCTCGTCCTCCAGGCCCAGCGCGCGCAGCCGCCCGCGTTCTTCGTCCCAGCCCGGCCGATCCTTGACGTTGAGGAAAAGATGGATGCGCCGCTCCAGCAGCGCCTCCAACTCACGGCGCGCCGCGACGCCGATGGCCCGGATGCGGGCGCCGCCATCACCGATCAGGATCGCCTTCTGGGTCGCCCGCCCGACATAGATGGTGCAATCCACCCGGGCGCTGCCGTCCGCCCGTTCGGTCCATTGCTCGGTCTCGACCGTCGCGTGGTGCGGCACTTCCTCATGCGTCTGGCGCAGGATCTGCTCGCGCACGAGTTCGGCCGCCAGCATGCGGTTCGGCACGTCGGAGAGATCATCCTCCGGGAACAGATAGGGGCCCGGCGGCATGACCGCCGCCAGCCGGTCCAGCAGCCGGTCCAGACCGCGCCGCTTCTCGGCCGAGATCATGAAGGTCTCCTCGGCCGGGACCAGCGCGTTCAACTCGGCCGCCAGCGGCAGCAGGCGCGGCGGCTCGATCAGATCGACCTTGTTCAACGCCAACCAGATCGGCCGGGCGGCGCGGCGCAGGCGTTCGGCGATGGCCCGCACCGGATCGGTCAGGCCGGCCCGGGCATCGACCAGCAGCACCGTGCGGTCAGCATCCTGCGCGCCGCCCCAGGCCGCGGCTACCATGGCGCGGTCCAGTCGGCGACGGGGGGCGAAGATGCCAGGCGTATCAACCAGTACGATCTGCGCGCCCTGATGCATGACGACAGCGCGGATGCGAAAGCGCGTCGTCTGCGGCTTGGGAGAGACGATGCTCACCTTGCTGCCGGCCAGCGCGTTGACCAGCGTGCTTTTGCCGGCATTGGGCGCGCCGACAATGGCGACCAGGCCGCAGCGCGGCGCGACAGTTTCGCTCATGGCCCGAGTCCGCTGAACCAGGCTTCCGCCGCCGCCTGCTCGGCGGCACGCTTGCTCTCGCCCAGGCCTTCGGCACAGCGGCCATCGGCCAACACTTCGACGACGAAAGAGGGCCGGTGCGAAGGACCGGTGGTGGAGACGCTGCGATAGACCGGCAGGCCGAGCCCCCGACCGAGCGTCCATTCCTGCAGGCGGCTTTTCGCCGATATCGGCGGCCGCTGATCGGCCCCGACCGCGACTTCCCACTCCCGCCGGATGAAGGCCCGCGCGGCATCGAGGCCAGCGTCGAGGAAGATCGCACCCAGCAGCGCTTCCAGCGCATCCGCCAGGACATTGGCCCGCTCCCGCAGGCCGGTGCGCCCTTCGGCGGGGGGGACGCGCAGCACGCTGGCCAGGTGCAGCCGTTCGGCGATCGCGGTCAGCGTATCGCGCGCCACCAGCATGCCCAGCCGCTTGCCGAGATCGCCTTCGCGCTCCTTCGGGAAGCGTTCGGTCAGCCATTCGGCCATCACCAGCGCCAGCACCCGATCACCGAGGAATTCCAGGCGCTCGTTTGAATCCAGCTGATCGCGCCGCGGATCCGCGGCCGAACGATGGGTCAAAGCCTGCGTCAGCAGGCCAGGATCGGCGAAGGCGAGGCCGAGGCGGGCGGCAAAAGCGCTGGTATCGGGGGCGTTCATCGCACCGCGGAGAACAGGCGGCTCCAGCGAATGGCCATCGGCCACGCCCAGACCTCCCACAAGCTCGCCGAGTTATCGATCGAGAAGAAGATGAACTCCGCCCGGCCGACGAGGTTATCGACCGGAATGAAGCCGACGGCGCTGCCGACGCGGCTATCGAGGCTGTTGTCCCGGTTGTCGCCCATGGCGAACAGATGTTTCTCGGGCACCCGGAATTCGGCGGTGTTGTCGAGCATGCCTTCATCGGATTGCTCAATGATCTCGTGCGCGCGGCCCGGCGGCAGGGTTTCGCGGTACAGGCGCGCGATCAGCCGAGGCGTGTCGCCTTCGACCGTAAAGGGGCCGAGGGACACGCGCGGTACCTGCGCGCCGTTGATCCAGAGCTGGCCCTGGCGCACCTGCACCCGGTCCCCGGGCAGGCCGATGATTCGCTTGATGTAGTCCTGGCTGGTGTCACGCGGCAGCTTGAAGACCGCGACATCGCCGCGGTCGGGCAGCCGCCCGAAGATGCGGCCGGAAAACAGGTTCGGGCCGAACGGCATCGAGTAGCGCGAATAGCCGTAGGAATATTTCGAGACGAAGAGATAATCGCCGATCAGCAGCGTCGGGATCATCGAGCCGGACGGGATATTGAACGGCTCAAAGGCAATGGTGCGGATGCCGATCGCGATCAGCCCGGCATAGACGATGGTCTTCAGGCTCTCCAGCCAACCGCCGGCTGGCTTCCTGGTGGTGGAACTGCTCAAGGGGATCTTCCGGGTTCGCGCCGGTCCGATGAAGCCCAGGGGCCCCGGCAAGTCAAGGAAAGCCGCCGCGCGGCGCTTCAGGGCATGAAGCTGCCGCCGCCGACATCGATGGTTGTCCCGGTCAGGTAGCTCGCGGCATCGCTGGCGAGAAATCCGACCACCGCGGCGACATCGGCGGGCGTGCCCACCCGGCCCATCGGCACCTGCGCCAGGAAGGCTTCGTTCACCCCGGCGCCGGCGACCTGGGCCATCGGCGTATCGATGCGGCCGGGCGCGATGCTGTTCACGGTGATGCCGTGCGGCCCGCATTCGGTGGCCAGGCTGCGGGCGAAGCCCATCAGCCCGGTCTTGGCGGCGGCATAGGCGGCGCCGGCGATCTGGCTTTTCGCCCGCGCGGCCTGGCTGGTGATCATCACGATGCGGCCCCAGCGCCGCGCCTTCAGCGCCGGCAATGCCACCTGGCTGACCAGAAAGGCGCCGGTCAAATTCACTTCCAGCACCCGGCGCCATTCCGCGGCGGGCATCTCCGCCACCGGGCGGCGCTTGCCATCCGGCCCTTTCGGCGAAATCCCCGCATTGTTCACGACGATGCCGAGCCGGTCCCAGGCGGGGCCGACCGCCGCCGGCAGCGCGGCCACTGCTGCGTCATCCGCGACATCGAGGAACAGTGCGCGGGCATCGTGCCCGGCCGCCCGCAGCGCGGCGGCAGTGGCTTCCACCTCCGGCAGTGTGTCGGTCAGCAGCACGGGATGGCCAAGCGCGGCGAGGTGCCGGGCGATGCCGGCGCCGATGCCGCGCGCCGCGCCGGTAATGAGCGCGAGGCGATCCCCGGCCTGATGATCCTGCATGTGGTTCCCCCGCCGCCCTGCCGCACGGTCAGGTTAGCCGATCCCGGCGCGGCGGCAGAGCCCCGGCGGGGCGGGTGGAGGGCGCGGCGGTTCCGCGCTAAACGCAACATCAGGGAGACGCGGCGCAACGCATCCCCCGGAACAGTCACGGAGGGAACACGCCATGACCCCGATCGATCGACGCTGGATGCTGCAAGGCTTGGGCCTGGGCGGCCTGACCCTGCTCGGCGCCTGTGCCGAGACCAAGCAGGTCGCCACCGATGTTGGCTCGGCGGCCAGCAGCGCGGCCTCCGACGTCTCCCGCGCCGCGGGCAGCGTGGTCTCGGGCGTTGGCGATGCCACGGGCAACCGGTTGGGCGCCGATGCCGTCGCCGGCAAGACGCCGAGCGGCAGCTTGACCCTGACGGCAGCGCAAGTCGCCTATATCGGCAGCGGCACGGCAGGCAAGGGCAACCTGCGCTTCCGGGGCCGGAGCTACCCCTTCGCGGTCGGCGGCCTGGGCGTCGGCGGCATTGGCGCCTCCTCGATCGATGCGACCGGGCAGGTTTATAACCTGGCCAATATCTCCCAGTTCCCGGGCACCTATGGCCAGGTCCGCTATGGCGGGGCGGTGGGCGGGGCCAGCACCGGGGAGATGTGGCTGCAGAATGAGTCCGGCGTGATCCTGCGGCTGATCGCCAAGCGCAAGGGGCTGATGCTGTCGCTCGGCGCGGATGCCATCGTCATCAGCCTGGATGGCTGACGCGGGCGGTCAGTCAGTTCGGCGCCGGGACCGCCGGCGCCGGGCGCGGCCAGCCGAAAGCATAGCGTAGGCCGATCAGGACGGACTGGTTGGTATTCGGGAGCCTTTGGGTGACGGTCGGACCGGTCAGGTCCAGCAACGGGATTGAATCGGTCGCACGCACCTTGGCGTTGTGCACGTCAAGGAAGCGATACTCGATCATGGCTTCCAAACCCGGCACGGCGCCGATCGACACCGAAACTCCGGCAATCGCCTGCAAGGCGAATTTCCGGTAGGCGCCGTCCAGCGTGCGGAGGCCCGGGAACGGCAGCGGGCCGAAGATCGTCGGCAGGGCGAATACGGTCTCTCCCTGCAGGTTCGAATAGTTGACCGTGGCGGCGCCCAGCCCGCCACCAAGATAAGGCCGGACACCGATGCCATAGGGCCTGAGATCGGCTTCATAGATCGCGTTCAGCATGGTGGAGGTGACCGTGGTCCGCCCGGTCGGGTTGCCGGCAGCCCCATAATAGCCACCCCGGGTCAAGCCCATCTGGGCATTAACATCGTTGCGCCGCTGCCCGCCTTCCAGCTCAAGCCGGATGCCCTGCGGAAACCGCCAGCCCAGCGCCACCAACCCAACCGGACCCGCCGCGGTCTTCACCTCGGTGATCCCATTGCCGGAGGTGGTCACCGGCTGCAGGTTCGCGCCGGCCAGGCCGGCAATATAAAGGCCTGGCACCGGCTGCGCCGAGGCCGATGCGAGAGAGAGAGCCGCCAGCGGGAAGACGGCAAGCCACGGCCAGCGGGATTCCATCCGCCTTCTCCCTGCATTTAATATCACGCAGCAAACACGCTCCGCGAACCGAAATCAATCTCCTGGGCTGTGGTTTTCGGAGTGGGCGTGCGCCAGTCTCGGACAAGTTAAGGCAGCGGCCCGATCAGGGCCGCAGGATCACCTTCGACGCTGCCCGCTGCCGCGCCAGCTCGAACCCCTCCAGCCCGCGCGCCAGCGGCAAGCGGTGGGTGATCATCGGCCGGAAGCGTTCCGGCGCCGCGGCCAGATGCGCCAGCACCCGGTCCCAGCTGCCGCGTTCCGCCCCGTGCGTGGCGCGCAGCTGGTGGCGCATGCGCACGAAATCGGTCAGCGGCAGGGTCAGCGGTGCGGCATGGATGCCGGCGGCGACCAGCACCCCGCCCTTCTTCAGCACGCCAAAACCTTCATTGATCGAAGCCGGCACGCCGGTCGCCTCGATCACCACATCGATCCGCGTGCCCGCCAGCGCCTCGGCCAACGGCGTCTCCGCCACATCGATCACATCGGTGAAGCCCAGGGCGCGCAGCACTTCGAAGCGCGGGCCATCGGCGCGGCCGGCCACGATCACCCGCGCCGCGCCGGCCAGGCGGGCGAATAGCGCGATCGCCTGGCCGATGGTCCCCGGGCCCAGCACCAGCACGGTATCGCCCAGCGCCACCTCCGCCGTCAGCACCGCCTGCAGGCCAACGCCCAGCGGTTCGGTCAGCGCCGCCAACTCATCATCCACCGCCGCCGGCACCCGCACGCAGCTCCGCGCGGGCACCCGCACCTCCGCCTGGAAGCCGCCATCGCGGGTCAGGCCGATGCCCTGGCGGTTGGTGCAGTTGCGGCTGTTCTCGGCGCGGCAGGCGGCGCAGGCGCCACAGGCGACGAAGGGGATCACGGTCACCCGCTCCCCCTCCTCGAAGCCGGACCCGATGCAGTTGCGGGTGATGGTGCCGGCGAATTCATGCCCCATGGTCAGCGGCAGATGTGGCACCATGAAGCCGTAGCCCTCCGTCCACTCATAGGCATGGACGTCTGAGCCGCAGATGCCGACCGCGGCGACGCTGACCACCACCTCCCCCGGCCCTGGCGGGGGCGGCGGCGGCAGGTCGGCGAATTCCAGCCCGAAGGCGGCCTGGGTCTTGCGGAGCGCGCGCATCAGAAGGGCTCCGGATAATGGCCGGCGTAGAAGCTGATGGGCGGCTTCGCGTCGGGGTCGGTCAGCATGTCGATCAGCACCGGCGCGGGGCTTTCCATGGCGGCCCGCAGCGTCGCGCCGATCGCTGCGCTGTCGGCAAGACGCACCCCCTCCACCCCGCAGGCGCGGGCGATGGCGGCGTGATCGACGCTTGCGAAGAACACGGCCTTGGTATGCTCGCCGAATTTCACCTCCTCGGCGTGCTTCTGGTAGCCGAGAATGCCGTTGTTCAGCACGATGGTGGTGACCGGCAGCGCCATCCGCCGCAGCGTCTCCAGCTCTGCCCAGCTATGCCCGAAGCCGCCATCGCCGCACAGGCAGACGACGCGCGCATCAGGCGCGGCGATCTGCGCGCCAATTGCCATGGGCAGCCCCCAACCCAGGCCGGCGATGCCGCGCGGGGTCAGGAAGCGCTGCCCGGGGCGGCGCGCCGTCAGGTAATTCGCCACCCAGATGGAGGAGTAGGAGGCATCGGCGACGACGATATCCTCGGGCCGCAGCAGCGCATCCAGCTCGGCCATCAGCCGTTCCGGTCGCGGCAGGGGGGCGTCGCGCTGGATGATGTCGGCAATCGTCCGGCGCCAGCCGGCGATGGCGGCGCCGATTTCGGCCTCGATCGCCGGGCGGGCGGCGGCGCGGGCGCCCAGATCGCCCGCGGTCATCGCCTCAAGCAGCGCGGCGAGCGTCAGTTTGGCATCGCCGACCAGGCGCATCGCTTCGTAATTCCGCCCGACCTCCAGCGGATCAGCATCCAGATGGATGAAGCGCGTCCCGGGGCCGAACAGCTTCCAGCTATCGGTGCCGTTCTGGTTGGTCCGCGTGCCAATCAGCAGCACCAGGTCGGCGCGATCGACCATCGGCCGCAGCGCGGCGGTGCGCGCCCCCTGCCCCATGACATAGCCGATGACGCCGAGCGTCAGCGGATGCGTCTCATCGGCCGCGCCCTTGCCCATCACCGTGGTCGCGACCGGCAGATGCGCCCGCTGCTGCAGGGCGGCGAGTTCCGCAGCGGCGCCCGAGAGATGGATGCCGCCACCGGCGATGATCAGCGGGTTGCGCGCCTCGGCCAGCGCCCGGGCGGCGGCGGCGATGGCCGCCGGGTCCGCCAGGGTGCGATCAAGCGGCACCTGCCCCAGCGAGAGCTGGCGCGGCCGCAGCAGGGAGGAGGCCGGCGCCGCGCTTTCCGTCAGCAGGTCCGCCGGCACCAGCAGCACGGCCGGGCCAGGCCGGCCGGAGGCCGCAGCGGTGAAGGCCATATCGACGAAATCATCCAGCCGATCCGCGCGTTCCAGCCGCCGCACCCATTTGGCGACGGGGGCGAACAGATTGAGGTGATCGAGGTCCTGGAAGGCGTTGCGGTCCATCGCGTCGCGGGTCACTTCCTGGACCAGGGCGACGATCGGCACGCTGGCCTTCAATGCCTCGGCCAAGGGGGCGATGAGGAGCGTCGCGGCCGGGCCATTCTGCGCGGTAACCACGCCGACCTTGCGGGAGATGCGGGCATAGCCATCGGCCATGGCGCCGCCGGCATTCTCCTGCCGATAGACCTTCTGGTCGATGCCGACATGCGGGCAGGCGAGATGGAAGGCCGATGGCAGGCTCTGCCCGAAGGTGAGCGTCACGCCATGCCGGCGGAAGGCTTCGGCAAGACGAAGGGCAACGGTCGCATTGCTGCCCTGGGCGGTATCCGGCATGACGTTTCCCCGTGCGTGTAGCGGCCAGGGTAGCATCGCGCCGGCCGCACGCCAGACGGCGCGGCGCGGCCCTGCTGGCGGGCCGGGCGGGCCGGGCTATCCTGCGCGGCATGCCGCCCCGCCGCCCGGATTTCCTCGCCCCCCTCGCCCTCGCGCTGATCCTGGCGCTCAGCGTCGCGGGCTATCTGCTATTCCCGTCCGCGCTGCGCTTCGCGCATCATCACGCCTGCATCGCCAGCGGCCGCAGCACGGATTGCTGAGGGCGCCGTGTCAGGCGACTTGCTGAGGGCGCCTTGTCAGGCGACTTGCTGAGGGCGCCTTGTCAGGCGACGCCAGCGGTGAGCAGCGCGTGCATATGCAGCACGCCGACCGGCCAGCGGCCATCCTGCACCACAAGGACGGAAATGCGCCGGGCGTTCATTTCGGCCAGTGCGGCGCTGGCGAGGACATCGGGGCGGATGCCGCGCGGATTGGCCGTCATCACCTCCCGCACCGGACGAACCATGAGGTCCGGGCCCATGTGCCGGCGCAGATCGCCATCGGTGACGATGCCGGCAACCTCACCTTGGGCATCAACCACCACGGCGCAGCCCAGGCTGCCTTGCGTCATCACCAGGATGACGCTGGCCATGTCGGCCTCTGCCCGCACCAGGGGCAGGTCGGCGCCCTTGGCCATCAGGTCGCCCACCGTCGCCAATTGCGCGCCGAGTTTGCCGCCCGGATGGAATTGCTGGAAATCAGCCGGCGAAAAGCCGCGGCGATCCAGCAGCGCCATGGCGATGGCATCGCCCAGCGCCATCTGGATCAGCGTCGAGCTGGTCGGCGCCAATTGCAGCGGACAGGCCTCGGCGACGCGCGGCAGGATCAGCGCGATATCGGCGGCCTGGCCCAGCGCGCTGTCGGCGCCGGCGGTCAGGCCGATCAGCGGCACCCGATAGCGGCGCGAATAGTTGATGATGTCGCGCAGCTCGCCCGTCTCCCCCGACCAGGACAGGGCGAGGATCACGTCCTTCGCGGTAACCATGCCCAGATCGCCGTGGCTTGCCTCGGCCGGGTGGAGATAGAGCGAGGGCGTGCCGGTCGAAGCCATGGTCGCGGCGATCTTGCGGGCGATATGGCCGGACTTGCCCATGCCGGTGACGATGATCCGTCCCTCGGCGCGGAAGATCGCCTCCACCGCCTGCTCAAAGGCCGCCCCTAGCGGCCCTTCAAGGGCGGCGCGCAGCTCCGCCAGACCCGCCGCCTCGATCTCCAGCGTCCGCAGCGCGGCATCGCGGCTCATGCCGCCGGGCCCGCCAGGAGCCGCCGCGCCTTGTCCAGATCAGACAGCGTATCGACGCCGAGCGGCACATCATCGACCACCATGGCGTCGATCCGCATGCCCGCTTCCAGCGCCCGCAGCTGTTCCAGCTTCTCCCGCTGCTCCAGCGCCGAGGGCGGCAGTGCGACGAAACGGGAGAGTGCGTCCCGCCGCCAGGCATAAAGGCCGATATGGTGCCAGAGCGGCCCCTCCCCCCAGGGCGCAGTGGCGCGCGTGAAATAAAGGCAGCGGAAGCGCCCCGGGGCGATCTCGCTGCCGATCATCTTGACCACCTGGCTGGCGGTCCGATCGGCGTCTTCCTTAATCTCTGCCACCAGCGTCGCCAGCGCGACGGCGGGATCGACCATCGGCGCAAGCGAGGCGCGGATCGCCCGCGGGGCGATGCTTGGCAGGTCGCCCTGGACATTGACGATGACATCGTGCCGGCCTTCAGGGTCGAGCCGCGCCAACGCCTCGGCGATGCGGTCGGAGCCGGATTGGTGGTGGTCCCCCGTCATCACTGCCCGCCCGCCCGCGGCCTGCACCGCCTCGGCGATGGCCGGCGTATCGGTGGCGACGACGACGGCGCCGATATCGGCCTCCTCGGCACGGCGCAGCACATGGACGATCATCGGCAGGCCGTGAATATCGGCCAGCGCCTTGGCCGGCAGGCGGGTGGAGGCCAGGCGCGCGGGGATCAGGACGATCGGGTTCATGTCGCCTTGGCCAGCCGGTCGAAGGCCATCAGCCGCGCGACCAGCGCCTCCATCTCCCGCAGCGGGACCATGTTCGGTCCGTCGGACGGCGCCTTGTCGGGGTCGGGATGGGTTTCAATGAAGACGCCGGCGACGCCGATCGCCACCGCCGCGCGGGCCAGCACGGGCACGAATTCCCGCTGCCCGCCGGAAGCGCCGCCCAGGCCGCCCGGCTGCTGCACCGAATGGGTCGCATCAAAGATCACCGGCGCGCCCATCGCCGCCATGATCGGCAAGGCGCGCATATCCGTGACCAGCGTGTTGTAGCCGAAGCTGACGCCGCGTTCGGTGGCGAGCACCCTGGTATTGCCGCTGCCGGTCACCTTGGCGATGACATGGGCCATGTCCCACGGCGCCAGGAACTGGCCCTTCTTCACGTTCACCACGCGCCCGGTGGCGGCGGCAGCGATCAGCAGGTCGGTCTGGCGGCAGAGGAAGGCCGGGATCTGCAGGATATCGACCGCTTCGGCCAGCGCCGCGCATTGCCCGGCTTCGTGCACATCAGTCAGCACCGGCAGGCCCAGGCTGTCCCGGATTTCCGCGAAAACCGCGAGCGAGGCCGCCAGCCCCGCCCCGCGCTGGCCGCCGAGGCTGGTGCGGTTCGCCTTGTCGAAGGAGGTCTTGTAGACGAGACCGATCCCGAGCCGACCGGCGATCTCCTTGAGCGCGGCGGCAGTCTCCAGCGCATGCGCGCGGCTTTCGAGCTGGCAGGGGCCGGCGATCAGCGTCATCGGCAGGGCGTTGCCGATGCTGAGCGCGCCGAGGCGGACCACCGCATCGGGCGGAGGGGTCGTTGTCATGCCCGCTTCATAGCAGCAGCCGGGCGGGCAATCCTACCCGTGGCGCGACAAGGGCGCCTTGGTGCTGCCGCAAGCGCCGGGCATGGTCTGCCCATGTCGCTGCCTGCCCGTTGCTCGCTGGCGCTGCTGGCCGGCGCGCTCGCCCTGCTGTTCTTCTTCCGCGGTCAGGTCGCCGACGGCTTCGTGCTGCTGTTTGGCGACCGGCATGATGGGGTGATCGCCCTGGCGATCATGGAGCATTGGGCGAATGTGTTCCGTGGCCTCGCGCCCTGGGATCGCACCGCCTATTTCCATCCGGCGCCCGGCACGCTCGGCTATAATGACGGCTACCTGCTGTTCGGCCTGCTCTATGCGCCGCTGCGCGGCCTCGGCCTCGATCCCTTCCTGGCCGGGGAGGTGGTGAACCTGCTGCTTCGGGCACTCGGCTTCGCCGGCATGCTGGTGCTGCTGGGCCGGGTGCTGCGGCTGCCCTTCGGCGCGGCGCTGCTCGGCGCGGTGCTGTTCACCATCAGCAACGGCCTCTTCATCCGCGCCAGCCATGCCCAGCTTTTCGTCCTCGGCGCGATCCCCTGGCTCGCGGTCCTCGGCGGGCAGGCGCTGGCGGCGCTGCAGGCCGGGCGGCGCGGCGCGCTGTTCGGCTGGGGGGCGGGCTTCGTCCTGTGGTTCGCGCTGTGTCTGATGACCGGCTTTTACATGGCCTATTTCGCGGCGCTGCTGGGGGCGGCCTGGCTGGGCTGCTGGGTCCTAGTGGCGCCGGCCGGGGCCGCGCGTGGGCTGGCGCGGGCCGGGCGCGGCGCGGCCTGGCCGCTGCTGGCCCTCGGCGCCCTCACGCTGGTCGCGCTGCTGCCCTTCCTCGCGCTTTATCTGCCCAAGGCGGCGGAGACGGGCATGCATCCCTGGGCGGAAGTCACCCAGGCCAGCCTGCTGGACGTGATCCATGTGGGGGAGCGCAACTGGCTCTGGGGCTGGCTGGTGCGCGGGCTGAAGGCGCTGTTCCGCCCGGATTTTCCCTTCTGGTCCGAACGCATGACCGGCTTCCCGCCGCTGCTGCTGGGCGGCTTCCTCGCCGCCTGCCTCTGGCTGCTGCGGGGCGGCCCGGCCGATCCCGGCACCGGGCCGTCTGGCGGGCGCTGGCCCTGGCCACCGTCCTGACCTGGCTGCTGACGCTGCAATTCGGCGAGCACACCGCCTGGCGGCTCGCCTTCGCCTATCTGCCAGGGGCGCGGGCGACGCGGGTGATCGCGCGCTATCAATTGTTCCTCGCCCTGCCGGTGGTGGCGCTCGCCATGGCCTTCCTCGCCAGCCGCCGCTGGCCGCGCGCGGTGCTGGCGCTGGCCGCCGGGCTGCTGGTGCTGGAACAGGGCAATGCCTATGCGCCGCGCTTCCTCGACCGGCCGCTGGAACTCGGCCGGCTGCGGGCGGTGCCGCCGCCACCGCCGGGCTGCCGGGTGTTCTGGGTCAGCGCCGCCCGCACCGAAAGCCGCTTCGGCGAAGCCGTGGCCGACCCCTACAACCATAATACCGAAGCCATGCTGGTGGCCGAGGTGATCGGCCTGCCGACGCTGAACGGCATTTCCAGCTTCAACCCGCCGGGCTGGCCGGATGGCGTCGCCGGGACCCCGGCCTATACGGCGGCGGTGCGTGCCTATGCCCAGCAGCACGGCCTCAGCGGGCTTTGCGCGCTCGACCTGCAGCGCTTCCGCTGGGCCGGGCCGGATTAGAGCAGCCTCCGTTCAGACGATTCCGTCTGAACGGAGGCTGCTCTAGCCGCCCGGCCGGACGGCGGCGGCGATCGCCAGGAAATCCGCCGCCACCAGGCTGGCGCCGCCGACCAGGGCGCCGTCCACATTCGGCAAAGCCAGGATTTCCTTGGCATTTCCAGGCTTGACCGAGCCACCATAGAGCAGCCGCGTCGCCGGTCCCGCCACGGCGCGGAGCGCCGCATGGATGGCTGCGATATCGGCCTCGGTCGGGGTCCGGCCGGTGCCGATCGCCCAGACCGGCTCATAGGCGATGATGCCGCCAGCGGCGGCGAAGGCCGGCGGCAGGCTGCCGGCCAATTGCCCACGCACCACCGCCTCGGCCTCGCCGGCCAACCGCTGGGCCTCGCTTTCGCCAACGCAGACAATGGGGATCAGCCCCGCGGCCATCGCCGCCGCGGCCTTGGCCTGCACCACCGCATCCGTCTCGCCATGATCGGCGCGGCGCTCCGAATGGCCGAGGATCACATGCGTGGCGCCGACCTCGCGCAGCATCGCCGCGGCGACATCCCCGGTATGCGCGCCCTTGGGCGCGGCGTGGCAATCCTGCGCGCCCAGCGCCACTGGGCTGCCCGCCAAGGCGGCCGCCACCGCCGGCAGGAAGGGAAAGGGCGGCGCGACCAGCAGCCCGG
>Ga0114959_10000690_pt1 | contig 31644 bp, 23 predicted proteins | sample C_130625_EF_Meta_FD_87317 | JGI IMG/M metagenome (GOLD analysis project Ga0114959, IMG submission 87317) | Freshwater microbial communities from Lake Croche, Canada to study carbon cycling - C_130625_EF_MetaG | ecosystem: Environmental > Aquatic > Freshwater > Lake | place: Lake Croche, Canada... | reverse complement strand
CTGAAGATGATCAGCACGCGTAGCAATCACACACTTAACTTTGCGACAATCAAGGTCACCGATGTGCGGACCAAGAAATAGTCGGACTTTAAACTTGCCACCAAAACCGAATGGCTTAGCCAGTCCGGTTCCATAACTCGGCGCGTTCGACGAGACCCAGACCGATGCAGCCGATGAACCAGTTTTGTTGATGCCACCTCCGCATGGTGTTGGCAGCTGGCCCTTGACTGGACGCACACACATAGTCACGTAGATTCCCACACGCTCGTCATAACCATTGCCCGTGACCGTAACCCAAGATCCTTTAGCCGGCAGATTCTTAGACTTGGAAACATTCAAGGTTTGACCGTAAAGTCCGTGAACAAGAGTCTGAATGCCGGACGCATGCGCTGACTCAAAATGTGTTGCCGCCAGTAGCATGACCAGCAACACACTGATGGCCGCACGAGTTTTACGCATGTTATGAGTTTCTAATATTTACTCATTTGGGTCTTGACACTACGTCGGAAACAAGCCGACAGTCTGTCAGCAAAGCGCCTACGCCTCGGTAGTGTGACGGTATGAGAATCCGCAGCGCCCTGGCTTTCGTATTAGGCGTTCTAATGCTCGCTTCGTGCTCGGCAAAGAGCAATTCGGCTAGCGCTCCGGGTGCCGACGGCGTCTCTTACATACATAGCCAAGATATGCCGAGCGTCGAATTGCCGGCTATCGCCCCGAAAGCTGGCGGCACTGCAACTGACTACCTAGGCAAGCCAGTAATCATCAAAGATCCGAGTCGCATAATTTCCGTTGCATCTAGCGCCGCTGAAATTGTTGCAGCCCTTGGCCTAACGCACAATCTAGTTGGGCGAGACATCGCGAGCGAAGCAAATAGCACAGCTGGGATACCTGTTGTCACCGATGCCCACGCTGTATCAGTGGAGAAGGTGCTGGCACAAAAGCCAACTCTCTTCATAGTCGATGCACAGACTTCACCGACTCAATCACTTGATGCCATTGCTCGAAGTGGAGTGCAAGTAATCCAGATTCCGCAAGCCTGGTCGCTTTCTGAAGTTCAACCGCGAATCACAGCTTTGGGCCAGGCACTTGGTGTTCCGCAACAAGCTGAACAGCTGAACACTCAACTGAGTATCACACTGGCTAAACCCACCAAGATGCGAATAGCATTTCTGTACCTTCGTGGACCCTCGTCCATTTATTTACTTGGCGGTAAAGGCTCGGGTGCCGATGCCATGATTGCTGCAGCCGGCGGAATAGATGTTGGTGCTGAAGCCAACTTGAATCCGTTCACTCCCCTTACTCCTGAGGCACTAGCCAAAGGTCGGCCCGATGTTTTGCTAGTGATGACCAAGGGCCTGAAGTCTGTTGGCGGCTTACAGGGATTACTGAGCCTTCCCGGTGTTTCACAGACACCAGCAGGTATCCATAAACGTGTGATTGCCGTTGATGACGGCCTACTCCTTGCATTCGGTGTTGATACTAAGAACCTGGTAAGCGCGCTACAAGTTGCTCTGAACAATGTGAGTGGATCATGAAGCGCAACACAGTAAGTGCGCTAATTCTCGGCGTGGTAGTTGTCGTCATCGCCTCACTCTGTATAGGAGCAGCAAAGATCAGTTTGTCTGACTTGATGAATGCGTTGCTGTATCCAAAGGCAACAGCAATCACTCACGGCATCATCTGGGATGTGCGCTTGCCGCGCATTCTGGCTGCACTTGTATGTGGCGCGAGCCTGGCAATGGCCGGCGCTGTGCTGCAGGCAACTTTCGCAAACCCAATTGTTGACAGCTCGTTGATCGGCATTTCAGGTTCAGCAGCCTGCGGTGCTGCCCTGGCACTTCTGGTAACACCGCTCGCGCAATCGACTCCGGCGAGCATTGCGGGGTCGCTATTGGGTGCGGCGTTGGCCGTGTTCATTTTGGTGCGCAGCCGCCAGACTGGCTTGCGCTTCACACTTTTCGGTATCGCTTTAGGGGCTGCCGCGTCAGCACTTTTAGCGCTGGTTGGTAGCGACAGCCACCGGGCTAACGGGCGATCACTTGTCTCATGGCTCTTCGGATCTCTGGCACTAACCACATGGCCCGCGGTGGGTGCGGTCACAATCAGCTTGGTTTTAGGTTCCCTCATGCTTCGGGGTCAAGGCCGCCTTCTTGATGTTGGTTCATACGGCGCCCAAAATGCAGGACACCTTGGTGTGGACATCAGGCGTCAACGAGTGCGCTGGCTTGTCACAGTGACCGTGCTGATTGCGCCATCAGTGGCATTGTTTGGTGCTATTGGTTTCGTTGGCCTTGCCGTTGCGCACATCTCGCGCATGCTCGGAGCAGTGAACCATCGGGCATTGCTGCCATTAAGTGCGCTCATAGGTGCTGGAGTTCTTACGCTTGCTGATACGACATCGCGCACGATTGCTGGACCGATGGAGATTCCACTCAGCATCACCTTGGCCCTCATCGGCTCCCCCATTCTGTTCCTGGTTCTTCGAGGTATGCGCGATGAGTAATTTCAGCGGCAACATTGAGCTTCAACCGACAACTGTTGCTTTAAGCGGGCGCACCATTTTGACAGATGTGTCATTTAAGGCGGGTGCTGGTGATGTGCATTGCGTTATCGGCCCAAATGGCTCAGGTAAATCCACATTGTTGCGGGTGCTGACTGGTGATATTCCCGTTGATGGTTTGACCTATGACAACTTCGAAGTGAAAACACTGAATACAGCGCTGCGTGCTAAGTATCGCAGCGTGATGCGAGCGAATGTTCGCCCGGATTTCTCGTATTCAGTATCCGATGTTGTCTCGTGGTCGTTATTGACTAACTCTGCAGATTCGCTCGGTCCGGGTTCAACGAAGGACCGAGTGCTTGATGTACTGACACAGGTAGGAATCGCAGATCTTGCTGAACGGCCCGTCACTCAGCTGTCTACCGGACAACTAACCAAGGTGAACATTGCAGCAGTGTTATTGCAAAACGCCAGCATCATTTTTGCCGACGAGCCAGAAGCAGCCTTGGACCCAGTTGCCCGTGTAGAAGCGTGGCAGTTGCTCACTTCAGGCACCGCCACCGCAGTTATCGCAACGCACAGTCTTGATCTAGTCCTGGAATTCGCAACACATGTCACCGCCATCAAAGATGGGTGCATCCTGTATTCACGCCCGATTGGTGAACTGAGCATGAATGAGTTGAAATCGGTTTATTTGTAATTGTGTTTGGGTGTCGCCGAGGTTAAGGCGATGAGCAAGTTAGACGAGTTAATCGCACGACGCGCTGAAAAAGGACGTTAGCATTTTTAAGCTCGGCCAAATGAAGTCTCCAGTTGTTACTTTGAAGACCTATGAACGGTCTCAAATCAAGAAACTGGTCCGCGAATGACCAGTGTGTTTCCATCAAACGCATCTCTGCCAATTGAAGTTACCGAGCTAGGAATCGTAACCGAAGTCAACTTATTGCCGCGGAAAGTTCCTTCACCAATTGAAGTTACCGAATTAGGAATAAAGACCGAAGTCAACTCATTAGAGCTGAATGCTTGCCAACCAATTGAAGCTACCGAATTAGGAACAGAGACCGAAGACAACTTATTATCGCAAAATGCACAAGGACCGATTGCTGTTACCGAACTAGGAATCGTGATCGAAGTCAAACCATTGTGAGCAAACACAGAGTCGCCAATAGTTGTCAGCGAATTGGGAATCGTAACAGAAGTCAACTTGTTATCGCTAAATGCAAAACTGGCGATTGAAGTTACCGAACTAGGAATCGTAACAGAAGTCAAACTATTCCAGGTAAATGCTCCATGGCCAATTGAAGTTACAGAGCTAGGAATTGTAACTGAAGTCAAATTATTGCGGGCAAACGTTCCCATGTTAATTGAAGTTACCGAGTCAGGAATCGTCACCGAAGTCAACTTGTTATCGCTAAATGCTCCCCAATCAATTGAAGTTACCGAACTAGGAATCGTCACCGAAGTCAAATTGTTAAAAGCAAACGCATTCTCGCCAATTGAAGTTACCGAACTAGGAATCGAAATGGAATTCAAACTATTACGGGCGAACGCATAGGCACCAATTGAAGTTACCGAGCTAGGAATCGTAACCGAAGTCAAACGGCTGTAATTAAACGCACCTTCGCCAATTGAAGTTACCGAGCTAGGGATCGTAACCGAAGTCAACAGGTTAAAACCAAACGCTCCCGTACCAATTGAAGTTACCGAACTAGGAATCGCAATATAAGGTAAATTGTTATTGGCAAACGCGTAGTCGCCAATTCGAGTTACCGAACGAGGAATCGTAACCGAAGCCAAACTGTTTTGGGCAAACGCATAGTCGCCAATTCGAGTTACCGAGCTAGGAATCGTAACCGACTTCAACTTACTATAAGCAAACGCATAGTTGCCAATTGAAGTTACCGAACTAGGAATCGTGACCGAAGTCAACTTACTATAAGCAAACGCCCAGTTGCCAATTGAAGTTACCGAACTAAGGCTCGGAACCGAAGTGAACTTATTATAAGCAAACGCACTGTTGCCAATTGAAGTTACCGAATCAGGAACGGTAACCGAAGTCAACAAGTTATGAGAAAACACGTACTCGCCAATTGAAGTTACAGAACCAGGAATCGTGACCGAAGTCAACAAGTTGTAAGCAAACGCATATTTGCCAATTGAAATTACCGAATTAGGAATCGTAACCGAAGTCAACTTATTATTAGCAAACGCACTATTGCCAATTGAAATTACCGAATTAGGAATCGTGACCGAAGTCAACAAGTTATAAGCAAACACATACTCGCCAATTGAAGTTACAGAACCAGGAATCGTAACCGAAATCAACTTATTATAAGCAAACGCCCAGTTGCCAATTGAAGTTACCGAATTAGGAATCGTCACCGAAGTAAGTTGTTTAGATTTAAAGGCCATGGCACCGATACTGATCGTGTTAAATCCATTTACCTGAGACGGTACGACCAAATCTCTTGGAATTGTGCCTTTGTAACCAGTGATTGTTGCATTGTTGCTTGAGTCAACCACATACGTAAAGCCTGTGGTTGTAGCCGCTGACGCTGAACCCACTGGCACAAATGCAAAAGTTGCAGCAGCCAAAACCGACAATACCCGTGACTTTTTTAACATTCCGACTCCTCAAGTTGTTAACACACTATAACAACATTCGGTACCACTACCCTGACAACTCAAATGAATTCCAAATGAACTCTCGAGAAGGTTGGACTGTTATATCTCACTATGCCGCCACGAAATCAGTGAGCCTATTAGCTATGTTGCTTCCTGCACGCCTCAGTGACGGATAAGCCGGGGACAGGAACCGGCAGAAGTAGCGGGGACAGGAACCGTCGTGTTTCGCATCCGCGAAACACTCCTCCCAAATCCGTAGGCCGCGGAAAAATGAAAAATGGGCCCACATGGGACCCATTTTCATTTAGTAGCGGGGACAGGATTTGAACCTGTGACCTCTGGGTTATGAGCCCAGCGAGCTACCGAGCTGCTCCACCCCGCGTCGGTTTCCTAAGAATACGTCAACATTGGCCACGCAACAAATCGCCTCTGACAAAAAAGTAATTACTTACCGACTTTTTTGCCCAACTCAGTGATCTGGGACAACGCAGTTGCAAGACGTTTCTGGGCCGCACCATACGCTGCGAAGTCACCCTTAGCCAAAGCAGTCTGACCTTGTTCATAAGCGGTATTCGCTGCCGTAATAGCCAACGCCAACTGCTGATTAACTGTGCCAGTCGGTTTGTCGGTCGGCACTGGCGCAGTTTGGCCAGTGAAAACTTTCGCTAACGCAGTTGCTAGATCATCCTCGAAAGCAACTTTGGAACCGAAGGAAACCAAAACCTTGCGAAGTAGTGGATAGCCATCACCCTGACTTGCGCGAACATAAACAGGTTCAAAGTAAAGCAATCCCCCACCAACAGGCAGTGAAAGCAAATTGCCCAAAACAACTTCAGAACCGCCCTGACGCAAAAGTGAGAGTTTTGCCGAAACATCAGGATCAGACTCAAAGTTATTTTGCACCTGAGTCGGGCCAGGGATAGTTGTGTTACGAGGCAACTGAAGCACTCGAATCTTTCCATAATCTGGACCCGGATCAGAATTAACTGCCATGAACGCCGCCAAAGTTTGGCGCTTATTAGGCGCAAAAGTTGTAGTCAGCGAGAAAGTTGCCTTCTTCTGATCTGGCATCTTCACCGTCAAGAAATATGGTGGCTGGGCCTGATTAACTGCAGGCTTAGTTGGATCGTCTGGAAGGTTCCAGAAATCCTGACCTGAATAAAATGCTTGCGGATCTTTCACATGGTACTTACCTAAAATATCTCGCTGCACCTTAAACATGTCCTCGGGATAACGAACATGCTGCAAAATCCCGGCTGGGATTTCTGACTTAGCTTGCACTACGCCAGGGAAAACTTTGGTCCACACTTTGAGAATCGGATCAGTTGTATCCCATGCATAAATATGAACGGTGCCATCGTAGGCATCCACAGTGGCTTTGACCGCGTTACGAATGTAAGTGATGTCCTGTGAATTAAATGCGCTAGCCGATTGAGCGTTAACCGAGTCGGCAGTGGCGTCACTTAGCGATACTCGAGCCGAGTACGGGTAGGAATTAGAGGTTGTGTAACCATCCACAATCCACTGAATGCGGCCATTAACTACAGCAGGGTATGGATCGTTATCCAGAGTTAACCAAGGTGCAACTTTGCTCACTCGAGTTGCTGGGTCACGATCGTAAAGTAATTTGCTCTGGCTCGAAATTTGATTAGAGAGCAAAATGTTTACGTCACGGTAGTGCAACGCAAAAATAATGCGCTGGAACAAGTTGCCGACCGGAACGCCACCTTTACCAGCATAAGTGTTGTTCTTCTGCCCGTTTGCACTTCGATCATCTGGGTAATCCAACTCGCGCGGAGCCACATCCTTTGGCGCTCCAACGATCGAGTAACCCGGTGACTGCTCACCGAAATAAACTCGTGGTTGTTTGATGTCAAGGGAACCCTGTGGCGGAATGTTACTTTCCAAGAAACTTGGCGAGCCTTCAGCGGTGACTTTATTTTCGTAAGCAGCCACTAGACCGTAACCGTGGGTGAAAACCATGTGATCGTTGAACCAGTTGCGCTGATTGTCCGCAACACCGGCAAGGCTAACTTCACGAACAGCTAGCACTGCTCCGCGTTTTGAACCACCCATGGCATAACGATCAATATCAAGTGAATCTGGGAACGCGTAGAAACCACGAATCTGCTGCAAGTTTCTGAAAGTTGGCGAAACGATACTCGGATCAAGAAGTCGAACATTGCTCAATGTTGACGAGTCTTGCCCTAGAGCAGCACGCGATGGATTATCAATAGCTTTGTACTCAGAAATCTGAGCTTTGCCTAACCCGTAAGCAGCAACCGTTGATTCTAAGTTGCGTTGAATGTACGGAGTCTCCCGAGCAAGTTCACTTGGCTTTACCTGGACTTGTTGCACGAAAGCTGGATACAAACCGCCGATTAGTAAAGATGCGCCAAACATGGTGCCAAGCGCGATGAACGGCACAGACCAACCCGTGCGGAACAATGAAACGAAAAACAAGATCGCAGTTGCCAGTGCGATGTAAGTCAAAATTGCTTTAGCCGGAAGCAGTGCATGCACGTCTGTGTATTTCAAACCAGTAATTAGTGCATCTGATTTTGTTGCGAGTGCAAATTTGTCGAGCGAGTACGCGATGCCCTTGAGTAAAGCGATAACACCTAAAAAGAAAACGATGTGTTGGCGCGTTGCCTGATTAATGCGGCCAACGTTGCGCGGGTTGAATCCACCGTAAATGTAGTGAACAACAAGGTTGGCTATTCCCGCGAATACTGCGATTGTGAACGTGAATCCCAATACGAATCGCCAGAACGGCAAATCAAACATGAAGAATGATAAATCTTTGCCGAATTGTGGATCAGTTTTTCCAAACGGTGTTGAGTTGAGCCACATCAAATAGGTGCGCCACTGCGCTGCAGCCGAGATACCAATCAGTAAGGCCAAACCTGCTGGAACCAGCGTAAACAAGACTTTACGAAGTGGCTCAAGTCCATCGCGGTACTGCGAGATTGCAATTTCTTCTGGAGTAACCGGAACCAATATTGGTCGGCCGCGGTAAGCCAAACGGATGCTTACACCCATAGCAAGCGCGGTAACTACGCCAGCAATTGCAAAAAGTAGCAGTCGGATTTTGAGCTGGGTTAGGAAAACATCTGAGTGATCTACCGACACATACCATTGCCAGTCAGCCCAGAATCCAGCACTGATTGATAGCAAGATGAAGGCAAAAACAATAACGGCAATTAAGATGCCAAATGGATTGCGACGGATGTTCGGACCAATGGGATTACTCACACCCCTAGCCTATGTGCAAGCCCGATATCGGGTGCGTCAGAATTAAGCCATGAGTAACGATTCAGTGCTAGCCGATACCGTCCGTGAACTCGATCAGCACGTCGCTGCAGCTGGCTGGGACCAATCAGCCCGACTATTCGCCATTGTTCCAACACTCGATTTAGCAACAGATCACCCCGAACTGGTTTCTGGCGAAAATTCGGGTCAGTTCATGTTTGTCGAGCAAGATGCCCCGTTAGATAACGAAAATGTTATTGCTTCGCTAGAGAAAATTTCCTGGCCCGCTGAAATCACTGGTGCAGCACTAGCCATTGAACGCTTAATCTCAATGCAGCCCGATGACGAAGTTGATTTCAATTCTGAGTCACAAACTAAAGAGCTGAGATTAATTGCGCTAGTCATGCGAGATGGCACCAACATGAACGCAATTCGTCAACGTTCCTTCGATGAAGACCCCGATGTTGCAATAGCTAGTGATTTAGTGCCAGCACTTAACAAAGCACTGCTGCAAACATTTGCCTAACCGGCAGGTTACGGCTGTTCGCCCGTATTAACTGGCTCGCCCGATTCGATCCAGGCCATGGTTCCACCAGTGACATTTACTGCATCAAAACCCTGAGCAATTAAAAACTCGGCAGCTTTGGCTGAGCGTGCGCCCGAGCGGCAAATTATGTACTGAGTTTGAGTCTTATCAAGCTCGTTGTCTCGAACAGGTACCGTGGCAAGTGGAATCAAAGTAGCACCGGGAACATGCGCCTCGAAATACTCGTCTGGCTCGCGCACATCAACTAACGGCACTTCACCCAGAATTGCCTTTAACTCCTGAACTGAAATCTCTTTCATTTTTACTCCTCTACTTCGCCGCATTAACTGGGCAAGTTGCTAATGGTTTATTTGCAGTGAAATCGTTTAATACTTTTACAGCCTGCGTCAAAGTTTCTACTGGAACAACTTTGAGTCCAGCCGGAACATGACCAACAATGTCTTCACAGTTGGACTTCGGTGCGATGAATAATTTCGCGCCATGATCTGCTGATGCAATCATCTTTTGGGCGATGCCACCGATTGCACCAACTTCACCTTCAGCCGTGATTGTGCCGGTACCTGCGATTACATTGCCATCGGTCAGCGCACCAGGTGTCAACTTATCGATAATCGACAAAGCAAACATAGTTCCGCCACTTGGGCCACCTACATCATTTACCCCGAAATTAATGTTGAAAGTAGCTTGGTATTTGGTATCAACACCAATGCCAATGAATGGCCACTTTGGATGCTCTGGATGTGAAACTGTTTTCAGTTTTAAGTTCTTAACCGAACCTTTGCGCAAAACACTGATGTGCACAATCTTTCCAACCGGTGGAACACGGATAAGGGAAACTGCTTGACGAGCAGAAGTTACTTCTACACCATTCACAGAGAGAACAACATCTCCCGGTTCCAGCACCCCGTCAGCAGGCATCCCTACCTCAATGGAACTGATGAAAATTTTGCTCTGAACTGGCAGGTGCAGATAGTTAAGAGCCGCAGCAGTTGCAGCGCTTTGCGATCCCGAAAAATCAGCAACGCTCTGCTGCTGCTGTTCTTGCTCAGTGAAGTTTTCTGGATAAATAACTTCTCTTGGAATCACGTTTACTTTGGGGTTGAACCAACCGCCAATTGCCTGGATCAGATCAATACCCTGCTCGGGCCCGCCGTAAACCGAGACGGTAGTCATATTTAATTCACCGCGGGTTGGGTAGGTTTTTGTTCCAGAGATGGAAACTAGCTGGGTACCATCAACCGCGCCTAAAGTATTAAAAAGTGGACCAGGACGCTCGAGTACATAAGGTACCGGTTGAAAAAGCCCGACTACTGCTAACGCGCTAAAGACAACGGACAAACTGATTAGGCGCTTTTTCGCCACTGCTACCCCTTTGTCTAAAAACCCTGATACCACTAGCGTACGCGACTAATCATTTGAGTTTTCGCCAGTAGCGTAGCGACTCTGCCACTCAAACAGACAGCGATTCATTTAGGCTGGTGTAACAGCCCAAAGTTCCTCAAAGCAGCACAAATTGTTAGGTGGCGATTAAGTGTCGATTCCATTCGGCTTCAGCCCGAGCGATGATGCAAATCAGGACTTGAACCAATTTTTTGAAAATCTGAACAGAATGATGCAATCCGGGTCAGCGCAAAATACTGGGCCAGTTGATTGGAACGCGGCGCAACAGGCCAGTAAAGCGGCGCTCAGCGCAAGTACCCCGAGCACAGTTAATTCAAAGTTTCAAAGCAACGCCGAAACTGCCACTGATTTAGCTAACTTGTGGCTCAGTGAAGCCACAGCACTACCCAGTAGTGGTGAGAAATGTGTTTTGCTAACTCGCGAACAATGGATTACCGAAACACTTCTTGCTTGGCAAGGTTTGGTCGACCCCGTTGCACACGGACTCTCTAAAGCGATGTCCACGATCATTCCTGAAGATCTTGATGCCGGTGCAATGCGTATTCCACCGGAAATACTCACACAGCTTCCGCCTGAAGTTGCAGAGCAAATTGAACAACTCATCAACTCTGGTGACATTAAAGATTTGCTCGGCCCAGTAATGGACATGGCTAAGTCAATGGGTGCCACTTTATTTGGTAACCAATTTGGGCATGGGCTTGGAACTATGGCAACAAAAGTACTCAGCGCAACTGATGTTGGTATTCCGCTAACTAGTTCTCATAATCCCAGTTTCATTGCTAGCAATGTTCAAGAATTCAGCGATGGTCTAAATCTCGATGTATCGGACGTGCTTATATTTCTAGCTTTGCGTGAACTTGCGCACCAGCGTCTGTTCACGGCTGCCCCATGGCTGCAGTCGCACATCCAAACTGCGATGGCTACTTACGCAGCGGGTGTCCAAATTGATACCAGTGCAATTGAGCAAGCACTTGCTGAAATCGACCCAACAGACATTGAAGCAGTCAACTTAGCACTCAGTGGCGAACTCTTCACGGAGTCACGAACCCCTCAGCAAGAGGCTGCGCTAGAGCGCTTAGAGTTACTAATCGCCCTCATTGAAAGTTGGGTTTCAGTAGTTGTCGCAGATGCGGTGGCCAATCGCCTACCGAGTGGTGATGCGCTCGCCGAAACGCTACGACGCAGGCGTGCGGCAGGTGGTCCAGCAGAGAAGTTCTTCGAAGGAATTATTGGTCTAGAGATTCGTCCGCGCCGAATTCGCGAAGCAGTTATTGTTTGGCAAAAACTGACCGAGAAAATCGGCATTCCACAACGCGATCTAATTTGGACTCATCCAGATTTGTTACCAACGTCTACCGATCTTGAAGACATCGACTCTTTCATCGCGAACATGAGTCACGACCTGATGGCTGACTTGGAAAGTGTTATGGATGAAGAGCCACCAACTGGGCAGGACGACGTAAATTAATTGTTACGGTTGCGTGCATGTGCATAACCGGCAAGGTAGGCGTTAGCCCGCGTAAGTTCTGAAAATCGATTTACTAATTTGTAAAACTCGGCATTATGTCCCAAAACAACAAGATGAATCAATTCATGAAACAACACAGCATCCTGCACATACTGCGGCATGCTTTGGAGTCGGTGTGACAACCGAATCGCTCCAGTACCCGGTGTGCAGGAACCCCAGCGAGAATTCTGATTAGTTACCCACCGAATGGTTACTGGTACATGGTGATTGGTGATTATGTCTTGCTCCAAGTACTGTGCAACTAGTTCCGCAGCGCGATTCATCAACAGATTTGGATCAACCGCAATCTGCTCTCGACGCTTAACCCGGGCTACCAAATCAGCAACGGCAACTTCAACTTCACGTTGGGACATGCGTGCAGGAACTTGCACAATAATTTTTCCGCCGCGCATAAACGCCGTACAAGTCTTACGACGATTCTTACTTCGTTGAATTTCGATTTCCGAATCTAAAGTTGCGACTGAACTTTCCAGATCATCAAGTTCTTGGGCACACTCATCTGAATCAAGAAAATCAAATAATGAAGGTTCAGATAGCTCGCTCACGGTTGCAACAGTAGAGCATGGTCTGACAAAAAAGTAGGAGCCCCCGAGGCGCGTGCCACTCGTTCGCCTTCCCCTTGCGAACGTTGACTCGTTATCTCGAGAGCTCCAACGACTTCTGAATCTAGGGCTTAGGTGGCACCTCTGCCAAGCGAAAAGACAAATATCGCTTTGCCAGCTGTGGATAAGGCTGTGGAAGTCTTGGGGAAACCTCGGCTACTTCTGGGGACGCCAAGTGAATAACTTGTGGAACAATCTGTGGAGCAGTCTGATTTCCTTTGCAAATGCTGAATAAAACAACCAAATAAATGTGGATAAAAAATATTTTGCAGGTTAACGAGCGGTAAACCCCAACCTACAATTTCTTAAAATCATCTCCAGAAAACCACCTGTGGATTACTTCAAACAGCCTGCGCAAAACCTCGGCACTATAGCAAAATGTTCAAACCAATTTTTTCTGCCGGAATGAATGTGCTGTGGCGCACTAAGAATGAAGTTCAATTTGGAATTGATCCCAGAACGCAAGTACGAGCTGATTCAAAAATTGCCGCACACCTAATCGCAAACTGCACTGGTCATTTGACTCTTGACGAAATTGTTCATGTTGCGAATCGGGCAGGTCTAGATACCGAACAACTCTTGCTAACTGTTTCCCGATTAATTAAATCAGGACTGCTGACGGCCGATACTTCTACTCAGAAAACCCGAATATTTGCGGCAACCGAAATTGAAATCCAAGGTGCGGGCAGACTGGGCACAACCGTTGCGATCTTGTTAGCACAAAACGGATTCCTGAATATTCACATTCACGACGCGAATAAGGTAACTCTTTCGGATGTAACCGCTTGGGGTGCCAGCCGGGTAGATGTTGGTGCGCGTCGCGACCACACGGCGTTGATGATCATCGACCGGATTCAGCGCGGAGTTTGGCCACGAATGGTCAGGGCTGCAAAGTCACGGAGCCGACGCTTGGTGATTCTGTGTCCTGATCAGGTCGGCCAGAGTGTTTGGTTCGCGCCAGATTTAACCGATCGACTAATCGCGGCGGATCAACCACACCTAGTGGCCGGTGCTGGCCAAAGCCAAGCCTTGGTTTCCACAGTTCTCAGCCCCTCTCATACCGCTTGCTTGCGCTGCCACAATGCGCGGCTTACTGACATGGATTCAGCTTGGCCGTTACTCAGTGCACAACTCATTGGTCGACCGCCACAAGACTTGGCACCCACCGGCTTATTGCTACACACCGCCACATTGGTCGTGGACCTTGTCAGCCAATGGGCGCAAGATGCAAACTATTTAGAATCTGGGTTTTGGGCGATTGACTGGCCAAGCACTAAGAAATCATTTAACCAACTTGATACGCACGCCGCATGTGGTTGCCAATGGAATCAAGCGGCTTAAGCCATCAGGTTCAAAGAACGTCTTTTACGTCACCCAGAAAAATTGAAGACGAGCGATGTGCTTTTATATAACTAGTTCGGGCTTTAGCCCAAGAAATGTGCAGATGATTTTTTGCACGAGTTATCGCAACATAAAACAGTCGCCGTTCTTGGCTGATTAAAGTTGGCGTTTTCGCATAGGAAATTGGCAGCAACCCGTCGCTCAATCCAGCGACAAAAACTGCATCCCATTCCAAACCTTTAACCGCATGAATTGAAGCCAGTGAAACGGCATTGGCCACTGGGTCGTGGTCGTATTCATTGCGGTGGTCAAGCATTGCGATGAACTCAGGCAACAGAGCCGACGAGTTTTGCACGACGAAATCATCAGCAAGCTGGACCAAGGTATTTAATGATTCCCAAGTATCTTGGGCTGCTCGGCCTGAATCTGGAGATTTAGGTGCCCAACCCAAACCGCTTACTATGTCGCGAACAATAAAGTTCATTTCTCGGGCATCTGGGGTCTGCAAGTTAGCTCGAAGGTGCAGCAGGGCATTACGAATTTCTGGGCGCTCAAAATATCGACTCGCTCCGCGAACTGTGACCGGAATATCCGCATTACCTAAAGCAGTTTCAAATGCCTCAGATTGACTATTGATGCGATAAATCACCGCGATGTCCCGTGGCTGTAGTCCCCCAGCGATTAGATTGCGAATGCTGTTCGCAATTTCGCGTGCTTCAGCCTCGTCGTCTGCGAATGAATCAACGGTTACTTTTTGCCCACTGGCTCGGGTGGGCTGCAGTTTTAAACCAGTGCTTGAGATTCGATTCAGAACTTGGTTAGCCACTTGAATAATTTCAGGAGTGCTGCGATATGAGTGGGTCAGATCGAATGCGGTAGCGCGTGGAAAGTATTTAGCAAAAGTCGCTAGATACTCAGGAGTTGCACCAGTGAACTCGTAAATAGTTTGTGCCGGATCGCCAACAACGCAAACATCATCGCGATTACCAAGCCAGAGTGAAAGAAGTTCAAATTGAATCGGACTAACATCCTGAAACTCATCAACTGTGAAATAGCGATACTGTGAACGAACTTGTGCCGCTAGCTCCGGGTAGTTCGTGAGAAGTGCAACGGTTGTCAGCAACACATCTTCAAAATCCATGACATGTGCTTCATCTAGAACTTTCAAATAGGTTTCATAAACCAGGGCAACTTGTTCAGCACTCAAATTATGGCCAGGCATCCGACCTGATTCAAAAGCAGTTTCGCGATACATGTCAGGCGAAATGATGTTTACTTTGGCCCACTCGATCTCGCCAGCTAAATCTCGAATTGTGTCTGAGCCGGCATCAATGTGGCACTGCTTTGCCGCAATTGCGACATAAGTGGCTTTACTCGAAATCAAAGTAGGAATTTGGTTAGTGAACACCTGTGGGTAAAAAAATCGCAGTTGCCGCAACGCTGCACTGTGGAAAGTTCGTACTTGAGCATTTGGGATGCCTAGTTCGAGAAGACGGCTACGCAACTCGCCAGCGGCACGATTAGTAAATGTGACAGTCAGCGTCTGACTTGCCTCAACCACACCGCTTTGAATCGCATGAGCTAATCGGTGCGTGATGGTTCGGGTCTTGCCGGTGCCCGCACCCGCATGAATCACCACAGGTCCGCTAATACATTCGGCCGCAGCTCGTTGCTGGCTATCTAGCGCGTTAAGAATTGCGGACACTGCCCTATTGTCGCAAGTGCCTTTGACAACTGAGCACTTCGGCTAGCAATTACTGACTTAGACCCAGCATCTCTTTGACCTGCGCCAAACTTGGGTTGGTAAGCGCCTGGCCATTTGGGAAGACCACAGTTGGAACAGTTTGGTTGCCGCCATTGACGCTCATCACAAAATCAGCTGAATCAGGATCTTGTTCAATATCAATTTCCGCGAACTCAATACCTTCGCGACCCAATTGCGCCTTCAAACGTTGGCAATATCCACACCATGGGGTGCTGTACATGGTTAATTTATCGGCCATTTTGACTCCTTCTTAGTTACTTGCTGCAACATACTTAACCGCGGGTCCATTCCGGATTCAACGATTGACCATACCAATTTTCAATTAAATGCCAAGAAATTGCGGTTGGGTTTGGCAACTTCAACATGCCACTTTCACATTGCATGGTTAATTCAGCTCGACTGAGCCACCGAATTTCTGCAATCTCGTCTTCACTTGGCTGAAATTCTGTTGTTAGTGCCCGAACTGAGTATCCGAGCATCAACGAGGCCGGGTATGGCCACGGCTGGCTGCCAAGATACTGCAGAGATTTGATATCGAGTTCAACCCCTACTTCTTCGCGAACTTCTCGCACCACAGCGGCTTCACAGGATTCACCTGCTTCAACAAAACCAGCCAAAGTTGAAAACCAGTTCTCTGGCCAGTTACTGCGACGACCTAACAAAATGCGCTCAGCCGAATCGTTGACTGCGACGATGATCGCCGGCTCGGTGCGTGGGAAATGTGTGATGCAATCATTTGGACAACTGCGCGACCAGCCTGCAGCAGAAACCTGAGTAGACAAACCACACTGCGCACAAAACGTGTGTGTGCGATGCCAAGTTGCAAGTGCAGTCGCGGTTATGGCCAGCCCGACATCAAGTGGAGAAAGTTGAGCACCCACATCGCGCAGAGTCACCCACAAAGGCGCAACGTCAGTTTGTTCTTCTAACATCACAGATATGTAGGCATGATCTGCATCAATGCCCAGCAGTAGTGCGCTTTGGGGATCAACAATCGCAAGTGAATGCGACTGCACCAAAATTAAGGAGAGTTCCGAGGTGACAGGAACTTGGTTTTTGTTTATGTAAAGAACTCGGGTTGATTCCAGTGGCCAGAGTTCGGTTAGCCAGTCCTGATTAGTGCGCATAATTGCGCCACGATCCACAGTGAATCTGGCTAATGGTAGATCTGGAATAAGTCCCACATAACTAACCTAAGGTTCTGCGCACGATTGTGCATCACCGTAGGCTCAATGATATGCGTATTGCTACCTGGAACCTTCTACATGCCACCCCAGTAATTGGCGCTGGCAATGACGTTGATTTGGCCGTGCAAGCACAAAAAATTCGCGCTGACATCATTGGGGTTCAGGAAGTTGACCGCGGGCAGCCACGGAGTAATCACGCACATCAACTTCAGGACATTGCTGTTGGTCTAGATCTTCCCTACTGGGTATTCGCGCCGGCGGTTATTGGCACTCCAGGCGAACAATGGCATGCGGCTGACGATTCGGACATTCATTTGCATAGTGATGAAAGCTCCGAATCAACCACTGCGCACTATGGCAATGGGCTTGCCAGCAAGTATCCGCTCGATCAAATTGAGGTGATGCGCTTCAAAGCAGCGCCAATTTCGCTACCTCTTGGGGTGCCATCAGAAGATGGCTGGCGCATGCTGAAAGTCGCTGACGAACCGCGAGTGGCGATTATTGCTCGAGCGCAAACGCCACTTGGGCCAATGACTATCGCCACAACTCATTTAAGTTTTGTCCCTGGGTTTAACGTAAAACAACTTCGTACTTTAAGTAAAGCAATGGCCAAACGCGGATTGCCATCACTGCTTTTCGGAGACTTCAATTTGATAGGCAAACTTCCACAACGAATTACGGGTTGGGATTCTGTTGCAAGACTGGCCACTTACCCAGTGGTAAACCCACGGATTCAATTTGATCACATCTTGACTAACGGACTCTCAAGCGAAACCGTGAAACTGGCCCGTGGCCGGGCTCAGCGCATGGCACTTGGTCTTAGCGATCACTGCGCGCTAGTTACTGAACTTTAAGTAAGCGCTCCAAAGACTGAGAACTCTCAATGATGAGAGTCGGGCTGAACGATCCTTTACTCTGCAGTCGCTGAGAACTCTCAATGATGAGAGTTTTTTCAAAGGATGATTGACTCGGCAGTAGCCAAGAATTATCAATGATCATAGATAACGAAAGACCTGCAATTTAAATTAGTTCTGAGATTTGTTCTAGGGTCATAATCTCAGTAACCAGCTCTATTTCATCGTGCCCGACGAAATAGAAAGCAGCATCAACCTGTTCCAATGGCACATTCATGTGCTGTGCCCAGGCAGCCCGGTAGACATGTAACTGCAGTGCATCGGCAGATCCTGGGGCTCCAGTTTTCCAGTCAACCACGGTCCACTTAGAGGCAGTTGGATCATCTACTGAGCCTTCAAAGATGGCATCGATGCGACCAATAAGTGGCCGTGCACTAACGATCAGGGCGAATGGAAACTCTAAGTCAAATGGCCGGCGTTGTGCGAACTTGCCATCGGTGAACGACTGCTTGAGTTTGGCTAGCAATGTGTCGTCATAAATTGGCGAATCACTGCCTGGCAAAGGCTCTTCTAGATTGGCTTGTTTGCGAATGCCGTAATAATCTTCGACCCAGGCATGGAATGCCGTGCCACGCACTGCCTCTGGTGCTGGCTTGCGGGGCATTGGTCGAACAAGACCGCGAACAAACTCTGCCTCATCTTTGTGCAGTGCAACCAGCTGACTTGCTGTCAATGTATCTGGCAATTTAACAGTTCGAGTCGTTTCGGCAGCGCGGCCAAGTAAATCAAGTAGCGCTGAGATGTCCGCATCCCAATTTGCGACAGTTTGCAAATCCTCGGGAGTTAATCCGGTGATTTCCACGTCCTGGTTTGTTGATTTAACTAACTGAGCCTGAGTTTGGAGTTCGGCAAATTTTGTCTCATCAAGCGGATTCGGCCAGGTTAGATAATCGCCATCTCTAGCGTTCGGATTTTTGTCACCTTTGACAGGTGCAACAGCATCTGACTTCGAAGTTGTTGCATGCTGTTCAATCGTTTTGAAAAAGGCACTCGGTCCCCAAGCATTTTTATGAGATGGTGTGCCCCAATATGAGCCTGAGGCGAACAAGACTTGCTTTGCTCGCGTCGCAGCAACGTATGCCAACCGAGTTTCATCCAATTGATGCATCTCATTGAAATACGTTTTGTAATCGTCAATCACTGCTTTGTCTGGGTTGGAAGCTAAAAGCAGCCCTAGAACTCGCGGATCATCCACTTGCTGCTTTTTCAAAGCAAACGGTAACAAATCTGGATTGGTCATCCATTGCTTTATGCCTTGTTCATTCGGGAACTGTTTGGCGGACAGCATTGGCACCGCAACTACCGGGAATTCCAAACCTTTAGATTTGTGTGCGGTCATAACAACAACCGCATCATCAGTAAGTGTTAATTCACCCACGGGTAAATTATCAAATACCTGCCCGTCAGCTAAGAACCGAAGAAATGCATGCACGCCAGATTCACCATCGAGGCTCCGGTACGAGCCCGCTAAGTCGATCAGAGCGCCGAGTCGGTCACCATGGGACTTGCTCACTGCGTTTGGTTTAGCCAGAGCCTCGACACCCAAACCTGTTTCGCGAATGATGCGAGTGATGGCATCGATTGCAGTATCACCAGCATGTTGACGCAGATTACGTAACTGGGCAGCTAAGGCAATCATGCGCTCGCGGGCTGGAACCGAGTATGGCAAATGAGAAGTCTGCACATCTTCAAGTGCATCTAACAAACAGACCTGGTCTGCAGCGTCTGTGCTTCCTACCGCATTTTCTAATTGCAATGCCATTGGCAGGTGCTTTTCAGCTTGATAATCAGAATTAGCCAATTTGCGCGCTTGCTGGCCAAGTAATGCTAAATCGCGAGCACCAATGCGCCATTTCGGTCCAGCGAGCAATCGCACTAAAGCGGTGTTTGCGGTTGGATCTGCCATCAATTCCAAGTAGCACAGGACATCACGAACTTCAGGAAGGTGGACAAGAACTCCAGCATCAGCAACTTGCACCGGAATATTTCGCGCTTCGAGTGCAGCCACAAAATCGGTGCCGTATTTACCAACGCGAAGCAATACTGCGATGTCTTTTGGGGCTACGCCCTGGGAAATTTGCGATTCAATCTGCTCGCACACCCACTCAACTTCATCGGGGAAAGTTTCCAGCAAGGCAGTATGAATCTGAGCAGGGGTCTGATCTTGACTACCGGCTACTAACTCAACAATCTCGGTATGAATTGCCCGCAGCGGCTGACTCAAGGTATTTGCGGTGTCAAGAATCAATTGACCAGACCGACGATTAACCGACAACTTGTACTTTGTTGCAGGTGTTCCATCAGCCCGCGCAAACTCAGTAACAAAGTGTTCAATATTTGCGACATCAGCACCGCGCCAACCGTAAATAGCCTGACATGGATCGCCAACTGCCATTACCGGATGAGCATCACCAAAAAGTCGGTTCAATAAAAGTTTTTGCCCAACTGAAGTGTCCTGATATTCATCAAGAAGTACTACCGAGAACTGTTCACGAAGCATTCGGCACATTTCGCTGGATTCGCTGGCGACCTGGGCCGAAAGTCGAATTTGATCAGAATAGTCAATGATGCCCTCTGTTATTTTTGCGGCTCGGAATTCGGCTACGACCTCCGCAATCGCGATTCGGCGTTTCGAAATTTGTATCATTCCCAAAGTTTCATCTGTTGGATCGTCTACCTGAGCAAATCGGTTTATCAGCGTTTGATCGTACGAAATAACTTCTTCGGGAGAAACGAGATAGTCAGAGCACTCGCTATCGAGTTCGAGCACTGCTTTAACTACATCTTTGACTTGTTTGAAATCAAGACCTGCCAGTTGTACTTTGGTGCGCGAGACAACACGCATTGCTAACTGGTGACGTGTTGCATCAACAAGAACGCGAGCATCTGGCTCTATGCTAATGCGTAGTCCGTGCTCTTTTAGCAGCCTTGCGCCAAAAGAGTTGTAGGTAGAAATCATTGGCTCGCCAAGTTCGTCCGCATCGCCCTGATTCGCAGGGTAATTAGCGATCCGATGCATGAGCGCTAAGTCGCGTCTCATTCGCACTGCCTGCCCGAGTTCGCGGGCAGCTTTCTTGGTAAAAGTTAAGCCTAAGATTTTTTCGGGTGGCACCGCTCCAGTGGCGATGAGGTAACTAATTCGCGAAGCCATAGTGGTGGTTTTGCCAGTGCCGGCGCCAGCAACGATGATGCTTGGTTCCAATGGCGCAGTAATGGCAGCCCACTGCTCGGTGCTTGGCACCATTAGTGGCTTTGTCTTATCTATGTGGAAAACGCTTGCGAACTCTTCAGGAGTCTTCATTACAGTACCTGTCGTCCTTCACTTTGAGCCGGACAAAGCATTCGTACAGCGCAGTAATCACAGCGGCCAGTATCGGGCCGCGCTTCATAGCGCTCGTCCAAAATTATTGCGGCCGCATTAGCCAACCTGTCGACGAGCGGAACATCATTTTTGAGATCGTGTGTACCATTTGCAACTTGCTGAATTTGCGGCATACCGGGTTGGGTTTTGTCCTCGAGGCGCAAATTAATTAGCGCACCACCAGTAACAGTTTGGCCAGGTTCGAGTGTGAGCTTATTTTCGCCATCTGAGAATGTACCGTTTTCAACTAGGTAACTGTAGAGCGCCAACTGCACATTAGTTTTGATGTTCGTTGTAGCTTTTTGTCCAGTTTTGTAGTCGTAAACCACAATGTCATCTGCATTGAATTGGACGCGATCTGCTGAACCCGTGATCTTTATCGAGATCTGTCGAGTCGACCCATCTGCATCAGTTGCTGGCAATGTGGTTTCAAATTCCAGACTTGATTCAGCGATACTTCGAACATCAGCATTAGCTTGGAACCAATTCAGCAAACGTTCAGCGGCAACACCTGCTTGTTGACGTTCGTTGGTTGAAATCCAATCGGCTTCGTAAGGCATTGCCGCCCAGACCTTGTCTAATTGGCCCGAGATTTCATCAAGGTTCGGAGCAAGTTCACCTGTTTGTAAGCCTTGAGCAATTGAATGCAGAATTGTGCCAAAGACCATGTGATTTTGGGTTTGCGCAACTGCAGAAACTTGCCGAGTTAAGAACCACTGAGCTGGACATTCTTCTAAATTTTTCACCGATGTCGCTGAAACAGAAATTGGCTCAACAGGTTTGTTTATTTCATTTTTAGTTGTAGGCAAGATGCCCCACCAATTGTCTGGATCAGCTGTACGCAAGGCCGCATATTCGGTGCCGGCCAACTTAGCTAAGCGCGCAGCCGCGACACTTCGTAAGGCGGCGCTGGCAGTTGGATCGGCAAGGGTGCGGCGCAATTGAGCGACGATGCTGTCGGCGCTGAGTGCCCTAACTGGGCGGCCCGCTAAATGTTCAGAGGTAACAACAGCTCCGGATAATCTGATGTCGTCAATAAATCGTGAAGGAACTTCGCCTTCCTCTTTACGATCTTCAAAAACTGCAGTAACCACTACTCGTTGCATTGCACGAGTTAGTGCAACATAAAACAGTCGGCGTTCTGCTACAAGTGCTTCACGCAGAGTTGTCGGCAGTAATTCAGTTCGGTCGCCAACCCGGTCGGCTTGCAACAAAGTTTGACGCATGCGCAGGTCTGGCCATAAGTCTTCTTGAACACCGGCAACAATTACCAACGGCCACTCAAGACCTTTTGATCTATGCGCTGTTAGAAGGCGAACGGTGTTTGAACGTACCTGATTGTCGGCGAGAGCTTCAGCTGGAATTTCTTGAGCAGTAATTTCATCAAGAAAAACCCGAATGCCTAATGAACGATTTTGACCAACGAAACGATTGGCTTGGTCGAACAGTGAGCAGATCGAATCTAAATCTCGATTGGCACGAGCTGCGCTTGCGCCCTGGCCGAGTGCGCTTGCCAGAAGTTGAGTTGGCCAAGATGAGCCTTGCCACGCCTGCCAAAGAATGTCGTGTGCACTCGAACCTTTACTGATTGCGATGCGAGATTGCGCAATTAGATTGCCGATGCGCGTTAAATTATCAATCACTTTTTTATGCCGAGGTTCGCTGATGGCAAGTAAATCGCCAACGTTATTTATAGTTTCTACGAGTAACTCGCCAGACTGCCTAGGTACCCGATTAGGCGAACGATCCTCTTTGCGCAGGTATTGCACAAAGCGTCGCAAATCTACTGAATCAATCTGACCTATCGGACCAGTTGCAATGGCAACAGCAATCTCTGGCGTCAGAGCAGCCGGCTTTGCGATGACTTCCAGAAGTTGAATCAACGGTGCACTTGCTGGATCGCGGTGTAGCGGAATCTCGTCTGCTGCAATCTCAACTGGAATCCCAGCTGCCACAAGTGCGCGGTAAATAGCTGGAATTGAGTTAGCGGCTGAGCGCACAATTACTGCGATGTCGGACCAAGCTAAGCCATCTTGCGCATGGGCTCGAGCAATTACGTTGGCAATGTGAGCGGCTTGCGCACCATCCGAGTCATAAGTTAGGAGCTCGATTTTCCCACCATCAGATTGGCACTGCAGATTTCGATGAGTATTAATCAAGTCGAAACTGAAACCAGCTGGATGATGTTTTTCAATTACTGATTTTGCGGCATTGCGTAAATTTGCGCCAAACCGTCGACATGTGTTGAGTGAAATATCATCTTGGATGTTTTCGCCATAGATGTGAGCAAAATCCTGCGCAAAATTACGAATACCGGATTCATCGGCGCCGCGAAAACTATAAATGGCTTGGTCAACATCGCCAACTACGGTCAACGTGGTGTTTGCGTTAACGAGTAACTGCAAAAGCGCTACTTGGCCCGGATCAGTGTCCTGATATTCGTCCACAAAAACAGCCCGATACTGATTTTGTAATTCAAGGGCCACATGATCTTGAGTTTTGACAAGTAGGTGTGCCCGGAAAATTACTTCGGCGTAATCAAGGGCTTGCTCAGCTTCGATGCTTTGCAAATAAGTTTCCATGAAGTTGCCGATGAGTTCCCACATTGGGCGATTGACTGTTCGACCTAAGTCGACCAAGTCCTGTGGATCCATCAAGTGTGAACGGGTGCGCGACATGACTGCGCGGACTTCTTCGATTAAACCTCGGGTATGAGCAGCAGCGACTAAATCTTCAGGTAGTTGAAATGAACCGTCTTCGAGCGAGCCAAGAAATAGTTCGCGCACTCGCACTTGCTGTTCTGGGCCAGAAAGTAGGCGCAACCCAACTTCCGCGGCTGCCTGCGGATCGTATTTGCGCAGCAGCCCGTAACAGAATGAGTGAAAAGTACTGACCTGTGGCACTAATCCGCCACCAACAGCAAGTGTTACTTTCGCTCGCCAATCAAGGGCGGCTCTGCGGCCAAAAGTTAAGCCCAGCACATTTTCGGGATCAAGTTTGTTTGGACCAGTGAGGCGATCAGCCATTGCCGCCACAAGTGTCGTGGTTTTGCCAGTACCTGGGCCAGCCAATACCCGCATTGCTCCAACGCGATGTGCAACAACTTTGAGTTGCTGTGGGTCGAGCGGTTTAGGCTCGTATGGATCAGCTTTTGTGCGGTCGAGGATTAATTGAGTCATTGCCCACTATTTCACCATGTAGCACTGACACTTTTGGCTTTATCGGGCAAAATCCTGGCATTTTGGAAAAGACCACGAGGAGTTCTGGTTGTTGTTTTTCACATCGCCCGTATTTCAGGGCAAGATTAGATTGCAAGTAACTCTGAGCACTAAGGATTTTGAGGATGCCCGGCACTGCGCGCCAAACTTTGGTTATCGAGGACGCTGTCCTTGAACGCCGTTTGCGCCGCCCTGCAGACTTGGCTCGTTTTGCCACGGTCGGATTAAGTATCGTCGCAGTTGGGCTACTTGCCTATCTTGCACACCGCACAACAAGCGGAATAGATCAGGACATCACCCAAGGCGCTAACACGCTACCCAAACCAGTTCTGTTACTCGCATCAATTGTTAGTGGCTTCGGCGCCATTGTGTTTCCGGCAGCTGTTGCATTGGACATGTTGTTGCGTCGTCGGGGTCGCCAACTAATCGAGGCGCTCGCTGGAATGCTGGCCAGCATAGTTTTGTTGGGTTTTGCCACATGGGCACTAACCACATTCGGCTCAGTTCGCTTAATCACCGCATTTGCTGGTTCTGGCCACCCGCATTCACCAACACCGTTCAATATTCTTCTCGGTGGCTTGGCCACACTGGTAACGGTTTCTCGAATGATGTCGCGCCCTCGGTGGTCAATCATTTGTCTAATAGTTTTGTTTTCAGTTGGCCTTGGCGACATAATCAGCGGCGGTGTTACGGTTGCTGGCCTAAGCGTCTCAGTACTAACTGGCTGGGCAGTTGGTTTGCTAATTCGCTACATCCTCGGCACTGACACCACGCGTCCATCTGGAAATGAAATTGCCGCAACATTGGCTGGTATTGGTCATCCACTTACTTTGCTCAGTGCCGCGAAAGTCCTAAGTTCGGGTCGCAGATACGATGCAACAACTGTCGATAACGAGCGCCTGGATTTAGTTGTTCTCGACCGCGATCTAGAAGGTGGCGGACTTGCAACATCCGCCTACCGTTCGCTGCGCCTTCGTGACGATACTGGCAGCGCCGGAACTTCAATGCGTCGTCGCCTAGAGCGAACCTCGCTAAACAGTTGGGCAATTTCAACAGCCGGCATAAATACTCCACACTTAATTTCTGTAGCGGAAGTTGGCCCGGACTCAGCAGTTCTAGCTTTTGACCATATCCCCGGTCGAGCGTTTAAGAACTTGCCAAAACCCATCGGTGATTCGGAATTAGTTGGTGCATGGGAAATTGTGCGTGACTTACAGGCGGCTCGAATTGCACATCGATCACTTACCGACGAGCACTTACTTCTTGGTTACGACGGCAAGGTTTATCTAATTGGTGTTGAAGATGGCGCAATCGCTGCATCTGATGTACTGCTGCGCATTGACATCGCTGAAATGTTTTGCACCCTGTCCTTGCTGGCATCCCCTGAACGTGCGATGGCTGCTGGGCGTATGGTTCTTGGTGACGCTCATCTTGCAAAGGCACTTCCAGCGCTACAGCTCGTTGCTTTCTCAACCGAGACTCGAACTGAACTCAAAGAGCATCATGAACTACTAGTTCAAATCCGTGAACAACTCATAACACTTTTTCCTGAAGCACAAACTGAGCAGATTGAAATCGAGCGCATCAAACCGCGCACATTATTAACAATTGCCGGTGGAACCATTGCTGGCTACCTGCTACTAACCCAACTTGCACAGGTAAATCTGAATCACATCGTGGCGCAGGCGAACCCAATTTGGCTGTTAGTTGGACTTGGTTTTTCGGTATTAACTTATGTTGCTGCGACTCTGTCGCTAACAGGAGTTACTCCCGAACGTCTGTCATTTTGGAAAACTTTTCAAGCACAATGGGCAGCATCGTTTGCAACATTGGTTGCTCCGCCAACTCTTGGCTCCGTCGCAGTAAATGTTCGCTTCCTAACGAAACAAGGAATTAATAGCGCTCTTGCCGGCGCAAGTGTTGCTGTAGCTCAAGTATTGGCTTTCTTTAGTCACATAAGTTTGCTGCTCATTGCCGCGATTGCAGCTGGCACTGCAAATGATCTTTCATTCGCTCCGCCACGAGTTGCTGTTGTTGTCGTCGGAATTTTAGCGATGGCCATTTCAATTGCGCTCAGTTTCACCGCTGTTCGCAAACTACTGATTGGTCGAGTGCGACCAATCATTGAACAAGTGATTCCTCGACTTGCTGCACTAATCAATCAGCCACGCAAACTTAGCCAAGGTATAGGTGGTGTTCTGTTGTTGAACTTGTGTTACTGCCTATGTTTGTATTCCTGCGTTCTAGCTTTCACGCCGAACGCATCACTTCCTGGAATTGCCTTGGTGTACTTGGGCAGTAGCGTTGTTGCTCAGGCTGCGCCAACCCCAGGCGGACTTGGCGCAGTTGAAGCGGCACTTGCTGCCGGCCTCACTGCCACCGGTATCCAGGGTGAGATTGCGGTCTCAGCCACGCTGTTATTCCGATTAGGAACTTTCTGGCTACCAACCATTCCTGGTTGGTTCGCATTTGGTCGACTCCAAAAAACTGGCGATCTGTAATTTAGTAAGTCGGCTTTTCTGGCTCGATTTGATTAACCCAAGCAATAACTCCGCCACCAACGTGAATTGCATCTGCGAATCCCGCGCCTTTAACTACAGCTAGAACTTCGGCCGATCGACCGCCAACCTTACAGTGCAAAACAACTTGCTTATCTTGTGGCAGACCAGCCAAAGCATTGCCCATCAAAAATTCGTTCTTTGGAATGAGGACTGAACCTGGGATGCTGACAATTTCAAATTCATTTGGTTCGCGCACGTCAACCAAAATGAAATCACGTTCACCACGTTCGCGTTCTTCAAGCATCACAGAGAGTTGCTTAACGTTGATTGTTGAATCAACTACCGCTGCAGCCGCCTCGTTTGAAACAGCGCCACAGAATGCTTCATAATCAATCAACTCAGTAACCGTTGGATTAGTTCCACAAATTGCACAATTTGGGTCCTTACGCATCTTGATTTTGCGGTAAGTCATTTCAAGTGCGTCATAGACCATTAGTGAGCCGACAAGTGGTTCACCTATTCCAGCTAGCACTTTGATTGCTTCATTAACTTGGATCGAACCAATCGCTGCACAAAGCACCCCAAGGACGCCACCTTCAGCACAGGAAGGAACCATGCCAGGAGGTGGTGGCTCTGGGTAGAGGCATCGGTAGCAAGGACCATGTTCCGACCAGAACACACTTGCCTGACCGTCGAAGCGGTAGATAGAGCCCCAAACATATGGCTTGTTCAAAAGTACACATGCATCATTGACCAAGTAACGAGTAGCAAAGTTGTCTGTTCCATCAACAATCAAGTCGTACTGACTGAAAAGGTCCAACACATTTGTCGAATCAAGACGGAGTTCGTGAATGTTGACCTGGACATACGGATTAATTTCATGAACACTCTCGGCTGCACTTTGAGCTTTAGGACGACCGATGTCGCTATGTCCATGAATGATCTGACGTTGCAAGTTTGACTCATCGACTACATCGAATTCAACGATGCCGATGGTCCCTACACCTGCAGCGGCCAAATACATAAGCGCAGGGCTACCCAGTCCGCCAGCACCGATACACAAAACACGAGCATTCTTTAAGCGTTTCTGACCATCCATACCGACATCAGGAATGATGATGTGTCGGCTATAGCGACGAACTTCATCAACACTTAACTCTGCAGCTGGTTGAACCAATGGTGGCAACGACATGTTTGCTCCCTTTTATGGGCGTTACTTCGTGTAACAGTTTCTCGCATATGTATGTTCCCAGCCAAATGAAGCCATATGCGCACTAGTTGTCTGTCAGCAAGCGATAATAAGGGAGTAAGAGATTCTCAAGAGATCGGCAGAAACCGTGGAAATTCGCATTAATGTTCAAGACGCAACTCGGGAAATTGTTTTGGAAAGCAACCAAACACCTGAAGATGTAGCAAAGCTGGTCAATGCAGCCGTTGATGCTGGAGAAATTTTGACTTTGGTTGACGAAAAAGGTCGTCGCATTATCGTCCCTGGCAACAAAATTGCTTTTGTCGAAATCGGTGCCCACAGCGCAGGCCGTGTTGGATTCGCGACTGCCTAGTTAAGCAGCAAGGCCAAGCGCGTCCATTCGACGTGAATGCCCAACTGTTAGTCGACTAACTAGCGTCGACATACTGTCGATGTCTATCTCAACCCCAGCTGGTGGATTTAGGAACAATCCGGCAAGAGCTGGTCGAGTTTTCGCAACCAATGAAGCTTGTGAAATCATTTCGCCCATGAGTCTGCGACCCCAGAGCGCTAACTTGCCAGCATTTTTTGAATCCGCTGCAATCGCGTCTTTGATGTGATCTACGGCAAATTCAGCGATACCGATATCGCCTAAAACTTCGTTCACTAGAGTCGCAGTTTGTGGATCTAAGTAGGCTGAAATTTCGCGATAAAAATCGGCAGTAATACCATCGCCTACGTACGCTTTGAGCAGACCTTCAAGCCAATCATTAGTGGCCATCGTGTTATGAAACTGAGTTAGAGGTTCGATAAACGGTTCCATAGCGACAATTGGATCTGCGCCTAATTCAACAATGCGCGCCGAAACAGCCTCATAATGACGATATTCGTTAGTTGCCATCCGGCCAAGTGTGATTTTGTCGGAAACACTCGGGGCAAATTTGGCATCGTGCGCTGTGCGTTCAAAGGCAACAAGTTCACCGAAAGCTAGAACGCCGAGTAGGTCAATAACTGCAGGATTGCTCACAGCATTTAAGGTTACGCTAGTTGGGCGGTACGATGGGCATAGCCCTGGTATTTCTGGGCAATCCTTGAAACTGGGAGTTACTATCTCAACTTTTGCTGAACTCGGTGTACCCGAGGAAATCTGCGCCGCTTTAGGCGAACACGGAATTGTTGAGGCATTCCCGATCCAAGAAATGACCTTGCCCATTGCAATGGCTGGACAAGATCTGATTGGCCAAGCTAAAACCGGCACTGGAAAAACATTAGGGTTCGGTATTCCGCTACTGACCCAAGTCTTGGAGAAGAAAACAACAGATGCAGGTCGCACTCCCCTAGCTTTAGTTATTGTGCCAACACGCGAGCTGGCAATTCAGGTAGCTAGTGACTTATCGCAAGCGGCAGCAAAATTAGACATCGAAATTTTGAGTGTTTACGGTGGCAAGGCATACGAACCACAAATTGCAGCACTTGAAAAAGGTGTCGATGTGGCTGTCGGCACACCAGGTCGATTAATAGATTTGATGAAACAACGTCATCTGAATTTAAAGAACGTTCGTGTACTCGTTCTCGATGAAGCCGACGAGATGTTAGACATGGGCTTCTTACCTGATGTCGAAAACCTAGTGAGCAACTTGCCAACAAGCCGTCACACTATGTTGTTCTCAGCAACTATGCCGGGACAGATTGTGGCGTTAGCGCGTCGCTACATGTCACAACCGACACACATTCGGGCCAGCGATCCAAACAACGAGACTTCTGTCGTTGATGCAATCGAACAGCATGTTTGGCGAGCACACCAAATGGATAAACCAGAACTAGTAGCTCGCGTTTTGCAGGCAACTGGTCGCGGATTAACCATCATCTTTTGTCGCACTAAGCGAGTTGCTAGTTCGCTCAGTGAAAATCTAAGTGAACGTGGCTTTGCTGTTGCCTCGGTTCACGGTGATTTAGGCCAAGGCGCTCGCGAGCAAGCGTTACGAGCATTCCGAAATGGCAAAGTTGATGTACTTGTGGCCACTGATGTTGCTGCCCGAGGTATCGATGTTGCTGACGTAACTCACGTAATCAACTACGAATGTCCAGAAGACGATAAAACTTATGTGCACCGCATCGGCCGAACTGGCCGTGCTGGAAATGCTGGAGTTGCCATCACTTTGGTCGACTGGCAAGACACCAATCGTTGGCAGATGATTAACCGCACCTTGGGTTTGCCATTCAACGATCCGCTTGAAACCTACTCATCAAGCCCGCATGTTTACACCGGCTTGAACATTCCAGCCGGCATCACGGGACAACTGCCTACAGCGCAGCAAAGTCGGGCGGGACTGGGTGCTGAAAACCTTGAAGAACTCGGTGAAACTGGAAAGCGCAAAGGCGGCAACAGTGCGCCTCGCACCAATAAGCCTGCTCGCGATAACAGATCCGGTGGACAAAAATCTGGTGCAGCCAAAACAACTCGAACTTCTGAAGCCAAGGCAGACGAAGCGCCTAAAGAACGCACTCAGCGTCCGCCACGTAAACGAACTCGTGGAACTAATCCAACAAATTCATCAGGCGACTAATCAAAAATCACGCCTGAACTAGCCTCTTGCCAAGCCTGATTCAAAGCTGCTGAAAGTAAGTCGTTTACTTCTTTTGAATTTTTCTGGGCTAATTCATGTGAAAGCACTGGCTTACCAATGCGCATTCGAATTATTGGCACTCGAAGCGCGCCCGTGAAACTCCATAAAATACTTTTTGCTACTGAACCCGAACCTAAAGTCCGGCTGTCGTGATGTGCGATTGGCACAACAGTTACAGATGCTGACTTTGCGAGGCCGGCTGCCCCTGGTCGCCAATCGCGCGGTGAGCCGTCTTCGTGGACTTTGACATCACCTTCAGGATAAATAAGTACACATTCACCATTGCGAAGTGCTTCAAGTGCTGTGCGATATGCGGCTCGGCCATCGTGCTGATCGACTGGAATGATGCCGCTGTTGGTGCAAGCTTGTTTTGTTACGGGGTACTCCCACAAGTCTGAAGTACCAATCGGACGGATGTGTCTGCGGTGAGTGCACTCGCCTTCACATGGTAAATCGCAAGTAAAACCCATATTGTGCAATGTGCCGACAACAACGACGACATCGACAACTGTGGTGTGATTTACCACAATTAAGGCAGGACCAGGTTGATCTAAAACATCCAAATTAGCTCGTCCAAACACTGAGACCCGACAGAGCGAACGCACCATCTTGCCCAGTAATGAACCAGCGCTAATCACTTGAACTCCCTTGTGTTTATTAGGGAAAGCCTACTGGACTTATTTTTTGGGGTAATCTTCACGTGTGACTACTACTCCAACCCGCGTTTATCTAGCCCGATTGGCTGGGACTGCGGTTTTTGATCCAGCGGGTGACCGTGTGGGCAAAATCCGCGACATTGTCGTGCTCGAACGCGATGCGGGCAAAGCGCCAAATGTTTTAGGCCTAGTAGTTGAAGTTGCTCCACGTCGCCGAATTTTTGTGCCAATGACTCGGATTACGGCAATGGACCCAGGTTCTGTAGTGACCAGCGGAATGGTAAACCTTCGTCGGTTTGAACGTCGCAATGATGAGAAATTAGTTATCGCCGAATTACTCGATCAGCGAGTCAATGTAATCAGCACTGGCGAGAAAGCAACTGTTGAAGACATCGCCATGGTCTCTGGTCGATTACATGACTGGCATGTG
>Ga0114959_10000689_pt1 | contig 31669 bp, 28 predicted proteins | sample C_130625_EF_Meta_FD_87317 | JGI IMG/M metagenome (GOLD analysis project Ga0114959, IMG submission 87317) | Freshwater microbial communities from Lake Croche, Canada to study carbon cycling - C_130625_EF_MetaG | ecosystem: Environmental > Aquatic > Freshwater > Lake | place: Lake Croche, Canada... | reverse complement strand
TACGGTCAAGATCCCCATGCGTTTGTCTTGATGCAGAACGGCGAGGTGAAGGCGCGGGCGGCTTGGCACCCTTATAGCCTGACGACACCGCACGAGATGTATTCGCTGAGCAAGAGTTTCACCAGCATCGCGGCGGGGTTTGCCATTCAGGAAGGGAAGTTTGGCTTGGACGATGCGGTCATCAGCTTCTTCCCGAATGATCTCCCGGCAGAAGTATCCGAAAATCTGGCGCGGATGACGGTGCGGGACTTGCTGACGATGACGGCCGGACACGATAGCGACGACATGGGCGAGCTGTGGAGCGATCCCGAAGGGAATTGGCCGCGCGCGTTTTTGCGGCGACCAGTGCCGCATGTGCCCGGTACGCACTTTCTGTACAACACCAGCGCCACTTATATGGTGAGCGCGATTTTGACGGCAGCCACCGGGGAAGCGTTTACGGACTATCTGAAGCCGCGGCTATTTGAGCCGCTGGGGATTCGGTACTGGTGGAGCCAAATGGACCCGAAGGGCACGCCGATCGGCGGGACCGGGTTACGTCTCTCGATTGAGAGCATCGCCAAATTTGGCCAGTTGTTGCTGAAGAATGACGGCTCGATTTTGCCGGCGGACTTTGTAAAGCTCGCGACGAGCGCGCAGGTACCGAACGGGGACGACCCGAATAACGAATGGAACCAGGGTTACGGGTTTCAGTTTTGGAAGTGCACCCACGGGGCGTATCGGGGCGACGGGGCGTTTGGTCAGTATTGCCTGGTGATGCCGGAGCAGAATGCGGTGCTGGCGTTGTTCAGTAGCTGCGGCGATATGGGGGCCACGTTGAATGCCGTTTGGGAGATTCTCCTGCCCGCTCTCAATGCCGGAATGACCGGCCCGGTGGTTTCACTGGCGAGGGATAAGACGGAAGCGGGGGCACTGGCGGGGCCCGAATGGCAGGGAACCTTTGACTTCCCGGATCGGGCGGCAGGATTGGAAGCGGTGCGCATTGAACTAGATGCAGGATCGCTGGTGATGACACTGATTCGCGACGGTAAGGAGTATCCGGTCGAGGCCGGTTACTCTCGTGGTTACGAGGGAGTGACCGAGTTTGAGCAATGGAACGGACCGGAGCCGATTTGGGCGCAGGCACGGTCGACGGGCAGTGAGTTGGAAGTTACGGTGCGATTTACGGAAATGACGCAACGCCAAGTATTCCGATTGACGATGTCGGGCAATGAACTGGTTTTGAACCGAACGGTGAAGGGGCGGTTTGCGCCAGAAACGTTGCCGGCTTCAATGGGTCGTCGCCGAGTGGGATGAAGAGCTATTACGTTTGGGCGATATTGAGCGCGGTTTTTGCCGGGATCACGGCGATTCTGGCGAAAAAGGGGGTGTCCGATGTGCCGCCGAACCTGGCGGTGGCGATTCGCGTGGTGGTGGTGATGGTGTTTGCGGTCGGGATCGCGGTGGTAACGCGGCAGACGAAGCTCAGCGAAGTGGAAGGGAAGGCTTGGCAGTTTCTCGTGCTGTCGGGGATCGCTACCGGCCTCAGTTGGCTTTGCTACTTTCGCGCGCTGTCGCTGGGGCCGGTATCGCGGGTGGCACCGATTGACAAGCTGAGTTTTGTGATCGCGATGGTGTTGGGAATCTTCTTTCTCAAAGAAAAGGTTACGCCTTCCTTGGTGGGCGGGGCGACCTTGATTGTGGCCGGGGTTTTGCTCACGTTACGCTGAACAAAATGTTAAGAACGCCATAAAACTTGGTAGGTAACCTACCCCCAATGAAGCTTCCGGGGCTCTTAACAATATCGGCGCTTGCGTTCGCGGCCACGTCGCCGGCCCAATCCTTCACTGACCGACCGCGTTTGGTGGTGGTGATTAGCATCGACCAATTTCGGGCCGATTACGTGAATCGCTTCGCGAGCCATTACTTGCCCGCAAAGTCGGGCGGCAAGCTGGGCGGATTTCGGTTCTTGGCGGAACAGGGAGCTTACTACCCGGATGCGCATTACTCGCACATTCCGACGGCGACCGGACCGGGACACGCGACCATTTTGACCGGAAGCATTCCGGCGCTTCACGGCATCGTGGATAACGATTGGTACGACCGCGAGACGAAGAAGGTCGTGTACTGCGTAGACGACGCCAAATCGCAGACGGTGGGCGGACCAAGCAACCCGATGAGTCCGCGAAACCTGCTGGTGACGACGGTAGGCGACGAGTTGAAAATGGCCACCAATGGTAAGGCGAAGGTGGTTGGGGTGTCGTTTAAGGACCGCGCAGCAATTTTGTTGTCCGGACACGCGGCCGATACGGTCATCTGGTTTGACACCCTCAACGGAGCCTGGGTGACCAGCGATTTCTACCGCTCCACCCTTCCTGCTTGGGTGCAGAAGGTGAACGCAGAAAAGCGACCGGATGCGGAAGTGGGCAAGGTGTGGACGCCACTACTACCGGCAAGCGAATATCAGTTTGCGCGAAAGCCGCCGTTTGAGCAGAATTCGCCGGACGCGGTTTTCTCGCACAAGACGGACGGGGCGGGCAAGAGTAAGTACCGAGCTTGGACCACGAGTGCGTTTGGTCAGCAATACGTGTTCGACACGGTGAAGACCGCGCTGACCGAAGAAAAGCTGGGACAGGACGACGTGCCGGACCTTCTGGCGGTGAACCTGGCGACGAACGATTACGTGGGTCACGCTTACGGGCCGAACAGTCCCGAAGTGGAGGATATTAGCATCCGTACCGATCGAATGTTGAGTGACCTATTTAACACTCTCGATAAGCAAGTTCCGGGCGGAATGAAGAGTGTCACCATGGTGGTGACGGCTGACCACGGCGTCCTGCCGATTGTTGAGGAATCGAACAATCCTTATCGATTGCCGGCGACTCGGATTCCGGACGGCGCGGTGGAGAAAGCGGTGAATGCGGCTTTGGTAGCGCAGTACGGAGCGGGTTCATGGGTGGAATCGGTGCAAGGACCGCACATCTACTTGAACCGCACTCTGATTGCCAGCAAGCAGTTGAAGATGACGGAGGTGGGCGACGCGGTGGTACGCGCGCTGCCTTCCATCCCGGGTGTATTCGGTGGATATTCGGCCCTGCGCGTGGCGGAGGGAGAAGTCGCCGACTGGCCGTGGACGAAGTTGGTGACGAATAACTTGAACCCCCGGCGGTCGGGCGATGTGTTTGTGCTGGAGTCTCCGGGTTCTTACTTTGGGGACGGCACCGGGACGGGGCACGGTTCTCCGTGGTCTTACGACAACCACGTGCCGATCTTGCTGGGCGGTTTTGGCATTAAGCGCGGCATTAACAACGAGACGGTGCACGTGGTCGATATCGCGTCGACGCTTTGCCGCTTGTTGGGGATTGAGTTACCAACGGGTAATGTTGGTCATCCGTTGGCGAAAGCGCTCAGGAGCGAATAGGATCCTCGCCTAACGCACCATTGGTGGCATCGTCCGGATAAAATTTCCGGGTGAGCCACCAGTATCATTTTGCGCCAGCCGAAGGTTGGCTCAATGACCCGAACGGGTTGGTGTATGAGGGTGGCCAATGGCATCTGTACTATCAGTACGTGCCGCAGCGCCAGGGCGGACCGAAGCATTGGGGCCACGCGACCAGCTCGGACCTATTTCACTGGACGGAGCATTCGGTGGCACTGTTTCCCGATGCGTTGGGCGAGATCTACTCCGGGAGCGCGGTGGAGAGTGGGTCGGGCGAAATTACTGCCATTTACACCAATCATCGGCACGGACACGAAGTTCAATCGATTGCCGTTTCCCGCGATCACGGAATGACGTTCGTGGCGTACGAAGGTAATCCAGTGCTGGATCGGAACCGGTCTGATTTTCGCGACCCCAAGGTTTTTCCGTACGGAGGGGAATGGCGGATGATTGTCAGTGCGATGACGCACGCGGAGGTGTACGCATCGTCTGATCTGCGGAACTGGAGCCTGCTATCGGAATTTCGATCGGGAGTAACCGAATGGGGGTGGGAATGCCCAGATTTATTCCCGCTTCCGGGACCGGATGGATTGGAACGGTGGGTATTGATCGGTTCGTTCATCGTGCCAGGGAGTGACCACGAGACGCACTATTGGGTTGGCGATTTCAACGGCACGGAATTTCGGGCCGAGACCGGTCCGCATCAGCTGGCGTTTGGCCCAGACGACTACGCGGCCGTGACTTGGGCGGGAGCCCCCGGTGATCGCCGGGTGTTGATCGGATGGATGAATCGATGGACTTACGCGGGATTGACGCCGCCGGAACGGCCAGTAGGTCCGATGACGGTGCCGCGGGAGCTGAGCCTGAGGCAGACACGTAACGGATTGCGGTTGGCGCAGCGACCAGTGGCAGAGTTGGAGGCGCTTCGACAGCCGGAGATCGTCGGTCGCAGCGCGGAGATATGGGCTAGTCTGGAACCGGGGCAAGCGGTCAACTTGATCTTTTCGGGCGCGGAGAGGGTGTTTATTCGCCGTACGGATACGGGTGAGATTGAGATGGATCGCACGTTTTCGGGCCAAGCCGATTTTCATCCCGCGTTCGCGGGGGCGTGGAAATCCGGTCCGGTTGATTCACCGCAGATTCAGATCCTGGTGGACACTTACTCCGTGGAGGTATTCGCTGATGGGGGTCTCGTTTACGGCGGAATGCTGATTTTCCCAACCGGTAACGGGCTCACGGTGCAAGCCCCGAAGGGCGTGATACGAGAAGTATTTGGGCTGCAGCCGTGAACGACTGAGCCCAAATCTGATCGCTTTACTTAGCGGAGAATTTCTGGAAGTAGCTGTCCGTACCTTCAGAGAAGGCGACGTAGACGTCATGGGTGGTTTGGTTAACCGCCACGCGGTGGCAATCTTTCGCAACCGGGACCGAGCCCAGTACCTTACCGTCATCGCCAGTGATCTGGATCACTTGCAGCATTCCGCCGCTGGGGATGTAAACCCGTTGGTTGCCACGATCGTAAGCAATTTGGTCACTGCCGGGGACGACATCCACCGTGGAGAGTAGCTTTCCGCTATCCGCGTCCAGAATCGCGAGTTTTCCGTTCTTGCCCGCGACGAATAGTCGGCGAGTCTTTCGATCCAAGGCGAGGCCGTGGGGGCCGGTGAGGGCTCCCAGCGTGTATTCGTTGGTTACCTTCTTGGCGTCGCAATCGATGACCTGAACTGTGCTGGTGGACTTAATTGCCTGGAAAATGAGACCCTTACCGTTGTCGTACTCCATATATTCGGGAGCTTCTTTGATGGCGACGGTGCCGGTGAGTTTCAGGGTTTTAGCGTCAACAATCCAGAGATTGGTGCCGTCGTCGTTATCAATGTAGACGACACCCCGCTTACGGTCGAACTGGACACAATCGCCGGGGCCATCGAGCGGCAAGGTGCCGGTTACCTGCATGGTTTTGGAATTGAGGGCGACGAGCTTTTTGCCGGGGCCTGCCGCGTAAATCATTTGATCGGCGGAATCGGCGCAGACGCCATTAACTTCCGTTCCGACGGGAACGTCCTGGGCTTTCCCAGTGGACATATCGAGAATGGCAATCGAAGACTTGCCGGGATGACACGCCATTACCAAGTTGTTCTTGGTGTCGATATTCATGAAATCGAAGTGGCCGGCGCCGCCGGGGACAACGATTGGCTTTTCGGCCGTGAGGGGTGCGGCCTGGAGCGCGAAGAGGGCAATGAGGTTTGCAATCATGACGGTATTGTGCTCGCGACCATGGAATGCTTGGTCGCGAGCGGGGCGGGACTACTGTCCGGTTGTGGAGGTAGTTGTACCTGCGGTGGTCGATGTGGTGGCGGGGGCAGCCACTGGCTGGCCCCCCTTGGTTCGCTTATTGCCCGAAGCCGTAGCCGGATTAGTTGATTCAACGTAACCGCTGTCGCAACCGATGAGGGTACCTACCAGGAGTACGAGCGAAACGGTAGCGAAAAAATTCCGCCGCATGTTACGGATTGATCACCGCGTGGGCAATGATATCGGCAACGGCTTGGGCACACGTCTGACTGCCTGATTGAAGCGGGTAATCCGACGGGAACGAGTTACCGGTGAAACTCTGATCGGGCACAAAGCTCGGGTCAAAGCACCACTTGTTGAGGTCTGCTCCGTTGGCCGGGAGAGCAATGAGGCTAGCGCTGAAGCCAGGGTATTCGGCGGCCTTCATCTGGACCAGTTTGGCGTGGCCGTCGGCGAAGCCAAAGTTGTAGCGACCGCTAAAGCGGATGCTCTTGCTGCTGATCATGTCCGGGTAGCCGGAATTGACGTTATCCAGTGCGATCGAGTATCCGGGGTTATCTTGGCTGGTGCCGAATGCGACTAGGTTAGCCGGTTCTTGGATTTGGCTGAGGTTGCGGCCGCGGCGGACGGTCTTATTGTTTTCGTCCACGGTTTGAGTTTGGAGCAAGCCGTAGCCGCTGTCGCTAACGAGGCCATCGTTGTAGCCATAGCCCAGGCACTTGCCGGTGGGATTTACGTGATCCACGCAGCCGGTATCGCTACGGCCGGGCGACAGGAACATCTGCCAGCTCTTAACGTAAGGTTGCAATTCGTTGTACCAAGATCCAACGGCGCTGGTGAGCACGCCATCGTAGCCCGGGTACTTGTACTTGTAAACCGTAGGAGAAGTGTCATCGTAGTCGCCGACATAGATCTGAAAAGCGAGGCCAATTTGCTTCGCATTACTCAGGTCGCTGGTTCGCTTAGCGGCTTCTTTTGCTTGGGCGAAAACCGGGAAGAGGATGGCAGCCAGAATGGCGATAATTGCGATTACAACTAAAAGCTCGATAAGGGTAAATGCGCGTTTCATAAACTCCGTGCACATGCTACAGCTGCCAATTGTTAAGACTCTCGTTACTGCTGGAGACTTCAGGCCACGTTAATCATCCGTTAAGAAAGGAACTTAGGTGGTGCCCAGGTGAGTATGTTGCAATATGATCCCGGTTTTAATGTTTCCTGTTCTGGGAGTGGGAGTGGCGCCGTCAAATTTCTCCAGCTACCTAGTATCGAAAACCGGAGTGTGGGTACCGGCCCCGCCGGTTTACGTCGCGGCGAGTGGAGTGGGTTTCTCGTGGAGTCGGGATAGTCGGTTTCTGGCCGCGGAGTGCACCGGCTACCGCTACACGGTTCCCGAGAAACGTGCAATCGTGAGAGACGGCGACGACTTTTCTTACGGCGGAAGTGTGGTTCGGGTGGATACCGTGACCGGCGTGGTTACGGAAGTTTTTCGGGAGCGGGAGGGAGTAAGCATTCGGTCGTCCCAGTTTGTGGGGCCGAGTGGCGATCTTCTCGTGACAACGACCGAGATCGTAGACGGCAAGGTGGGCTGGCGGCTTTACTTTGCGCCGACCGGGAAGGCAGCGGCGACCCCGATTGGCAATTTCGTGGCCAGCCCGATATCGCCGGCGATATTGAGTTCGCCCACCGAGCGACGGGCGATCGTGGCCTACTCCGACGCCGATGACAAGTTGATCGTGACGGAGGTGAGCGCAGATGGCATTCGACCGATTGAGGACGTGGATGGTTGGCGTGGCGGGCAGTTCTCGGGGGTTAGTCAGCAGAACCAAGGAGTGCTCGCGGTTTACCGATTTAAGGAGGGGGCGTCTCGACCGGATGAGGTGGAAGGGGCCACGTTTGTGATTGATTTTGTGCGGGGGACGGCGCGAAGGGTAAGCGATCAGGATCCGGTGCCGACGTTGGTGCGGCCGAATCCTCCGTTGTTTCGGGCCGATGTTTACGAGACGCGCCGCACTCGGCGGTCGGATGAGCCGGGAGTTCTCCCGTCAACCATGCCCACGTCGGAATTGATTGCCGACGGGCTGGACAAAAATTTTGATTTGGACTTTTTGGATGAGACGCGACGCGTCTCGATGGCGCGAGGGATTTGGCGCTATTTTGAGGTGAGTCCCGACGGTTTGAAGGTCGCTTATCGGACGGATTCGGGATTCTTCACGCGGGAACTGGTGATGGTTTCGAAAGCGCGGGCGGCCAAGTTAGCGGGCGGTTAACTCGAAGTTGTAGCCCGAGGCACCCGCCGAGGCGTAAATCGATACGAGCTACGAATCTAGCGTAGCGTTCATTTCGGCGACCAACGCGACTTGCTGCTCAGCAAAGGTATCAAGCTTCGCCGCTAAATACGGATTCTGAACCGCCAAGATTCTCGCCGCAAGGAGTCCGGCGTTTTTCGCCCCGCCGATCGCCATGGTGGCGACGGGGATGCCCGGGGGCATTTGGACAATGCTGTACAGGGAATCGACGCCGCTAAGGGTCTTCGTCATAACCGGCACGCCGATGACGAGCAGGGTGGTGGGCGAAGCGACCATGCCCGGCAGGTGGGCGGCGCCGCCCGCTCCCGCGATGATGACGGAGATACCACGATCACGAGCCGACTGGGCATATTCCACCATGGCGACCGGCGTGCGGTGGGCGGAAACCACGCGGAATTCATAGGGAATGCCGAGCTCATCTAGGATCTCGGCGGCGGGACGCATGGTGTCCCGGTCCGACTTACTGCCCATGATGATTCCGACCATCGGATTAGGCCTCCGGCCGGGCCGCAACTTCCCAGATGCGGACGAGTTTGTCTTGCCCGGCGGCGGCTAATCGCGTGCCATCGAAGCTGAACGCTACGGATTGGATAGGCCGGGTGCTGGCTTCGATTCGGACATTGCCGATGCCCTTGGCGGCGTTCCAAAGACCGACCGTGCCATCGCGGGAGGCCGAGGCGAAGAGCCAAGAGTTCGGGTGGAAGGCCAGTTGCTCGACGACTTTCACGTGGCCGAACATCATCTTCACCAAGTCGCCCGTTTCGGTGTCGAAGACGCGAATGGAGAGATCAACCCCGGCGGCGGCGAGGAACTTACCATTTGCGCTCCAAGCAAGCGCAGTGATGGCGCTGCGGATTCGGCTAAGGACGCGGACTTCTTCCCCGGTGCGACCATCAAAAATGCGGACGCGGGCATCGGCGCCGCCGGTGGCAAGGTAGCGACCATCCCAGCTCCAGGCGGTGGACATGATGCTGCCGTCGTGGCGAGCGTTGCGGAACAGGCACTCGTTGGTGTCGGTTTCAATGACGCTGACGGTGTTGTGTACGCTTCCGGTGGCTACGCGACTGCCGTCGGGCGAGATCGCAACCGTGCCCACCCACTCTTCGGTGGAAGTGCGGAACGATTCCAGGTGATCTTCGTCCAGTCGGAAGAACCAAACCTGGCTTTCGGCGCTGCCTGCACCGGCGATGCGGTCGAGCGAGAAGGCGCGCAGGGTAGCGACGGCGCCCTGATCGATGCGGGTGCGGCGGATAGGCATGCCGGAATCGTCCCACCAGATGAGCTCGTTATCGAAGCCACCGGTTACGAGAATTCCCGAATCCGGTGCATACGAAGCGGCGTAGATGGGAGTCTTGTGACCGCTGAGGCGGCGCAACAGTTTAACGCGGACCGGGCGTCGGTCGACCTCTTCTTCCGCGGGTTGGTCTCCCGCCATTTGGGCGTCGTATTCCTGGCGTCGATCAGCGTTGATCAGGGTTTCGAACGCCTCGTTGATGCGCGCCATGTTCTCGTGGGCGCGGGGATCTTCGCTAACGTCGGGGTGGTGTTTTTGAGCCAGACGCCGATAGGCTTTCCGGAGCGTTTCTGGTTCTGCCGTCGGCCCCACACCTAGGACTTCGTAGTAACTTGTCAGGGTTTTCAAATGTGCTATGCCGCCAGATAGAAGAGTTTATCGGTCGGGCGGGGCGAATCGCTACGTCGCAAAACAGGGCGTCTTCGGGGTAAAATGCGCGCCCTTTTTGAGTTCGAGTCGAGTTAAAATGTGGTGGGCCCGGTGGGATTTGAACCCACGACCAACGGCTTAAAAGGCCGCTGCTCTACCGCTGAGCTACAAGCCCCGACCCGCCTAGTATACCGGCGAAAATTGCCTCTGATTGGAGGCATGATTCTGGCTTTGTTGCATCCCGATGGCAGGATTTACCGTAACTACTACCCATGCGGCAGACTTTTCCTGTTCGGGATTTCAGTTTTCTGTTGATCTTAGTGGGCGCATTGGTGGTGGGAGGTTTGATGGTGGCTCCCTTTTTGGCGGCGTTACTCTGGGCGGCAGTGCTAGCCATGCTTACCTATCCGGTGTTTTCTCGCGCCAAGCAACGGCTGGAATCCGGCCCACTCCAGAAGATGGCCCCAAACGCGGCGGCACTGATCGCCGTGCTTTTTACCGTTTTGATTGTGGTGGTTCCGCTGTCGGCGGTCGTATTTGGCCTCATTGTGCAAACCCAGGGGCTGGCGACCGGGGCGGCGGGTGATTCTGATAAGGGCATCGTAAAGAGTCTCCTTTCCCAATTGGATCATCAGATCCGACCGATTGCCGCTCGGCTAGGATCACCCGACTTTTCGGCCCAAGGTTACTGGGCTGAGAATCAGGGGCAGATTGTGGCTGGCTTGCGGGCTCCGGCGGCGGCGTTCGCGCAACGGGCCGGTGTAGCGGCGGTGATGACCGTGATTGCCCTGCTAACGCAGTTTTTTATGCTGCGGGATGGCTACCGATTGTTGCCGATAGTACGGGACTTGATGCCAATACCGGTGGCGAAAACCGACGCGCTTCTGGCCCGGCTGCGGGAGACGGTCTGGGCCGTATTCATCGGCACGGTCCTGGTGGCCGCGATCCAAGGGACGGCCATGGGCATTGCTTTTGCCGTGGCGGGCGTGCCAAACGCGCTGATTTTGGGGGTGGTCACGTTTCTGATGTCCATCGTTCCGCTCCTGGGATCGCCGGTGGTTTACGTGCCTGTCGGCCTGGGACTCTTGCTTCAGGGCAACACCACCGGTGCGATTGGCATTTTGCTGTTCGGGTTCTTAATCGTGAGCAATATCGACAACGCGCTACGACCATTTTTGATCGGAGGACGCATTGACCTGCATCCGATGGTGATCTTCTTTTCCATTCTGGGCGGGGTATTGCTGTTCGGTCCGGTAGGAGTCATGGCGGGTCCGATGGCGGTGACGATCTTGTTTGCATTGGCAGAGGTGTATCGGGAAAGTAACCAGTCGGTGGAGCCAGTAGACTTACCGGCATGACGACGTTTCTTGCCACGTGGGAAAAGCCCGGGAAAAAGGCGGTAGAAACCGCGTGGGCGAGCCATTTGGCGCACCGTGACCTCCGCGGATGCCTGGAAGATGGCTTAGCGGCCTGCGAGCTGGACCCAAATTTCCTGGCCATCGGGCTTGGCTCACTGCCCAATTCCGACGGGGAATTGGAACTAGATGCGGCGATGATGGACGGTGCCGATCTGGAAGTTGGCGCGGTTTGTGCGGTACGGGGAATTGTTCCCGTGATTTCGGTGGCACGGCGGGTGCTGGAAGACACTCGGCACAACATGCTGGCGGGCGATCAGGCGCGGCGCTTTGCCATTGAAAAAGGGTTCCGCCCGCAGAATTTGGTGACGGCGGAGGTGGCGCGCCAGTACGATTTGTGGCGCGCGGGTCAGGTTTCGGAATCTGAATATCTTCATAGTAGCGATGACCACGGCGACACGGTAACGATGCTGGGCGTGCAAGACGGGCACGGGGTGGCGGCATCGGCTACTAGTGGCTGGGCCTGGAAAATGCCGGGTCGCGTGGGAGATTCTCCGATTGTGGGCGCGGGAATTTATGCCGATGACGAGGTGGGCTACGCGGGAGCCACGGGATTGGGCGAAGAGCTTTGGAAGGCGTGCGCCAGTTTTCGGGCGGTGGAATTCATGCGGCGCGGAGCGAGACCGGCCGATGCTTGCCAAGAAGTGGTGGAGATCATGGTTCGAAGGCAGCCTCACGCTTGCGACATGCCGTGTGTAGTCTTGGCGATGGACAAGCAGGGCAATTACGGGGCAGCACTGACGACGGGTGAATTTGAGCTCTGGATCTGCCAGGATGGGGAGATTCATATGGAAACCTTTCAGGGCTTGAAGTGAATCGACTTCCGGACGCAATTTTTGACGTCGTTGACCGGTATCCGCTCGGGGTGTCAACGGAGGAGATTGGATATCACTTGCGACTATCGCTCCAAGCGATGGGCGATGCGATTGAGTACCTGAAATCGGAGCGGGCGATTTTTGGGTTTGCCGGGTTTTGGATGACGGAACGGCACCTGGTGAACTTGATTGAGCCGGTGCGCCGATTGACGAACGAAGCGCACGCGGCGGCGCCAGCCGCGGAAGGGCACTCGGGACCGGCGATCCTGCGAGAAGTCGGGTTAGATTGGCCTGAGAAATCGCGAGTGCGCTTGGCCGAAGCGCTCATCCAGCAAGGAACCTGGAGAGGCGAGCCGGCAAGTGTGCGGACGCCCGAGTTTAGGATGGTGCTCACTCCCCGGCAGGAGGAATTGGTGCAGCGGGTGCTGACTCATTTCCCCGATGAAGCCCTGACAACGCCGAGCGCGGGAGAACTGATCGACTTGATACCGGCTCCGGTGCAGGCGGTGGAGGAGATCATGCGGCTGGGCGATATTGGCGGCTACTGGCGGACGATTGCGCCGGGAGTGTGGTACACGCCGACGCAGTTGCAGATCATTTTTACGCGGCTAGAGCGGTGGGCCGAGGATTACCGCGACGGGTTTACGATTGCCGAATTTCGGGAAGCAACCGGGATCAGTCGCAAGTACGCCGATGCGCTGATTGGCTACTTCCGTTTCCGGGGCGCGCTGGAGAATCAGGGCTCTCGCCTGGTGGTCACCTAGTCGACCAGTACGCGACAGATGCCTTCCGATGCGGCGAGGCGGAGCATGGGGATTTCGGCGATAGAGCCGACAGTGACTTCGGGCAGTTCGGTGACGTCCACGCTGGTGAGTTGCATGGAGATGCGGCCCAGCGTCAGCGCGCTCTTGCCGTTGAACTTGACGGTGGGGACGCGTTTGCGGTCAACCAGGACTTTTGGGAGCGGCATCCGCCGACGCGGGCCGTCGGGTGACAGTGTGAACCCATCGGAAAAGCCGACCGGCAGGACGGCGACACGGGTGGGTCGGCACAGGGTGACTTCGGCCCCATAGCCAACCGTGGCGCCTTTGGGCAAGTCGCGGATGGCAATGACGCGGGCGAGGGCGCGCCAAGTCGGCTGGAGTTTGGGAACTTTGTCGGACGCGCCGGGGAATTGCCCGTACAGAACGGTGCCCAGGCGGACCGCGTCCAAACGGGTCTCGGGATAGGTGAAGGCGGCGACGGAGTTGGCGGCATGCCGCATTCCAGGATTGATCCCGGCAGATTTCAGCTCGCCGATGGCGGCTTCATACCGGGCCAGTGCCGCCAGGGTGACGCTCCGATTACTCGCCTGCGCAAAGTGAGTGAACGTGCCGGTGATTCTTACCTCGCGCCGTGCCTTTAGCGCAGTGGCGAGAGCGCTGATTTCATTCGGCAAAACACCTAGACGGCCCATGCCGGAATCGATTTTGATGTGATATTCCCCGGCGGGAAGGGATGAGACGACGCTGACCGAATCTAAGGTTTGAATGAACCCGCGTTCCGCAGCCAAAGCCCGGTTCTCGGGAAGCGTGGGAGTGAGGATGAGGACCCGTGCGGTGATTCCCGCGTCTTGAAGGGCGATAGCTTCATCCAGCCGGGTGACGGCGAGGATGGCGGCTCCCGCTTCGGCAAAGACTTTTCCCGCCGCGACGAGGTCGTGACCGTATCCCCGGGCCTTTACGACGGCAATCACCGGGACGCCGACGGCGGATTGGAGAGTTTGAAAATTCTGGCGCAGGGCCGAGTTTGATACTTCAATCCACAGGTCTGGCGTCAACTTATGCCTCCGGCGTGATTCGGGATCGTCGTTTGATCATCTGCTGGATCTTGGGTCGCGCTTTCTCCCAGAGCCAGTAGACGGTGGGATTTATGACGAGGTCGTAATCGCCGATGTACTCCACGAAGCGCGGGGAGAAGCCCTCTTTGAAGCGGTTGAGGCCATCGAGGTGGGTGTCGCCTTCACCGGTTTTCGGACTCACGCCGCGGAAATCGTACCATCGGCAACCCGCGCCTTTGGCCCACTGAATGAGCCGCCACTGCATCAGGTGATTCGGCATGACGTTGCGATGGCGGTTGCTGCTGCTACCGTAGGTGTACCAAGCGCGATCGCCGAGCAAGTAGCAAAGCGCGCCGGAAACTGGCTCGCCTTCGTACCGGGTGATCGCGAGTTTGATCTCGCCGCGCGGGGCGAGGAGGTCCCACATGTCCTCAAAATAGGCCTGACTGCGGACCAAAAAGCCGTCCCGTTTGCAGGTCTCCATGAGCAGTTCGTAAAAGGTTTTGAGCTCTTCGCGGCCGGCGTCGATATCCACCGTTACGCCCTTTTTCTCGGCGAGCCGAATGTTGTAGCGCCACTTTTGGTGGAACTTGGCCATCAGTTCGTCCTCGGTAGGGCCGAGGTCGAGTTGCATGACGCACTTAGGTTGGGTGCCGCCGAATCCGACGCTTTGGACTTTGAGAAATCCGGCCCCCAAAAGCGAGTCGTGGGCGACGGTGGATTCCTCCGGCGGATCGACTTTCAGCATAAATCCGCCGTTCTTTTTGCCCCACTCTTTCAAAAGCTGGGTGACTTGGCGGACAAGATCACGGTCGGAGAAATCCATCACCGGGCCACGGGGAGCGTAAAGCAGTTGCAGCGGCAGTTTGGGAAGTTTGCGACCGAGGATGAGAACGGTACCAATCCAGCCGTCGCCATGAGTGATGGCGAAGCGGTAAGGTCGCCAGCCGCTTTTGGCTTTGAGGTCACCCCACGCCCAGGTTTGGAGGACATCGCCGGTGGGCCAATCGGTGACGAAGCGGTCAAATCGATCTCGGTCCGCGTCGGTGAGCCGAACTAGCCGAACCGACCTTTCATCCATCACCCGTAATTATAGCGGCATCGAAAATGTGAGCGGCGGGGTCAGGAAGGGGGAATCGAGTAGTCTGAACTGTGAAGCGCCCGACCAAAAAAGAGATTCAGGCTACGATTAACCAGTTGAAAGAGAAGAATTCGGGGAGCGCCGATCCGTTTGCTCCGTCGAAAACCGAGTCCAAGAACTTAGCGGCAGATAAGACCGGCGCTCGGCCCACCAAGAGCGGCTGGTAGAAGCGAGCCTTCGGTTTGTGCCTTAACCCTTGCGGAATGGCTCGAAAAACTGATCATCGACGTCATAGACGACGCGGGGCTTGACGCCAAGTTCCAGCCGTTCCATTAAAGAAACGAGTTTGTCTTGATCGACGAGTTCGATCGGCGGAACACCATCGCGACTCGCTTCCTTTTGTGCATCTGCGGAAAATGAACCGGTGGTGATGAAGATTCCTTTATCGGCGCGGCCCTGCATGGCTCCTCGGAAGTCGCGCAACTCTCCCGAGCCCACCGTTCCTTGGTATCGCTTGCACTGAAACACGACCTTGAACGACACGAGCTCGTTAAGCTGGAGAACGCCGACGCCATCGATCCCTCCATCGCCGCTTTGCTTGGTAACTGCAACCTGAACGAAACCAGAGGCGTAGAGTATTCTCTTGCAGAGCTGCTCGAACCCGACGGGTGGCAATGCACGAACTGTTCCGAGAAGCGTAACAGATTCGGTCGTTGCAGATTCAACTGGGAGATCTTCAGTTTCGAAATTCGCTAGAGTCTTCTCGGATGCATTCGAAGGATTGCCCTTACTCTTTGCGAGGGCTTGGGCGGAAGCCAAGTCCAGCTTGGTCTCCCAGCCGCGTTGAGTCAGTTTCCATAACCCGTACGTTCCAGATTCAATCAACCCCAATTCTCTGAGATCGTTTCTAGCCCATCGGACTTCGTTTTCGACAGCGTTGAGGCCCGTCTTCTTGAGAACTCGATCTCGCTCGGGTGTGCCTCCAACGACGATATCAGCAACTTTTGAGACGACTTCTTTGGGTGGAGCTTCACCCCCAAGTTGCCGGAGCATATCCAGCAACGCGGGATACATTCGAACGATCCGGACTGATGCGGGTTTTGCCTTTGACATCAGAACTCGGCGTGGCCGGGGGTGCGGTGGTAGGGGATAACGTCGCGGATGTTTTTCATGCCGGTGACGTACATGAGAAGCCGCTCGAAGCCGAGGCCGAAACCGGCGTGGGGAGCGGAGCCGAAGCGCCGTAGGTCCAGGTACCACCAGTACGGATCCAGGGATAGGCCCGCCTCGGTGATCCGGGCTTCCAACACATCGAGTCGCTCTTCGCGCTGAGAACCGCCGATGATTTCGCCGATGCGGGGGGCGAGGACGTCCATGGCGCGGACGGTTTTGCCGTCGTCGTTGGCCCGCATGTAGAACGCCTTGATCTCCTTAGGATAATCGGTCAGAATCACCGGCCGGCCGACTTTTACTTCGGTGAGCCAGCGCTCATGCTCCGACTGCAAGTCGATGCCCCAGCCGACGGGAAACTCAAAATTCTCGCCCGACGCTTCCAGAATCTTGACCGCCTCGGTGTAGGTGAGTCGCTCGAACGGACTGGCGACGACGTGCTCCAGGGTGTTGAGCAGGTCGGGCTCAATGCGTTGGTTGAAGAAGGCGATGTCGTCGGCACAGAACTCCAGGATGTTGCCAATGACTTCCTTCAGGAACTCCTCGGCGAGGTTCATATCGCCCTCTAGGTCGCAGAACGCCATTTCGGGTTCGACCATCCAGAATTCGGCGAGGTGGCGACTGGTGGATGAGTTCTCGGCGCGGAACGTGGGGCCGAAGGTGTAGACGTTGGTCATGCCCATGGCCAAGGTTTCGGCTTCCAGCTGACCCGAAACGGTGAGGAACGCCGGCTTGCCGAAAAAGTCTTCGCCGGGATCGTTCGATTTCATCCGGTAGGTGAAGTGGTCTTCGGCTTCCAGCGGGGCGGTGGCCTCTAGCTGGGTGGAAACGGCGAACATGGCCCCGGCGCCTTCGGCGTCGCTGGCGGTGATGATGGGGGTGTGGACGTAGTGGAAGCCGCGGCGGTGGAAGAACTGGTGGATGGCTTGGGCGGCCTGGGCGCGAACCCGGTAGACCGCACCGAACGTGTTTCCGCGGGCCCGTAGGTGGGCGATTTCGCGGAGGTACTCCATGGTGGCGCCTTTCTTCTGCAGAGGATAGGTGGCGGCGTCGGCAGCACCGTATAGTTCCACTCCGGTGGCTTTGAGCTCAACGGCTTGACCGGCGGCGGGACTGGCCACGATTTCGCCATCGAACCGGACGCAGGCCCCCGTGGTGATCTGCTTCAGGACGGACTCCTCGACGACACCGGCTTCGACGATGATTTGGAGGTCTTTAAAGCTACTGCCGTCGCTGAGCTGCACGAACGAGAGGCCCTTACTGTCCCGACGCGTCTTTACCCAGCCGTAGGCGCTGGCGGCGGTTCCGGGATCGAGGTGGAAGAGGTCTCGCACGTAGAGGCGTCGGTAGTCCATTTGGTCCCTATTATGAAGGCTGGTAGCCTACGCGCGTGGAAGAAGCCGTGTGGCCGGGTGCGGACGAACAGTCACCCTCGCGATCTCAGTACTTTTCTTGGATAAACAACACCAATGAAGGACCGACGGAGGCCCAAACGCGGGCTAACTTGGCCTTTTTCGCTTGGCTACGCGACGAGTACGGGATGCAGCTGGACATCTACGCTTTTGATGCCGGGGCAATTGACGGAGCGAGCTTTTATGGGAGCACGGATTCGGAGCGATTTCAGCGGCAGTTTCCGAACGGATTCGGTCCCGTGGCGCGACTGGCGGCGGAATCGGGGACCCGGTTAGGAATTTGGGGCGGTCCGGATGGATTTGGAGACACGGAAGAAGACGCCGCGAAGCGGACGGAAATGATGGTTTCTCTGTGCCGAGACCACCAGTTTGAGCTGTTTAAGTTTGATGCGGTGTGTGGTCAGTTACGCCCCGAAAAGCAGGACGATTTCGCGCGGATGATGACCGAATGCCGACGGCATTCGCCCGATTTGATTTTGCTCAACCACCGGTTGGATTTGGGAACCGCGCTACCGCACGCGACCACGTTTTTGCTGGGCGGCGCGGAGACTTACATTGACGTTCACATGGCAAACGGCTTCACCGCGACTCACAGCCGGGCGGTGGCGTTAGCTCGGGAGTCGGTGCCCGGTCTGAAGCGCCTGACCGAAGACCACGGGGTTTGTCTTTCGTCATGCCTCGACCACTGGGACGATGATCTGATTCTGCAGGCGTTTAGTCGGTGTCTGATTTTAGCTCCCGAAATTTACGGCAACCCGTGGCTTTTGAGAGATGAGGAATATCCGCGTTTGGCGCGGATTTTCAACTTGCACCGCCGGTATCGAGACGTCATGGTGAGCGGAATCGAGTTGCCGGAAGCGGAATTTGGCCCGGGCGCGGTGTCGCGCGGGGATGGGCAAACGCGATTGATTACGTTGCGAAACCTGACTTGGGAGACGGTGACCCACTCAATTTCGCTGGACGCCACGATCGGTTTGTCACCTACTACTGATTCAATTTACGTCCGTCGGTTTCATCCCCATGAGCGGATCGTCGGGGAGTTTGGTTACGGAGCGAAGGTGGACGTGGATGTTCCGCCCTTCCGATCTCTCTTGCTGCTGGTGACTAGCGATCCGGCCGATATTTCCAGAATGGAGTCGACGGTAAAGGGAGTGGAATTTGAAGTGGTCAAGCCGGGGGAAATCGTTTTGCTTGGGAATCCGGGGACGACCGTGCCGGTCACATTGCCCGACGGGACCGATACTAGGGTCGAGTTCCCTGGCGCCGCATTGCATCTACCCACTCACCGTTTGATCGGCGATCTGGTGGAAGCGCCGTTGCCTGACGATGCCCGCGCCCTTTACGAAGCTACGTGCTTTGCGGCAGATAATAACGCTTTGGAGCACCGAGAACTCGTGCGTTCTGGCCCAACGGAGATCATGGCCGTGCAGGCGGCCCGGGATGCTTTCTTTGGTCAGTCGATTTGGCGACGCCGCTACTTAACCGACCGAAATCTGTTTGATGACGATCCAGACACGGCCTTCGCGGTGGGACGACGTTGGGGAGAAATGCGCGTGAAGGGAGGTGCGTTCCGGTTGGATTTGGGGGCCGTTACCGAGATTGATCGATTGGAACTGGAAGTGGGCGACGATTATTGGCTCCAACCGTTAAAGTTCGCGGAGGGCGCTTGGGGCTCGTATTCGGAAGATCTTCGGACATGGCATCGGCAACGGTTTTGGTGCGGGGAATCCATCGTTGCCGAGTTTCCGACCGGAACGAGAGCTCGGTACATCACGCTGGATGGCGGGCCGGATGGAATCCGCGCGGTGCGAGGGTTTGTCGGGGGCAAGGCGCTGACCCGGCACCGTTGGCGAGCCAGCAATCTGTTTGCCTCGGCCCATATGGCGGCGCCGGGTCGGGCCTGGACCCACAATTTCGTGCTGGAGGAAGCCTCCGAAGGATCGTATCTGGCGATTGCGGTGGAGGGAATTCACGGCGTGGAAGGGGCCTATGCCGCGCTGCGAGTGGGGGATGGTTACGCGGGAGCGCCGCGTAGAGCACCGTCATTTCCTTCCAATACTTGGGAATGCCCGGTGAGAAAAGTGGACCGCAACTACACCTACTTCATTCCGGTGACGCCAGATATGATCGGCGTGCCATTGCAGGCGGTCGTGCTGCAATTGGGGAGTCGCCCGAGTCCTTGGTCACAGGCCGAATGGCCGGAAGTGGATCTTCAGCCTAAGGTGTGGATCACCGCGAATCCGGATGATGCGCGGGCACGAGTAGCGCTTAAAGTCTAGAGGTGCGTCAAGCAAAAACTCCCGACGGAGACCACATTCGAGGTCTCCGTCAGGAGCGGATTGCGGGCGTTAGATCTGGTTGAAGTTGAAGTTTTCGAACGAGACTTTGGTGCCGTCGGCGAAGGTGATGTCGCCGGTGCCTTCGGTGTTCCACTGAACGGTGGCAGGAAGGAGCGGGCTATTGCCGGTTACGGTGCCGGTACCGGACTGATCGGCGGCGTAGTTAAGCGTGTATCGGAACGACGACGGAGAATCGTATTCCACCCGCGAGGTTCCGTCGGCGGCATAGCTGGCGATGTACTCTCGCTTGACGCCCTGAAGGTCCGTATCGGTGGTTCGGTATTCGCCCGCACCGTCTTGGAAGAAGCCGGTAGCGGTAAAGCTGCCTACTTTAGGGTCCGTTCCGGTGAATGAGAACTCCAGGCGAGAGCTGATGTACGAGGTTGAGATCTCCGCGGTGTAGCCGCTTCGACTGCCGGCGGTGATGTTAATGGTGCCGTTGCTGGTGAATCCGCCGTCGGAGACAGTGCTCGTCTTGGTTTGGAAGCCGGCGGGTTGCGTCAGAGCTTCATCGAGGAAGTAGTCGATACGATAGTTCAGCGCGTCGGTGCTGACATCCTTGACGTACAGTTCATAAAAGCTATCGTAGGAGACAGGATCGCCTTCCCGACGGGCGATGCGCTTACCGCTTCCGCCCTGCGACTGACCGGTCGATTTTGCGTTAAAACCTCCGGCGACGGCTTTCACCACGTTTGCTTTAAGCGACGATGGGGAAGGAGTGGGGGTGGCATCACCCGAGCCGCCGCAACCAACGAGCATTAGGATTCCCGTAGCAAAAACGGCCAGATTTTTAGTTACTGAAAGGATCTTCATCAATTGAAATATTACGCGGCAAAATCGAGTCAATTTGCCACTGAAAATGCATTTTTGAAACACCAATGGCTGAATGTGGGACTTGTACGAATTTGTGTCCCAAGATAAAAAAGAAATCGCTGGCAATTGGGATGGGGTATTATTTCTCTTCGGTCCGGGCTCGTAGCTCAGTTGGTTAGAGCGCACCCCTGATAAGGGTGAGGTCACAAGTTCGAATCTTGTCGGGCCCACCAAGAAAGGTTTCGTGAGCACTCTCACGAAACCTTTCTTGGTCTTGATGGTTCAGCTCACCGAACGTTTACGGTGGTGAGGATGGTCAAGCCGTCGACCGATGGCAATTCGTTCGCGAATTTGACGGTTGGTTTTTGCTTCCAGGGGTCTACGATGCCGATGGCGAGGCGGTAGCGCCCGGGCGAGACAGCTAGCTGAGTTTGCGTGTTGAGGGTGATCGGACCCGGTTGCCAATTTCGGATGTCGACGTGGGATTCCCATTCCCATTGAATATCATCGTCGGGCCCCAGCAGCGCGAAACGGACGCGCCAAGGATAGTAGAAAGGGGCGACTCCATCGTTGCTTCCCACCAGGGTGAGTTTGAAAAGCTTATCTACGCTCGCGGATTGCGGGAGGGTGAGGGACTTCCATGTGAATTGGTATCCCAGCATTTGGATGAGATGTGATCTTCGGGCGGCAAATTGCGGGTCTGATGTTGGCTCAACGGAAGGGTTGTAGGGGCCGATCCAGGAGAAGTGGCCGTCGCGGACGGCTTGCTGAGTCGTTTCCCAACCTTCGCCGAGCCATTTTTCGGCGGCGCGGGGAACCATTTCGCCCCCGATTGGCGCGACCTGCCAGTTACGGTCCGTGCCGCCACGGACCATGCGCGGGAGGAAGTGCCAGGAGACGCCGGCCAGGGTGTCCTCGGGAAACAGGTCGTCGTGGAAGCCGAGCCACGGCAACCGACACGACGCGTAGTCCCCGTAGCGAGCCATCAGTTGTTTGTCGGGAAAAGCATTGCGCATGGCGTTCAGCACCAGCGTTTGGGTTTCTTGGTTGGCGAAAAGTTCCGTCTGTGGGAAAGTGTGCCACTCGCCCCAGTGGCCGAGAAAACCGACTTCGAGGAAAGCGACGCGCGGGTTCGTGTTATAGCGTTGACCGAGGGCAGCGATGAGCTTGACGAGATGGGTGCGCAGATCGGGATCGTCGTAATCCGGAGATTGGCCGACGGTACTTCGCCGGTAGGGCCGCATACCGATGCCGCGTTGAATGAGCCATTCGGGGACGCCATTGGGGCGGCCGGGATAGTCGAGATAAACGCGAAATACGATCGGCTTGTCTCGAGCCAGGCTCGTTTGCCAGTACTTGCTCTCCATCGCATCAAAGTGGTAGTCACCTTCGTTCGGTTCTAGCTCGCTCCACGGAACGTAATGGAAGGCCATGCTCACGGGACCGTAGTGTCGGTCACTCTTTCCGCTGTAGCTGGCGAAGCCCTTGAGCGGATTATCGGTAGGCCCCGGACCCGGCGGGAGCGCAATGGTCGTGAGTGGCGACGTATGTGAGAGCGGATTTTTACCGATCAGGGAGAGAGTGACGGCGAACAGGGAAAGCATGGGTAAGGTCCAGCCGAATCTTCGGTCCTACGTTTGATTACGCCGCTGATTCACAAAAGTGCTTCTCGGTGAGAAGATTCATGTTTGGTCAGTAATGGCCGGCGACGGTTCCGAGTGGGGACGACGATACAGGTGGGCATGGGTTCTCAGCCAGTCCCTTGCGGCTTCCGTGTCGTCGGACGAGAAAGTGCCTTGAATGACCTGTTCTTCGAGGCTTCGCTGGACCGCGCCGATCACGGGACCGGGGCCGATTGAGAGAATTTCCATGACGACTTCGCCCGTTAGCGGTGACCTTATTCGGCTGGCGGGCGTGGATACGGCGGTTGCAGCCAATTTTTCACGCATGGGGGCAAGATCGATGACTCGAACGCCGGGACGCAGCGAAGATGCATCGGCTTCTACGAGATCGAGAAGCAGAGGCAGGTCCTCGTCGAAGTCCCGGATTAGACGCCGTGCGGCCGGGGTCGTTAGGTGATTCATGGTGCCAAGCCGCATATGTCCCTTTACCAAGTTCGCCACCCGCAATATCGTTCGATTCGAGAACTTCCAGCGGTTCAATATATCCCAGGTCATGCTGGCGCCTTCGGTCTCATGGCCAAAGAATCGGGTGTTTCCATCGGTATCAATCGACCGGGTGGGAGGTTTCGCGACATCGTGAAAAAGCGCGGCAAGTCTAAGCTCGAGGGAAGCATCCGGCGGTAGATTTCGCAACACCAACATCGTGTGGTCCCACACATCCAGGTGATGCCATTTGCCTTGCTCACAGTTCACCATGGCCAGAAATTCGGGGGCAATGATCTCGAAGAGGCCGCACTCCATCAGGCTATTCAATGCATCTGGTGCGGTTGGATGCATGACCATCTTGACGATCTCGTCTCGTATCCGTTCGAAGCTAACGATGCGAAGTCTCTCGCGCGATGTGCGGATGGAATCCCAAAGGTCGTCGGTGGGAGCAAAGCCAAGTTTCCAACGGAATCGGATAGCCCGGAGCATCCGTAGGGGATCGTCCCGAAAGGTTTCCTCGGCCGGTCGCGGGGTGCGGAGAATCCCGGCGTGTAGATCGGATAAGCCGATACCTAGAGGATCGCGGATCTCTTGGTCGTGAAGCCCGAGGAGGAGCGTATTGCAGGTGAAATCTCTCCTTAGCGCGTCGTCCATTAGCGTGCCGGTTTCGACAGCCGGTTTACGCGAAGTGGGATCGTAACTCTCGCGCCGCGCAGTGACGATTTCTACCGAAAGGCCATCACAGACCACGAGTGCCGTGCCGAAGCGAGGATAAGTGACCGGTGGATGCGCGGCGATGCCGGCTTGAAAAATCAGATTCGCTAATTCTATGGCGTCACCGGTGGTGACAATGTCCACATCGTCCCCGAGACGCCCCGTCAAAATTTGGTCGCGCACATAGCCACCCACGGCAAAAAGATCGTTTTCGAACTTGGTATTGCGGGTGAGGCCCGCGATTTTCAGGAGAGGGGTGGGGAGCATGGGTGCATTTCGAGCGCCGTTTGCGTAATAGTGATTCGAAATTACGCGTCGGTTCCTTCTTTGGAAGGGCCTCGCCCCGTCCTAATCTCGCATATTATGATGCTCCCAACCCTCGCCTATATGGCAATTCTTCCCGGACTTTTGCCTGTGCAAGCGAAGTCCTCCCTCCCTACGCCGACCGAGCCGCCGCTGGCGACCGACAAGGTGATTACCGCGCTGGAGAAGAAAGCCGGTGTCAAATTTGATGATTATTTTCCCCGTCGATCGTTCTACGGCTGGTCGAATTACGGCGCGGTTTGGAGTAAGACCGATCGATATTTAGCCTACAAATGGCGACCATACGGCGAGCGACAGGGCGCAGACTTGTACGTCTACGACGCTACTACCGGCCAGTCGAAGCGGTTGACATCGCCCGAACTGATGCAGGCTTTCGATCGGAATGCGAAAAAGGCCACCGAGCGCTATCGAAAAGATGAGGAAGAGTTTCAGAAGGCACTGCAGCTGAATGACCTTGATTGGCGCGAGTGGAATCTCAAGCGAAAAGAAGATGATAAGAAGCGCAAAGAGCCGCTTCCATCGTACGGAGGTCCTTCGGAGTACACATGGTCACCAGATCGAGACGAATTGCTCATTGGGTACCAGGGCGACGTCTATCGCTGGGATCTGAGTAAGGACCGGCCGGAGCGGTTGACGAGCACGAAGGATAACGAAGCGGGACTGAAATACACCAAGGACGGAAAGGGCTTCACCTTCCTGCGGGGTGGAAACCTATACCGCATGAAATTTGACTCCCCCGTCGTCGAGCAGCTGAATCCGGATCTTCCGGAAGGTCGTCGGCTCTCGGGCTACTGGCTATCGCCCGACGAGAACTACATCGCGATGCAAGCGACCTCGGGTGAGAGTGGTCGAAAGATCAACTTTGTCAGTTACGAGGATCGATTTGCCAAGGTGGAAACCCGGGAAAGGGACGTCGCGGACGATGAATTCAAAGATACGGTGGTGCTCTACCTGTATGACCTTCGGGACAACAGTGACCCATCAAAAGATGGCAAGCCCTGGGAGATCTGGAAGTACACCGGAGGTAAGGCTTGGCAACAGGCGAGTGTCAATGAGAAGCCCTGGTCGCCTGATAGCAAAAAGTTTGTCTACGCCACTTGGAATGGGCTGACGAACGATTTTGCAATCTCCACCGCCGACCTTGGTCAGCGAGTAAACAAGCCGATCTACAAAGCGAAGCCATCGGGGGATCACGACACGCCGGGTATGGCCAGTCCGTTTTATACGACGGACGGCAACAAGGTGATCGCGATGCTCGATGCGAGCGGATACCGTCACGCCTGGGTGATCGATCCGTTGAAGGAAGGAGCGGAGCAACTCACGAAGGGAGACTACGATGTGTATCCAATTCAGCAGTCTCTCGACGGTCGAAGGTTGTTCGTTTCGGCAAACCCAATTCACCCTTCGAAAGATCAGCTTTACTCCGTAGATATGGCGTCGGGCGCGATGCAACGTATCACGCATAAGGACGGGGTCTACGAAAACCTAGTTATGAGCGAATCCGGTAAGCGAATTGCGGCCAATTTTAAGAATTGGGACCAGATGTCGGAGCTTTACGTGATCGATGGTGCGGACGAGAAGCAGATTCAAAAATCGCACCCCGACACATTAACGAAGCTGAACACGCTGAAGCCGCAGTTGTTCTCGTACAAGAACCGCAACGGGCAGACCGTCCACGGTTACATGTTCTTGCCGCCAGACTACAAGAAGACGGACAAGCGTCCGCTGTTCCTGTACGTCTACGGCGGGCCGCTTGGGAAGGGCAACTCGGTGGAAGTGGGCGTGTTTAACACCACCGCTTACTGGTTCAACGCCTATTTGACGCGAGTATTTGGGTTTGTCACCGCTACGATCGATCCGCGTGGTTCGAGTGGATACGGCAACGCGTTTGGTCGGGCAAACTTTGAGAAACCGGGCCAGGCGCAGGTGGAAGACCTGACGGATGGGGCAAAGTGGTTCCAGACCAACTACAACACCGACCCGACGAAGACAGGAATCAACGGCTGGAGCTTTGGTGGATTCCAAACTCAGATGTGCATGTACACCGCTCCCGACGTATTCACGCTGGGTATTGCCGGGGCCGGACCCACGCAGTGGCAGAACTATAACAACTGGTACAGCAACGGCGTCATCGGCTTTAGTCCCAACGGTAAGCCCGAGGATCTGGATAAGTACTCACTTACCTACTTGGCAAAGAATCTGCGGTCGCCATTGATGTTGCTGCACGGAATGGTGGATGACAACGTTCTGTTCCAAGACACGGTGAACGTGTACCGGAAGCTGCTGCAATACGGACGCGGGCCGCTGGTGGAACTGGCGCTGGACCCAACCGGGAATCACGGCATGGGCGGCGACATGGATACGCGGGATCGCCATGCCATCTATCTGTCGTTCATTAACCGCTGGTGGGGGCCGTACAACAAACCCTGACGGGGAGGTAAATTAATTTTCTTATGGTAAGGAAGCCTCTCACGATTCTGACGGTCGTTGCGGTTCTATGCGTCTTCGCCCTGGCTCTGGCCGGGCAGCGGGTTCGCGTTGAAAGTCAAGACGGTCGCTATAAGCGTTACCGGGTGAATATTGATCGCGGTGACGAGGTGATTCTGGTTGAGCGCTTATCGAGCGCGTCGTGCAATCGAGGACGCGATTGGGGGTCAGACTCCGGCGGAATTTGGGTTGATAACGGTTGCCGCGCGGTTTTTGAAATCCGACGTCGAAATGGCGGCAGTGGTGGATCCGGCGGAAGCTGGGACAACCGGCCCGATAAGAGAATCCGTCTGGAAAGCACGAACGATTGGCGAAAGCGATACAACTCGGATCGGGATCTGCGGCAGGTAAAGCTCGCGCGGACCATTTCGGACCGGCCGTGTATCCAGAACCGAACCTGGGGATGGGACCGTCGGCAAGTTTGGGTAGACGGCGGCTGTCGAGCCGACTTTGATCTTTATTACCGATAACCCTCTGATTGCAGCAATCCTCGGAAACCGCCCGCTTAGTTCTAATCGGGCGGTTTTTCGTTTTTGGGGTGTCGGTTACGGATGGCAGATCGCGGTTAAACTTATCTTTCCATGGCGATCACCATTGAGTGCGGCGGTATTTCTTGCCAGTTTGAACCGGAAACCGGATTTGTCCGCTACATTCGCTATGGCCGAGAGGAACTGATACGCGCGATCTACGCCGTGGTCCGCGATGAAAATTGGGGGACTCTGCGCCACGAGATGGTGTCAGTGGAGCAGTTTGATCGGTCGATCCGCTGGACGCATCGGTGCTGGAATGGGGCCGAGGCGTGGTTAGAGTTTGATGGTTCTCTCTCCTGGTCGGAAACTGGAGTGACCTACCAGGTGGTGGGACGACCGCTGCGGGAGTTTCGCACCGCGCGAACCGGTGTATGCCTGCTGCATCCGCGAGAACACCAGGGACGCCCGCTTGCGCTTCATCAACCTGGCAACGCGGTAACGAATGCGCACTTTCCCGGACCGATTGACCCGGAGATTCCTTTCACCGACATTTCGGCGATTGATTTCTTGATTCCCGATCGCAACGTGAATATTGAGTTTCAAGGCGAGCTTTTTGAGATGGAGGATCAGCGCAACTGGCTGGATGCGAGCTTTAAGACGTATTGCTGGCCGAAGCACCAGGGATTTCCGTATCCACTCAGTCCCGCCGCTCCGCTGAAGCACCGGGTGGAGGTTTCGGTTTCGGGACCGGAATATCGGGTGCCAACCGGGTTGCCAAAGCTGGATTGGGAAGATTACGCCGAATTTGAAATGCCGCAACTGGGCACGGTGGTGAGGGGAGAACTGCCGGAGTTGACGGGAAGTTTGGGGTTTGGGCTGGTGATTGCCGACGGGGACGCCGTGCGGTTGGCGCGAGATTTTGAAACCGCGGAGAAAGCCGGATTGCCCATTACCGTTCACGTAGCCCAGTCTTGGACTGCGGAGTTAGCGGACCTGATTTCTGGTGATTCGGCCGTGACCCGCATTCATCTCGATCTGGCATTTGCCGACCAAGTGGATGTGATTCGAGCGGAAGTCCCGGGCGTCTCGGTGCTTTTGGGAACGCTGAATAACTTCATGGATTTGAATGGATTCGTTCACCGAAACGGCGGCGTGATGGCGCAGTTTGATGGACTGGCGTTTGCCGGCAATCCGCAGGTTCATTCGTTTGATAACCGGAGCATCACGGAAACGCCGCTTACGTTATTGGATCAGGTGGGTTCGGCGGATGCCTTGATGGACGGACTGGTGGCGTTGGGACCGATGACGCTGGAGCCTCGCGGGTGGACCAGTCGTCCGGCTGATCCTCGGCTTCAGGAACCCATCTACGCGGCGTGGATTTTGGGAGTGATCATCGCCGCGACTCAGGCCGGCGCATACAGTTTGGTGGTGGGAGAAACCACCGGAGATCGAGGATTTTTGCACGAAGGAAGGTTGACGCCGGCCGGTGAACTGCTACGTTCGGTGACCGAGGCGGGAATCACGGCGCGGATCCCGGCGAGTAGTGACCCGTTGGAAATATTGGGAATTGAGATTGGCGATCAGCGATTTGTTGCCTACCTTGGCGCGGATCCTCGAGTGGAAATAGGAGACAAAATCTAGGCTATGAACACGCTGCAGGAAGCTCTTTTTCAGATCACGGAGCCAATTGATTTCGATGCCCTGACGGCGATCGTTAAGGATTTGACGCCGGAAGAGGCGTGCCGGGTGTTGCCCGGAATGCCGTATTCGGTGGCGACCAACCTGCACCACGCGGTGATTTGGCAGGAGCACTGGTTGGCGTTTTGCCGGGGGGAGGCGAAGTCGGCAATGGGTGACGATTGGCGGTCGGTAGACCCGGGCGAGTGGGACGCTTTGTGCGATCAATTTGTGCGGGGTCAGCGAGAGGCACTTGCCCTTTCGGCGCAGCCGGACCTTCATCAGGATATTCAGCGGAGGCTGCTGCGAATTGCGATGCACGGGGCTTACCACGTCGGGCAGATTCAGCTGCTGGTGAGGTTTTTGGAAGCGGATCGCGGGGCATCGGTGGGGGCTTAACGATGGACCTATCGATGATAAAGGACGTCAGCATAGTCGTTGCCGGAGTGGCGGCGGTGGGCGGATTTCTGGCCGGTCTTTCGGAGTACGTTCGGCAAAACCACGCGCGGCGGGCCGAGTATTTCACCAGTTTGCGGCGGCGATTTTTGGAGACACCCGCGTTTCAGCCGATTCTGCACTGCTTGGCGGATGACGACCCGGCGCTGGCAGAGGTGGCGATTCAGGATCGGCGGAACTTTTTGGGGTTCTTTGAGGAGATTCAGCTGATGGTAGATTCCAAGCTGGTGAAGCCGGCGATTGCGGACATTATGTTTGGTCGGTACGTGCTTCTGGCCGATAAATCGGAGAATCTCTGGGCCGGGCTTGATCGCAATGATCGGTACTGGGCCATTTTTCGGCGGATGGCGAATGAGCAGAAGCAGTTTGCCAAGCAATCGGCCCCCACTCAGCGGCTCCGGTTTTAGCATCAGGGTTCTATCCTCTGGGTTCTAGCGACGCTAACCAGGCATCGGCCTCCCGTGGTCGGGCAAAGCGCAAGCGGATAAGGTGGTTGAGCGCCGGATCGGCTATTGCTTCTAGACACTGGCGATGGCGGCGGCGATGAGTGGTGACGCACCACCAGACGATGCTTTCGCGGCTGAATGTTCGGACCAGCGATTCGTAGTTTCCGTTGCAGCAGGACTCCCTCAGAAAGTTGCGGCGGGCGGTGCGTTGCAGAACTCGGCCGAGGACGACGGGGAGGGAATAGTCGAGCCAAACCAGATGAGTGGCTCGAGCTAGAACATCTTGGCCGGCTTGACTGGCATAGTTTCCCGAAATTGCCCAGTGGTCTCGCTCGGTCGCCTCTTGGAGGAGGGCCGCGTAGGTCTCGGGATCACGCGTTTGCCAATCGGGCAGCCAGTACAGGTCGTCGAGATCGATGGCGGGGATTCCCGTTTTGGCTTCAATGGCGCGAGCGAAGGTGGTTTTTCCGCTCCCCGAGGTTCCCCGCACCGATATTCGCATGTTACGTTATGACCCGACTTGCGTCTCTGACGGGGATTTTGGGGAAAAGCGGCGTCGAGCCGCCGCACTCGAAAAGGGTTAGTTAGGCCTTCATTCGGTGAAGGTCAAACTTCTCGGGGTCGCCCGACGGTTTGCCGTCCAACCAGCCCTGCCACTCGGTGATGATGTGATTCTTATCGACGATGGTGTATTTAACCGCATGGATGTGCATGTCGGTGGACTTCATATTGCTGCCGGAAACGAAATTGAAGCGGAACACCTTTTCCGTTGCGCCCGGTAGGAGATTGAGGGTGGGTTGGTTTTGAGCGGCGCAGTAGTGGGTGAGGACGAGCTTGTCGGGGCCGTCGAGGTGGTAAACGCTGACCATTTCCATGGTGGTGCCGGGCATTTGGGTTTCGATGATGGCGGAACCGGCGCCGGTGATTTTGTAGATGATCTTGGCGGTTTGCTTTCCGCCAGTCATGCCCCAGGTGCCTTTGAGGGTTTTGAGGACTTCAAACGTCTTTTGGGCCGGGGTCGGGGCGGCGGTGACGGCGGCGAAAAGCAATGCGGGAGCGATCAACATATCACACAGTATAACTTTGTGACCTACTTGGCAAGATATGCAGGACCTTGGAATCGTAGAACGGAAACATGTTGATTCCGCTGAGCCTGATTCTAGGGGGCACTTTGCCGACAGTGGTGATGATTCACGGGGCGGGGGGCGGCGGATGGGAATACCAATATTGGAAGCCGAAGTTTGAGCAGGCGGGGTATCGCGTGGAAGCTCCCGATTTGATGCCGGTGAAGGCCGGGTTGGCGCAGACCGAGTTGCGAGACTATGTTGCCCAGACGGTACGGGTTTGCGGGACGCGACCGGTGATTTTGGTGGGAGCGAGCATGGGCGGAGTGATCGTTTTGGCCGCGGCACCAAAGGTTAAGGCGCGGGCGGTGATTTTGGTGAGTAGTGCGGTGCCAGCCGGGGTGGGCGTACCGGGGCGGATGGTGAAGTATCCGGCGGTGGTGAAGTGGAGCAACGGGCCGTATTCCGACACCGTGGCCTCGATGCCCGATACCGAAGAGGCGATCATGCGGGATGCATGGCCGCGGTGGCGAGATGAATCGGGGTTAGTATTGGGGCAGATTGCGAACGGCGTCGCGGTGGCTCGCCCGCGAGTGCCGGTGATGAGCGTGATACCGGATGCGGACGAAACGGTACCGACGGCGGATCAGCGAAAGTTGGCGGTGTGGGCGCGCGCGGATGTGCGAACTTGGCCGGGAATGAGCCACATCGGGCCGCTGTTTTCGCGGCGAAAGGACGCGGTGGCGGATTCAATCATCGCGTGGATGAAGGCCAAAGTGCTGGAGTAGGCGATAATTTTTGGCTATTTCTTGGCAACCGGTTCGCGTGAACTGGCGGTCTGGTTCAGCACTTGTCGGAGGGCGAGATTGACGGCTTCATCGGTGGGAAAGGCCGCGCGGATATCGGAGTCCAAGATGGCGATGAGCGCCGGATTCGCTGCTGCATCAGTCCTGACCTGGGGGATAACACGGGTTATGATCGTTCCGTCGGTCTGAGATTCATGAACCGCGATGCCGCTCGCCCGAATTGCTCCCGCAAAAGGGTTCGCCTTCGCGTCGGAAAAATCATATTCTTCTCGCATGCTAGTTTCCATATCTTCTACGTTCACTCAGAGTTGCATCTGAGCAGAAATCAGGCGGATCGTATTGGACCTCAATGTATATACTACGATGAGTAAGCGCCCTCTAGTGGAATTGCCCATCAATATTGCCCTTTGCTCTTCTAAAGATGAGTCCGGATCATCGATGATCTGCGCGTATTCATCGGCAAATGCGGATGTCGCTTCATCAAAACTGACGCCGTGTTTGGTGAGGTTCGACGCTGCCTTATCCACGTCCCACTCGAAGTCCACCTCGAGACGCTACCCCAGGACAATTACGG
>Ga0114959_10000687_pt1 | contig 31695 bp, 31 predicted proteins | sample C_130625_EF_Meta_FD_87317 | JGI IMG/M metagenome (GOLD analysis project Ga0114959, IMG submission 87317) | Freshwater microbial communities from Lake Croche, Canada to study carbon cycling - C_130625_EF_MetaG | ecosystem: Environmental > Aquatic > Freshwater > Lake | place: Lake Croche, Canada... | reverse complement strand
GTGCATCTGCTGGCCGAAGTGCTAAAGATCGCCTTTGCCGACCGGGCGGTGGGCACGGCCGATCCGGATTTCGTGGCTGTGCCGCAGGAGCGTCTGATCTCCAAGGACTACGCAGCCGCGCGCCGCGCCGGGATCGACATGGCGCGCGCCCAGTCCTGGGGGCCGGGGCTCACGGCGGGCGAAAGCGTCAACACCACGCATCTGACGGTTGCGGATGCGGCGGGCAATGTGGTGGCCAGCACGCACACCATCAACAGCCTGTTCGGCGCCAAGGTGCAGGTGCCGGGCACCGGGATGATCGCCAACAATTATATGTATAATTTCGATCCGCGCCCCGGCCGCGCCCTGTCGGTGGCGCCGGGCAAGCGGGTGTTCACCTCGATGGCGCCGATGATGGTGTGTCGCGAGGGCCGGGTGGAATTCGCGCTCGGGCTGCCGGGCGCCTTGCGCATCTTCCCCTCGGCATTCCAGGCCATCGTCAACGTGATCGATCACGGCATGAGCCTGCAACAGGCTGTGGAGGCGCCACGGGTCTGGACCGAGGGCGGCGTGCTGGAGTTGGAGCGTGGAATTGCCGAAAACGTGGCCGAGATGCTGGTGGCGCGGGGGCACGAGGTGGTTCGGGTGCCGACGATTGCCGGCGGGATGAACGCCATCAGCTTCGGGGCGGATGGCATGCTGACCGGGGCTGCGTGCTGGCGGGCGGACGGCACGCCGGTTGGGGTGTCCGGCGGGCTGGCGAAAGCAGGGGTTCGGTTCACAATCTGATCGCGTGTCGGCCTCCGTTGCGGCCACCGAGACGACATAGTCCGGATGTCGCTTGCACGAGCAGTTTCATCAACCTGACGCGGTCACCGCGGCGGTGCGGAACAGAGCTTCCTGGAATGCCTGCCCGTTACCCGCCGATCACAACGGCTTTTGCGCCCGCTCTAGAAGCCGGCCGAAGAACCCCGGCTTCTTGGGCGGCAGCGCTGCCTTGGCGGCCTCTTCGACAGCCTTCTGCGCCACCCGCGCGGCCTCGTCGCGCTCGCGCTCCTTCTTGTCGAGCCATTTCTCCAGGCTCATCCCGGCCTTGGCGGCGCGCTTGGCTTCGTAGGCCCGCTGGCCTTCCGTCAGTTGCTTGGTCATACACATGCTCCTTGCGTGAATGTGTGACAGCGGCGTGAGCCGGGTTCAAGAGTAAGCGGAGTGGGCGGATCATGTCGGAGCCTCGCATCAAGGCTGGTTTATGGGTGCAGATGGCGCTGCGCATGGGGCAGGCGGATGGGCGGTTCGCCGCCGTGCTGCGCAAGGGCGACCCCGATTCGGGGGGTATGCTGCTGGTCCTGCGCGGCAGGCGCGGGCTGTCGGTGCTGTCACAGATTCGCACCGGTGAGGGTGAGCCGGCCTGGCTGCGCGCCACCGGTCCGGACCCGGTGGACCAGGAGGCGGTCGATGCCTATGTTGCGCGCCAGGTCGGCTTCGATCCGGATCTCTGGGTGCTGGAATTCGAGGTCGCCGACAACATGCCGCCGTTTGACGGCAAGATCGTCTAGTTGACCACTCTGACCGTTGAGGATCGTTCCATGCGCAGCGCCCTTCTTGCCGCACCAGTCCTCACCCTGGCGCTTGCCACGGGTCAGGTTCAGGCTCAGCCGATTTCAGGATTTTATGTCGGCGGCTCGGCCGGTGTCGGGCTGTTGGAAGATGAGAGCATCCGCGGGTTCGTGCCGTCAGGCGCCGCGAAGATCGCACCGTCCGGAACCACGCTGCGCTATCGCACCGGCTGGGTGGGGCTGGGCAGCCTTGGCTATGCGCTGGGCAACGGGGTGCGGCTGGAACTGGAGGGGGGCGGAGCCGGCAACGATCTCGCCAAGGGCCGGGCGGTGGCAGGCGTTGCCCGGCGCAGCGGCAAGGAGACCAAATACGGCGCCTTCGGCAATGTGTTCTTCGATATGGATATCGGCTCGCCTTATATCTATCCCTATTTGGGCGCAGGCGCCGGCTACCAGTCGGTGCGGCAGACTTATGCGCAGACAAGCACCAGCGGCACGGTCACCGAGAGCTTCAGCGGCAACAAGGGGGCGTTCGCCTATCAGGCGATGTTTGGCGCGTCGCTGCCGGTGCCGGGCGTGGTGGGTCTGTCGGTGACGACGGAATACCGCTTCGTTGGTCTGTCCGGCACGCGGGATGTTGCCGGCACGCTGAACAATGGCGGCGCGGTCTCCTCGGTCACGCGCAAGACGACGGTCGATAACAACCACGAATTCCTGCTCGGCCTGCGTTACGCCTTCAACGTGACGCCGCCTTCAGCCCCTGCGGCTGCGGTCCCGGCGCCGGTGGCAGCCGTGGCGACTGCGCCGGCCACCGCGCGGTCCTATCTGGTGTTCTTTGACTGGGACAGCGCCACGCTGAGCGAGCGCTCGCGCCAGATCATCGCCGATGCGGCATTGGCGTCCACGCGGGTGGCTGCGACCCGGATCGAGCTCGCTGGCCATGCAGACCTCACCGGCACGCCCGCCTATAACCAGGAGCTGAGCCGCAAGCGGGCGGCGGTGGTGGCGGCCGAGCTGGTGCAGCGCGGTGTGGCGCCCTCCGTCATCTCGGTCAGCTCATTCGGCGACACGCGTCCGCTGGTGGCAACCGCGTCCGGCGTGCGCGAGCCGCAGAACCGGCGTGTTGAGATCGTGCTGAAATAGCATAAGCTGGCTGATGCATGCGCGACACGGTGTGGCAGGTTTCCGGCCACACATCGCGCGGCAAGGTGCCAACGCCTCTATCGTTGTGGCTCTGTCACGGGTAGTTTCTGCTTGAGACATGACACGATGACGTTGCCATCGTGCAGCGAACTCGTGTGGACGACCAGGAGAGCGACATGACCACCAAGCGTGCTGCCCTGACGCGGGCGACCCTGCTTTCCACCCTCGCCGTGCTTGGTTTCGGCGTGACCTCGGCGCAGGCGCAGCCGATGACGGGCCTGTATATGGGCGCGGGGCTGGGCTTCAACATTCTCAGCAACACCCCCGGCTCGATCGACAAGCTGCCGGGCCGCTCGTCGCCGCCGTTGGCGCTCAGCTCCTCCACCACGGTGAACTGGTCCAGCGGCTTCGGCATGCTCGGCAGCGTCGGCTACGGCGTCGGCAACGGGGTGCGCCTGGAAGTGGAAGGCAATTTCCGCACCAACACACAGCAGGCCAAGACGGTGACGGGGTCGTCCAACCAGAGCACGCAATCGTCGGCCAGCTCCTCGGGCACCGAGAACAAATATGGCGTGATGTTCAACGGACTTTACGACATCAATATCGGCGAGCGTTGGGTGGCCCCTTATGTGGGGGCCGGCTTCGGCTATCAGCTCGCAACCTGGAGCAAGATCTCCATCTCCGGGTTGGGCCTGGATTACGGCGACGGCTTCGTCACCACCGTCTCGCCCAAGGGAACCATCGGCCAGCTCGCCTATCAGGCGATCCTCGGTGCTGCCTTCCCGATCAGCTTCGTCCCCGGCCTCTCGGCCACGGTCGAGGTCCGTTATCTGGGTCTGACCGGCACACGCAACTACAGCGGCCAGGGCTACACCCAGTATATCTCCTCGCAATACAAGAACAACACCACGAAGGTCCACGCGAGCAGCGACAGCAACACCAGTGTGCTGTTCGGCTTCCGCTACGCCTTCGTGCCGGAGGGCGTGAACGAGGTGCCAGTGCCGGGCGGGCCGGTGGGCTACGCGCCGCCGCAGCCGCCGGTCGTGCCGCAGCAGCGCAGCTTCCTGATCTTCTTTGACTTCGACCGCGCCGACCTCACGCCGCGGGCGCGCGACATCGTCGCCGAGGCGGTGCGCAGCGCCGCGCGCGTGCCGGTGACGCGCATCGAGGTCTCCGGTCATGCCGACCGCGCCGGCGGAGACCGCTACAATCAGCGCCTGTCGCTGGCCCGCGCGCAGGCGGTGGCAATGGAGATGCAGCGCTGGGGCGTTCCGTCGCAGATGATCGACATTCACAGCTATGGCGATCAGCGGCCACTCGTACAGACAGGATCGGGCGTGCGCGAGCCACAGAACCGTCGGGTGGAGATCGTCTACCGCTGATGTGAGTCACTGGCCGGCCACAGTCTGTGGCAAATTTAACACTTGCGCGGGAGGAAACCGCGAACGCACCTGCTGGGGCGTTCGATCCGCTGGTTTTACGGGTGACGTGCGACTAGGTTCAAATAGATGAATGCTGGCGAAGAGCCGCAAATCCGGCGCCCCACACCGATGAGGGGCGTAGCAAGATCGAGGAGAATATCTCAATGATGACCCGAACCGCTCTGCTGGCTGCCACGATTCTGGCTCTGCCTGCCGCCGCGATCGCACAGCCGATCTCCGGTCTTTACATCGGCGCTGGCGCTGGTGCGAACTACCTGTCGAGCAATACCGTGAAGTCTCCGATCTTCTCGGCCAAGACCAAAGCTGATATCGGCGAAGCCGTGGTCGGCAGCGTTGGCTACGGCCTGGGCAATGGTCTGCGCTTCGAGCTCGAGGGCAATTTCCGCAACAACACCCCCAAGCTGCGTGGCACCGGCGTTGCAGGCGGCGGCACGATCCAGACCTATGGCGCGATGGTCAACGCCCTCTACGACTACAATCTGGGTGCTGGCTCGCTGTTCAATCCGTATGCCGGCATCGGCGTGGGTTACGAGGCGACGTCGCTGCAGCCCTTCACCGCCTATGGCCTCAGCGGCAGCCCGCAGGCGAACGCCAAGAGCGGCTCCAAGGGCGGTCTCGCGGCACAGCTGATCCTTGGCAACACGTTCCCGATCTCCTCGGTGCCAGGCCTGGGCGTGACCACCGAGTATCGCCTGCTCGGCGTGTTCAACAGCCAGAAATATCCGATCTCCGGCAGCGTCGGACAATCGACCGCGAAGCTGAACACCCAGATCGATCATGCCGTGCTCGTGGGTCTGCGCTATGCCTTCGGCGTGGCACCCGCTCCGGTGGCCCCGGCCGTCGTGGCCCCCATCGCGGCTCCTGCGCCGGTGCCGGCTGTGGTGCCGGCTCGCAGCTATCTGGTGTTCTTCGACTGGGACAAGTCTGACCTCACCGCCCGCGCTCAACAGATCATTGCTGAAGCCGCGCAGGCCTCGACCCGTGTCGCCACGACGCGCATCGACGTCGCCGGCCATGCCGACAAGTCGGGCACCGCGTCCTACAACCAGGGCCTCTCGCTGAAGCGCGCCAACAACGTGGCCAGCGAGCTGGTTCGTCTGGGCGTGCCGCGGAACGCCATCAGCATCACCGCCTTCGGCGACACCAAGCCGCTGGTGCAGACGGCAGCCGGCGTGCGCGAGCCCCAGAACCGCCGCGTCGAGATCGTGCTGAAGTAAATCTCGCTTCGGCCTGACAAAGAAACCCCGCGATCCGGTGACGGATTGCGGGGTTTTTTGTTGGTTACTTTTTCGGCGTGCTCGGCTTCGCAACAGCCGGCGTGCTGTCGCAGTCTGGTACGGTGAGGCTCTGCTCGAAGTTTTTGGCGAGCGCATACTGGGTCAGCTCGTCACCGTTCTTCAGCGCCATCACTTCGTCAAACATCGGCACCACAGCCACACAGAGGCCGGTGCCCTTGCGCAGCCCCACCTGCGAGATCTGGTTGATCTCAGTCGTTGAATAATCGTCCTGCTGGGACTGCGCCTGCCTGCCATAGGCGCGGCTGAAGAAGCCGGCGAGCGTCTTCTCGCTGGCGACGATGGGGGGACGGAAGCGCTTGATCACGGCGTTGTACTGGTCCTGCTGATTGCAGGAGATGGCGGCCACCACAAGCTGAGTCTTGAGCGCGGCGATGGCGAAGGCAGCCTTCTCAGCAGGACGGCCGCAGATCGGCGCGATGCTCGGCGGGGTGGAGGGTGGCGGCGGTGGGGGGGCCAGCACCACCGGCGGGGGCGGCGGCGGCGGGGGGGGCGGCGGGCTGGAACATCCGGTGAGCCCGGCTGCGACGAGCGCGGCGAGCAGGGGGGCAAGCATGATCCGCATAACAAACTCCGGTGGAACCTCGCGCGCGAAAGGCGCACGCTGTGCGTGTGTAGAGCCTGATGGCGGGGGATGTTGCAAGGGAAGGCCCGATGATGCGCCCCCAGGACAAGGCGGGGGTTGCTCCGGCGGCACAGGGGTTGCAAAGCTCGCCTAGCTGCTATGCTGTGTTACCGACACCAGTTCGGCCGCTCACCGAGGACGCGATTCGTGCAGATGCAATCGAGCCAGGGCGCCCATGTGGCGCTTCAGATGACCCAGGGGCTCCGGCCCGACCCGTTCCAGGACTATGATCCGGGCCGGTATTTCTGCGAGCTGTTGCGCGACCGCGCCGATGGCGGCGTGGCGGCGCGGGTGCGCGCGCGGCTGGCCGATATCGGCATCTCCGCCCTGCACGCCCGCGCGGCCGCGGCTGAGAACGACCTGATCAATCTCGGCATCACCTTCACCGTCTATTCCGACGCCACCGCGATCGACCGCATTCTGCCGTTTGACTGCATCCCGCGCATCCTCACCGCCGGCGAATGGCGTGAGATCGAGGCGGGCGTGAAGCAGCGCGTGGCGGCGCTGAACGCGTTCCTGCACGACATCTACCACGATCGGCACATCACCAAGGACGGTGTGGTGCCGGCCGATCTGGTCTATGGCAACGCCAATTACCGCCCGGAGATGGAGCGTTTCCCGGTCCGTTTCGGCACCTATGTCCATATCTGCGGCACCGATATCGTGCGTGACGAGCAGGGACGCTTCCTGGTGCTGGAGGACAATGCACGCACCCCGTCCGGCGTCTCCTATGTGGTTGAGAACCGCCATCTGATGCAGCGCGCCTTCCCTGATCTGCTGGCCGGCATGCGGATACGCCCGGTGGATGATTACGGCCGCCGCTTGCTGGAGGCGATGACCGACATCGCACCCGAGGGCGTGGACCATCCCCAGGTCGTGCTGCTGAGCCCCGGCATCTACAACTCTGCCTATTTCGAGCATGTCTTCCTCTCGCGCGAGATGGGCGTGCCGCTGGTGGAGGGTGCTGATCTGGTGGTGGAGGAGGACCGCGTCTACATGCGCACCACCGCCGGTCGCCGCGCGGTTCACACCATCTATCGCCGCATCGGCGACGATTTCCTCGACCCGACAGTGTTTCGCCCCGACAGCATGCTCGGCGTGCCGGGACTGATCGGCGCCTGGCGCAAAGGCAATGTCACGCTTGCCAACGCCGTGGGCACCGGTGTTGCCGATGACAAGGCGATCTATGCGTATATGCCGCGCATCATCAAATATTACCTCGGTGAAGACGCCATCCTCTCCAACGTGCAGACCCATATTTGCCGTGAGAAAGAGGGGCTCGATTACACGCTCGCCCATCTGGACCAGTTGGTGGTGAAGCCGGTGGGTGAATCAGGCGGCTATGGCATCACCATCGGCCCGCGCGCCAGCAAGGCGGAGATCGAGGCCGCCCGTGCGGCGCTGTTGGCCGATCCGTCCAACTGGATCAGCCAGCCGGTGATCAACCTCTCCGTGGCGCCCACCGTTACCGAGGCCGGCATCCGCCCACGCCATCTCGATCTACGGCCCTTCGCCGTCACCGGCAAATCCACCTGGGTGCTGCCCGGCGGGCTGTCACGGGTGGCGATGAAGGAGGGCAGCCTGGTGGTGAATTCCTCGCAGGGCGGTGGCTCGAAGGACACCTGGGTGCTGGTCGATGAAACGCCCGCCGGGGAGGCCGCGCCATGAGCCGCGATGCGCCGCTGCTGGCACGTTACGCCGAAGGTCTGTTCTGGATGGCGCGCTATCTGGAGCGAGTTGAGAACCTCGCCCGGCTCATCGACGTCACCCAGACCTTCGAGAGCCCGGGACGCGAGGCCGAGTCCTGGTTCGCCATGATCCGCATCAACGCCGATGAGGAGGGCTTCGCCAAGCGCGGCCTGCTGCCGACGGCGGACAACGTGAAGCGATTCTATCTGCTCGACCGCGACAACCCGACCGGCATTCCCGCCAGCCTCGAGGCAGCACGCACCAACGCCCGCACCCTGCGCCCGCTGATCTCGACAGAGATGTGGATGCAGATGAACGTCTTTCACCGCGACATGCTGAGCATCCCGGAGAGCGAGTTGCAGGGCGACCGGCTGTCGCGGCTGTGCGGACGGATCAAGGAAGGCGTGCAGGCGCATACCGGCATCACCGAGGGCACGTTCTTCCGCGATCAGGGCTGGGATTTCTACCAGCTCGGTCGGCTGATCGAGCGCGCCGACCAGACGACGCGGCTGCTCGACATCCGCTACCATTTGCTGGTGCCGGCCGGCGTGGAGGAGAAGCGGGTGACCGAGCTGACCCAATGGGGCGGCGTGCTGCGGGCTGCGGCCGGCTATCACGCATTCCGCCGCGTGGCACCGGCCGATTTCACCGCGACCGACGTGGTGGAGTTCCTGTTGTGTGACACCTCCTTCCCCCGCTCAGTGGCGTTGTGCGTGGACGAGCTGGAATCCCATCTGGGCCAGCTCCGGCGCCGCTACGGGCTGCGCGGCACAGTGGCGGCGCTGGAGCGGGCGGAGGAGCTGCGCGCCGGGCTGAAGGGACGCTCGGTGGACGCCATCATCTCCAGTGGGCTTCACGACTTTCTCGACGCGGTGCAGCGCGATCTGATCAGCCTCGCGGCAGAGATCGGCACGGCGTTCTTTCGTGATTGGCGGCCCTTGGCGGCGTGACGCGTCGAGCCTTGCAGTGAATACCGCATCAAATGATGCGAATTTTGATGCAGGGTGAGGGGTCATATGCGCACGACCATCACGATTGACGACGATTTGCTGACCACCGCCGAGGCATATACCAGCGTGACGGAACGCTCGGCGCTGATCCGCATGGCGCTGACAGCTCTCGTGCAACGCGAGGCGGCGCCCCGGCTGGCGCGTCTGGGTGGCTCGGTGCCAGAGGTGCAGGATATCCCGCGCCGCCGCGAGAACCCGGTCGCAGCGGAGCTTTCCCTCGCCGCCCAACTGCTTCAGTAAGATCGCGCACAGCATCGGACGCAGATCATGGCCAGGAAAGACACGCAGGTCTCCGCAAGCGAGGATGAGGCTGACGACACGGTCATCACCCGCGACAGCAACGGCGCCACGCTGGCCGACGGTGATTCCGTCACGGTGATCAAGGATCTCAAGGTGAAGGGCACATCCGCCACCTTGAAGCGCGGCACGCTGATCAAGAATATCCGCCTCACTGGCGATCCCGATCTGATCGAGTGCAATGCCGACAAGATCAAGGGCCTGGTGCTTCGCACCGAGTTTCTGAAGAAGATATAGAGCGTGATCGCAGGAGGTTGAATCAACCGGAGGCGTGAATCACGCGCCAGAACAAAGAGCGAGACGTGGCCGCCACGCCGAACAGCGGCGGACACGCTCTCGACACTCAGACGACGCCAGTGCTGGTGGCGAGAAAATCGGCCAGGATGGCGTTGAACACATCCGCCCGCTCGAAATAGGCGGAATGCCCTGCCCGTGCGACGCGCGCTGCTTTGGCGCCGGGCACCACGGCGGCAATCGCCTCGGCGGCGAAGGGCGGCATGACGATATCCTCATCGCCGGCGATGAGCAGCACCGGCACGCCGGCCTCGGCCAGCGCCTCAGGCGCGCGGATACGGCTCTGTGCCATCCTGGCGCGCAGCGCCTCCTTGTCCAGGCTCGCATTCATGTCGTCGATATGGCGATACAGCAGATGCAGCGCCGGCTGCTCGGTCGCCATCCGCACGCCGGCGGCGACATGGATGCCGGCGGCCGCCAGCCTCGGCGCCAGCCCAGCGCCGGCGTGCTGCCAAGCCGGCAGCAGATCGCGTTCCGGCTGACGGATCAGCCGCGGATCGATCGTTCCCGTGGTGGCCGCCAGCACCAGCGCCCGCAGCCCGGCAGGCCTTCGCAGCGCGTATTCCACCGCACTCCAGCCACCCATTGATTGCGCGACGATTCGCACCTCTGACAGCTCCAGATGCTCGATCAGCGCGGCAAGGTCATCGGCGAAATCCGCCGGATCCGGTCCACCCGGAATCGGCGATGAGGGCGCGAAGCCGCGATGGGCGAAGGTCACGCAGGTCCAGGACGGTGCGAAATGCGCCACCTGCTGCCACCACGACATATGGTTGCCGCCCAGCCCATGCGCAAAGACGATGGCCGGGCCGCTGCCGGTCACCTCATAAGCGATGCGGCAATCCGGCCGCTGCAACAGGCCGCGGCGACGCGGCGGCAAAGGCGCTGGCTCGGTCATGATCCACCTCTCAGCCTCGCCATATCGTGACACGGCGAAGGCGCATCAGTCACGAACAGCGTGAGGCCAGTCTCGCTATTTCCCCGCCTGCTGCCGCAGCGCATCAATGAGCGCCTGAAGATCGTTGTTGTTGTGCGACAGATAGGACAGATAGTCATTACGCTGCGTCAGACGCAGGCTGGTGCCCTCGGCGATCACGTCGATCACCTTTGGCTTGCCTGATTCGGCACTGACCAGCCAGTCGACCCGGTTGGGCGCGTTGTTCGGGCGGGTGACGGTGGTGGTCACGGCAACGTCACTCTCGCGGGCGGCGGCGCGGTTGGTGACGATGGTTACACCCTGGTATTCGCCGACGCGACCGGTGATGTTGTTGACCAGCACACGGTGGAACAGGTCCAGATAGCTCTTCTGCTGTTGCGGCGTGGCGCCGCGCCAGAAACGGCCGAGACAGAAGCGCGCCACAGCCTCGATATCGACGTGGGCCTCGATGATGGCCTCAAGCTTTTGCGACTTGGCTGCAGCCTCGGCCGGACCGTTGACGGTTTCCATCAACTGCTTGGTGATCGCATCGATGAATTTTGTGGCTTCATCGACACCGATCTCAGCCGCAGCCGGACCAGAGGTCAGGGCCAGGCCGGCGGCTGCGAGCAGCACATGGCGACGGCCGAGTTGGAGTGAGATAAGGGGCATGGCGATCGACTTCATTTCACGGCGGCTCCCGGCTTGGATGGGGTGCCTGTGGCAGGGAACCAGGCGGGCACGGTGGCACGGTTGTCAGCCCGCGCATCATCGATCTGCGACTGCCGATGCTGACGATAGAGCGAGCGGATGGTGGCATAAGGATCGAGCGCCTGGCTGGTGACCTTGTCCAGATCGTCAAGCACCGCCGACCGGGCATCCAGCGCGCCGAGCCCGGTCTTGGCATAACCAAGCGCATTCACGGTGGGGCCGCGGCCGATCCATGTGGTGGGGTTCAGGGCATAATCCACGCCAAAGCCCGTTGCCTCGCGCGGGCTGGAGGGGCCGAGCACCGGCAGGAACAGGTAGGGGCCATCCGGCAGGCCCCAAAGCGCCATTGTCATGCCGGCATCATTATCATGCGCGGGCCAACCCCAATCGGTTGCGACATCAAAGATGCCACCGACACCAACCGTGGTGTTGACCAGCAGGCGCATCAGCGTATCGCCGGCACGGCGCGGCTTAGCCTCGAACATATCGTTGAATAACGTTACCGGGTTGCCAAAATTATTCAGCACGTTGTGCACCGAATTCCGCACTGGCTGAGGGAGCGCCGCGCGATAGGCGGTGGCCAGCGGCCGAAGTATGACGACATCCAACCCGTTGTTGATGGCGTAAAAGGTCCGGTTGGTCGGCTCCAGCGGATCGTTGGTCTCACGGAATTCGGCCACAGCCTCCTGGTCGTTGGCAGCAGGCGGCGTGGCGCATGCGGCAAGGCTCGCGAGCGCAGCCAAGCTCACTGCGCAAAACCAGTTGCGCGATACGCGGCTTGAGGAAGAGTCGGGCATGATAATCCTTAAGGCAACGCTGCAACACGCAGTGACCGCACCAGACATACGGGCACCGGCCCGGCTTCTAGCACCTCGTGCGCGCAACGTCATGCCTCAAGCCTCTCACAGGCAGATGAACAGAATGTCACACGCAACGGCCCATGTATGACGGTGAATGGTTGGGCTTGCAAATGCAGACCATATCTCATAAACATATCTTTATGAGCACACAGACCTTGCCCTCTCTCTCCGCCCTCCAAGAGCCCTCTCCGATCGAGATTGCGGCTGACAACACCATCGCGCGCTGGCTGGCGCGGCCGAGGCATGCCTCGCTGCCGCCGCATTCGCGCGAGTTGCCGGTGCCTGCTCTGTCGTTCGAGTTCTTCCCGCCGCGCACCGAAGCGCTGGAAACCCAGCTTTGGGCCTGCATCAGGCGCCTCGAGCCGCTGGCGCCGCGCTTCGTCTCGGTCACCTATGGGGCCGGCGGCACCACGCAGGAGCGCACTCACACCACTGTCACGCGGCTCGCCAACGAAACCGGGCTGACCCCAGCTGCCCATCTCACCTGCGTCGGTGCCAGCCGTGACGAGGTGAACGCCGTGGCGCTGCGCTACCTTGAGGCAGGGGTGCGCCACATCGTTGCCCTTCGCGGTGATATGCCGGGCGGGGTGCCCTACGAGCCCCATCCGGATGGTTACGCCTACGCCGCCGATCTGGTTGATGGCCTGCGCCGCATCGGCGATTTCGAGATCTCGGTCGCGGCCTACCCCGAGACCCACCCGACGGCGATCAGCCCTGAGGCCGATCTGGATAACCTTAAACGCAAGCTTGACGCCGGTGCCACCCGCGCCATCACCAACTACTTCTTCGACACCGACGTCTATCTCCGGTTTCTCGACCGCTGCCTCGCCGCCGGGATCACTGCCCCGATCGTGCCTGGCGTGATGCCGGTGTCCAACTTCGCACAGGCTGCCAAGTTCTCCGCCATGTGCGGTGCCTCTGTTCCCGCCTGGCTTGGCCATATGTTCGATGGCACCGAAAACGACACAGAAACCCGCCGTATGGTCGCAACCGTTGTGGCGGCCGAGCAGGTGAGGTTGCTCCAGGCAAACGGGATCGATGAGTTCCATATCTACACGCTCAACCGGCCGGACCTGACCTACACCATCGCCCATATCCTAGGGGCCCGACCAACGATGTAATGAAAACAGCGCCGGGCGGTCCCTGGCGCTGTTTCTCTCTCGTCTCACATCAAGCCGCCCGCGCCTCGTTCACGCTGGCCGCAATCCTCTGCTGCTCCCGCTCGTTGTGCAGCACGAAGGCAAGGTGAAGCGTGTTCTCCTTGCGGCCGACCAGACGCACCTCAGTGCGAGGCAACCTGTCCGCCGACAAATACAGCTTGCCCTTGGTTGGCACGACCGCATCAGGCGACGCGAGGAACTTTGCACCACCGCGGGAGAGATCAAGGATCCGCCCGCTCAACGAGACCGTCGCTGATTCCAGCGTGCCATGCGGATGCAGGGTGCCCGGCATGTCAACCGGAATGCGCTCACTTTGGCGCCGGTCGAGTTCGGCGACGCGCGCACGCATGGTCGACAGGATCTGACCCTGAGCGCGGTCCATCTCCTCCTCCACACTGCGGCCGATGGTGGACATGCGCACCGCAGCCTCGGCGCAATCTGCGGTCTGGCGCGCCACACCGTCCATCCGATGGCTGACCTGGGAGACCGACTGACGCGCCTGCCCCACCGACTGAGCGATTGTCGCGGTGGAGGTGCTTTGCTGCTCGATGGCCGCTGCAATCGAGGTCGAGACATTGTTGAGTTCATCGACCGAGGCTGCGATGGAGGCCATCATGGCGATCGCCCGGCCCGTGGTCTGCTCGATGAGGCTGATCCGCTGGGTGATCTTCTCCGTGCTGCCCGCCGTCTCCTGCGCCAGGGCCTTCACCTCGCCGGCCACCACCGCAAAGCCCCGCCCCGCCTCACCGGCGCGAGCGGCCTCGACAGCGGCGTTCAGCGCCAGAAGATTCGTCCGCCCCGCAACCTCATGGATCAACTCGGCAACCTCGCCGATTTCGGCCACGCTGCTCGACAGCGCGGCAAACACCGCCTGGGCGGATTGGGTCTGGCCCACAGCGCTGCGCGTGGCAGTGGTCGCGCGGGCCATCTGGCCGGCGATCTCGTCAATCGAGGCCGTGAGTTCCTGCGTGCTGCTGGCCACCGAATCGGTTCCACGCTCACTGTTCTTGGCCTCACCGGCGGCGAGGTTGCAATCATCGGCGATGGTGGCGGCCGAACGCTCGAGTTGGCTGGCCAGCCCCATAAGCTCGACTGTCCCTCGCCGCACGACCTGCATGGCCTCGTTGTTGACCTGCTCAATCGTATCGCCCAACCCCAGGATCGCCTCCTTGCGCGCCGCCACTGCCTGGGCGCGCAACACCTCCTGTTCGTGCAGCAGGGTCTCGCCGCGCTGTGCGGTGTCGCGGAAATGCGCGGTGGCGCGCAGCAGGCGGCTGATCTCGTCGCGGCCGGGCCGCAGCGGCACATCCACCAGCACATCACCTGCGGCCAACCGATCGACAACGGCGATCGCTGCGCTCAACGGGCGCGAGACGGCGACCCGCATCTGCCACGCCATCACCACGATCAGCGCCACGCCAAGCGCCAGCAATACGGCTGCCCAGGCCAGTCCGGTATCAGCACGGGCGATCTGCGCGTTCAGTGCGTCATCGACGTCAATGCCGGCCTGCTTCTGTGCCGCCAAAAGCGTGTCGATCGCGGCCGTGGACCGGGCAAACCAATCCGGCGCAGCCATGGCTGGCGGCGCCCCCTGCAACGCGGCCTCAAGCACCTGCCGGCGCACCGGTGCGAAGCTTTCGAACCAGCCCTTATCCGCCGCCGCAATCGCCTCGCGCAGAGCCGGGGAGGCCACGCCCAGGCGCATGCCGATCAGCGCCCAGGCACCATCGATGCGTGCGGCGTTCTCGCCCAGCCGCATCAGCAGCGCCGGGTTCGCCTTGCCGCCCTGCGCCAGCATGCCGTTGATCAGCCCGCGTTCGCGCCCGGCGAATTCGCTCATCTCGGCGAGACGGTCCCGGATCACCATCAGTCCGGCGACGCGCGATTCGGCGTTGGCCTGGCCATCCAATTGACGGCGCAGCGTGACGACCGCATCGATCTGGGCCGTGGTGGCAGCGAACCATAGCGGCGGTGCCGGCAGCGGCCGCTTGCCGTCCCAGATCCCGTCCGCCTCGCTGCGCAGCCGATCGACCGCGCGTCTGGCCTCCGCGAGCGAGGCAAGTCGGGCGTTCACCGCATCCGTCGGCGTTTCGGCAGCAACGGCTTTCAACACCCACCCGATCGCGTCATTGGCGCGGCTGCGCGCCGCCTCGATTCTCGGCCGCAAGGCTTGATTGACCCCGGCAGGGTCGGCCAGCGCGCCGTTCAGCAGCCCGCGCTCCAGCGCCAGCGCACCGGCGGCGGTGACCAGATCGTCACTCACCGCGTTCAGCTCATGCGCCCGCGTTGCCGCCTGCGTCGAGCGCCAGGCCTCCAGCCCGTCCCGCGTCAATATGACGGACAGGATCGCCCCCAGCACCAGGACCGCCAGCATCACCCGCGTGCCGATTGACATGCGACCTCTCCTTTTTCAGGGAAGAGGATCGCATTGCAAGATTAACCGAAAATAAAATTGCGCGTTGCTTCCGATCAGTCGATGTCCAGGGCGATCTGCGTCTGCTGCTCCAGGCGGATCGCCTGCAACGCCTCCGCCGCCTGCTGGCGCACCGCGCCGGCGCATATTCCCGTTTCGAAATGCGTCTCCGGCTCCCGCCTGACCGTCAGCGTAGCGCCGGACCGGGACCAGCGCGAGGTGTAACGGAAGCCAGTGCCGCCGATCACGCTGTCCGGCGGCAGAACCGCGGTCAGCCCGTCAAACGGCAGACGCAGTGAAAGCGTCTCGACCTGATGGCCGCTATGGCATGGCGTCGGCTCGCTGGCCGCCAATTGCAGCTCGGACAAAGGGCCGAGCAGGAAGCCGCCTGGACGCTCCAGCACCAGCAGCCCAGGCGGGACATGGGCGTCACGCCCTCCGGCACGGTGACGGTAATCACCGCGTCCTCCCATGCCATGTCCCGGAAACTGCGGCTGGCGCACCTCACGGTGTTAGACCAGGCGCTGCCGGTCATGCGCGTTGAAATCACGAAACACCAGAATATCGCGCATCATGCCGTTGGTGATCGGGATCGACGGATGGCCTGGCGGGAGCAACGGGCGGGTGACGGCGGCGGGGGCGGCAATGAGGGTGCCGTCCACCTTCTCGGTGACGGCCTCGATAATGGCGATCTCCTCCTGGGCGGGAGCGAAATCGATGCTGTATTGGCGAATGATCATCGCATCGGTGGCGTTGGTGGCCGAGCGGATGAGGCTGACGGTCTCAACCGATCTGCCATCCGGCTGCACAATGGTGTCCGAGCGCAGATGCTGGACGATGATGTCGGCCCGGGTAGGGCTGGCGATGGTCAGAAGGGCGAGCAGTCCGCCCGTGCGGCCTCTCCACGCGGGAGTCATCCACTGTCTCCGATCAGAAATTCAGCAGTGTCGTCAAAGAATAACGGTGCGATCCCATAGCAGACAGATGCGATTTCGTAGCAATAATTCGTAAACGCGCACAAGCCACAGCCGAGTGCCGGAAGGCAATCATTCCGGTCATCACATTTTGTTGTATCACGTGCCGCGTGGTGAAGCGCAGCACCTCAGGAGTGCGCGTCGTCCAGCGTCGCGAGGCTCTCCGGCGTGTCGAAATCGCGCAGCACGAAATCGGTCTCCAGCACCAGCTCGCTCACCGCATCTTCATGGCGGCGCAGCAGCGACCGGGCGCCGGTGTCGCCGGACAGCGCCATCATTTCGGGCACATAGGCGACATCCCACAGCACCGGGTTGCCGTGCTGTCCGTCATGCACCGGCACGATGATGCGCCGGCCCTCATCGGGGTCGAAGGCGGCGATCAGCCGGTTCAGTTCGCCTTGTGGCACCAGCGGCATGTCGCCGAGGCAGATGATCACGCCGGAGGCCGCGTCCGGCAGCGCCGCGAGGCCCGCCTTGAGGCTCTCGGCCAGGCCCTCCGCGTGGCGTTCGGCATGGACGAAACGCACGTCCCGTCCCGCCAGCGCGGCCTGGATCTCATCGCCGCGATGACCGGTGACGACGATCACCTCGAACGCCTGTGAGGCCAGCACCGCATCGACCGTGCGGGCGATCATGGCGCGGCCGTCTGCCCCCTGGGTCAGCAGCTTGTGGCGCGGTGCCATGCGGCTGGATTTTCCGGCGGCGAGCACCAGGGCCGCGACCAAAGGACGGGCGGTGGCGCGGGCGCGGGGCAAGGGCCTGGCATCCGTGTCCTTCAGCAAGCCGCCGACGCCCATGCGCATCACCTCCTGCGGGCCGACCGCGAGACCTGCGAACAGCCGGGCCAGCACCCAGTCAATGCCGTTGAGCTTGGGCGAGCGCGCGCAGCCAGGCAGCACGATGGCGGGGAGCGGACCGATCCGGCCAAGGCAGATGAGATTGCCGGGATCGACCGGCATGCCGAAATGGGTGATCTCGCCGCCGGCGCGAAGGATCGCCTCCGGCCCCACATCGCGCCGGTCCACAGTGGCGGAGGCGCCGACGATCAGCAGAATTTCCGCCCCCTGTGCACGCAACCGTTCCAAAGCGGCGGCGATCGGCGCGGATTGATGCGGGCAGCGCAGCGGGGTCAGCAAGGTTCCGCCGAGGCCCTCGACCCGGCCTTGCGTGGCTTCGATGGTGCCGTCCACCACACTCTGCTTCAGCGTGCCGATCTCGCTGATCACCAGACCGACGCGGCGCGGGGTGAAGCGATGCAGCGCGAACGCCCCTCCCAGCGCCGCCGCCTCGACGCGCGCCTGCACCTCGGCGGCGACGGCGAAGGGGATGACCTTGATCGTCGCCACCATGTCGCCAGGGGCGACCACCGACCAGTCCGGCAAGGTGGCCACCGTCTGTGCCTCGTCGATGAGATTGATGCGCTCAATGACCGCGGCATTGACGCGCAGCAGGCCGTGACGCTCGGCCACCAGATTGACCCGGCCGGTGGCGGCTGGGTTCTGGCGCAGGTTCGGCACCCGCAAATGGGCGGCAAGGCGCGTGGCGGCCTCATCCTCCAGCAGATCGCCGGGATCGAGCCGTGCTGCGATCACCTCGTGCACGCCGGCCGCGCGCAAGGCGGCGATGGCGTGGGCATCAAGCCTCGTGCCCTTCTTCAGCACCCGACCCGGCACGCGATGCGAATGGGCGAGCAGCGCGCCCTCCGCCGCGTCAAGCGGGGTCGGGCCAAAGATCACGGCGCCGCGTTGCGCCGGACGGCGACGAACTCCGCCAGGATCGACAACGCGATCTCGGCGGCCGTCACGGCGCCGATATTCAGCCCGACCGGGCCACGGATGCGGGCGAGTGCCGCGTCGTCATGCCCCAGCGCGCGCAGCCGGGCGAGGCGGGCGGCATGGGTCTTCCGGCTGCCGAGCGAGCCGATATAGAACGCCTCTGAGCGTAGCGCCCGGTCCAAAGCCGGGTCATCGAGCTTCGGGTCATGGGTGAGGGTGATCACCGCCGAACGGGCATCCGGCTGCAACGAATCCATCGCGTCATCCGGCCAGTCGCCGATCAGGGTGACGTTGGGGAAGCGTTCCTCGGTGGCAAAGCTGCGGCGCGGATCGATGACGATGACCTCGATGCCGAGATGCGCCGCCATCGGCACCAGGGATTGCGCGATATGCACGGCGCCGACGACGATGAGGCGGATGCGCGGCGAATACGGGTGGAGGAACCATTCCTCATTGCCCACCGCAACCGTTGCCGCCTCATCCCGCAGCAGCGCGCGCTCCGCCGCCTCGGTGAGCGGTGAGCCGGCGATGGGCAGCAAAAGCTGATCGCCGGTGGCAAGGTTGGTGGCCAGCACCACCGGCCGCTTGGCCTCGCGCGCCGCGGTGAGGGCGGCAAGCGTTTCGGGGGTCATGCCAGTTTTTCCACGAACACCTTGAGCTTGCCGCCGCAGGCCAGCCCGACCTCCCAGGCGCGCTCATCGGTGATGCCGAAATCCAGCAATTGCGGCCGGCCGGTGTCCAGCGTCGTCATCGCCGCCTCGGCCACGGCACCCTCGATGCAGCCGCCGCTGACCGAGCCCGCCATGCGGCCGGAGCGAGTCACCGCCAGCTGGCTGCCGGCCGGGCGCGGGCTGCTGCCCCAGGTCTGCGTCACGGTGGCCAGCGCCACCTCCTCGCCGGCGGCGCGCCAGGCGGCGGCTTCGCTCAGAATATCGGTCTGGGTCATGCGGTCCTCCAGCGGTCCATCTCGCGCGGCGAGGCCGGGCGGGACAGGCTCTCGATCAGCGCGCGCAGGCTGGCCAGGCTATGGACCGGGCGAAACTCGTCCACATGCGGCAGCATCGCGCGAATGCCCTGAGACTTGGGGGCGAAGCCGTCCCATCGCAACAGCGGATTGAGCCAGATCAGCCTTGCGCAGGATTTGTGCAGGCGCTCCATGTTCTCCGACAGCCCGGCCGCCCCGTCGCGGTCCAGCCCATCCGTCACCAGCAGCACCACCGCCCCCTGCCCCAGCACGCGGCGCGACCAGTCCTGGTTGAAGATGGCGAGCGCCTCGCCGATGCGGGTGCCGCCGGACCAATCGGGCACGGCGTGGCTGACCATCTGAAACGCCACCTCTGGATCACGGGCGCGGAGCTGGCGGGAGATGTTGGAGAGGCGGGTGCCGAACAGAAACGTCTGCACCCGGTCGCGGTCATTGGCCACGGCATGGAGAAAATGCAGCAATATCTGTGCATAGCGGCTCATCGAGCCGGAGATGTCGCACAGCACCACCAAAGGCGGCGGCCTGGTGACGCGGCGGGAGCGCGACAGGTCGATGATCTCGCCGCCATGTTTCAGGCTGGCGCGCAACGTGGCGCGCAGATCGGTGCGTGAGCCGCTCGGGTCCGGGCGTAGGCGGCGGGTGCGGCGCTCATCGAGCGGCAGGCGCAGCTTGCGGATTTCGGCCTTGGCGTGGCTGATCTCCGCCGCGCTCATCGCCTCGAAATCCATGGTTTGCAGGCGCTCGGCTTCAGACACGGTCATCACCGCGTCGATCTCCTGGCGCTCCTCCGGTGGCTTGCGTGGCTCCTGCTGTGGGCGGAACGCCTCGGCCAAGCGGCGGGCGCCCGGTGGGATGCGCTCGGGCGGGGGTTCCTTGCGGCCATCGATCGCGGCCATCGCCTGGGCGAGGCGGGAGGCCTCCGGGTCGCGCCAGAAGATGTTGAAGGCGTGGTCAAACAGCTCGGTGTGCTCGTGGCGATGCACCATGGTGACGCGCAGCGCGATGCGGACCTGGGTGCGGTTGCCGAGATCGACGCGCTGCACGGCATCCGTTGCGGCGAGCAGATCAGCGGGGCCGATCGGCAGTCCCGCCCGGCGCAGCAGGCGGGCGAAGTTGAGGATGTTCGCCGCCAGACGCCCCTCGCCGGTCGGCACCGGTGGCAGAGGCGCCATGGCGGCTTCGGGCATCAGCATCTTGTCAGCGCACGACCGATTTGGCTTCGGTCACCAGCCGGGCGGCCTCAGCGCCTTTGATCTTCGCAATATCGTCCTGATATTTCAGCAGCACGCCCAAGGTCTCATCCACCGCCTCGGCTGCCAGTTCGTGCTGGTTGAGATGCGACAGAGCCGCCGCCCAGTCGATGCTCTCGGCCACACCGGGGTTCTTGAACAGATCCTCGTTTCGCAGCCGCTGCACGAAGGCCACCACCTCGGCGGACAGGCGCTCGCCCACATTGGGCGCCTTGCGTGCAAGAATCTGCCGCTCGCGGGTGGCGGTCGGGTAGTCCACCCAGTGATACAGACACCGCCTGCGGATCGCGTCATGCACCTCGCGGGTGCGGTTGGAGGTCAGCACCACCACCGGCGCCACCGCGGCCTTCACCGTGCCGTATTCGGGGATGCTGAGCTGGAAATCGGCGAGCAATTCCAGCAGGAACGCCTCGAACGGCTCATCGGCGCGATCCAGCTCATCGATCAGCAACACGGCCGGCGGCAGATCAGGGTCAATCGCGCTCAGCAGCGGACGGGATTGGAGGAAGCGGCGGGCGTAGATATCCGTCACCCCCGCCTCGCCCGAGGTCTCGGCCAGGCGGATCGCCATCAGCTGGCGGGCATGGTCCCACTCATAGGCGGCGGCGGCGAGATCGAGCCCGTCATAGCATTGCAGCCGGACGAGGCGCCGGCCGAGCTGCTCGGCCAGCACCTTGGCGATCTCGGTCTTGCCGGTGCCGGGTTCGCCCTCAAGGAACAGCGGGCGCTGCATCGCCAGCGCGAGGAACACAGTGGTGGCGAGCGCCGGATCGGCCACATAGCCACCGGCTTCGAGCAATGCCGCCGTTGCGGCAACCGAACTGGGCAGGCTCACAGATCGGCGCTGAGCAGCAGGAGCAGGATGGGCGCGAACAGCGCGACGCCAATCCAGAACACCAGGGGATAGCCACCGATCTCGGCGGGGATGAGATCGAACACGCTGATCGCGGCCACCGGCTGCGGCGCCGGCGGTGCTTCGGCCTCGGCCTCGGCTTCCGCCACAGCGACGGCGGCGGAGAAATTGTTGAAGAACGCGTCCGCCATCTGCTTGGCCGTGGCATCGATCAGCCGCGCACCGAGCTGGGCGATCTTGCCGCCAACCTGCGCCTTCACGTCATAGGTCAGCAGCGTGCCGGCGCCTTCATCGGCGAGCTTCACCACGGCACCGCCCTTGGCGAAACCAGCGACGCCGCCCTGCCCTTCGCCCTCGATGCGGTAGGAGTTCGGCGGATCGAGATCGAGCAGTTGCACCTTGCCGTTGAAGCGCGCGGCGATCGGCCCGATCTTGACGGCGACGCTGGCGATGAGCCCGGTCTCGCCCTGCTTCTCCAGCTTGTCGCAGCCCGGAATGGCGGCCTTGAGGATGTCGGGCGTGTTCAGCGCCTCCCACACTTTCGCGCGTGGGGCAGCGATGCGGCGCTCGCCGGTCATGTCCATGTTGAGGCTCTCCTTGCGTCGGGCGGACGATACTTGCAGGGTGCCGCCGCTGCAAACGGACGGGTATGGCTGCATGCGCTTCTTGGTATCGTTGATTTTTGGGGTGCTGACCAGCCCTGCCGCCCAGGCCGCGGAGCATGCCACGGCTGTCCCCGGGCTGGCCTGGGGCGCGCCCTTCGCCTTGCTGCTGCTCTCCATCGCCGTGTTGCCGCTGATCGCGCCGCGATTTTGGCATCATCGCATGGGCTTGGTGGCGCTGGGATGGACGCTGGCGCTGGTTGGTCCGCTGGCGATGGCCCATGGCATGCCGTCGGCAGCGGCCGAGGTCTGGCACGCGATGCTGACCGAGTATCTGCCCTTCGTCGTATTGTTGGTGGCGCTGTTCACCGTGGGGGGCGGGATTTTGCTGGAGGGTGGGCCGTGGGGCACGCCTTGGGGCAATGCCGCCTTGCTGGCGATCGGCACGGCATTGGCCGGGGTGATGGGCACGACCGGCGTGTCGATGGTGCTGATCCATCCGCTGCTGCGCGCCAATGCGCATCGCCGGCAAAAGGTGCATCTGGTGGTGTTCTTCATTCTGCTTTGCGCCAATGCTGGCGGGGCGACGTCACCGCTGGGCGATCCGCCGCTTTATCTCGGCTTTCTGCGGGGCGTGCCGTTTGACTGGCCGCTGCGGGCGCTGGCCGCGCCGATGCTGGTGCTGTCGGCGCTGCTGCTGGCCACCTTCCTGGTGATCGACCGGCATTTGGCGCGCAAGGACGGGCCGCCACCGGCGCGGGGGAGGCTGCGGTTGCGCGGCTGGGCCAATGTGGCCTTGCTCGGCGTGGTGGTGGTCAGCGTGCTGATGCAGGGGCTGGTGCATCCGGGTCATGTGGCGATCCTGGGGCAGGACATCGAGATCGAGCGCGGGCTCGGCATGCTTGTTCTGGCGGTGGTCACGCTGGTCTCGCTGCGTGTCACGCCGCGTGCCATTCGAGAGGGCAATCTGTTCTCCTGGGCGCCGATGGCGGAGGTGGCCAAGCTGTTCGCCGCCATCTTCGTGACCATCGCGCCGGTGATGGAGATGCTGGCGGCGGGGCAGAACGGCCCGCTGGCGGGGCTGGTAGCCCTCACCGAGCAGAACGGCGCGCCATCGCCGGTGGCGTATTTCTGGGTGGCGGGGCTGTTGTCGGCATTTCTCGACAATGCGCCGACCTATTTGGTGTTCTTCCAGATGGCAGGCGATGACGCCGGGCGGCTGACCAGCGATCTGGCGCCGGTGCTGCGGGCGTTGTCATCCGGCGCGGTGTTCTTCGGCGCGCTCACCTATATCGGTAATGCACCCAACATGATGCTGCGCTCAATCGCAGCCCATCGTGGCATCCGCATGCCAGGGTTCTTCGGCTATATGCTGTGGTCCGGCGCGCTGCTTTTCCCCGCCTTCCTGGTGCTGAGCCTGCTGTTTTTCACCCGGTGATCACATGGCGGCCAGTGCGGCCGCCACCGCGTCCGGATCGATGCGCCAGGTGTTGACATGCGGCCAGTCATGCCAGGGCTCGCAGGTCTGGCCGATCACGCAGCCATAGCGCAGGCCGGCAATGCCGGCGAGGCGGCGGAAGGCCCATTGCACATAGCCATCCATGTGCAACTCCAGAAGGCTGGTGCCCTCGCCGCAATAGACGATGTTGGTCAGCCCCGCGCCATGCGGCGCCACGATGCGCTCGGCCCCGGCAAACAAGCGGATCTGCTCCACCACGCTCATGCCTGACAAGGTCACCACCGTGTAGCCAGCGCGGCGCACCACATCGATCACCGCGTCCTCATTCACCAGCCGGCGCTGATCGCTGTCGCGGCGCGAGATATAGAGACGGCGGGGACCATCCGTCCCACGGGCGAGACGGGTGCGCCAGGCGAGGAAGTTGCGCAGCAGCAGCGGTGTCGGGAAGAATCCGCCCCCGGCCAGCCCCGGTACAACCACCAACCGCGACACCGTGGCCACCGCGCCATGATCCAGGGTGATCACCGGCGTGTCACCAAGATCGAGCAGCGCGAGGCTCTCGACCTGCCAGCCAGCCCGCGGCGCCGATACGATCAGAACCGGACGCGGCAATGGCGGCTGCGGACGGCACAGCGTGGCATCGAAGCGCGACAGCAGATCGATGGTCCAGTGGTAGTAATTGTCGAGATTGGTGGTCATCAGATGCACGCCATGCGCCAACCGCATCTGGGGCGTGACATCGGCAAACATCCAACCGCCATCTTGTGCGGGACCCGCGCCCGGCATGTCATGCAACGGAACATGGTCCAGAAAGTCGCTGAACAGCAGGTCGCCGCAGGTGACGAAGCCGAGCCGGCTATGGACCGTGGCACCGAACACCACATAGCGGTCAATCGGGGCCGCGTTATAGACCGTGGTGTTGGCACCATCTGGCGGTGACTGGCGCAAGGTCATTCCCTCCAGCCCGGTCACGCCGCAGCTGATCGGCGGCACCGTCACCGGCTCGCCCGGCAGATAGGGATGCGCCTGCACCCGCTCCGGAAACAACCGCGCCGCCATGGCCAGGCTGATCGGCGTCAGGCGACGCAGAATTGTGTGATCGAGAATCATTCGCCCGACAACTCCCGCCGACGCCGTTCCAGTTCCTCGCTGTAGCGGCGCAGCGCGTGCTGCTCGGTCAGCAGGCCGATGACGCGGCGGCTGTCGCGCGTGTCCACCACCGCCAGCGCGTCACTTTCCGCCGCCTCGAATTGCTGCACCGCCTCCTTGATCGTCATCTGCGGCACCAGCATCACCGCATCGTCATGCAGCAACGCGCCAAGCTGGGCCTGCGGATCGGTGGTCGCATGCGCCTCGCTGACCAAAACGAGCCCGCGATAGCGCCCAGCCTCGTCCACCACCACCACCGTCGTTGTCGAACCCAACGGCACATCGCGCCGGAACGTGGCAAGGGCCGTGTCGATGCGCACCACCCGCACCTCGCGCCGCATCATCCGCCCGACGGTGAGATTGCGCATCCAGCCCACATCCACCGCCGAACGAATCGTCTCGCCGCGCAGATGGAAGCGCCAGGTGGCAAAGGAATAGCCAAAGGTGCGCCTGACGGTGATGGAGGACAGCACAGAGGCCGCCACCACGGCGACCGTCAGCGGCAACGAGCCGGTGCTCTCCAGCGCCAGGAACGCCATGGTCAGCGGTCCGCCTACCACCGCCACCGCCATCGCGCTCATGCCCACCAGCGCGCAAACCACCGGCGGGATCATCACCGCAGACGTCAGCAGCGCCAGCAGGGCGGCGAACAGCTTGCCCACCAGCGCGCCGAGGAACAGCGAGGCATAGAACAGCCCACCCCGGAACCCCGCGCCCAGCGAGATCGCGGAGGCCAGCGATTTCAGCACGATCAGCAGAGCGATCTGAGTCAGCGTGTAAGGCGCATCAAGCCCGATCTGCAACGCCGCGTGGCCGGAGGACAGCACCTGCGGCGTGACCAGCGCGAGCCCGCCCACCACCGCGCCGCCGATCGCAGGCCGCAGCCAGTTCGGCACCCGTGACCGGCGAAACGCCAGCTCCGTCAACGTCACGCCGCGCATCAGCGCGATGCCGACCAGGGCGCAAACCATGCCCAAGGCAAGAATCGGGATGTAGTTCACCGGCTCGATCACCGTGGGCAGGCGCAGATCAAAGCTCGGCTCATAGGGCAGCAAGGTGCGCGTGATGGACACGGCGACCAGGGCCGAGACAACCACGGGTGCCAGAGATGCCAGCGCGTAGGTGCCGATCACCAGCTCGAACGCATAGAACGCGCCGGCCAGCGGGGCGTTGAACGCGGCGGCGATGGCAGCCGAGGCGCCGCAGCCCACCAGCAGCCGCAAATCGGCACGCCGCACGCGAAACATCCGCCCGAGCCTGCTTGCAATCGCCGAGCCGATCTGGGTGTAGCCCGCCTCAAGCCCCACCGAGGCGCCGCAGCCATTGGACAGCATGGTCTGCGCCACCACCAACAGACTGTCATTGAGCGACATGCGCCCGCCATGCAGTGCATTGGCCTCGATCGGGTCAATTGCCCGGCGCGGCCAGCGTTTGGCGATCAGCCAGCCCGACACGCCGACGATCAGCCCGCCAATCGTCAGCACGATGATGCCGCGCGGTCCGGAAATCTCCGCCTGGCCGGACAGCCGCTCCCGCCCCGGCAGCTCGAACAGCGCGCGATGCGCCCATTGCGTCAGTTCGCTCATGCCGACCACGCAGAGCCCGCCAAGCAGCCCGATCAGCGCCGCCAGCCCCACCAGCCACAGCTCGTCCGTCCGCACCAGGACGCGCAAAGACTGCGGCAGATGGCGGAACCATGTGCCGAGCCGTTCATCAATGCGCGGGGCGGTTTCCCCCGGCGCCGGGTTGGCGTGTCGCGGCACTGCTCCTGGCCCCGCCTGTCATCTCCCACACTGGTGCACGCAAGACCGCGATGCCGCAATGCATCAGAACGAGGTGACCGCCTGAAATTTCGGCAACATGCTCCGCGTCACCTATCCCGCATCGCGCGGGTTTCCTCCAGGTCGTGGGCGAGGAACTCCTCCACCAGTGCTGCCAGCGTGCCATGCCGGGCAAAGCCGAGCGCCGGGGCGCGGCTGGCGGCGAAGGCGGCCGGCCATTCACCGACGATGGCGGCCACCGTCGCGTCCGGCGCCGGCGTCACCAAGGCGCGCGTACCGGGGCGGACGCTCTCCATCGCGTCCATCATCGCCCCCACGCTGGCGCAGATCCCGGGCGGATTGACGCCGCGATCCACCCCAAGCGGCGCGCTGTCCATGCTGGCGGCATGCAACAGCCACGCGGTGGCGAAGCCGGGGCTGGCGATCCAGACCTTGAAGTCCTCCGCCACCGGCAGCGTGGTGGGCAGGCCCAGCAGCGGCTCACGCAAAATGGCCGAGATGAAGCTGCTCGCCGCCTTGTTGGGCAGGCCGGGGCGGATGGCGATGGTGGGCAGGCGAATGTTCACCGCATCGAGAAAGCCGCGCCGGCTGGCATCGGACAGCAGCAGCTCGGCCGCGGCCTTCTGCGCGCCATAGGAGTTGCGCGGCATCTGGCGGGCATCATCCGGCAGCATCGCGCCCTGCCCACCGGAAAAGCTCGCCACCGAGCTGGTGAACACCACGCGCGGCGGTTTGGCCAGCGCCCGGCAGGCATCGATCACCGCGTCCGTGCCGCGCAGATTGACCCGCCGACCCAGATCATAATCCGCCTCCGCGGCCGCGCTGACCACAGCGGCGAGATGGAAGATCACCTCCGTCTCCGGCGGGATCGCCTCAGGCGGCAGGGTGGTGATGTCGCCCCCTAGGCAGGTCACGGGGAACGGCGCATCGAGCGACGCCGGCGGGTGGAGGTCGAACAGCGTCAGGCCCGTCACCTCCCGCGCACCCAGCCGTCCGTTCGCGGCCAGAGCCTCGGCCACTTTGCGCCCCAGAAACCCGCCGCCGCCAAGAATGCTGATCTTCATGCCACGTCTCCCTTTACCTCGGGCTTAGCGGCGGGCATGGGAAGGGACAAGACGGAGCATGCCATGTCAGTTCAGGCCGAGACCAGAAGCGCGGGATTTCTCGATTTGCTGCGTGAGGGCCGCGCCGGGCGCAGCGCCGTGATGGCGGGCGGGATTTCGCTGCACGCGGTCAACGTGTTCCTGGTGGCAACCGTTCTGCCCAGCGTGGTGCGCGACATTGGCGGGCTGAACTATTTCGCCTGGAGCACGACGCTCTATGTGGTGGCGTCGCTGCTGGGCGCCTCCAACTGCGCGCGGGTGATCGACCGGTTCGGCACGCGCGGTGCCTATCGTCTGGCACTGGGGCTGTTCATGGCGGGAGGGCTGATCTGCGCCGTGGCCCCGGTGATGGGCGTGCTGCTGGGCGGGCGCTTCGTGCAAGGACTGGGGGCGGGAACCTTGTCGGCGCTGTCCTTCACCATGGTGCGGGTGCTGTTCCCCCAGCCGATGTGGCCACGGGCGTTCACGGTGCTCTCGCTGGCATGGGGCGTTGCATCACTGGGCGGGCCTGCCATCGGCGGCGTGTTCGCACAGACCCTGGGCTGGCGGCTTGGTTTCGTCGCGATCTCGGCAATGGCGCCGCTGATCCTGCTGCTGGTGGAGACCTGCGTGCCACGCGAACGGCCAGCGATGGGCACGCAGCCGCCGGTGGCGCTGGTCAGCCTGGCGGTGCTCGGCGCATCCGCCATGGCAATGTCCCTGGCGGGGGCGGTGCGCGAGCCCTGGCTGAGCGGGCTGGGTCTGGCGGCCGCCCTGGCCGGGCTGGTGCTGTTCGCACGGCGCGAGCAGACCGGCCGGGCAAGGGTGCTGCCGCGCGGTTCCACGATGGTGACGACCCGCCTGGGCGCGACCTACGGCGTGATGGCGCTGCTGCTGATCGGGGTGAACGCCGAGATCTTCGTCCCCTATTTCCTGCAACGCCTGCACGGCCTGACGCCGCTGCATGCCGGCTACATGTCCGCGCTGATGGCTGGCGGCTGGTCCGTCGCGTCACTGATGAGTGGCGGGACGCGCAATGTGCGGCGGGTGACCACAGCTGGGCCGCTGGTGCTGTGGGCGGGTCTGGTCCTGCTCGCCTGGCTGATGCCGCAATCAGGGCTTGGCGATGGGGGGCTGGCGGGCATCGGGCTTGGGCTCGCGATGCTCGGCGGCGGCATCGGCATGTGCTGGCCGCATCTCGGCACGGCGGTGTTCACCGCCGCCCCCGAAGATGAGCGCAACCTCGCCAGCGCCTCGATCACCTCGGTGACAATGCTGGGCAACGCCTTCGGCTCGGCTTTGGGCGGGATGGTGACCAACCTCGCCGGCATGGCCGAACCCAGCCTCGCCGCCTTCGCCTTGTTCGGGCTCTATTCCGCCACCCCGCTTGCGGCCCTGCTGCTGCTGCCAAGGATGCGACGCCCATGAACGGTTTCGAACTCGTCCTCAACCCCGATTTCGGCACGCCGGGTGTGGTGATCCTTACCGCAGGGGGGTTCCGCCGCGCCAAGGCAGAGATCACCGGCTGGCCCGGCCATGCGGCGACGGCGCTGCATGATCTCCCGACGATCGCGACACATCTCGGCCTCGCCTGCGTGCGCATCAAGGACGAATCGACCCGCTTCGGCCTCGCGAGCTTCAAGGCACTGGGCGGGGCCTATGCCGTGTTGCAGGTACTGCGCCAGCATTTGTCGCGCGCTGGCATCGCCAACCAGGCCAGTGCGGCCGAGCTGATGGACGGTGCCTTCCCCGCCGCACGCGAGGTGGTGGTGACCTGCGCGACCGACGGCAATCACGGCCGCTCCGTCGCCTGGGGCGCGCAGCGCTTCGGCTGCCGTTGCGTGATCTATGTGCATGAGACGGTGAGCCAGGGCCGCATCGACGCCATCGCCGCGTTCGGTGCCGAAATCCGCGTGGTGCCCGGCACCTATGACGACGCGGTGCGCGTCTGCGCCACCGATGCGGAAACCCAGGGCTGGCATGTCGTCTCCGACACGTCCTGGCCGGGCTACACCCATGTGCCTGTCGATGTGATGCAGGGCTACCGGCTAATGACCGACGAGGCGCTCACGCAATGGCAGGGCGCGCCGCCGACCCATGTCTTCATCCAGGCCGGCGTCGGCGGGGTCGCGGCCAGCGTCTCGGTGCAGCTCCGCGAGGCCGGCGGCGGCCGGCTCGTGGTGGTCGAGCCGGATCGCGCCGCCTGTCTGCTGGAGAGCGCCAAGGCCGGACAACTCACCGTGGTCGGCGGCGCGCTGGACACACTGATGGCGGGGCTTGCCTGCGGTGAGCCGAGCCTGCTGGCCTGGGAGGAGCTGGGCCGAGCCGCCTTCGCCTTCATGGCGATCCCCGACGAGGCCAGCGTCGCCGGCATGCGCGAACTGGCCGGTCTCGGCATCGTCTCGGGGGAATCCGGTGCCGCCGGGCTCGGCGCGCTGCGCTGGGCGGCCGGCGATCCTGGCGCTCGCGCCGCCTTGGGCCTTGGCCCGGACAGCCGCGTGCTGCTGTTCTCCACCGAAGGAGCGACCGACCCGGAGCTTTACCGCGAGCTGGTGGGGTGACGGCCCGCGCCTGGGTGCGGCTGCCCAGCGGTCGGCGCCTCGACCTGCTGGCGCCAACGCCGCTTGACTGGACCGACGACGACCTCGCCATCGGACTCGCCCGCACCTATCGCTGGGGCGGGCACTCGATCTGGCCCGGCGCCCCGCTCTCCGTCGCCCAACACAGTCTCGCCGTGCTCGAACGCCGTCGCCGCAGCGCGGTGCTCTCCGCCGCCGAGCAACGCCGCGAGCTGCTGCACGACGCCGAGGAAGGGCTGATCAATTTCGACTGTATCTCCCCCCTCAAACCCTTCCTCGGCCCCGGCTTCGCCGAGCTGCAAACCCGCCTGCAAACCGTGGTCGCCATCCGCTACGCCCTCCCGCCCTGGGACCCCCAATCCAAACGCGCCCACAAACAGGCCGACATCGCCGCCGCCGCCGCCGAAGCCGTCCACGTCGCCGGCTGGACACCGCAAGAAGTGCGAACCACCCTCGGGATCAAAGCAAAGGTCGAAGACCACGACCCGCTGGCCGGACTCTACAACGAACCCCCCTGGCAACCCTGGCCCCCCGAGGTGGCGGCCGCCCGGTTTGCGGCGGAGATGGGACGGTTGGTGGGATGAAAGAAAGGCCAGGGGCGCTGCCCCTGGACCCCGCCAGGGGGAGACCCCCTGGACCCGATGAGTCTAGGGTTTGTCTGGATTTGGAGAGGGGGGCATGCCCGGGCGTTGGCAAAGGTACGGACCGTGGTGCCCCCCTCTCCAAATCCAGAAATTCCTTAAACTCAATGGGTCCAGGGGCTCTGCTCCTGGCGGGGTCCAGGGGCAGCGCCCCTGGCCTTCCTATCCACCCACAATCACCCCATGCCGCAGCTCACCCGGCAGACACAGCTCAACCACCTTGGGGGCCACGGTTTCCGGGAGGGGCACGGTTTGCGGGTCTTCGCCGGGCATGGCGTCGGCGCGCATGGCGGTGCGCATGATGCCGGGATCGACCAGATTGATGCGCAGCCGACTTGTGCGGGTTTCATCGGCCCAGGTCTGCACCAGGTGCTCGAGCCCGGCCTTGGTGGCGCCGTAGGCTCCCCAATAGGCTTTGGGGCGGGCGACGCGGCCGGTGGTGATGAACACGGCGCGGCCTTCCGGGGCTGCGAGCAGCAGCGGGCCACAGCTGCGGATGAGGTGCCAATTGGCGGTGAGGTTCACGCCCACCACCTGGGCCCAGTCCTTGGGCATGATATGCGGCACGGGGGTCAGCTTCGCCAGGGTGGCGGCGTTGGAGACCAGAATGTCGAGCCGCTTGAAGCGGGCGTGCAGGCTGGGGCCAATCTGGTCGAGCTGGGCGCCGTCCATCAGATCGAGCGGGAGCAAGGTGGCGGTGCCGCCGGCGGCGCGGATGGCGTCGTCAGTCGCTTCCAGCCCGCCCTGGGTGCGGGCGGTGATCACCACATGGGCGCCGAGGCGGGCAAGCGCGATGGCCACCGCCGCCCCCAGCCCCCGGCTGGCGCCAGTGACGAGGGCGATCCGATCCTGAAGCACGGTCATTGGGTTGGGTTCAGCTCCGCTCGGCCAGCAAACTGAGCTGACGGGATTGGGTTTCGGCGAAATCGGTCAGCGTGATCGGGTATTCCCCGGTGAGGCAGGCATCGCAATATTGGGGTCGGACATTATCGCGCCCGGCATGGTTGAGGGCGCGGTAGAGACCATCGATGGAGATGAAGGCGAGACTGTCCACCCCGATCAGCTCGGCCATTTCGGCGATGCTGTGCCGGGCAGCGAGCAGTTTGGAGCGCTCCGGCGTGTCGATCCCGTAGAAGCAGCTATGGGTGTTGGGTGGGCTGGAGATGCGCATATGC
>Ga0114959_10000686_pt1 | contig 31758 bp, 32 predicted proteins | sample C_130625_EF_Meta_FD_87317 | JGI IMG/M metagenome (GOLD analysis project Ga0114959, IMG submission 87317) | Freshwater microbial communities from Lake Croche, Canada to study carbon cycling - C_130625_EF_MetaG | ecosystem: Environmental > Aquatic > Freshwater > Lake | place: Lake Croche, Canada... | reverse complement strand
TAAAGAAGCAAAAATTAATAAAGCTGAAATTATTATTAAAGATATTGTTAGCATTAATGAGTTGAAAAAAATCTTAAAGGACAATGGAGATACTAAAGTTTCAATTAGAATGAATTCTAAAGAAAAGAACTACGTTTTTGATCTTAAAAATAACAAACAAATTGATGCTTCTACAGTTAGTGTTTTAAATAGCTCAGGTTTTGAGTGTAAAATTCACTAGTATTAACTTGTTTTTTTCCTAAATTTTAATATAAAACCCTAAAAAATTCGCACACAGTTGTGGGTAGCAATACCCCCCGGTCCAATAAAGGCAGAAACTGTGGTGGAAATAACCGGAGAAAAAAAAATGAATATACCTTCTGCGTCTGTAAAAGAGCTTTTAGAAGCTGGCGTACATTTAGGTCACAAGACTTTCAGATGGAATCCAAAAATGAAGAAATTTATTTTTGGAGAAAAAAACTCAATTCACATTATCGATTTACTTCAAACAGTAAAGTTATTGAACAATGCAATGCTAGAAATGCACAAGTGCGTAGCTTCTGGTGGTAAAATTTTATTCGTTTCTACAAAGAAACAAGCAAGTGAGTTAATAGCTGAAGTTGCCAAAGAAACAGGACAATTTTTTGTAAATCATAGATGGCCCGGTGGAATGTTAACTAACTGGAAGACTATCAGTAATTCAATTCGAAGATTAAAAAAACTTACCGAAGAACTTAACAAAGAAAACAAAGGCTTTACAAAAAAAGAACTTATTAAAATGAGCCTTGAGCGTGATAAATTAAATAGATCTCTAGGTGGAATCGCTGACATGAAAGGCGTTCCTAATATGATATTTGTTATCGACACTAATATTGAGTCTTTGGCTATTGCAGAGGCAAAGAAGTTAAGAATCCCAATAGTTGCAGTTGTTGATAGCAATTCAAATCCTGATGATATTGATTTTCCAATTCCTGGAAATGATGATGCTAGAAGATCTATAAATCTTTACTGTGATTTAGCTAAAAAAACTATTTTGGATGCTAGGCAAAATATTAAAATAGTAGAACCTGTTGAGGAAGAAAAGCCTAAAAAGACTGTTAAAGAATTTAAAGCTAAAGAACCAAAAGTTAAAGAATTTAAAACTAAAGTAAAAAAAGATTCTGAAAAAACAGAAGAAACTTTAAAAAATTAAAAAGTTTATTCAATGTCGGAAAATCTAGCAAAAGTTAAAGAGCTTAGAGAATTAACAGGCGCAGGAATTCAAGACTGCAAAACAGCTTTATCAGAAAATAACTTTGATATCGAAAAATCTATTGAACACTTGCGTAAAAAAGGAATAACCAAAGCTGCTAAAAAATCATCAAGAGATGCAGCCGAAGGTCTAACTGTAATAGCTTCTAACGACACTAAAGCATGTATATTGGAAATTAATTCAGAAACAGACTTTGTTGCTAAAAATAATGAGTTTGTTAATTTTTGTTCTGATGTTTCAAAAATTGCTCTTGCCAATAGTTTTGATTTAGAAAAATTAGCTGATGCTAAAATTAATAACACTTTAGTTAAAGACGCATTAGTTAATTTAATAGCAAAAATTGGTGAAAATATTAAAATTAGAAGAATTTCTTATTTAGAAAATTCAAAAGGTATTCTTGGAAAATATATACATAATCAACAAAGTGAAAATATGGGAAAAATTGGCGTGCTAATTTCCATTGATTGTGAAAATAAAAATAATGAAATATTAGATTTTGCTAGAAAAATTTGCATGCATATAGCTGCAATGTCGCCAATGTCGCTTTCTGAAAAAGATTTAAGCGTTGATTTTATAAATAAAGAAAAGGAAATATTAAAAGAAGAGCTTAAAAATCAAGGAAAAAAAGAAGATATGATTGATAAAATTCTAGTTGGAAAATTGAAAAAGGTTATTTCTGACAATACTTTAATGGGTCAAAAATGGATACATAATCAAGATTTAACAGTTGAGCAGGCAGTGAGTGATTTCGCTAAGCAAGTAAAACAAAATTTATCTATTAAATCTTTTATTAAATATAAAGTGGGTGAGGGTATCGAAGTTAAAAAAAGTGACTTTAACGAGGAAGTAAAGTCATTAGCAGGAGCTTAAGATGATTATTAAAAAAATTGAAGAAAGAATGAATTTATCATTAGTTTCTTACGCAAAAGAATTGTCTACAATTAGAACAGGTAGAGCAAATCCTAAAATGTTAGACAGTATAAAAGTAGATTCTTATGGTCAAAAAATGCCAATAAGCCAAGTTGCAACAATTTCAGTCCCAGAGTCTCAAATGATTAATGTTCAGGTGTGGGACAAAGGAAATGTTACAGCTGTTGATCAAGCTATCAGAACCTCAGATTTAAATTTAAATCCATTAGTTGACGGTCAATTATTAAGAATTGCCATTCCAAAACTTACAGAGGAAAGAAGAAAAGAATTAATTAAAATTTTAAAAACAATAGCTGAAAAAGCTAAAGTTTCTATAAGAAGCATTAGAAGAGATTCGTTAGAGGAGTTAAAAAAGGATCAAAAAGAGAATTCTTTAAGTGAAGATGATTTAAAAAAAAACTCTGCTGAAGTTCAAAAAATAACAGATTTAAAAATTGCCGAGATTGATAAAAAATTAAACGAAAAAGAAGTTGAAATCCTAAAAGTATGAGTTTCCCTTCCCATATTGCCATCATTATGGATGGTAACGGTCGTTGGGGATTAAAAAAATATAACGATAGAAATAAAGGTCATTATCATGGTGCTCAAAATGTTAATGAAGTTATTAAAAATTCTATTAAGTTAAATATTAAATATTTAACACTCTATACATTTTCTACTGAGAATTGGAATCGACCTAAACAAGAAGTAGATTATCTTTTTTTTTTATTTCAGTTTTTTTATAAAAAAAAATTTAATAAATTAATTAAAGAAAATATTAAAATAAAATTTATTGGGAATTTAAATGTTATTCCCAAAAAATTAAAAAAAATTATTAAAATTATAGAAAGTAAAACTAAAAAAAATAATAGAATTACAGTTTGTTTTGCCTTTAATTATGGATCAAAATCAGAACTAATACATTCATTTAAAAAGTCTTTTAAGAATTTAAAAAACATTAATCATTTAACAGAGGATTTAATTTCTAAAAATTTATACACAGCTAATATACCTGATCCTGAAATTCTTATCAGAACGGGAGGCCACCAAAGACTGAGTAATTTTTTATTATGGCAATTGTCTTATTCAGAAATATTTTTTATTAAAAAAAATTGGCCTGATTTTAATTATTTAGATCTTAAAAAAATTGTTAACCATTTTAATAAAATTAAAAGAAATTTTGGGAGTATTGATGAATAATTTTAATAAAAGATTTTTAGTATCTCTAGCCGCTTTTCCACTTATTTATTTGTTATTATATGCTCCAATAGTTTTTAATGTTGTAATTGTTATAGCTTTTTTTGCTTGCTGTTATGAGTGGAATAAAATTTTTAAAAAGAAAAATCTATTTTATTTTACAGGTTTAACAGTTTTTGTAACATTTCTTGTACTTACAATTAAAATCTACAATCTTAAAAAGTATAACCTAGATTTTTTATGGCTAATCCTTATTGCATGGCTTACCGATATAGGCGGATATATTTTTGGAAAGATTATTGGTGGACGCAAATTAACTAAGATTAGCCCAAATAAAACATGGGCAGGAGCTCTTGGGTCATTCGTTCTAAGCCAATTTGCTTATTTGATATTCTTTTTTGAAGATAATTATATTTATGGATTATATATTTTTGTTATTCAGTTGCTCTTATCCTTTATAGGTCAAGCAGGTGATTTGTTAATGTCATATATTAAAAGAAAAAATAAAATTAAGGATAGCTCAAAATTAATACCTGGTCATGGAGGATTTTTAGATAGATTAGACGGTTTAGTTTGGATTGTAATTTTTGGAAGCTTTTTTATTATATGAAAAAAAAAGTTTGCATATTAGGATCAACAGGCAGTATAGGAAAATTAGCTTTAGAAATTATAAATAAAGATATTAAAAGTTTCGATGTTCAATTAATTAGTGGAAACACTAATCATAAATTACTAATTCAGCAGGCAAAAAAATTTAAACCCAAATTTATTTATTTAGCAAAGAAATCAAACAATTCTCATTTTCTTAATTTTTGTAAAATAAATAAAATTAAAATAATTTTAGATATTAATGAGTTAAATAATGGCAATAAATTTGATGTTGTAATTTCGGCAATTTCAGGAATTGCAGGATTAATTCCAACTTTAAATATTATTAAATTTACAAAAACCGTTGCTATAGCAAATAAAGAAAGTGTAATTTGTGGCTGGAAATTTATTGATAAGGAATTAAAAAAAAACCATTGTAAGTTTATTCCATTAGATTCAGAGCATTTTTCAATCTATAATTTAATTAAAGACAAAAATAATAATTTAATTAAAAATATTTTTCTAACTGCTTCTGGAGGCCCATTTTTTAATAAAAGAATTAATTTAAAAAACGTATCAACAAAGCAAGTGATTGCACATCCCATTTGGAAAATGGGCAAAAAAATATCCGTAGATTCTGCAAATCTAATGAATAAAGTATTAGAGGTTATAGAGGCGTCTTTATTATTTAATTTGCCATTAAATAAACTTTCTATCGCAATTCATCCTCAATCTTTAGTACATGCAATTGTAGAATACAAAAATGGCTTGTCATCTTTTTCTTATCATGAACCAGATATGAAAATTCCTATAACTAATGCATTGTACGATAATTTTGAAAGTAAAATTTTTTTTAATAATAATTTTTTTAGTAATAAAAATGGTAAAACATTATTATTCTTTAAGCCAAATTTGAAAGATTACCCTGCTTTAAATTTATTAAAAATTGCCGACCAATACGGAACTAACGGATATGTCGTTATTAATGTTTTAAATGAATTTTTAGTTAATAAATTTCTTGAAAAAAAGATCTTATTTAAGGAAATTATTAGTAAATTATTGATCAATATGCGCTCAAAACGTGTAAGAAAGTACTTAAAAAACAATGAAATAAAACATATAAATGATGTTTTTAAAACATATAATTTTTGTAAGGGAATTTTAAAGTGATTAGATTTTTTGTATTATTTATTTTTTTTTGCGCTTCTATTGCGCATGCTGAAATTAAAAAAGTTAATATTATTGGTAATAAAAGGGTTTCAAATAATACAATTGAGTCTTTAGTAGATAAGAAAAAAGATAAAATCGACTCTATATATATTAATAATTTAACGAAAAAAATATACGATACAGATTTTTTTTCTAACGTTAAAATAGATTTTGATCAAGAAATTCTAACAATAACTGTAGCTGAAAATCCAGTTGTAAATTTTTTTTATATTAACGGTATAAAAGATGACGATCTAGATAAAATAAACAAAATTATAGTAGTTAAAGAAAATGCTATTTTTTCTAACGCTAAATTGAAACAAGATGTCGAAAAGGTTAAAGATTATTTTAAAGACCTAGGCTATTATTCAATTATCGTCAATCCTGAAGTTTATAAAATTGAAAATAATCAGGTTAATTTAATTTTAAATATAGATAAAAAAGATGTTTCAAAAATTAAAAATATTTATTTTATCGGCAACAAACATTTCACAAGTAGTCAATTGCTTGATGTTGTTTCTTCATCAGAAGATGGATGGTGGAAATTGTTTTCTTCTTCGGCCTTAAGTGAAAAAAGAGTTGAATATGATAAAGAGCTTTTAAAAGATTTTTATAAATCTAAAGGATTTTATGATGTTCAAATAGAGAGCGTTTTTGCTAATTTAGATTCTAGTAAAAATTTTACAGTTACATTTGCAATAAATTCAGGAAAAAAATATAATTTTGGTGAATTTGATATAAAATCAAATAATCTTATTAAAGATGCTGATTTAAATGAAATTAAAATTCTTACCAGTAAACTTTTAAAGAACCAGACTTATTCTTCAGAATCCGTTTCTAAATTAAATAATCAAATAATTAAACTCATAGAGACAAAAAAATATAATAATATTGATCTTAGAGTTGAAGAAGTAAAATCGAAAGATCTTAAAATTGATATTTTAGTTTCTTTAGATCAGGGTAAAAGTTTACTTTTAAATAAAATAAATATTTCAGGTAACAGCATAACCCGAGAAAAAACAATAAGAGATAATTTGCTTATATCGGAAGGTGATAATTTAAATTCTTCTAAAATAAAAAAGTCAATTGATCAAATTAAGTCTAAACAGTATTTTAGTAAAGTGGATTATAAAGTAGAAGATTCGGATAAAAAGAATTTTAAAGATTTAAATATAATTGTAAGAGAACAAGCGACCGGCAGTATTTCAGCAGGAGTTGGTTATGGAACAAATGGTGGTATGTTCGAAGCTTCTTTGAATGAGAAAAATTTTTTAGGACAAGGAGTTAACCTAAATTTTACAGGAAGACTTTCCACAGAAAAAATTAGCGGTGAATTTACAGTATTAAATCCAAATTTTTTAAATTCTGAAAAAGAGTTATTTAATTCTCTTTATTCAGATACTGATGATTATAAAAATTCAGGATATCAAAACAAAAGAATAGGTGACAAAATCGCTACTAAATATGAAATATATGAAGATATCTTTTTTAGACCTAATATTTTACTGCAATACGATAAACTTGAAACAAGTAGCACAGCCAGCGCCTTGCTAAAAAGTAGAGCGGGAAATTATACAACAACATCTGTAGGTTATAATTTTTCTGCTGATTTTAGAGACTCAAAATCTAATCCAACATCTGGCAATATAAGTTATTTTGAACAAAATATAGCAACCTTAGTTAGTGATATACCTGCAGTTCAAACAAGTGTTGGCACAACATTTTATAAAGAGCTTATAAATGAGAATTTTATAGGATCTTTAAGGGCAAGAGTAGACACGGCAGTTGGTTTAAATAGTAAAGATATTAAACTTTCTGATAGATTACATAGTTCAGTTGCAGTGATAAGAGGTTTTGAAAATAGAGGAATTGGACCTGTTGATGGTGGCGACCATGTAGGGGGTAACTATTTAGCATCTATGAGTTTAAAATCTACATTTCCAAATCCATTACCAGAGACCTTAAGAGCAAATTCTATTATTTTTTTTGATGCAGCAAATGTTTGGGGAGCAGATTATTCAAGCCGAATAGCTGATAGTAATAAAGTCAGAACTTCTGTTGGACTAGGATTAGATATAATGAGTCCATTCGGGCCTGTAAGTTTTTCATACGCAGTACCTTTATCAAGCGTATCTACTGATAAAAAACAAAATTTTTTATTTAATATAGGATCAAGTTTCTAACATTATATTTAATTTTAAAATGGATAATATTTTTTTTTTAAAAAATAATAAATTTATTTTCCTTAAAGAAATTTTTTCTATTTTAAATATCAATCAAAAATTTATAAATAAAAAAATAGTTGGTGTTAATACTTTAAAAGATGCCACTAAAAATCAAATTACTTTTTTTAATAATATTATATATGAAAAAGATGCTAAAAATACCAAAGCCGGATTTTGCATTACCAGTGATAAATATAAAAAATATTTAAATCTAAATACATTTGCAATTATTTCCAAAAATCCATTAATTGATTTTTATAAAACTGTTAGTTTTTTTTACCCAGATTCAACTGTTGATAATGAAAAAATTAATGTTATAAAAAATATTAATAAACTTTCCAAAAAAAATATTTTTGTAGGAAAAAATTCGTTAATTGACCAAAGTTCTGTCATTGGTAAGAATACTAAAATTGGTAATAATGTTATTATCAAATCGAATGTCCACATCGGAAAAAACTGTATTATAGGATCTAATGTAATTATTGAGAATGCATTGTTAGGAGATAATGTAACTGTTAAATCAGGAACTCTAATTGGTCAGACAGGATTTGGTTTTAATTTTGAAAAAAAAAAAAGAATTAAGTTTCCACATATAGGAAGAGTAATTATTGAAAATGATGCGCAAATTGGCTCTTTCTGTACTATTGATAGAGGTTCTTTAACAGACACAGTTATTGGAGAATTTAGTTCTATCGATAACCAAGTCCAGATCGCACATAATGTTAAAATTGGTAATTATTGTATGATCGCAGCTCAAGTTGGTATTGCCGGCAGTACAGTCGTTGGAAATTACGTTAAAATCGGTGGTCAAGCAGGAATTTCTGGTCATCTCAAAATAGGCAATAATGTCAAAATTGGTGGTAAAAGTGGTGTGATTTCTGATATTGAAGATAATAATACTGTTATGGGGTATCCAGCTAAAAATATTAGAGAATTTTTAAAAACTAAATAGTTATGGCTTTAAAAAAAGAAATAACAAAAGAAGAAATAAAAGGTCTGATACCGCATAGAGAGCCCTTTTTATTGATAGATAAATTAATTGATATTGTTCCTATGATCTCAGCAACAGGGATTATGAATATTAAAAAAACAGATTTCTTTTTTAACGGTCATTTTCCAGGACAACCTGTTATGCCAGGCGTATTAATTGTCGAGGCGTTCGGACAAAGCGCTGCAGCTTTAACTGCTTATAGTTTAGATCCAGCGATTGTTAAAAACAAATTAGTTTATTTAATGACTGTTAATGAAGCTAGATTTAGAAATCCAGTGATGCCTGATTGTGAATTAAAATTAAAGGTTGAAGCAATACGATCAAAAGGAAAAGTGTGGAAGTATAAAGGTGTTGCAATGGTAGGTGATAAAATTATGGCAGATTCAGAATGGATGGCAACTATAGTTGATAGAAAAGATTAATGATTAACGAAAAAGCAATAATTGAAAAAAATGCCCTCATAGATCCATCAGCTAGTATAGGGCCATTCAGTATTATAGGAAAAGAAGTTAAAATTGAAAAAAACGTTATAGTGTCATCGCACGTAGTAGTTACTGGTGACACATTAATTTCAGAAGGTTGTGAAATATATCCCTTTGCTTCAATTGGAAACAATCCTCAAGACTTAAAGTTTAGAGGCGAAAAAACAAAGTTAGTTATTGGTAGAAATAATAAAATTAGAGAGTATGTAACAATTAATCCAGGAACACAGCATGGAGGAGGTATTACTACTATTGGAGACAATTGTTTATTTATGATCTCATCGCATATTGCTCATGATTGTAGAATTGGAAACAATGTGATTCTTGCAAATAATGTAGCTATAGCAGGTCATGTTGAAATTGAAGATAATGTCATTATTGGAGGAAATTCTGCAGTTCAGCAATTTACAAGAATCGGTAAAATGGCAATGATAGGTGGAATGACCGGTGTTGAAAAAGATGTTATTCCTTATGGACTAGCAATAGGAAACAGATCTCATTTAGAAGGTATTAATATTATAGGATTAAAAAGGGCAGGTTATTCTTCGGAAGAAATTAATGCGTTAAGTCAATCAGTTAATTTGATTTTTTCAAACAATCTTTTGAAAAATGGAATAGAAGAAGCAAAAAAATTTTCAAAATTTAAAACTGTTAATGATGTCATTGCTTTTTTAGAAAAAAGTGAAAAACGCCCAATTTGCAGACCATTAAAATAAATGATTGGATTAATAGTTGGTGAATCTAATTTACCAAAATTTATAATATCTAAATTAATAAAAAATAAAAAAAATTTTATATTATTAGATTTAACAAAAAAAAATCTTTATAAAAAATATAGCAATTCATATAGTTTAAAAATAACTGAACTAGGAAAAGCAATAAAAATTTTAAAAGAAAATAATTGTAAAAAAATTATTTTGATTGGAAAAGTTGTAAGACCTAAAATTTCTTTGTTAAAATTTGATAGCAAGGCTTTATTGTATTTACCAAGATTATTTAGCGCTTTTAAAAAAGGTGATGGAAATATTTTAAAAGAAGTTATTAAAATTTTTAAAGAAAATAAAATAACAGTTGTTAATAGTATGTATTTTACACCTGAGTTAATTTTTAATGAAAAAAATATTAATAATGTGAGAGTTAGTAATGAAGATAAAAAAAGTATTCTTAAAGGAGTTAATATAATTAAATCTTTAAGTAAATTTGATATTGGTCAATCAGTAATATTAAACAACGGTTTTGTTTTGGCAATAGAAGGTCCGGAAGGCACTAATGAGGCAATAAAAAGATCATTTTTACTAGCAAAAAAATATAATTTAAAAAATAAATCAATTTTAATTAAACTTCCTAAAACCAACCAAGATCTCAGAGTTGATTTGCCAACTTTGGGTTTAGAGACTATTAAAAATTGTATTAAGGCTAACATTAAGGGCGTAGCTATAAAGAAGTCCCAAAATATTATAATGGATAGAAATAAAATAATAGATTTAACTAAAAAAAATAATTTTTTTATTACTTCTTTATAAATTGTCAAAAAAAATATTCATAATTACCGGAGAGTCTTCAGGAGATAAAATAGCTTCATTAGTTATTAACAAGATTAACAGAATAAATAGCGAAACTGAATTTTTGGCTGTAGGTGGTGAGTATATTAAATCTACAGGCGTTAACTGTATTTTTGATATAAAAGAGATTGCTTTTATGGGCTTTGTTGATGTTATAAGAAACTTATTTTCAATCAAAAGAAAGATCAATTTAACAGTAAAAAAAATTATAGAATTTAATCCAGATGTTGTTTTTACAGTTGATTCACCAGATTTTTGTTTTCGTATTTTAAAAAAAATTAAAAGAATTAATAATAAAATTAAAACAGTACATTTGGTTGCTCCCCAAGTATGGGCATGGAGAGAAAGCAGAAAAAAAATAATAAATAAATTTATAGATCATTTATTATTATTATTTTCATTTGAATCTAAATATTTTGATGGTTTTATAAAAAATACTTTTGTAGGTCATCCTTTTTTTGATTCTTCTGTATTTCAGATTAAAAAATTAGAAGTTAATAATAAAAAATATTTTACACTATGTCCTGGTAGCAGAAATTCTGAAATTAAAACTTTCATACCAATTTTTATCGAATTTATAAAAAAAAATAATATAGATAGTAACTTTACATTTCATATTCCATCAATTGATAATAAAAAACAATTAATTAATAATCTATTATTAGAATCTGGAATTCATAATTATGTCATTACTACAAAAGAAGAAGATAAAAATTTTTATATAAAAAACTCTATTCTAGCTGTATCGAAATCAGGAACTATCACTTTAGATATTTGTAAAAATCAATGCCCGTTAATTGTAATTTACAAAACTTCCTTAATTAACTATCTGTTAATCAAGCCCTTTGTAAAAACTAAGTTTGGTAATATTTTAAATATTATAGCTAATAAAGAAATAATACCCGAACTAATTCAAAACCATTGTACTGCTAATAATATTTACAAAATAGCGAAAGAATTTATTAATGATGAAAATCTTGGAAATATTCAGGTAATAAATTATATGAGAAGTTTAAAAGAAATTATTGTTGAAAATAGCTTAGATAAGATTTCACACTGCATATTAGAGTAATAATTATTTATCTTTTAGAAAGATCAACAAAATCTCTTTTTACTTTTCCTGTAAATAATTGCCTAGGCCTATTAAGCTTATTAGTAGTGTCCGAATACATTTCTTTCCAGTGAGCGATCCATCCTGCCGTTCTAGCAACAGCAAACAAAACAACAAACATCTCCGTTGGAAACCCGATAGCACTTAATGTTATTCCTGAATAAAAATCTATGTTTGGATATAATTTTTTTTGGATAAAGTAGTCGTCATTTAATGCAATTTTTTCTAGTTCTAAAGCAACTTTTAGTAATTCATCATTTTTTTTTCCAACAGCATCAAGTACCTCGTAACATGCTTTTTGCATAACTTTTGCTCTAGGATCATAATTTTTATAAACTCTATGACCAAACCCCATTAGTCTGAAATTGTCATTTGGATCTTTTGCTCTCTTTATATATTCAGGAATATTTTTTACACTTCCAATCTTTTTTAACATATTTAAAGCAGCTTCATTTGCTCCGCCATGCAAAGGTCCCCAAAGTGCAGAAAAGCCTGCGGCTATTGACGCAAAAGGATTAACGGCAGAAGACGCCGCTAATCTTACAGTTGATGTCGAAGCGTTTTGTTCATGATCAGCGTGAAGAATAAATATTTTTTCTAAAGCGTCAGAAATTGTTTTATTAACTTTATATTTCTGAGCTGGTACAGAGAAGCACATATTTAAAAAATTCTCGCAGTAATTAAATTCGTTATCGGGATATACAAATGGCTGTCCTATAGAATATTTGTAAGCCATTGCAGCTAAAGTTGGAACTTTAGCTATCATTCTTCTTGAAGAAATTTCTCTTTCAACTGGATCGTTAACATTCGATGAGTCCGCATAGAATGCTGATAAAGCACCAACAACTCCAAGCATCATTGCCATTGGGTGACTACCTCTTCTAAATCCATTATAAAATGATCTTATTTGCTCATGAACCATAGTATGGTTTTTTATAGCATCAGAAAATTCATCAAATTGTTTTTTATTAGGCAATTCTCCTCTAATCAAAAGATAAACAACTTCTAAAAAAGAACTTTTTTGAGAAAGTTTTTCAATTTCATAACCTCTGTACAAAAGAGTTCCTTTATCCCCATCAATAAAACAGATTTCAGACTGACAACTGGCTGTAGAGGTAAATCCAGGATCAAAAGTAAAATGACCTGTATTTTTATATAGATCTCTAACGTCAATTACTGAAGGACCAATAGTTCCTTTTTTAACTGGTAATTCGTACTTTTTTCCATCAATTTCAAGAAAACATTTATCTGACATAAAAATTAGTTATCAGTTTTTAATATTTTTGTCTATTTTATCAAAAAATACTTCTAATCGTTTTAATACTTCATCCAAACCTAATGAATTCGCTATATCATAAACAGCTGGTCCATATTCAGATCCGGTTAGTATAATTCTTAAAGGTTGACCTAATTCTTTAAAGTTAATTTTTTCTGTTTTAATAATTTGATCAAAAAGTTTTTTTAAAAATTCTTTATTGATACTACCTCCAATTTTTATTTGGGAGTAAATCAATTTTATGATGTTTAGTTTCGATCTATCAATTTTTTCTTCTTGATCAATTTTTAATTCATAAGAAAATAAATATTTTGAATTGTTATAGATATCTTCTAAGCATTTAGACTTATTTTTTAAAAAAGATAAACTTTTTTCTATAGTTGAATAAAATTTTTCAGGAATTTTCTCTTTATACAATTCTGAATATTCACATAATTTTTCTAATAAAATTTTATCATTTGTATTTTTAATATAAAACTCATTCATTGATTTAATTCTATCAAAATCTAATTTTGATGGTGATTTTCCAATATTTTTTAAATTAAATAAATCTATACTTTCTTTTTCTGAAAATATTTCCTTATTCTCATATGACCAACCAAGCCTCAATAAGTAGTTTTTTAGAGCCTCTGGAAAGATTCCGATTTTTTTATAATCTTCTACCGTAGAAGCATCGTCTCTCTTAGATAATTTTTTTCCTTCTTTTGAGTGAATTAAAGGAATGTGAGCATATTCTGGAATTTTCCATCTCATGCTTTCAAAAATTTGAATTTGTTTGAAAGCGTTTATTTTATGATCATCACCCCTTATTACATGTGTAATCTTCATTTGATAATCATCAACAGCTGCTGATAAATTGTATGTAGGTTTGTTATCTTTTCTTAGAATAACAAAATCTTCTATTGTATTATTTCTGATTTCTACATTGCCCTGCACCAAATCTTTAAGCGTTGTATTTCCATCTAGCTTTGATTTAAATCTAACAACAAATGGTTTTTTATTATTCTCCTGATTAATGTCTCTGCACTTTCTATTGTATGTGTAAGGAATTTTTTTTTTAAGAAATATTTCTTTTTCCTTCTCTAATTCATCTTCAGTGCAATAACATTTATAAGCATTACCATTTGCCAAAAGTTTTTTTACAATTTCAATGTGAGACTCTACATTTTTTGATTGAATATAAGGTTTTTCGTCCCAATCAATTTTTAGCCATTTTAACGTTGATATAATTTGATCAAGATATTCTTCCTTTGATCTAACAATGTCGGTATCTTCAATTCTTAGTAAAAATTTACCTTTTTGATTTTTTGAAAATAGCCAATTGAACAAAGCAGTTCTTGCACCGCCTATATGTAAATTTCCAGTTGGAGAAGGTGCAAATCGAGTGATAACTATTGAGTTTGTATTCATTATTTACAAGAATACAGAACTAATATTATTTGATTAAAATAGTAAATTAAAATTTTCTATACAATGATGCCAAAACACCTTGTATTTTTACTCTTTCCGGATTGTAAATTTTTGTTTCGTAAGCAGGATTGGCACTTTCCAGAGCAATTGAATGTCCTTTTCTTCTCATTCTTTTTAAAGTTGCTTCGTGATTGTCAATTAATGCCACAACTATTTTTCCATTTTCTGCAGCATTTGTTTTTTTAATTATCACATAATCACCAGTATTAATCCCAGCCTCTATCATTGAATCCCCCTCAACTTTAAGTGCAAAATAATCATTAGATCCTAAAAAACTCTTTGATAATAGTAAATTTTCATTTTCTGTTTCAAGAGCCTCGATAGGCAAACCGGCGGCTATTTTCCCTAATACGGGTATAAATTTCTCTTCTTGATCTATTTTATTAAGATCTATACCACCCTTTATAATTGTAGGTGAGAAATTATTATATAGATCCTTTGCCCCAGCATTTTCTGGTAACTTTATAACCTCAAGTGCTCTTGCTTTGTGTGGTAGTCTTTTAATAAAGCCTCTTTCTTCAAGGGCAGATATAAGTCTATGAATTCCTGATTTTGATTTAAGATTTAGAGACATTCGCATCTCATCATAAGACGGCGAGATTCCTGTATGTTTTAATTTTTCGTTTATAAAAATTAGTAAATTTTTTTGCTTTTTAGTTAACATAGAACAAAACCTAAACAGACATCGTTCTATTTAAGTTCTTCTTAATATACAACTTAGATAAAATATTGAAATATATGACTATTTTAAGAAAATGACCTTATTTTATCTGCAATATTTGCAGATTTTATTAGTGATTCGCCAATCAAAAATGTCCTGATGTTTGTTTTTTTGCATATAAGAGAAATGTCTTTTTTAGAATTAAATCCACTCTCAGAGATAACTAAGCGTTTTTTTAAATTAAATTTTTTATAGAGATTAACTGAATTATTAATATCAGTTTTAAAATTCTTTAAATCTCGGTTATTAATACCAATGATACTATCTTTAAAAGTTAAAGCAAAAGCCATTTCCTTATCATCATGAACCTCAATAATAGTATCCATCCCACATTGATTTGCGGCCATATATAAGTCTTTAGCTATTTTTTTACTTACGGCAGATAATAAAATTAAAATACAATCTGCCCCATAAAATTTTGCTTCAAAAACTTGAAACGGATCAATAAAAAAATCCTTTGCTAAAATTGGAATGTTATATTTGTTTTTAATTTTTCTAATATAAATTTTATTACCAAGAAAAAATTTATTTTCAGTTAGCACAGATAGGCAGGTAGCCCCACCATCAATATACTGCTTGGCTATATCCATTATGTTAAATTTTTTTCTTAATATACCCTTAGACGGACTAGCTTTTTTAATTTCAGCTATAATAGAGATTTTATTATTTTTAATATTTTGCATTATCTTTTTTTTAAATAGAGATTTTTTTTTAGATTTATACAAAAATTTATCAATAAATTTATTATTTTTATCAAAAATTATTTTTTTTTTTTTAGAGTTAATAATATTATTCAAAATACTCATCATTTAATTAATTCATTAATTTTATTTATTGCTTGTCCTGATAATAAATAATTCTTGGCTTTAAAATAAGCATGTTTTAAGTTTTTTTCTTTATCAGCGATTATTAATCCTGCCGCTGTATTTAGAGCAACAATTTCTAAAAAGGCATTATGTTTTCCATTTAAAATTTCAATTATTTTTCTACTATTGTAAAGAGCGTCTTTCCCAATAATCGATTTAAATTTATATTTTTTTTTAATAAAAGAATTGGGGTTAATAGTAAAATATTTAATTTTTCCATTATCAAGTTCATAAACTCTCGTTTTCTTAAAAATAGATATCTCATCTAGACCATCCGCACTATGAAAAACCCATGCTCTTTCGTGACCAAGACTTTTTAAAACTTTTATGTAATCAAATAATAGATTTTTATCAAAAATACCTATTATTTGTCTTTTTACTAAACCGGGATTTATTAAAGGTCCCAAGAGATTAAAGATTGTTTTAAAAGGTAAGTTTTTTCTTATTACTGCAACATTTTTCATTGCAGCATGATAGTTCGGAGCAAATAAAAAAATAAATTTATTTTTAATTATATTTTTTTCTAGTATTTTTTTATTATCAAATATATTAACGCCAAGCTTTTCAAGAACGTCAGCAGAACCGCATTTCGAAGTGATGGATCTGTTGCCATGCTTAACAACACTAACTCCTAAACCTGAAAGAACAATTGCTGAAGCTGTTGATATATTTAGAGTTTGTTTGCCATCACCTCCTGTTCCGCATGTATCAATAGAGTTCAATGGGACGTTAATTTTGATTAATTTTTTTCTTAGAATTTTAGCTGAAGATAAAATGTTATTATAATTAAAACCATTTCTAGTAATTAAAGTTAAAATAGATGAAATTAGGTGCTCATTAATTTCTGAATTAATTATTTTTGTAAATAAAAAATTTAACTCAGAATCAGATAATTTTTTGTTTAATATCAGTTTTGTTATTATCTTATTTAAAATCATTTTATTTTTAGAAAATTTTTAAAAATTATATTACCAAAATTCGTTTTAATACTTTCTGGATGAAATTGAATGCCATAAAGATTGTATTCTTTATGGTTTATTCCCATTATAATATTATCACTTGTTTTAGCAGAAATTTCAAACTCACTGCTTAATGTTTTGTTATCAATTACTAAACTATGGTACCGAGTGGCATAAAAATTTTTAGGGATGTTTTTAAATAATTTTTTCCCGTTATGTATAATTTTACTTAATTTACCATGCATAATAATTTTTGCTCTTTTAATTGTTGCATTAAAAGCAGAACCAATAATTTGATGACCAAGACAAATTCCTAAAATTGGCATCGTTTTGTAAAATTTTTTAACCATATTTATGCAAATGCCAGAGTTATTTGGATGACCTTGTCCAGGAGATATTACTATTTTAGAAAATTTTTTTTTTTTAATTTGTTCTAATGAAATTTTATCATTTCTATGCACTTCAACTTTAGCCCCTAGTTCAGAAAGCGAATGAAAAATATTATATGTAAAACTATCGTAGTTATCTACTAAAAGTATTTTTTTCATTTATTTAGCAGCCTCAAATAACGCTTTAGCTTTATTAACGGTTTCTTTGTATTCATTTAAAGGAATGCTGTCAGCGACAATTCCAGCTCCAGATTGGACATAGATTTTTTTATTAATAATTAAAGCAGTTCTTAATGCGATACACGTGTCCATTTCTTTATTAGGAGTGAAATATCCAACTCCACCAGCATACAGTTTCCGGTTAGATAATTCCAAGTCATCAATAATTTCCATAGCTCTTATTTTTGGAGCTCCAGTTACTGTTCCTGCTGGAAAACCAGCAAACAATGTATCTAACAATGAATTTTTATCGTCAAAATCACCAACCACATTTGATACTATATGCATGACATGAGAATATTTTTCAATTTTAAATTTTTGATCAACTTTTACAGTGCCAATTTTTGAAACTTTACCAACATCGTTACGACCTAAATCTAGAAGCATTAGATGTTCAGAGATTTCTTTTTTATCATTTAGAAGTTCATTTTTAAATTTAAGGTCTTCTTTAAAATTCTTTCCTCTAGGTCTAGTTCCAGCAATAGGCCTTATTGTTATTTTATGATTTCTTACTCTTACTAAAATTTCTGGGCTACTACCCGCGACATGATAGTTACTAAAATTAAAAAAGAACATAAAAGGAGAGGGATTTAGCATTCTTAATTTTTTATAAAAATTAATTGGTGATTTATTTAACTTACTTTCAAATCTTTGACTTAGAACGACTTGAAATATTTCTCCATTATTTATTAGTTTTTTTGCTTTTAACACTGAGTTTAAAAAACTATTTTTAGTAATATTGCTTTTAATTTTAATTTTTGTTTCTTTTTTTTCTAAAATATTTTTAGAGTGAGATATATTAGCTATTTGAGTGGAAATTTTCTTTATTTCATTACATTTATTTAAGTATAATTTTTTTAAGTTATTTTTTTTATCTTTATTAAAAACATTTTGTATAAAAAATATTTCTTTTTTTTCATTATCGTGAATTACAACAAGTTGAGGGCGTATTAATTTTAAATCAGGTATTTTTAAGTCGTTTTTGCAATTATTTGATATTTTTTCTTTAAATCTAATAATATCATAACCCATGTAACCAGCTAACATTGCCGACATTAGAGGTATTTTTTTAGATGTTTTATAATTAAAATTTTTGATTAAATTATTTAGATAGTCATATGGATTTTTATTTTTAATTATTTTTTTTTTATTATTTAATTTGTGGGTTATTAGATTATTATTAACTTCAACAGTTAAGTCTGGATTAAAACCAAAAATTGTATACCTACCTCTAATTTTTACTTTTTCTACAGATTCAAATACGAAGCTATCTTTGTATAAAGAGACCAATTCTAATAAATTATTAACTGTCGATGAGTTGATAATTTTTTCAATCGTATAAATTTGTGAAAAATTATTTTTATTTAAATTATTTTTAAATTTAGCATAATTTGAAAAAATCATTTTCATATATTTTTAAGATAGTCATTCAATTGTTTTTCATAAATTATAATTTTATAATTTTTACTTAGAGTGTCTTCATAAAGAGAGTTAATTTTATTTTTTAATAAAGTTTCTGAAATTTTTTTGCTATTAGGGATGTATCCAGTTATTGAATCTAAGATTATTTTTTTTTTAAGATTTTTAACTATCTGAACTTCAAGAATCTTGGAGTTGATGTTTCTCTCAAGTAAAAATTTTTCATACTTAGCCCTCGAAAAATTTTGATTATCTTTAAATTCTGATGAATTTTTTATTTCTATAACTATTGTCTCCTCATTAATAATCACGCCTGATCTCTTTGTATGAATTTTTAGAAGTTTTTCAGATATAATATTAGAAATTGCAATTATGTGAATATTTTTATCAATAGCAGATTTTTTTGTAGCAATGTTATTGCCTCTCATTAGCTTATCAAATTCTAATAAAAAAATATTAAAAGAGATTTCTTCACCATTAATTTCAGCTATTGTTTTGTTGTAATTTGATCTAAAAAAATCATTAATCCCCCAAAATACAAAACTTAAAGCAATTAGAGCTATAAAAATTTTAGCTATTAAGGTTTCTGAAAATTTTCTTAAAGATGATAGCATTTAATATTTTAAAAATAGTTTATTTTAGTTTAGATATAACCGATTTATGAGCAAAACTATATATTTCATTGCTAATTGGAAAATGCATGGAAATTACAATTCCATTAAAGAAATTCAAAAAGTTCTTAATTTTTTAAAAAAAAAAACTACTTATGGATTTAAGAAAATTATATTCTGTCCACCATTAAATTTATTATCATATTTTGAAAAAAAAATTAGAAACAAATTAATTGATTTTGGAGCTCAGGATATTAGTAAAGTTAATTTGAATTATGGTCCTTATACAGGTCAGTTAAGTGGTAAAATGTTAAAAGACGTAGGAGCAAACTATGTTATTATTGGTCATTCAGAAAAAAGAATATTAGACGAAGACAATGTTACAATTAAAAAAAAAATTAATTCCGCTTTAAAAAATAAATTAAAAATTATTTTCTGCATAGGTGAAAATATTTCTCAAAAAAAAATGGGTTTGTCTATTAAGATTTTAAAAAAGCAAATTTCACAATCTTTAGAAAAAAAGATTGTTAATTTTGATAACATAATTTTTGCATATGAACCAATTTGGTCTATTGGCACCGGTATTGTCCCTGCTAATGATTATTTGAACAAAATTTACAAAAAACTTAATATTTTTTTAAAAGATAAATATAAAGTTAAAACTCCAATAATGCTTTATGGGGGGTCGGTCACGCCGGATAATGTTGCAAGTTTAGGTAATATTAGTTTAATATCAGGTTTTTTAATTGGAGGAGCTTCTTTAAAAGCTAAAAGTTTTATTAAAATCATAAAAAATTATTATATATAAATTATGGAAACTTTTTTATTAATTATTCATATAATTCTAGCAGTACTTCTGATTTGTTCTGTCCTGCTACAAAAATCAGATGGTGGAGCGCTTGGCATCGGAGGAAGTAGTGATAACTTGATGTCATCAAGAACTGCTGGAGATTTTTTAACTAAATTTACAGCTATTGTGGCTTTCGTGTTTATTTTAACTAGCATCTCATTAACGCTTATAAATAAAAAGGATGTATCTAATAAATCTATTATTGATAAAATTGAAAAATTAGATAAGAATAGTAACTCTCTACCTAAAATTCCAAGTTCAAAATAATTTTGTTTTAATATTTTCTTTGTGATTGCTGTTAAATAATCTATAGTTTATTTCCATGGTCCGTTTTATTTTTGTAACTGGCGGCGTGGTATCATCTCTTGGTAAAGGTATCGCTTCAGCTTCAATAGCAACATTATTACAATCTCGAGGATACAAAATAAGAATTAGAAAACTTGATCCATATTTAAATATTGATCCAGGAACAATGAATCCTTATGAGCACGGAGAAGTATATGTGACAGAAGATGGAGCAGAAACAGATTTAGATTTGGGGCATTATGAAAGATTCACTGGAATAAATTCGAAAAAATCAGACAATATTACTACAGGAAAAATTTATCAAAATATAATAACCAAAGAAAGAAACGGAGATTACAAAGGAGCAACGGTTCAAGTTATTCCACATGTAACAGATGAAATAAAAAAATTTATTACTAGCGATTTAACTAATGAAGATTTTGTAATTTGCGAGATAGGAGGAACAGTAGGTGATATCGAGAGTTTACCTTTTTTAGAAGCAATTAGACAATATTCAAATGAATCGAGAAATAAAAATTGTTTATTTATTCATTTAACATTAGTTCCGTATATTAAAAGCGCAGCAGAATTAAAAACAAAACCAACACAACATTCTGTAAAAGAATTGAGAAGCATAGGTATTCAACCTGACATGATCTTGTGTCGTTCCGAAAGTCTAATTCCTAGCGATGAAAAAGCTAAAATTGCTCTATTTTGCAATGTAGATAAATCAAATGTATTTCAGTCAATAGATGTTAAGTCAATTTATGAGGTTCCAATTAAGTATCAAGAAGAAGGTCTTGATAAAAAAATATTAGATCATTTTGGAATAGTTAATAAAAAAATAGCAAATTTAGATAATTGGAAAAAGTTTAATAAAAAACTTATCTCTAAAAAAGATAATGTTAAAATTTCTGTTGTCGGTAAATACACCCATTTAAAAGATGCTTATAAATCTTTAAATGAATCTTTAATTCATGCTTCTGTTTATAATAATGTTGATTTAAATCTAAATTGGATTGAATCTTCAGATATTAAAAATCTAAAAGATTTAGAATACAAATTAAAAGATTCAAATGGGATTTTGATCCCGGGTGGTTTCGGCAATAGAGGTGTCGAAGGAAAAATTTTATCTATTTATTTTGCAAGAACTAAAAAAATTCCTTTTTTTGGCATTTGTTTTGGAATGCAAATTTCAATTATTGAAGCTGCAAGAAATTTATTGGGATTGAAGAATCCTAATTCAACAGAGTTATCAGATACTAAAAATCCGGTTGTTTGTTTAATGGAGGAATGGATTAAAGGAAGCAAAGTTTTAAAAGGAGAAAAATATAAAATAGGTGGTTCTATGAGATTAGGCTCTTATCCAGCAAAGATAAAAAAAGATTCATTGCTTTATAAGATTTACGGAAACAGGACCTTAATTCATGAAAGACATAGGCATAGATATGAAGTAAATACTTCCTATAAATCAATGTTCGAAAAGAATGGGGTTATTTTTTCAGCTAATTCTCCAGATGGTAAATTGCCAGAAGCTATAGAACTGAAAGATCACCCTTGGTTTTTAGGAGTTCAATTTCATCCAGAGTTAAAATCTAGACCTTTTGAGCCCCATAAAATATTTATTTCTTTTATTGAAGCTGCCATTAAAAACAAAAAATTAAATTCATGAAAAACAAAATTATTAAAGTTAAAAAAATAAGTTTAGGAAATGATCTACCTCTAACTTTAATTGCAGGACCTTGTCAGATTGAAAGTAAAGATCATTGTCATATGATTGCATCAAAAATTAAAGAAATTACAAATAAGTTAAACATTGGATTCATTTTTAAAAGTTCTTTTGATAAAGCAAATAGAACAAGCTTAAAGTCCGAACGAGGAATTGGACTAGACAAGTCTTTGTCCATATTTGAATATATTGCAAAAGACTTAGATATTCCGATTTTGACAGATGTTCACAATGAAGAACAATGCAAAACAGTTTCCAAAGTTGTTGATGTTATTCAAATACCAGCTTTTTTGTGCAGACAAACAGACTTGTTAGTTGCTGCTGCCAAAACTAATAAAGTTATTAATGTTAAAAAAGGTCAATTCTTAGCTCCTTGGGATATGAAGAATGTAATTAAAAAAATAGAAGACAGTGGTAATGATAAAATTTTAATTACTGAAAGAGGAGTTAGTTTTGGCTACAATACTTTAGTTTCAGATATGCGTTCATTGCCCTTATTATCTGAATTTAGCTATCCTGTCATTTATGACGCCACCCACTCCGTTCAGCAGCCAGGAGGAAAAGGCGATAGTAGTGGTGGTGAAAGAAAATTTGTAAGCTATTTATCAAGAGCTGCCGTCGCAGTTGGAATTTCTACAATTTTTCTAGAAACACATGACAATCCTGACAAAGCACCTTCTGATGGTGCAAACATGATACCATTGAAGAATTTGGAAAATTTACTTAAGAATCTAATATCGATTGATAAAATAATTAAATCAAAATAGCTTAATGTCAGTTATCAAATTAACAAAAGCAAGACAGGTTTTTGATAGCAGAGGGTATCCAACAGTAGAAGCTGAAGTTATACTATCAGACGGTTCTGTAGGTAATTCAATTGTTCCCTCAGGAGCTTCTACAGGCTCTTATGAGGCTCACGAACTTAGAGATAAAAGCAGCGAATATTTAAAAAAAGGTGTTTTGCAGGCTGTAAAAAATATAAATTTAGAAATTAATAAAGCAATTAAAAATATTTCAGTTTTTGATCAAAAAAGAATAGATCAGATTTTAATTGAATTAGATGGAACTGAAAATAAAAAAAAATTGGGAGCTAATGCACTTTTGGCTGTTTCTATTGCAACTGCAAAAGCTGCAGCTTTATCTAAAAAAGTTCCTTTATACAAATATTTAGGAACAGGCAAAAGAAACAAATTACCTTTTCCAATGCTAAATATAATTAATGGAGGAACCCACGCAAACAACTCTCTTCAAATCCAAGAATTTATGATTAGACCAGATGGGGCAAAATCATTCAAAGAATGTTTAAAAATGTCTTTTTTAGTTATTCAAAATTTAAAAGAAGAATTAAAGTTAAAAAATTTTAATACAAATCTCGGTGACGAAGGTGGATTTGCACCTTCATTTGATAGTGATGATAAAGCTATAGAATATATTATTAAGGCAGTCAAAAAAGCTGGTTTAAAAATTGGGAAAGATATTAATATTTGCTTAGATGTTGCAGCCAATGAGCTTTATTCTTCTGGAAAATATAAAATTAAAGAAGACCAAAAACCTGTTAGTTCTGATGAATTAATTAATTATTATCAAAAATTATGCAATAAATTTCCAATTGTTTCCATTGAAGATCCTATTTTTGAAGACGATTGGAATGTTTGGAAATCATTAACTAAGAAACTAGGTAAAAAAATTCAAATTGTTGGAGATGATTTATTTGTTACAAATCTAAAACGTTTAAAAAGAGGAGTTTCAGAGTTAGCTGCTAATGCAATCTTAATTAAACCTAATCAAATCGGAACTGTTACAGAAACTTTAGATGTTATTAATTTTGCTAAAAAAAATAATTTCAATACGATTATTTCTCATCGCTCTGGGGATAGTGAGGATACATTTATTGCTGACTTAGCAGTAGCTACTGAGTCTTCTCAAATTAAAACCGGATCTCTAGCTAGATCTGAAAGAGTGGCAAAATATAATAGATTACTAAGAATAGAAGAGGAATTAGGAAAATTTGCTCAAATGTCAAAACTATAATGAATAATTTAATAAATTCTGTTTCTGATAAAAAAATTCTTTTTTTAATAATTTTAATAATTTTGTATATTTTGTTTAATTTTTTTGGAGGCGACAGGGGCCTTATTGAATACTTTAAAAAAAAAATATTGCTAAGAGAGTTTCAGGAAAATAATTTAGAAATTAAAAAAGAAATTCATTTCTTATCCAGAAAGAATGATTTTTTATCTGTTAATATAAATAAAGATTATTTAGATGAAATATATAGGGATTATTTTATTCTAGGGAAAAAAGGTGAGAAAATTTTTATTATTAACCAAAAATGACAGTTCGACATCCTGAAAAAATAAATAATATTGAAAATCCAATTCCAAAAAAACCATCGTGGATTAGGGTTAAAGCAAGTTTTTCTACTGAATACACTGAAACTAAAAATATTTTAAGAAAAAATAATCTTATTACAGTTTGTGAGGAAGCTTCATGTCCAAATATTAATGAGTGCTGGAGTAAGAAACATGCAACTTTCATGATTATGGGAGACACCTGCACTAGAGCATGCGCTTTTTGCAACGTCAAAACTGGAATTCCTCAAGCTTTAGATCTTTCTGAACCTAAAAAAATAGCACAAAGTGTTAGTGATTTAAATTTGCTGCATGTTGTAATAACTTCTGTCGACAGAGATGATCTCGAGGATGGAGGCGCTAAACATTTTGCAAATGTAATTTCTCAGATTAAAAATTATAATAAAAAAATAACAGTTGAAGTTTTGACTCCTGATTTTTTAAGAAAAGGAGAGGTTTATAAAATAATTGTTGACGCTCAACCAGACGTTTTTAATCATAATTTAGAAACAGTTCCTCGTCTTTACTTAAAAGTAAGACCAGGATCTCGCTATTTTCAATCTTTAGTCTTGTTAAAAAAAGTTAAAGATTACAATCCCAAAATTTTTACTAAATCTGGACTAATGGTTGGATTGGGAGAGACAAAAGAAGAAATCATGCAAGTCATGGATGATCTTAGAGTTGCCGGAGTAGATTTTTTAACAATTGGTCAGTATTTGCAGCCTAGCAGCAAACATTATCCAATAAATAATTTTGTCACACCAGAAGAGTTTGAGAATTATAAATTAATAGCTGAAGGAAAAGGTTTTTTATTAGTATCATCGAGTCCTTTAACAAGATCTTCTTATCACGCGTCAGAAGATTTTGATGTTTTAAAAAATAATAGAATCAGTAGATTGTTATAAATTGCCAGTTAAAAAAATTACAAAACATTTTAATTATTCAAAAACTGATCTTATTGATCTTGTTTTAAATATTGATGATTATAAAGAATTTTTACCTTGGTGTGTCAATTCTACGATTTTAACTAATAAAAAAAAAAAAAAAAATTTATACGTTACAGCTGATTTGGAAATTGGTTTTAAATCTTTTAATGAAATTTATACAAGTAAAGTTTTTTATGATTATAAAAAATCTAAAATTAAAGTTACATGTTTAAAAGGAAATATAAAAAAATTGTCAAATATTTGGGAGTTTAAGGCTATTGATAAAAAATCTTGTACTTTAGATTTTTGGATAGACATTGAATTAAAGAATCCAATTATAAATATTTTATTTAATAAGTTTTTTGATTATGGCTTTGAAAAAATTTTAGAGTCTTTTCAGCAAAGAGCTAAAGAAACTATAAAAAATTAATATTTTTTTTTATAATTTTGATAGCTTCAATTAGGGTCATTTTTTGGATATTTGTCCTTGATTTTTTTTTACCAAAATTAAACTTACTAACTTCGGTATTTTTTTTATTAGAAATGCCTATGTAAACAAGTCCCACTGGTTTATTTTTATTTCCACCGCTAGGTCCTGCTATTCCAGTTGTCGAAATAGCAATGTTAGATTTGCTAATTTTAAATAAATTTTGACACATTTCTTTACAAGTCTCAGCGCTTACTGCTCCATTATTATTTAAAGTTCTTTCCTTAACTTTAAGAATTTTTTTTTTAGAGTAGTTGGAATATGAAATAACACCCATATTAAAATATTTAGATGCTCCTGGAGTTTTAGTTAAGTTAACACTTATCAATCCACCGGTGCAAGATTCCGCAACGGAAATTTTAATTTTTTTCTTTATAAGGCTACTAGCTATTTTTTTTAATTCATTATTTATATGCATAAATAAACTATTAAAAGGGTGTATATCCCGGCAATTATATCATCCATGATAACTCCTATAAAATTTTTAATTTTAAGATCAAAATAACTAGCAGGCCATGGCTTGGTAATATCAAATAATCTAAATAACAAAAAAGATAATATTATTAAAAAGATATTATCTTCACAGACTATTAATGGAATAGATTGTCCTACAAATTCATCTACTACAATTTCTTTTGGATCTTTGGAGGTGAATGATTTTTTTAATGTTTTTTCTAAAAAATATATTGAGTAAAAAAAAACTATAAGAACAAAACAAACAAAGAAAAGGATATTAAAATAGCTATAAAAAAAATAGTAAATAATTACTGTTGCTAAAGAAGCTGCAGTTCCCGAAAGAGGTAGGTTACCAATTCCAAAAAAAGTAAAAATTTTTTTATTAAATTCAGTTATTTGATACAGATGTAATTACCTCGCAAGCTATTGATTTATTTTTTCCAATATTCCCAAGCCTGTCAGTTGTTTTGCCTTTAACGCTTATTTGGTTTTGGTTAATATTACAAATTTTAGCAAGATTATTAGATATCATGCTTTTGTAATTTTTGAGATTGGGTTTTTGAGCAATGATATTAATATCAATGTTATTAATTTTAATATTATTAATTTTAATAAGTTTTATAACCTCTTTTAAGAACAGTGTTGATCTTTTATTTTTAAATTTTTTGTTATTTGGAAATAAAGTGCCAATATCACCCAATTTTCTAGATCCCAAAATAGAATCTATTAATGCATGAATTACAGGATCGCCATCTGAATGACCAACAAGTCCCATCGAGTAAGGAATTTTTATACCACCTAAATATAATTTATAATTTTTTTCTAATCGGTGAATATCGTATCCAATTCCATAAGTAATTTTTTTATCACTTAAATTTAAATCTATGTCAGATTTGTGAGTTATCTTATCATTATTATTATGAACTATTATTTTTTTAACTTTTAATTTTTCAAAAAAAAATAAAGAGGATTCATCATTAAATTTTTTACCTCTATATTTCTTGTGTAAATTAAATATTTTTTTGTAAGTAAAGCATTGAGGCGTTTGTATTGATAATATTTTTTTTCTGTCGAGAATATTGTTATTATAAATTGTCGTGTCTGTAACTTTTTTACAGGGAATAACGGCGTCATTTTTTATTGAATATTTAATAATTTTATTTATTAAATTTTGATTTGCATATGGTCTGGCAGCATCATGTATTAAAATCTTTTTAGGATTATTTATTTTAATTTTATTAAGAGCAAGAAATACTGAGTCTTTTCTTTCTTTTCCCCCATTTATTATTTTAATCTTCGGATTTTTATAAATTATATTTTTAAACTTATTAAAATCAGGCTTATTAATTACTAAAATTATCTTTTTTATTGAATTTATTTCGCAAAATGTTTTAAGCGAGTAATTTATTATTAATTCATTATCTAATGTTGTATATTGCTTTGGTATAGTTTTTGAATATCTATGACCTTTTCCAGCAGCTAAAATTATAGCGTAATAATTCATTAAATATGATTAAAAAAATATTAAATTCAAATTTACTTTTATACTTTAGTACTTTTCTTTCAATATTTTTTGGAATCTTTACACTTTATACATTTTCAGGAACAGGTTTTGTTGAGTTAAATGAATATAATATTCAACTTCTTTTAATAGCGAACATATTCATTATATTTTTATTTTTCTTTTTAATTACAAGAAAATTAATAATTCTCTTTTATAGATCTAAAGAAGTCGCCGGCTTAAGTACTAATTTAAATTTTGTTAAATATTTTATTTTTGTAACAGCCATTCCTTCGATTTTTGTAGCTGTTTTTTCTTTGATGCTTTTTAATTTTGGAATTGAGAAATGGTTTGATAATAAAGTAAATGACGTTGTGAGTAACTCGGTTGAAGTTGCAAAAAACTATCTTGAAGAAAATCAAAATTCTATAAAAGGAGAAGTTTTGGCAATGGCAAATGATTTAAACCGTAATTTTAATTTATATACAGAGAACAAAACAGTTTTTCAAAACTATTTTGATCAGCAATCAAGGTTTAGAAAAATTGAGGAATCTTATTTAATTAATAAAGAAGGAAATATTTTATTATTCACATCATTTACTAATAAAAATAATTTTATACCTCCGTTAAAAACTTTTATCGACATGGCCCAGAGTGGACAAACTATTTTAATTTCTGATGCTAACAAAAATCAAACTAATGCTTTAGTTAAATTAAATACCAATCAGGATATTTTTTTATATGCAATCAGATATGTTGATCCAGAGACTGTAAATTTTTTAAAAAAAACTGGTGACGCATCTACATTTTATTATAAGTTAAAATCTAATAGTCTGGGACTACAGATTACTTTTGCAGTAGTTTACATTATAATAGTAACCTCATTAATTTTGTTATCTAGTATATATGCTATAAATATAGCTAACAAAATTTCTAAACCTATTCTTAAATTAATTTACGCAGCAAAAGAAGTTGCGGCTGGAAATTATAATTTAAAATTAAAAGATGAAAAAGAAAATGACGATTTTAAAAAATTATACCAAATATTTAATATAATGACTGACGAGATACAGGCACAAAATAAAAAAATTGCATTAACAGAAAGATATCAAGCATGGGAGATGGTAGCAAAGAAACTAGCCCATGAAATTAAAAATCCTTTAACTCCTATTACATTATCAATTGATAGAATTAGAGATAAGTATTCTAAGCAAATTAGTGCTGACAAAGCTGATTTTGAAAATTATTTAAATATTATTTCTAGGCAAGTTAAAGATATAGGTAAATTGGCAAATGAATTCTCTGATTTTGCAAGAATGCCAGAGCCTATAAAAAAAGATAATAACTTTAAAAAATTAATACAAGATACTGTCGATTTATATAAATTATCTGAAAAAGATGTAAGTATCGATTTGGACTATATTAGCTTTAAAAACTCTTTTAAATTTGACCTAGATCAAATTTCGAGAGTTTTAGTTAATATTATGAAGAATTCATTAGAAGCTATTCATGAAAAACAGGAAATAGAAAAAAAATTAAAAGGAAAAATAAAGATACATGTTGAAGATGATAATGATTTTATTTATGTCACTTTTGAAGACAATGGTATCGGTTTTAAATCAAAACCTAAAGATCTTGCTAATCCACTAACAACAACGAAGCAGCATGGTTCAGGTTTGGGATTGTCCATTGTATCTAAAATTTTGCATGAGCATGGAGGCGATTTAATTTTTTTTGAAAAAATTGATGGGGCTAAAATTAAATTAAATATAAAAATTAATTCATGAAAAATGAAATTTTACTAATAGATGATGAAAAAGATATAAGATTTGCAGTTACAGAAATCTTAACAGATAATGATTTTTTAGTTAGAGAAGCAGATACAGTTGAGAAGGCTTTATCTGAAATAAATAAAAAATTACCTGATTTAATTATTTTAGATGTTTTGCTTGATGAAAAAAATAGAGATGGAATAGATATATTAAAATATATTAAATCGATTGATATCGATATTCCTGTCATTATGATTTCAGGACATGCGAATATTAAAATTGCTGTTGATTCAATAAAACTTGGAGCTTTTGAGTTTTTAGAAAAACCATTTAACAAAGATAGATTATTAAATTTTATTAACAGAGCACTTGAAACTTTCTCTCTTAAAAAAGAAAACAAATCATTAAAAAAAAATTTTTATTTTTCAAATGAGTTAATAGGAAGCTCATCAAAGATTTTTAAATTAAAATCCGCTATAGACAGATTATCAAAAACTGACAGTAGAGTTCTAATTTATGGACCAGCAGGTTCTGGTAAAGAATTGGTAAGCAGACTTATCCATGAAACTTCATTAAGAGCTAAAAATCCATTTAAAATTGTTAATGGAGCTATACTTGACCCAAGTCATTTTGATTTCGAATTATTTGGATCAGAAAATAATGATAAAATTATTTCTGGAATTTTTGAAAAATCGAATAATGGAACACTGTTAATTGATAACGTTTCTGATGTCCCCCTTGAAACACAAGGTAAAATTCTAAGAGTACTATCCGATCAAAAGTTCCATAGAGTAAATGGTGCCGAAGAGATTAATGTAAATATTAGATTTATTTGCTCTACAAGCAAAAATTTGAATGAAGAAATTTTAAATGGAAATTTTAGAGAAGATTTTTTTCATAGAATAAATGTTATTCCTTTAGAAATGCCTTTTTTAAAAGATATAAAGGAAGATATACCTTCTTTAATTGAGTATTTCGTTAAAAAAATTTCAGAAAGCAATGGATTGAAGCCTATTGTTATTAATTCCAAAAACACAGTATTTTACGATTATAATTGGCCTGGAAATATTCGCGAATTAAGAAATTTAATTGAGAGAGTAGTTATTTTGGCTTCTGGAAAAAATGAGGATGTTGATAAAATCTTGTCAGAATCATTAAAAATTTCTTCTGTAAAAGAAAATAATAATGAAGATACATTTCAATTTCCTTTAAAAGAAGCTAGAGAAAAATTTGAAAAATCTTATCTTGAGATTCAACTTAATAGGCACAATGGCAACGTCTCTAAAACTGCTGATTATATTGGGATGGAAAGAAGTGCTTTACATAGAAAACTAAAATCTTTAGGTATTAATTAATTATGAAAATAAAAGTTGCTATTAATGGTTTTGGTAGAATTGGCAGAACAATACTAAGAGCTCATTATGAAAATAAAAAAAAACACAATTTAGAAATCGCAGCAATTAATGGTTCTGGAAATGCAGAAGATAATGCGCATTTATTAAAATATGATTCTACGCATGGAAAATTTAATGAAAATGTTTCTTTCAAAAAGAATTATATTTTTATTAACAAAGATAAAATTGAATTTTTAAATCATAAAGATCCCGAAAATTTACCTTCTTGGAAAAGATTAGGTGTAGAACTAGTTTTGGAATGTACAGGACGTTTTACTTCAAGAGATAAAGCCCAACTACATATTAAATCAGGAGCAAAAAAAGTTCTTATTTCTGGTCCGGGATACTCGCCAGGAACAGGAAAAGAAGCTGACGCAACAATTGTGTATGGGGTTAATCACAAAATATTAAAAAAGAATCATACAATTGTTTCCAACGCTTCTTGCACGACTAATTGTCTCGCTCCAATTGCAAAAATATTGAATGATAAATTAGGAATTGAGTCTGGAATAATGAATACAATTCATGCTTATACTAATGATCAGGTATTAAATGATGCTTACCATAACGAT
>Ga0114959_10000677_pt1 | contig 32039 bp, 41 predicted proteins | sample C_130625_EF_Meta_FD_87317 | JGI IMG/M metagenome (GOLD analysis project Ga0114959, IMG submission 87317) | Freshwater microbial communities from Lake Croche, Canada to study carbon cycling - C_130625_EF_MetaG | ecosystem: Environmental > Aquatic > Freshwater > Lake | place: Lake Croche, Canada... | reverse complement strand
TCAAAACGTGCCCGATCGAATTGATTTCAATCCAATTCCTTGGTACTCCATGTCAACCTGGATGTTGACCCAAATGCAACGCTGGGGCTATGTAAAAGGTGATGTTAATTACAAGGATATTTCAGAAAAAGTATTCTTGTTAACTGATGCTAAAAAGTATATGGGTGAAACCGGTATTGCTATTCCTCCATTAGCTAAAGCAGGTTACAAAAAAGACAAGATTATGGGTAAAGAATTTGACCCAAGTCAGCCTGCTGCCTATCTCAAATCTTTTCCGACCACCAAGGTATAGATCAAAAGGCACTCCATGAATAAGTTATCCGTTAAGACCCGAGGAATGATTCTGTCAGTTGTCATTTTACTAATGGCTTTATGTATGTGGCATATTGTGACTGCCCCCAAAGTGGTTTCGAATCCTATCACTCCAACAGGCTCGAGTGAATATCAGGCGCTCATGGGGCAGGGAGTAGGAAATACTGTTGAAAAGTCAGGTTTTCCAACCCTGACAAAAATGGGGGAAACTTTTTATCAGCAACTATCACATCCTTTTTATGACAATGGCCCCAATGACAAAGGAATAGGTATACAACTTGCTTATTCTTTAGCTCGTGTAGGTCTCGGTTTCTTACTGGCAATGGCAGTCGCTATTCCTTTTGGTTTTCTAATAGGCATGTCCCCATTAGCGTATGAAGCATTTAATCCTTTCATACAAATCCTCAAGCCGATATCCCCATTAGCGTGGATGCCGATAGCACTATATACGATTAAAGATTCCTCTATCTCTGGAATCTTTGTAATCTTTATTTGCTCCGTATGGCCAATGTTGCTGAATACTGCTTTTGGGGTTGCTAATGTTCGCAAAGAATTATTGAATGTTACAAAAACCTTGGAAGTTTCACCTTTGCGCAAGGCTTTTCTTGTCATTCTTCCAGCTGCAGCGCCCACTATTTTGACGGGCATGCGGATCTCAATGGGTATTGCTTGGTTAGTCATTGTTGCTGCCGAAATGTTAGTAGGGGGCACCGGTATAGGTTACTTCTTGTGGAATGAATGGAATAACCTTTCTTTATCTAGCGTTATTTTTGCAATCATCATGATTGGGCTAGTTGGCATGTTGCTTGATATTGCATTTGCTAAGTTGCAGAAGGCGGTCTCTTATGCAGACTGAAAATACATTTTTAAAAGTTGAAAACTTAAGTAAGTCTTATAAGGCAGGTTCTCCTCCAGTTTTTGAGGGGATTAATTTTGAAATCGAGCGTGGCGAGTTTGTATGCATTATTGGGCATTCAGGATGTGGCAAGACAACTATCCTTAACGTTCTGGCTGGCCTTGAGGATGCCACAGATGGCTATACCTATATGCTCGGTCGAGAAATTAAGGGGCCCAGCCTGGATCGTGGTGTTGTTTTCCAAGGACATGCCTTAATGCCATGGATGACAGTGCTTCAAAACGTTGCCTTCGCTGTGAAGTCTAAGTTCCCTGACTGGAGTAAAGCCCAAATTACTGAGCATTCTAAAAAATACTTAGCCATGGTTGGCCTTATCAATGCAGAAAATAAAAAGCCATCGGAGCTATCTGGGGGTATGAAGCAAAGGGTTGGTATTGCAAGAGCTTTTGCAATTGAGCCAAAAATGCTACTACTTGATGAACCATTTGGGGCTTTAGATGCACTGACACGTGGAGTAATTCAAGATGAATTACTTAAGATTTGTAGTGAGACCAAGCAAACAGTATTCATGATTACGCATGACGTAGATGAGGCAATCTTGTTATCTGACAAAATCATGCTGATGAGCAATGGCCCCAATGCCCGAATCGCAGAAATTGTGATCAATACTTTACCTAAGAATCGTAAGAGGGCAAGCTTGCATCATGATCCTATGTATTACCCCATGAGAAATCATTTAGTTGATTTCTTAGTAAATCGCTCAAAAGATTTACAAGTTAAGGGGTCTGCTGGAGAGCTAGATGGTTATCAGCCAGTATTGGTATGTCCTGGTTTGCAAACCCCTGTTACTCAATAAATTTAATATCAAGGAGAAAAAGATGATGGATCGTTCAGTAGTAACTCAAAAGATCATAGAAGCAAAAGTGCGCAAAGGCATGAAGTGGAGTGGTATTGCTAAGGCTATTGGTGAATCAAAAGAGTGGGTCACTGCTGGTTGTCTTGGACAAATGACTTTTACTAAGGCACAAGCTGAGGCTGCTGGTAAGTTATTCGAATTAACCGATGAAGAAATGGCTTGGTTACAGATTGTTCCCTATAAAGGCTCTTTACCTACCGCTGTGCCAACAGACCCATTGATCTACCGCTGGTATGAGATTGTAAGTGTGTATGGCACCACCATTAAAGAGCTGATTCATGAAGAGTTTGGTGATGGGATTATGAGCGCAATTGATTTTTCCATGGATATACAACGCGAGCCAGACCCTAAGGGGGATCGGGTGCAGGTAGTCCTTTCTGGTAAGTATTTATCTTATAAGACTTACTAATTCCTATCCGTAATGATAAGGACCCCTTGAATTACTCAAGGGATCCTTATCCAAAAAAAGACCTGCGGGTGCCACCTGAGATTTGTGCGATTCTACTAAATGCCACAGACCTTAATTTTCATTAATCAGGCTGAATGCCGCCGTCCTTAATGTTTTTTTTCATCTTCACCAAGCCTTGCGAAATCTTTTCCTTTAGATGGTCTGGGCCTAGCGGTGAAAATTCAAAACCTTGCGCAATCAACTGATCCCGTAATTTTGGATCTTTTAGAGCAGTCACTAAAGATTCATTAAGCTTTTCAATGATTGCTGGAGATGTACCTTTGGGCGCTAAGAGTGCACCCCAGGTTGAGAATTCGTAACCCTTTACGCTTTCACCAATCGTCGGTGAATTTGGCAGTAGTGGCGAACGATTTTTACTTGCAACGCCTAAAACTTTGAGCTTTCCTGTTCGAATATGCGGAAGCACTACAGAGAGCGCGCTAATCATGACAGGTACTTGCCCCGCCATGACATCAGTAACTGCAGCGGCTGCGCCACGATAGGGAATGTGTACCAGTGGAGCACCCGTATATTGGCGAAATATTTCCATACCAATATGTAGTGGTGAGCCATTGCCACCAGATGCGTAGTCGATTTTTCCTGGTTTTTCTTTAGCAATACGAACTAAGTCCGCTGCGGTATTTCCTGGAAAAGATGGATTGGCTACCATTACAAAAGTAATTGCTGCTACTTCTGATAAAGGAGTAAAGCTTTGTACTGGATCGTAATCTACTTTTTTATAAAGGTATGGCAGCATGGTCAAAATGCTGTCATTAAATGCACCCAATACATAACCATCAGCTGGGCTTTGGGCAACCTTAGCAGTTCCAATTAATCCTGCCCCTCCAGGAAAGTTTTCAATGGTGATAGCCTGGCCTAAGTTCTCACTCATTTTTTGCGCTATCGGGCGCATCAAAATATCAACCCCACTACCAGCCTGCAGTGGCATGATGATTTGAATAGGGCGACTAGGATAGTTTGTTTGAGCACTAGCAGGAAGCAATAAAAGTAGGAAGATAATCCCTACGAGGGGAGTAATTAAAAGCGATTTAATGTCCATGGGATGATGGGCTTGAACTTAATTTTAGATTCTAGTCACTTTATCTTAGAATGGCGTAATGAATAAACCTTTCACTTTACTCGCCTGTATTTCAGTGATTCTGGTACTTGGTCTTCCTGCTTGCAGTACCGCTAAATTAGAGGCTAGGCTCGAGGCCAACCCGCAATGTAAAGAGGTCATCAATCCTAAAACAGGGGCGCTAATGCCATGCCCAGGCTCAGATAGGGCATTTTATGTTGCAGCCGGCTTAGAGGCTCCAAGGCCGGCTAAAGCAAAGGCAATTGTTACACCTGATGCTCCCAGTCCCTCAATTGGTTCCTCCTCTAAACCCGTTACTGGTTCTGTAGCGCCCATTCCAGCCAAACAGGTTGCAAGCGATTGCAAGCCCCAGATACACAAAAAGACAGGCGGAATGCTACCTTGCCCATCTGATGATTAATTCATGAGGGTTTTGTACTAGAAGGTTATGATTAGCGTGAAGAAACAAATAACGTTTGATTAATTACATTGGGTTCAAAATGAAAAAAAGTGTTCTATTAGCAGCATCTGTTTCTGCTGTGGTTTTATTAGCTGCTTGCAGCAATACACCAAAGCTTGCCTCTGAACCAATGCCTAGATCTGGTTTTTTGCCTGATTATTCTTTGTTAATACCGATGTATACCTCTGTGCAAGATGTACGCATTTGGAGATACCGTATTTCTGGTGTTAATCCTGGTTCATACAATGCGGTGATTTTGGATCCTATTTACCTCAATCAGAACGCTACCAAAGATGTTAGCGCTGAATCTATTGCAAATGCAAAAGCAACACTACAGGCTTCTATGGTGGAATCAGTAAATGCACGCGGCAATTTGAAGATTGTCACAAAACCAGGACCTGGCGTAGTGCGTGTTTCTGTTGGCATTACTGGTGCCGAAAGTTCTAATGATTATTTAAAACCATGGAACTTCACACCGATTGGATTGGCTGCGAATGCAGCAGCTTATGCAGGTGGCGTAAATGCTAAAACCCCCGCACTTCTAGTGGAAAGTAAGATTACCGATAGCCAAAGCAATAAGCTTTTAGGTGAGGGATTAGTGACCGTTCAAGGTGATTCTTTTAGAACTGCCAGCGGCTCTGTTGACTCATTTATCGGAATGGCCAAAAAAGCAGTTCAGGCAGCTATGGAAAGCTCCGCAAACCCAAATCCAACAGGTCAATAAGGTAATCATGTACTTAGCTAAAAATATTTTGATCCTCATTACAGGTACATTATCTTTTTCGCCTATGGCTGCGCTTGCAGACGATGCCTCTCGTAACAAAGAAATCGTCGACCGTTTTAAAAAATGCGATAAGAATCATGATGGTAAATTGACTAAGGATGAGGCTAAAGGTTGTATGCCACGCATCTACGATCACTTTAGCTATATTGATTCAAATAACAAGGGGTATGTGACTGTTGCCGAGATTGAAGCGGCAGCATCTCGCTAAAAAACCCTCAGAGCTTCTTCGGAAGCTCTTTTTCATTGGATAGGATATGTCAGTCGTTATTACCGGGTTTGAACAAAAACGAATTACAGTTTCTTCCGACGATGGCCCTTTAGAAATTGCCTGCCAAGTTGGCGGTAATGGTCCGCCAATTCTGTTGCTACATGGTTTTCCTCAAACCAAAGCCATCTGGGAAATCGTTGCACCGGAGTTAGCAAAGAACTATACGGTGGTGGTATCTGATCTACGCGGATATGGAGAGTCTTCCAAGCCCTATGGAAAAGCGGATCATTCTAGCTACTCAAAACGCGTAATGGCAGCAGACCAGCATGCCATGATGAAAGCTCTTGGATACGAGCAATTTTTCTTGTTAGGGCATGATCGTGGGGGTAGAGTCTCACATCGATTGGCTATGGACTTTCCAGAGAGCGTGCTGCGTCTAATGGTATTAGATATATCGCCAACTCTGACTATGTATGACAACACCACGATGGAATTTGCTAAAGGTTACTGGCATTGGTTCTTCTTAATTCAAAAAGAGCCGATTCCAGAAAGCATGATTGGTGCTAATCCAGAATTCTGGTTAAAAAATCATATGGGGCGTCATGCAGGCACTGGAATATTTACCCCACAGCGTTGGGCTGAGTATCTTGCAGGAGTCAGCAACGCACAAAGTATGCACGCTATGTGCGAGGACTACCGTGCCGCTGCAACTATCGATTTAGTTCATGACCGTGCCGATAGAGCTACTGGCAAGAAACTGAAAATGCCCTTGCGTGTACTGTGGGGTGAGCATGGTTTAGTTAATAAATGCTTTGCGCCCATAGCAGACTGGGAGGCAGTGGCCCAAGATGTGTCGGGGAGGACTCTGCCGTGTGGGCATTACATTCCTGAGGAGTGTCCAGAAGAATTAATAGCTGATGCTAGAAAGTTTTTTGCTATTTAAGTTTGTAGCTAAGGCGCCAATGTTGGCGGCTTCTTTCCAAGGGGCGGACAAGGCATCACAATCTCAGGATCTACACTCAAAATTTTCTCATCTTTATCTGAATAGCTGACCCTTGATAAAAGATCCTGAATGAGATTTAAATGAGTCCGTTTCTTGCTATTAGCATTAATAACAGTCCATGGCGCCTTTTCGGAACTGGTCTTAAGAAGCATCAGATCGCGCGCAATGCTATAGGCTTCCCATTTATTTTGTGCCTGCTCATCAATTGGACTAATTTTCCATTGCTTTAGTGGATCTTTTTTTCTGCTTTCAAGCCGTTCTGCCTGTTCTTTTTTATCAATATCTAAGTAGTACTTCAGGATTTGAATCCCAGAATTGACTAGCAATGCTTCGAATTCATTAACAGAGCCCATAAATTGTTTGTACTGATCATCAGTACAAAAACCCATGACTTTTTCAACGCCAGCCCGGTTATACCAACTGCGATTAAAAATGGCGAACTCACCAGCAGAGGGTAATTCATATACATATCTCTGAAAATACCATTCACCCTCTTCGCGGGAGGAGGGTTTACCAAGGGCTACAACATGGGTTTCGCGGGGGCTAAGATGCTCAGTGATTCGTTTGATGCTGCCATCTTTTCCAGCTGTGTCACGTCCCTCTAGAATGATGAGTAAACGTGAACTACCGGAGATAATCTGACGTTGAAGCTTCACTAGCTCAATTTGTAGCAGCCTTAGCTGGGCATCGTACTCAGCCTCGTGATGGTCATCCTTGAATTCTTTACCCACTAATTAAACTTCACCACTAGATGCGGGTGGAGTAATCGTCTTTTTAGCAGGCGCTTTCTTGGCTGCGACTTTTTTTCTAGGCGCCTTCTTGGCAGGGGACTTTTTAGCTGTAGTTTTCTTGGCTACTGGCTTTTTAGTGGCTTCTTTTAGCTCCAACTTATCAAGAGCCTTAGCGAGTTTATCGATCAACTTTTCACGCTCGGACTCTAATTTATCCAGTTTTTTCATTAACTGTTTTACTAACTTCTTTTGACTCATGATGTACATCCCTTTTCTTTTTGCTGTGCTTGATCTCTGATCCTACGATTTATTAATCTTCCTTTCAAGCAATTATGACAATAGGGGGATTCTTTATTTCAAAGATTGGGCCAGACAAGAATCTAGCCAAGTGAACAAAAAACCCAAATAAATCAGCTATTTGGGTTTTTTTGTTAAGGTCTAATCTTATTCTGGATGGAAGTTGTTGCTGGCCATAAAGCTGATGGTGCGTTCAAAGCCTAAGATGCGTATATATCGCCAAGCGATATCACGGTATTTGCTATCTAGATAGCCAATAGCGACCTCAGGCGTCCTTTTGGACAAGTCGATTTGTTCAATTGCGCGGGCCCAGCGTTTAAGTCTTGTTGACATATTTGTCACCTCCATGAGCATATAACGCCTCAGAATTAGGCTGAGATGACAAGAACTGCAAAATATCTAACAAATACCCTTTTGGGCTTAAAACCTTTAAATAGAGGCCACTTTATGAGGATTAAGGATATTTTGGGGGTCGAGAGCTCTTTTTAAGGTCCTCATGAGCTCATGGGCTACAACACCCTTATGCGCTCTTAAATCATCTACTTTGAGTTGCCCAACCCCATGTTCTGCCGATATTGATCCCTGGCAAATCTCAACTTGGGCGAAAACAAGCTCATAGATGGCTTTTTCATGAGTTTTGTTAAATGCAATAGGGTCAGAACCCGGGGGAGGAGCAATGTTGTAGTGCAAATTGCCGTCACCCAAATGTCCAAAATTGATAATTCGCACTCCTGGATACTTTTGCCTCATCAAGGAATCGGTCTCTTTAATGAAGCGATCTAAGGAGGAAATGGGGATGGTGATATCGTGCTTCAAATTAGCGCCCTCTTGGGCTTGTGCGAGGGTAATGTGTTCCCGCATATGCCAAAAAGAATTAGCCTGACTTAAGTTACTAGCGATGACTGCATCACTGATTATGTTGGCAGTAAAAGCCTCTTCCAGGATCATTTCTAGAGGCTGCCGAACGTGTTCCTCGCTCTCATGATCAGAGAGTTCAATCAAGATAGTAAAGGGAGGATTGCCCTTCAATGGGTTAGCCATTTGGGGGAAATGTTTTTCATTCAAAGCTAATGATTCCTGAGTCATCATTTCAAAACCGGTGAGTAGGGATGTAGCGCGTTTTTGAAAAAGATTGAGCAAGGCAATAGCAGAAACAATGCTGTGAGTAGAAACCAAAGTCGTCCACTGAGAAATTGGTAGCGGGTATAGTTTCATGACTGCTGCCGTGATGATGCCTAAAGTGCCTTCCGAACCAATAAATAGATCACGTAAATCGTAACCAGTATTGTCTTTGCGTAGACCTTTTAGGCCATTCCATATGTCGCCTTGAGCAGTCACCACCTCAAGACCCAAACAAAGATCTCGTGTATTGCCATAGCGCAAAACATTAGTGCCGCCCGCATTGGTTGCAAGATTACCACCAATCATGCAGCTGCCCTCTGCGCCAAGACTCAAAGGAAATAAATAGGATTTTGCAGCAGCATTTTCTTGAATGGCTTGCAAAATACAGCCGGCTTCCACGGTAATAGTTTGGTTAACTGCATCAATCGCACGTATTTGGTTCATTCGCTTGAGATTGAGAATGACTTGCTTGCCGCTATTGTCAGGAGTAGACCCACCGCATAAGCCCGTATTTCCACCTTGCGGAATAATTGCAACATGGTTAGAAGCGCATAGCTTCACAATTGCAGATACCTCCTCCGTTGTCTTGGGCAAAAGAACGGCTAAAGCTTTTCCAGTAAAACGTTTGCGCCAATCAGTAAGGTAGGGCGCTTTATCATGATCTGCTATCAGAACATATTGTTTGCCCAGCAATACGCTAAATTGTTCGATCAAGCCTTGCATTATTTCTCAGCCTGAGCCTTTTGTTTAGCTAAACTTTTTGCTTCCTTTTTGATGGGCTTTAAGTAAATGAGAAGACAAACAAAGCCAGTGGTAGCGAGGATGGTTTCTAAAAGGGCCATCCAAAAGTTTGTACCAGGCTCGAGTATGCGCACCAAACCTTCAGTGACATAAAGCAGTATTAACATTGAGGCCCATTGCATGGTGTAGACCTTGCCTTTCCAAAGGCCTGGTATGGCGAAAAGTAAGGGAACCCCTTTTAATATCAGCCATGATCCACCGGGACGTAATGGCGAGATAAACCATTCCCAGCTCACGCACAAAATAAGTAAATCCACAAAAGCTGCTGTTGCCAGTAGTTGATAAGGGTTCTTTTGAAGTAGTTGCTTTAGCATACCCATCATTTTTTCTGTAAAAGCTTGAGCGCAGTTTCTGCCAGGCGTTTGCCTTGTGCTACCGCTAAGCGCTGCTCTTCTGGACTAATAGGAGCTCTACCATCTGCATGCGCCAAGTGTGTAACACCATAAGGACTGCCCCCAGTATTGGAGGTCATTAAATCTGGCTCGCTATAAGGCAATCCAACAATCAGCATGCCGTGATGCAATAGCGGAATCATCATTGTGAGTAGCGTGCTTTCTTGCCCGCCGTGAATACTCCCTGTGCTAGTGAAAACACAAGCGGGCTTTCCAATGAGTGCGCCATTGAGCCACTCGGATGAGCTACCATCCCAAAAATACTTCATGGGGGCAGCCATGTTGCCAAAACGAGTAGGGGAGCCCAGAGCCAAACCAATACATTCTTGTAAATCAGAGTACTCGACGTAGGGTGGCCCCTCATTGGGTACAGTTGCTTCTACAGCCTCGCAGACAGTAGAAATAGGGGGTACGGTGCGAACCCTAGCATTTACACCTGGAACACTCTCAATACCTTCAGCAATCAAGCGCGCCAGATCCCTGGTAGCACCATAACGGGAGTAGTACAAAACTAAAATATCGTGTTGGCTCATATTCTTCTCTTATGATACGGCGATGCACCTCATTCGTAACCCCCAATTATGGCTTGCTCTGGGTAAAGAGCTCTGGGAGCGTAATCGCGGCCTAAATCTCAATCAAATTGCTGGTGGCCTAGCTTTTACAACAACCCTATCTTTAGTACCAATGTTGACTATAGCCACCATTTTAATTGGTTATCTTCCAAGCGTAATTCAAGTAAAAAATGCCTTTAGAGATTGGCTACTAGAAACCTACATGCCTGGAGGCTTAAATCAGCAAGTTTTTTCTTATTTAGACCAATTCTCATCTCAGGCTCGTGGCTTAACTTACATTGGTTTAATTGGCTTGGTTATTACGACCATCATGACCTTAGCTGTGATTGAGGCGGCATTTAATCAAATTTTTAAGATTGAACAAAAACGTCCTTTGCTAAAAAAAATAGTGATCTATGGAGCAGCAACTTTTTTAGGCCCAGTTCTTTTGGGTTTAGGTATTTATCTCAGCGGTATTTTATTTGGCGCTTCTGAAGGCTGGATTAAATCAATCTCTTTTGGTTTTCGTTTAATTGCTTCTATTGCACCAGTTTTCATGGCAATTATTGTTTACGCAGTAGTTTATAAAACTCTTCCTTATGCCAAGATATTATGGTCAGATGCCTTTTCAGGTGCCCTTGTGGCAGCCTTAAGTTTTGAGCTCATGAAGTTTGGCTATGCTATCTTCCTAAGCCATACCGCCTTCTATAAGACGGTATATGGGGCTTTTGCCATATTCCCCTTAGGACTCCTATGGATCTACATGACATGGTGGATTACCTTAGCTGGCGCAATATTAGTGGCTAACTTACCAGACATCCGCAGTGGGGTCATTAGGGTTATTCGTTACTAAATGAGCTCTTCTAAACCTTGATTGAATATTGTCTTGGGAATATATTGAAGCTATCAAACATTATTTGTATTGTCTTGGAGACTAGATGAAAGTACGTGACATATTGCGTGTAAAGGGTAGCACTTTATTTACTGTTGCCCCCGAGACAGCTCTTCAAACTGCAGTCTTAGTTATGAGCGAACATGATATTGGATCTCTGGTTGTCATGGACTACGATAAACTTGTCGGCATTTTGACTTTCCGCGAGGTAATTTCTGCATTAGCAAAAAATCACGGCAATTTAGATGGACTTGAGGTGAGCTTAGTAATGAACCAAAAGCCTTTGACTTGCAATATGGAAACGGAGATTGATGAAGTGCGCCGCATGATGTTGGTAGATCATGCGCGCTATTTACCAGTAGTCGATCAAAAAATGCTCATGGGCGTTATTTCGTTTTATGACGTTGCTAAATCTGTAGTGGAAGCACAGGATTTTGAAAACAGTATGCTTAAAGCGTATATTCGCGACTGGCCAGAAGATACTGAAAAAGCTGCAAACTAATCCTTAACTGCTTGTTTTCATGCCGATATTCCTTACAAATGAGATAATGCCCTTATGTCAGGAAATACTTTAGGTCTTCTTTTTACTGTTACCACCTTTGGCGAATCTCACGGTCCCGCTATCGGAGCGGTAGTTGACGGCTGCCCACCAGGCATGCATCTATCTGAGGTAGACCTGCAAATTGACCTTGATCGCCGTAAACCTGGTACCTCGCGTCATGTCACCCAGCGCAAGGAAGAAGACAGGGTTGAGATCCTCTCAGGTGTCTTCGAAGGAAAAACGACAGGGGCACCGATTGCGCTTTTGATTCGCAACACAGATCAGCGGAGTCAAGACTACGGGGACATCTTACAAACCTTTCGACCTGGCCATGCTGACTATGCTTATCACCACAAATATGGTTTTCGTGATCCTCGTGGAGGTGGCCGCTCATCTGCGCGCTTAACTGCTCCAGTTGTAGCGGCAGCAGCTATTGCCAAAAAGTGGTTGCATGAACAATTTGGTACGGAGTTTTATGGCTATATGAGTCAACTCGGTGAAATAGAGATTCCATTCAAAGATCGTGCACAGATTGATCAGAATCTATTTTTCGCTGCCAATGCTGACATCATTCCCCAGCTTGAGACATATATGGATGAGCTACGTAAAGCAGGGGACTCTTGTGGGGCGCGCATTGAAGTCCGAGCGCGTAAGGTTCCGATTGGCTTGGGTGAGCCCCTTTTTGATAAATTAGACGCAGATATTGCGCATGCGATGATGGGTATCAATGCCGTTAAGGGCGTTGAGATTGGTTCAGGCTTCAAATCCGTTGCTCAGCGCGGAAGCGATCATGGTGACGAAATGCATCCCGATGGTTTTGCTAGCAATAATGCGGGTGGTACATTGGGCGGCATTAGTAGCGGTCAAGATCTACGCGTTTCGATTGCTATTAAGCCTACATCGAGCATCATGAGTGTAAAACAATCAATTGATTTGGATGGTAAAGCAATTAGTGTGCAAACAAAAGGTCGTCATGATCCTTGCGTTGGCATACGTGCCACTCCCATTGCAGAAGCAATGTTGGCATTGGTAATTATGGATCATGCGCTACGCCATCGGGCACAATGTGCCGACGTTACAGTAGCAGTTAAGCCTATATCAGCATCACGACCAGGCTCCTCGCTCGATTGATTAATGCATTGAGATGACACCTTCACTCCGCTGGGCCTTCGGGTCCTTTTTCTTTTTATATTTTGCTTATGTTGGCTTAGTCTCACCATATGCTAGCTTATTCTTTTTAGAGCGAGGGTTTAGCATTATTGAGATCGCCGTACTCATGTCCATGCTACAAATTACTCGTATTGTTGGGCCATTTTCTTGGGGCTGGCTCTCCGACTTTTTATCTAATAGGATCAGTATTATTCGATTTTGCGCCTGCTTGGCTGCACTCGTTTTTTTATCAATTTATTTTCTCCAAAGTTACGTGAGTTTTTTTATCTGGATGTTTGTGCTCCATACCATCCTAAGTAGTCTTATGCCCCTTGGCGAAACAGCAACAGTTCATGCCTTGTTTAAAGATAATTCATTTGATAAGCGCTATGGCCGTTTAAGACTATGGGGCTCTTTGGGCTTTATCTTTATGGTTTTGGCTGCGGGCGAACTGTTTCAGCGTAAATCAATAGAGTGGTATCCATTGGTTGGAGTAGTGGTTTTATCAGCTTTGGCATTAGTAACTTTTTTGTTGCGCGAACCAAAGATGGAACGTCGCAAAATGATTAAGGGTGAGTTACTGGTAGTTTTATTCAATCCAGATGTTCGTTGGTTTTTACTCTCTGGGTTTTTTATGGTCTTTGCCCATGCTGCCTTGTATGTCTTTTATTCTCTATACCTTGCTGATCTTGGGTATAACAAACTTCAAATTGGTTTGTTCTGGGCCTTGGGCGTATTTGCTGAGGTCATTTTTTTCTATTTCCAAAGCAAGGTCCTGAGTCGATTAGATGCTGAAGTAATACTGCAAGCCGCTTTTGGTATTGGGGTGATACGATTTATTCTGATAGCATTCTTGCCAGTGACCTCTGTATTGATTTTTGCACAAATACTTCATGCGGGAACTTTTGCTGCCCATCATAGCGCCGCAACGAAGTTACTTCAGCGCTGGTTTACAGGACCTCTACAGGCTAGGGGACAAGCCTTAATGGCTACTGTATCTTATGGATTGGGTGGCACATTAGGCGGTTTATGTGCTGGTTGGATTTGGGAGCTATCTCAACCGCGCGATGTATTTGTGATGTCGGCATTTGCTTGTGGTTTGGCGGGCATGGCAATCCAAAAACTCAAGCCAAGACGCTACCCAGTCACGCATTAGCTCATACTTTTACTGAACTTTTGCCTTCGCGCGTAGTTTTTGCATCATTTCAGAGAACTTCGCTTTCTGCCAATTTTGATCAGATGCAATCATTTGCTTTAGTTGATCTTTCATCTCTTCAAAACTAGGAGCTTTGGTATCACGAGAATCCACCATTTTAAGAATGTGATAGCCGAACTGAGTCTTGACTGGCTTATCACTTATCTGACCGTTTTTCATTTGAACCATGGCTTTTGAGAACTCTGGGACTAGTGATTTTTCTGATACCCAACCAAGATCCCCGCCATTCTTTGCCGATCCTGGATCTTTGGATTTTGCCTTGGCGATCTCTTCAAAATTTCCACCGGCTTTCAATTGAGCGATGATTGCTTTGGCATCTGATTCTTTTTCTACCAAAATATGCTCAACGTGATACTCCTTGCCGGTGTATTGGGCCTTAACGCTTTCATAAGCAGTCTTGAGTTCTGCCTCAGCTATACCTTCTTTTTCAACATAGTCTTCAAATACAGCCGCGACTAGAACTCCCACACGAGATTGCTCTAATTGGTCTCGCACAGATTCTTTCTGTATCAGTTCGCGATTATTAGCCTCTTGCAAAATTAATTCACGGGTAATTAACATTTCACGAGCTTGGTCACGTACTTGAGGATTGTCTCCCTGTCCTGACTTTTGTACCAACTTATCTAGCTGAGCTTTTGGAATGGGCTTGCCGTTGACGATTGCTGCATTTTGGGCAATGGCATTTGAAGATAAAAGACCAGCTATAAGAAGGCTAATGGTGATGATTTTGCGTGAATTGAACATATAAAAGAAATTAAAATTGCTATTGGATGGCTTGACAGTGTAAATCAGTCTTGGGGAGTAAATTCTTCAGGCGTCATGGCGGAGATTGTTAGAGCATGAATCTCTGCTGGAATATGCCGATTTAAGGCTGCATAGACAGCGCGATGCCTAGCAACTAGTGTTAGGCCTTTAAATTCAGGGGCGACGATAGTAAGCTTGAAGTGCCCGCCACCGCTTGCAGCGCCTGCATGCCCGGCATGTAGATGGCTTTCATCTTCAATAATTAGGCGCTGAAGTGCAAAGGATTTATGAAGATCTTGTTCAAAAAGAACAATACGCTCTTGATTAATACTCATTCGGATGGATGCTCCATATGACGCGTCAACCAAACGCCCTGAATAATGACAAACACAATAAGTAGGCCTGTACTGCCGAATAATTTAAAGTTCACCCAGGCTTCTTCAGAGTACTCAAAGGCGATATAGAGATTAAGTAAGCCCATCAAGAAAAAGAAGCCAGCCCAAGCCATATTTAATTTATGCCATACAGAGTGTGAGCTCTCCGGTTTAAGGCTTACTTGTTTACCCATTAAGACCTCAATCCAATTCTTACTAAAAAATTGGGCGCTGATAAATAGGGCGGCTGAGAAAAGCCAATATAAGGCCGTGGGTTTTAGCTGAATAAAGGTTTTATCGTGTAAAAAGATTGTAAGACCGCCAAACACCAAAATCATCGCCAGACTAATCCATTGAATCGTATCGATCTTACGATGGCGATAGTAGACCCATAGTATTTGGCCAATAGTAGCAACCATCGCCACAATGGTTGCAGTGTAGATATCGCTAAATTTAAAAGCGACGAAGAACAGAATGATGGGGAATAAATCAAATAGAAATTTCATAGGGGGGATTATCCAGCTATTTCTCCGTAGACTTAGCATTTGAGCTAGGCTCAAAGCTTAAAGATGCAGAATTAATGCAATAGCGCAGTCCAGTGGGCTTAGGGCCATCATCAAAAACATGACCGAGATGCGCATCGCAGTTAGCACAGCGTACCTCTGTTCTGATCATTCCATGAGTGGCGTCACGAATTTCTTTAATTGCAGACTCTTCTTCTGGCTGGTTATAGCTTGGCCAGCCACAGCCAGCATCAAATTTGGTTTCAGATAAGAACAGGGGAGTACCACAGCAAACGCAGGTGTATCTACCCTTATCCCAATGATCCCAATACTTGCCTGAGAAAGGTCTCTCGGTGGCAGCTTCTCTAGTGACTTTGTACTCAATATCGCTTAGAGATTTTTTGTACTCTTGATCTGTTTTTTTCATGAAAACTCCGTTCAATTTATCGCTTGATATTATCTTATGAAGAGCAACTGACTTCGACAGTTGCCAAATCTAGAGGTGGAGGCGCTGCGTATTCTGGGTGTTGTGGCTGCTCATCATAGGGCCGCTCTAATATTCTCAATAATTTAGTGACCTCAGAAAAATCTTTTTGCTGCGCTTTTTCAATCGCAAATTGAGCTAGATGGTTACGCAAGATATATTTTGGGTTCACCCCATCCATTTGCTGCTTTCTTTTTGCATCATCACTAGATTCTTCTTTTAAACGGGTAATGTAATCACTGAGCCATTGGTCGATAGCATCTCGATCAAGAAAATGGTCTCTCATGCTATTTTGACTAATAGGCAAATTAATCTTGATATCGCCAAGACCTCGAAAGAGGTTGGTGAAATCAACCTTAGAGTCATGCATTGCTTGAAGCAGCCTCTCGATGAGTTGAATATCGCCTTCTTGTTCGATAACTAGTCCTAACTTTTGTCTAAATAAGCTTTGCCAAGCCCGCCCATAGATACCCGAGAATTCTCCAAGCGCACTACTAAGAAACTTTTGTGCTTCTTCTTCAGAATGCTTCAGCTCTAGGAGGGGCATAAACGCACTAGCTAAACAAGCCATATTCCAATGCATGATTTGAGGTTGACGATGGTAGGCGTAACGTCCACCTTGGTCGCTGTGATTGCATATATGGTCAATTTGGAACTGATCTAAAAAACCAAAGGGGCCATAGTCAATCGTTAAACCTAAGATGCTAATGTTGTCACTGTTCAGTACGCCATGACAAAAACCTACTGCTTGCCATTGAGCTACAAGTTTTGCATTGCGCTCAGAGATCTTTACGAAAAGGTCCAAATAAGGCTCTTCAGTCTTTTGACATTCAGGGTAATGTTGCTCTATCAGATAATCCGCCAGCTCTTTTAAGCGAACAACCTTTTGCAAGGAAGCATAATGTTCAAAGTGGCCTATGCGGATGAAGCTTGGTGCTAAGCGTGCACATACAGCGGCTGTTTCTAAGCTCTCTCGCAGAATCGGCATATCAGAGCCGACGACAGAGAGTGCTCTACTAGTGGGAATACCTAAGCTATGCATCGCTTCACTGCATAAAAATTCACGTATGGAGGATCGCAGGACTGCTCTGCCATCCCCCATACGTGAGTAACGCGTTTTACCCGCGCCTTTGAGCTGTAATTCTTGACCGGAAATGTCACCCAATAAAATAGCTCTGCCATCGCCTAGTTGACCTGCCCAAACCCCAAATTGGTGTCCGCTATAAGCAGTGGCAATGGGATTGGAGAATTTCTGAGATGGTGTTTCTAGAGCATTCCCAGCCAATACATTTAGCCAAGCATCATCTTGGGGTAAGCCTTTGTCATTTACCTTAATATTGACCAATGTGGCTGCGGATGGAGAAAATGCTACCCAGTAAGGATCTGGAATAGGGCTAGGGTATAGTTTCTCGATGGCGTCGTCGCCGCTTAATGTAAAGGCCATAAGAACTATTCTAGGGGCATTTCCCAAAAGGCGTGCAAGCCTCTAAAATCCCACTATGACTAAACAAGTTCAGATCAATCCACAAAGCCAGCTTGCCAATTTAGGGGAAGAATTAAACGTCCCCTTTTTGAAGCTCTTAGGTGTTCGCTGTCTTAGCGCAGAAATGGGTAAAGGTGAAATTCTGCTCGCCTTAAAGCCGGAGCACACCAATACTTGGGCAGTTGCCCATGGTGGAGTCCTTCTTACCTTGATGGATGTGGCTATGGCGGTAGCTGCTCGCTCTGGAGATCCTGGCGATCGTAGTGTTGTCACCATTGAATTAAAAAATAATTTTATGCAAGCTGCTAATGGAGTATTACGAGTGAAGGCTGATACGGTTCGCAGCACTGCCACAATGGCGTTTTGTGAAGCTAAACTGTATAACGACCAAGGCGAAGTGTGTTGCATGGCGACTGGTACATTTAAGTATCTCAAGCGTTTAGCGACACGCAATGCTGACGGCGATCGCATTATTAATGACGATCTTCGTAACGAGCCGAATGATTAAAAATTAAACGGAAAGATTTGAGCCTGGAGCAGCAGTAAGCGCTCCAGTAACAACATCATGGCCAACAGTGCCAGTAGCATCAAAACGACGCTCGACCATTTCAAACTGACCATCTTTGCGAACTCTTAAAATGGTACTGGAGCGCGTTCCGTAAGAGGCGGTTTTAATAAAGGCCGGGGATAAGGCTTTTTCCCATTCGCGACTCACTCCAGTATTAGGTAGTTCGTGATCGCTCGCATGATGCGTATCTGCCAATAATTTTAAGTATTGATCCGCGTTTTTCAATTGGCCGCTATCCATCGCCAAAGCCTGTGCAAAGGCAGCTACACGGTGATTTACCTTAGGCCATGGGGTATCTAACATGGCATTCGAAAGACCGTATACACCTGCATCTATAGGTTGATGTGGAAATACTTTACGAGGACGAATACTTTGGCCCATGATCATGCGATTGCTTACCCAATGCATTTCAGCATTTTCAGGATCACTTAGATCAGCCATAATAAGATTAAACCCGTTATAACTCTGGAATCGTTTTGCATTCTCCTGGATGAAGCTTTTGGGCCGATCTTTCCCAGCTAGATACATCATCGAAAGCTCACCACGTGTTCTTGAATCAGGATTTTTTTCACTAGGCGCTCTGACATTGGTAAGCGCTGCGAACTTACCAGTTTTTGTAAAGCCTAACCAAGTCCCTGGACTACCCAAAACATCAGCACGATCTCTTCCCGCTAAGACATGAGGATGTTCAGGCCACCACGAAATTCCCTCAGTATTGCGCTCATAAAACTCATCGCGATTAGCCGCTACCACTAAAGGGTAGTCAGGATGAGATTTCCAGGCGAATAGGATAAGGCACATAAAAAAGGTTTTAGATCTCAATCAATGGGTATGGCAATAGATCTATTTTTAACACAGGTCCATCTATACCTCCAAGGTGGATTTCTCCATTTTCGAGCGCTTCAAGCTTGCATTCCAATTGAAAGCCGATTCTATCGGGATCTGCAGCGCTAGGAGAGGACAAAACTACCATTCCAGCTGGTTGAGCTGGATCATTTGAATGAAAAAGCTCGGTTCCTGCTGCAATGGATTGGGCGCCCAAATTAGTCTTGGTAGTGTGGGCTAATTGCAGACGCCTTTTGATCACACCTCGATATTGGCTACGAGCAACGATTTCTTGCCCGGGGTAGCAACCTTTTTTGAAATCGACGCCGGCAACCGATTCAAAGTTAATCATTTGCGGCACAAATTGCTCTTGCGTTGCTAAAACAATTCTAGGAATTGCACTGATGACTTCTAGATAATTCCACTCTGTCGAATCTTCACTCAGATTTGTTGTAAGACTATCATTTGGCTGTGCAATTAATATGCGCGCATATATTTGGTCCTTATGTATTACGTCAGGTAAACGTAATCCAATTTGATTGGATTCTAATTTCAGATCATTAAGAACTAAATCACTTCCGTAGCAAGCAGATATATTCCATTCGTACGAAGCATCGATTACTTTAACTTTTGAGCGCAGAACAAACATAGACAAACGTTTAGCAGTGCTAGCCGCTATGTTTTTGCTAATAAATAAGGCAAAGCGGTCGTCAGCATTCTCGTTATTTGGAAATAGGGCGAGCCATGCGCTTGCTAACAGCCTTCCTTTTGGGCTGCAATATCCAACCAGCCTTATTGATTCATGTGATTGTGCAACTTGGGGTGAAAAAGTACGATTTAAGCCTAGAACAGAGTTACTCAGTTGATTTTGTAAAAAACTAGCAGCATCTGCGCCTTCTACAAAGATTAAGCCCCATTGGGGCAAAGTAACTTGATTTGGGAAGTTTTGAGGATTATTGGTCATGACCCTTTTATCATAGCTTGATGAGAAGAAAAAAACAGGGAAGAGGTTTTTCTAGCCTAAAAAATTCTAAGGGTCGAAATTTCAAGGCCTGGCTTTATGGATTTATTGCCTTACTCAGCGTTTTATATGCCAGCATCTTCCTTTGGCCAGTTGTGCCAATTCATCCTAATGTTGCAGGTTCATCTTCCTATAAAGTCAAAATTGAGCCTCAATCAGGTGTAAGGAGCATAGCTGAACAGTTGCGTTCTCAAGGTATTTTAGTGAGCGCCATTCCTTTTCAGATTAGTGCGAGAGCTCTATTTATAGGATCCAAGCTCAAACCTGGAACCTATCTTTTACCAACGAGTGCAAGCCTAGGAACAATACTCTTCCAAATAGCAAGGGGGGATAGTGTCCGAGAAACTATTGCCATCATCCCTGGAATGACAATCTGGCAATTAAGAATCTTAGTTGACTCTCATGCAGCCTTACTTCACACCACTAAAGGCATGAGCTCGAAAGAGCTATTACAAAAACTCAATCTTTCATACCCAGATTTAGAGGGTGTTTTTCTCCCGGATACATATATTTTTGATCCAGGTGAGTCTGATATCAATATCTATCGCAGGGCATCTCAAGCGATGAACAAACAGCTCTCTCATGCATGGTCACAAAAAGCATCAATTTCACCGCTTAAGAACCCATATGAACTTCTCGTACTATCTTCCATTGTAGAAAAGGAAACTGGTCGCTTGAGTGATCGAGAATTGGTTGCCGCAGTCTTTACCAATCGCTTAAATAAAGGAATGCTGCTACAGACGGATCCAACGATAATCTATGGAATTGGGCCCAAATTTAATGGTAATTTACGTAAAGCGGACCTACGCAGAGACAATCCCTACAATACCTATATGCACAAAGGTTTACCCCCAACGCCTATTGCCATGCCTAGCAAGGAGTCCATTATTGCCGCCAGTCATCCGGCAGTAAGTAATGCTTTATATTTTGTTGCTAAAGGGGATGGTAGCAGCCAATTTTCTCAAAGCCTGAGCGAACATGAGGCGGCAGTAGATAAATACCAACGGAAATTAAACCGCGCTTCTCAATAACTAGATTTAATCAATATGACATCAATGTATCCAGGATATTTTATTAGCTTTGAAGGCATTGATGGTGCCGGCAAGAGTACCCATATCGAGTCATTTCAAAAGTTAATGCAAGAACGCTTCCCGGAACGTGAAGTGGTCATGACGCGAGAACCTGGCGGTACTGCGCTAGGAGAGCAGCTTAGGGCCTTGTTGCTAGATGCTCCTATGAATCTAGAAACAGAGGCCTTATTAATGTTTGCAGCGCGTCGTGAACATATCGCCCAGGTTATAGAGCCAGCCTTGATCGCTGGGAAAATAGTGATCTCTGATCGCTTTACTGATGCAAGCTTTGCCTATCAAGGGGGAGGGCGGGGCTTAAGTCTCAAAAAGTTACATGAGTTAGAACTCTGGGTTCAGGCATGCCCTAACGGGGTTTTATTGCAACCCAATTTAACAATCCTTTTTGATTTGCCTGGAGAAATTGCACAAGCTCGCAGATCCAAAGTACGAGCTCCTGATAAGTTTGAAAAAATGGATTTGAATTTTTTCGAAAAGGTTCGACAAGGGTACTTACGTCGTGCCAAAGAAGACCCTAAGCGCTTTTACTTGGTAGACGCAACTAAAACTCCTGATGTCATTTGGAGTGATTTAAAAAACCTGGAAATTACCATCTAAATGAATGATTTAGTTTTAGTGGCACAGCAAAGAGAAATAGCCCCATGGTTGCAACCTCTTTGGAAAGGCTTAGATTTTGCAAATTTTCCAAATGCGATCTTGCTTCATGGTCAGTCTGGCATTGGTAAGTTTGCGTTTTCATTAGAACTTGCTAAAGCACTCTTGTGCGAGAGTTCTCAAGTGACAACTCGACCATGCAGACAATGCGAAGCGTGTCATTGGTTTAGTACCGGAAATCACCCTGACTTTATTGCACTAGTCCCCGAGACCCATCGCAAACTGCTGCCACAAGCTGATTATGAAAGTGATGAGTCTCCAAAAAAAACTAAGTTTGTACGGGAAGATTCTGATGCTGAAACAAGCGAGAAGAAAGAGAAGAAAAATATCTCGATTGAAGAAACTCGTAGTGCAATTGAAAGTCTATCGATTGGGTCTCATAGAGGTGGTAATCGCGTCATTCTGATTTATCCTCTAGAGTTACTTCGCCCTGATGCTGCAAATACCTTACTCAAATCGCTGGAAGAGCCGCCATCAAATACTATTTTTATATTGCTTGCCGATCGAGTTGATCGTGTCTTACCAACGATTCGTTCCCGCTGTAGATTATTGACAGCCCCACGGCCTGATCGTTCACAGGGTTTGACTTGGCTGCATTCACAACTGAGTAAAGTGAGCGGGCTAAAGGTCAGCGATGCTGATATTGATACTATTTACGATGAGCAAGGCGGGGCTCCCTACTCAGTATTAGATTCTTTAACAGCTAGGCATAACAAGGATGAAAAGGATGAGTTGAGTATCTCTATCCAGGCATCTCGTTACTTACTCCAATCGATGTCTCAAGGGATTCGAATTAATTGGCTAGATGCTGCTGAAAAGACTTATAAAGCTCAATACCCTTATTTACTAGCTGCTATGCAACGCTGGGTATCCGATTTACAAAGTGTGAATCAAGGTGGCCTACCACGTTACTATCCAAAACATCTTGTTACTCTGAAAGGCTTATCTCAAATAGCGCAAACTCCTAAACTACATCAGTTTTGGAAATCCCTGATTTTGGCGCGGCGTCATGAGAATCATCCTTTGGCCAATAGAATTCAACTAGAGGCCTTACTTTCTCAATATCAACAGGTGTTTGAAGCTTAGCTGTAGTGTAAGCAGTTTAAAATAGCGAGTCATGTTTATAGACTCCCATTGCCACCTCGATTTTCCAGAATTCCAATCACGTCTACCAGAGGTGCTTGCGAATATGGAAGCTGCCAAAGTTAGCAATGCATTATGTGTTTCGGTTGATTTGCCAGACTTTCCTAAGGTGCTTAAGCTCGCTCAAGATCATCCGCATTTATTTGCCTCAGTAGGGGTTCATCCGGACTATGAAGATACTCCCGAACCCACTCTAGAGTTTCTGGTTGAGACTGCCCAAAAGCATCCCAAAATTATCGCTATAGGTGAGACTGGACTTGATTACTATCGTATGGGTGATCGCAGTTATGATTCTATGGAATGGCAAAGAAAGCGCTTTAGAACTCATATCAGAGCATCAATAGCCTCTAAAAAGCCCTTAATCATCCATACACGCTCTGCATCTGAAGATACCATCAAGATCCTAAAGGAGGAGGGCGCTGAGCGTATCGGAGGCGTCATGCATTGCTTTACAGAAAGCCTAGAAATGGCTGAGTCAGCGATGCAAATGGGTTTTTATATCTCTTTTTCAGGAATTGTTACTTTCAAAAGTGCTCAGGATTTGCAAGACACCTGCAAACAAGTGCCTCTCGAAAGGCTCCTAATTGAGACGGATTCACCGTATTTGGCCCCAATTCCACATCGTGGCAAGATCAATGAGCCTGCTTGGGTAGCCAAAGTTGGCGAATTCATTGCGCATCTCAAAGGTGTGGAAATTGATGTACTAGCAGCTGCAACTTCAAGAAACTTTTATGAATGTTTTCAATTAGATAGAAATTATTCATGAGAATAAGAATTAAATATATTTCTGCTTACCTAATGGCAGCTTTCTTCGTGACTCCCTTTGTTAACGCTCAAACAACGGATCAAGCAGTGGATTTTGCCAAGGCTGCTAAATTTGACAATGTCTCTGAGGTTAAATACCTACTTTCTAAGGGAGTTAGTCCTAATGCAGTAGATATTAACGGCAATCCAATGCTCCTTTTGGCTATTAAAGACAATTCCGAGAAAGTGATCGATTTGCTTCTTAGTGACAAGAAAATTGACGTTGATTTATCAAATAAAAGCGGTGAGACACCTTTAATGATGGCGTCCATACAGGGTAATTTAGCATTAGTTCAGACCCTGGTGCTTAAAAATAAGGCTATGGTTGATCACATAGGCTGGACTCCGTTGCATTACGCCTGTGCTAAAGGCCATTTTGATGTGGCTCAGTTTCTTGTTGCCAATGGGGCTAAGGTTGACGCTCTGAGTGTAGGCAATACAACCCCATTGATGATGGCTGTGCAGTCTGGAAATGAGCAACTGGTAAAGCTTTTATTAGATAAGGGCGCTGATCTTCAAATTCGCAATAACAATGGCTTAAGCGCAATTGATATTGCAGATATTTATGACAAGCCATGGATAGGTGAAGGGCTCAGATCTAGGTGGTTAAAGCTTTATAAAAAGCCTTACACTGGTCCTGTTAAACCCAATGTCGCTAAATCTTGATATACCATATATGCGTATAATCATTATTATGTCAAATAAGATATTTCTGTAATCTCCAACCCTAGAATCAAATGTACCTTATAGACCTTATACGTAGTGCCGACCTACCCAGCTTTAGAAGCTTATTTGATCAAATCAATACCGATATGGGAAATGGCGAGGTTTGGTTTCTTCTCTTATTGGCTTGCTTCATGCTTACGGTGCACGCGATGATTGTTTTATCGATTGCCGGAACATTTCATTGGCTAGATCAGAAACTAGAAAATAAGAGCATCTATGGAGCTAATTTTTTATCGTATTTCATCGCGATCCTACTCATCATTGCAGTTCACTTTGCTGAAATCATTGCCTGGACCTACATCTGCGTTGCCCTAAAGGTGTTTACCACTAATCCACAGACTTTTTTCTTTGCAGGTGAAATGTATACAACTGTTGGGTATGGTAACTACAACTTAAGTGAACAATGGAAAATACTACCCATCATCATTTCATTTACTGGCATATTTGCAGTATCTATGTCTGGCGCGGCCTTATATTCAATGATGATGGCCTTATTGGGTCCCCACCAAAAACCCAAGATTGGATCCCGTTTTTAAGGTAACTTGCTAGATGGTATTGGGCTCTTTTGCTTAAATACCAACTCTAGAACCCTTCCATTGGCCTCCTGGGAGCGAATTCTGCCTGGCAACCACTCAAGATCCTTGGCTAGCCAAATATCGACCTGTCGCTTATATTTATCCGTTTCACGTTGCATCAGTGCGTAATGACGATTGACTGACTTTCCTAGTGCAGGAATATCATCCGAAACTGTCTCTCCATAACTCTTAAATTGCCACATTTCGAGGGTGTTGTAATCCACCACTGGTAGGGCTCTAATACTACCTGCCTCATCGATCTTACTATCTCCATTTAGTAAGGAGGCAAGCTGGAACAATAAGCTAAATCTATCCTGGGTTCCCGGAAGAATGATTGGGGTAAATTCTGGCTTCTCTGAGAAGAACATCTGCCCTCCACCCTTTTCATCTCTATCGAAGCGTGAATATCGGGGCGGATTGGTGCCGCGTTGAGCCCAGTAGATAGCAGGAGCCATACCATAGGCATCTACAGTACCTCGTGACTCAAAAACAAATGGGCCAACAAATGCATATGGAATATTGATATAGAGACGGTAATTATCACCATCAACTCTCCAATCGATTTCTCCAGTTTGATATTTTTGACCATCTACATATGAGTCGTAATAAATAACTCCAGATTCAGGAAGCTTGAAGGCGACCCCCTGTTGATTATTTGAGCCGCCCTGCTCTCCTGCTGCAAGGCTATTGGCGTCTAGAACTTGATTACTTGAATTTTCTATACTCACTTTCTTTTTGGGCGCCTTGGACATTTGAATTTTCTTAGGCGGCTCAGGCTTTAGTTCGGTTCTGATAATCAGATCATCAGCGATCTCTGGGGCTGAGTTAAAAGATAGAAATGGGATACCAAAAAATAGAATGAAGTGGCCAAGTAAAGACAAGGCCAAAGCAACGAGGATGATTCGTAAAGAATTTGCGTACATCAAGCTATTACTATTGAGGCGCCTGCCTTGCTGCAGTTCCAAGCTCAGAGAGCGCCCTCAAGTAAGCGACTATTCTTAGGTAGATTGGCGGCCAAGAAATCCATTTGATCGGTAAGAATGTTACGGCCTTTAAGAATCATATCCTCATAAAGACTTGGAAGATAAGGGGTATACAACAAACCCATACCGGCTTGTTCGGGCGTGCGATTACCCTTGCGTTGATTGCATGGTCTACAGGAAATCACCAAGTTCATCCAAGAATATTTTCCACCTCGGCTATTTGGAATAATATGTTCGGCCTCTGCATAATTTTCATGAATAGTATCGCCGCAATAAGCACAAAGACCACGGTCACGCTTGAAAAGTTTATGTTTTGTGATTACCGGAACAACGTCAAATAAATTAATCTTTGCGCTGCCCTTGATAGCAATAATTGAATGAAGTTCGATGACAGATTGCAATCCACTTGCCCTAGAAATGCCGCCACGCATTTTCATGACAGGCTCACCTAGCGTCCATAAGACGCTACTATCAGCATAATGTTTAGTTGCCTCCTCAGCATTAACCCAACCCTGGGGAATTCCACCAGCGTCCAATTTCAAGATGCTCAGCACAAACTCTCCTTTCTCGATCTAGGCAAAGCCATCAATCGTTTGACTTATCTTACAGAAGAAGTTTGCGGCAATCAATCATCTAAGAGGATATAAACTCCATGACTCTTGGGAGGTGGTCTGGATAGTCAGCTATTCCATGGTCGCTGCCTTCTAAAATCAACTGCTCGGCGCCTTGATAGAACTGGCTCATTTCCTTCCAATCGAGTAATTCATCTCCTTTTGCGGCGATCAAAAAGTAGCGATTTGGATCAGAAATCCTCTCAACTTGTAAGGCTTTTAGTTCATCGATATATTCGGGTAGAAAGTCAAAAGGCTCTTCACTATCATAAGCAGTCATCATCCCGACATGAGGAGCAAGTTCTCTCGCTGCCCGAACGGCAGGATTTAAGGCAACTGCTTTACAAACATATTTTTCAGCTAAATAATTGGCATAAAAGCCACCAAGGGATGAGCCTATGACAACGATGCGATCAGCTTTTGACTGATCGATATGTTTTGTCACCATAGTCATGCTGGCCTGTGGAGAGGCGAGTAATTGAGGGCAATACCATTCAATCAAATGATGTGGGGTTGATAAAGCCTTAACGGCCTCACTGGTCTTGACGGCCTTGCTAGATCGAGGTGATGAGCGAAAGCCGTGCAAATAGACCAATAAAGTCGATGCCATATACAGTTCTTAGGATTTTTGTCCAACCTCAAAATTAGCCAGTTTTTCCAAGGCTTTCACCATTGCAGAGTGATCCCAGGCTTTTCCACCATTTGCAGCACAAGAGTTAAACAATTCCTGTGCTGTAGCGGTGTTAGGAAGGGAAACACCTAAAGCACGTGCGCTATTAAGGGCAAGATTAAGGTCTTTTTGATGTAGCTCAATTCTGAAACCAGGATCAAATGTGCGCTTAACCATACGCTCGCCATGAACCTCTAAGATCTTTGAGCTTGCAAAGCCACCCATCAAGGCTTGACGAACCTTTGCAGGATCGGCGCCAGCCTTAGAAGCAAACAATAAAGCCTCTGCTACAGCTTCGATATTCAGTGCAACAATGATTTGATTGGCTACCTTAGCAGTTTGGCCATCCCCATTACCGCCTACTAAGTTGATATTTTTGCCCATGAGATCAAGCACTGGCTTAACTTTATTAAATACTGCTTCATCACCGCCAACCATGATCGAGAGTGTGGCATTTTTTGCGCCGACTTCTCCCCCAGAAACTGGCGCATCTAGGTAGTCACAACCTAAGGCATTAATTTTTTTGGCATATTCTTTAGTGGCAATCGGTGAAATAGAGCTCATATCTACAACAACTTTTCCTTTAGATAGGCCTGCAGCTACTCCGTTTTCACCAAACAATACTTTTTCAACATCCGGTGTATCAGGAACCATTGTGAAAATAATGTCTGCTTTTTCAGCTACTTCACGTGGGCTAGCGCACTTGATTGCCGAGGTCGAAGCTAGGTCTTCCGGAACTTTGCTGCGCGTAGTAATAAATACCTCATGCCCTGCTTTCACTAGCTGTCCGGCCATAGGGGCACCCATGATGCCAAGCCCAACAAAACCTAATTTTAATTTCTGACTCATTTCTTTTCCTTTATTTTTTTCTAAATAATCTTATGAATTTAAACTTTTAATCCAACCCAAACCAGCTTCAGTATTCGTAGCGGGCTTATATTCGCAACCTATCCAACCTGAATATCCAAGGCTGTCTATGAATTTAAAAAGGTGTGGGTAATTAATTTCTCCTGTACCAGGCTCGTTTCGACCTGGATTATCTGCCAATTGAATGTGCGCGATCTTATTTAAATTCTTTTTAATCGTATTGGAGAGTTCACCCTCCATGCGCTGGGCATGATAGATGTCATATTGCACGAATAAATTATCTGCGCCAACTTCATTAATGATATCTATAGCTTGCTGAGTTGTAGAAAGATAGAACCCAGGAATATCGTAAGTATTGATGGGCTCAATCAGTAGTTTGAGATTAGCCTTCTTCAATTCCATGGCCGCATACTTTAAGTTTGATACAAAAGTATCATGCAATAACTTTACATTAGCGCCTTCTGGCATTTTTCCAGCTAAGCAATTTAGCTGTGGAACGCTTAAGGCTTTTGCGTACTCAATTGCCTTCGCAACACCAGAACGAAATTCATCCACTCGATCAGGTAGGCATGCAATGCCTCGCTCACCAGCATCCCAGTCGCCAGCTGGCAAATTATGAAGAACGAGTTTTAACTGATTTCGGTCTAGCTCCTGCTTGATATCAGAGGCAGAAAAGCCATAGGGGAATAGAAATTCTACGGCCTTAAAGCCAGCCTTAGAAGCACGCTCAAAACGCTCCATAAAAGGGGCTTCATTGAAAAGCATGGTCAAGTTTGCAGCAAATTGAGGCATTTCATAACCTTTCTAGGTTTTAAGAAGATGTAAGGATCTTAACAAACATGTGAAATTCGGTCTTAGCCCTAAATTAGGCCATGCTGGAGCGATTAAATGATAAAAGTGAGCTAATATCTTAACAAACAACAATAACTCACAAGGAAATAATGAATACTAAATTCGTATCCCTCACTCTGGTTCTAGCATCTTTAATGGCTAGCTTTACCATAGCCATTGCTCAATCAAGCCCTGCTAATTCTGGAGCAAATAAGCCTATGGTGATTGACGCTGCTGTAGTTGATAATCGCTACCAGCTATATGAAGGCGAAGTTATCAAGATTGACAAAAAGACTCGGACCCTTACTTTTAAGAACAAAGAGGGTGAATCCAAGTTTGTTGCAGGCCCAGAAATTACCAATTTTGATCAAATCAAAAAAGGCGATCGAGTTAATGTAACGTATGAGTTGGCCGTAGCAATTGAGCTTATTAAGACAAAAAGTGACGGCGTTCGTAGCAAAATCGAAACAAATACCATCACAACATCCAAAGGCAACGAAAAGCCTTCAGAAACAATTGCAAATAAGACAACTATCATTGCAGATATCGTATCTGTAGATAAAGAAAAGAAGCTGGTATCAGTTAAGGGACCTAGCGGCAAAGTAACTACTGTGACTGTAAAAGATCCTGCCCTACTGGCTGATGTAAAGGTTGGTGAACAAGTAAAGGTGATTTATTTTGATGCAATGGCAGCTTCAATTACTACTCCTAAGAAGAAGTAACATGTTATTTGGGGTGGCAAAACTAGTTCATTTTTTAAAATAACCATCCAAGGCCAATACCGTAGCTAAGGATGTTCACCTTATCACTCGAGCCATCATCCCAATTAATAGTCTTATATTTTTGTTGAGAAATCTCAACTCTCGTAAATAAATTTTCAGTAATGAGGTATTGAGCCCCGATGCCATAGGATGGGCCCTGGAGCCACTGATAGTAACCTGGTGATGAGTACTTAGACCAAGAGTAACCAAGTTTGGCGTAGGCCATGAACTTCTCAGTAAAGGCGTACCCTACTTTTCCACCAGCCTCAAAGGGATGCTGCGCATCAGGATCGCCACCAACAGTATCAGTTGTTCCAAGATCATATTGGGCGTATGCCCCAACTAACCAGTTGTTATTGATTGCTTTAAGCCCTTCAATTGAAATATCAGGCATGCCGCTATTACTTTTCACCGTGCCTCCAGGAGAGGAAACATCTGTGATTGAATTTAATTTGTAATCGAATGAAAAGCTAAACCCATTGAAATTTTGTGCTTGCGCAAACACTGTTGAATTTGATAGTACAAGCACTAAAAAGATAATTTTTTTCATAAATCTATATCAGAAATCGTAAGTCTAAAATTTGATTATACTATTTATAATCAAATTTCATCTGGTCAGCAATTAGAATATCTTTGCTAGTAATCTCGCAAAGACCTGCATATTTTGCCAGAGAAGTTGAGTTAGGCATACCTTCTTCTATTAATCTAGAATTATCAAAAATCAGTTCTAGAGTTGAAAAACCACCATAAGCTTTTATTGCCTTCGAAACTATACGAAGATTACATTCTCCAAGAGCTGCTTTAAATTGAGCCTTCATTTGAAGGAGTTGCTCATATGATTTTTGCTGATAGCCCTGGATCTTGGGTTTTCCTGTAGCTTTCGCAATAGCCTCATCAATCTCGGCAAAGCTGGCAGCGGAATTTTTTCCAGCTGAAATATGGTAGCTATCGTATTTCAAATTTAATTTTGTTAAGAGCAAATAAATCGCCTCTGCACAGTAATCTACAGGAACAACATCAATGCGTTGATTTAGAGTACAAGGAAAAGCTTTTAACGCAAGCGCCATTCTAAAAACCCAAAAAATGCTTCCGGATGCTTTACAACCAAGTTTGGTATGTCCAACAACTATAGAAGGTCTAGCAACAATCAGAGGCAAATGTGGTAATTCATCTTTCAACCTTCGCTCGGCCTCGTACTTACTATGGGTATATTCTAAAAAATGATGGATATTTGGTCCGCCATCATAACCCTCGGGTACAGGATTAGGCGACTCCAAACCGCAAGCCATGGCCGTACCGATATGAAGAAACCTTTTTAAATTACATCGATGACTCAAGCCATGTGCCATATTTAAAACACCATCGACATTGCTTGGCCAAATAGAGGGATGATTGCCAAAAGATGCCACTGCTGCCGAACTAACAACCTTTTCTATGAACTCTAATCGAGGGTCATCAATCCATCGATTAACAACATTTAAATCTCCACATAAAATCTGATTTAACCTAAGGTCTAGAAGCTGGCTTGTTGAAACGCCATGTGCTCTTAGGGTTTTAGTTAACTTTAATAAACCTTCTTCAGGATTGGCGGAGCGAATGAGGAAAATGGCTTCCTGAGACTCCCCTGTAGTAATTAATTTAGCCACTAAAGCGCCACCAATAAAGCCATTAGCTCCTGTAATTAATATCTTTGGTTTAAGTTGCATTTAGAGGGCTGAAATCCTTTTGATAAATTCAGTCAATTCTAGAGGAAAATCTATAATTAACCTACTTTTATTATTGGCATTACCAGTATCTAACTCACTTAGTTACATGTCTGATGTTGATTTAGAAAAAAGGCTTATTAGAACAACCTCCGCAGTGATTAGGATAATTCCTGCGATTGCTGGTAAGTCAAGTTTTTGATCTAGATAAAACCAGCCAACAACTGCAATAAGTGCAATTCCAACTCCGCACCAAATTGCATAGACAACGCCTACAGGAAATGCTTTTACTAAAAGAGAAAGCAAGAAAAAAGCTGATGCGTAGCCAACGATTACTATCACAGATGGCCAAAATTTAGTAAAGCCATCCGAAACCTTCAAAGCCGAAGTTGCTGAAACTTCGGCGATTATTGCTGCTAACAACATAAGCTAATTCATAAGATGACTCCTAGCTGAAATTTAAAATCCCATCATTTTAGTGATAGACCTTTTTATAGGGCCAACAAGCTTTAAAAACCTTAAGTAGAAAATGGGGATACAAGCAAGAATAACGATATATCTCTAGCCACAAAAAATGCATACTCTGAGTATGACTTAAGAGGATTCGGTAAGTAGAAAAGCCCCCTAAATTAGGGGGCTTTTAATTGTCATGGCGGAACGGACGGGACTCGAACCCGCGACCCTCTGCGTGACAGGCAGATATTCTAACCAACTGAACTACCGCTCCAAATTACTTCGAGTAATACTTCTTGCTACTTTGCTACCATAAAACTGGCGTCCCCAGGGGGATTCGAACCCCCGTACTCACCGTGAAAGGGTGATGTCCTAGGCCTCTAGACGATGGGGACCTGGACTACTGCAAAT